>Ga0114962_10001033_pt1 | contig 24241 bp, 22 predicted proteins | sample C_130820_MF_Meta_FD_87017 | JGI IMG/M metagenome (GOLD analysis project Ga0114962, IMG submission 87017) | Freshwater microbial communities from Lake Croche, Canada to study carbon cycling - C_130820_MF_MetaG | ecosystem: Environmental > Aquatic > Freshwater > Lake | place: Lake Croche, Canada... | reverse complement strand
TCACCACCGGGAAATCTGCGCCGTAAGCGCGTCCTGTTTCCGGATTGGTGTGCATGGGGCCCGTCGAGCCAAAACATGAGCCTAGGTTGTTCACACCAATCACAAAAAAAAGGTTGGTATCAACCGCTTTACCAGGCCCCACCATGTTGTCCCACCAACCTTGGCTTTTGTCTTGGCCGGCATACTTGCCCGCCACATGGTGCGACGCGTTCAAGGCGTGACAAATCAATACGGCGTTGCTGCGCTTGGCATTGAGTTCGCCATAAGTTTCATAACTCAACTCATATTGGCTCAATACACCACCACCTTGCAGGTGCAAAGGCTGATCAAAACTTAAGGACTGAGGAGAAGCAATCAATGACATCTAAAACCCAACATCACCAAAAACGGCGCCAAATGGGCTGACGTCTTTAGCTGAACTTGTTTACGCGCCCGCAAGCTGTGGCAAATCGGCGCTTTAAAATTATAACCAAGCTTGCTTTGGTTTCTTTTTATCCAAATGGTGCGGTTATTGCTTTGTTTTGGTGCGATTTTGGTTTTTTGCCTTTTTTTGCACCTTTTTCAAACATAAATCCCTTGGAGATCTCATGGACGCACCCAAACAGGGCATAGACGCTTTATTTATATTGCTGGGTGCCATCATGGTTCTCGCCATGCATGCTGGTTTTGCTTTTCTAGAACTGGGCACCGTTCGCAAAAAAAATCAAGTCAATGCATTGGTAAAAATTTTGGTGGATTTCAGTATCTCTACCGTGGTTTATTTTGTGGTGGGTTACAGCGTGGCTTACGGCACGACTTTTTTTGTGAGTGCCGAAGTTTTATCTGCGCAAAGCGGTTATGAGTTAGTGAAGTTCTTCTTTTTGCTCACCTTCGCGGCGGCAATTCCGGCAATTGTTTCTGGCGGTATTGCAGAACGCGCACGTTTTTACCCGCAACTGCTGGCTACTGCGGTTATCGTTGGCTTTATTTACCCGTTCTATGAGGGATTGGTGTGGAATCAGCATTTTGGATTTCAAGCTTGGCTTAAAGCGCTTACTGGCGATGACTTCCATGATTTCGCGGGTTCCGTGGTGGTTCATGCTTTGGGAGGCTGGATTGCATTTCCCGCGGTTATTTTGCTAGGCGCTCGCAGCAATCGATATAAAAAAGACGGTGCTATTTCAGCCCATCCGCCTTCAAGCATTCCTTTTTTATCCCTTGGCGCTTGGATTTTATGCGTGGGTTGGTTTGGTTTTAATGTGATGAGCGCACAAACCATCGACAAGATTTCTGGATTGGTAGCGGTTAACAGCCTGATGGCCATGGTGGGTGGAACGTTGGCCGCCCTTTGGGTGGGCAAAAACGACCCAGGCTTTGTTCACAACGGTCCACTCGCCGGCTTGGTTGCTGTTTGTGCTGGTTCGGATGTGATGCACCCCTTTGGGGCGCTGGTGGTTGGCTCAATTGCTGGCGCTCTATTTGTGTTGATGTTCACATTGACCCAAAACCGCTGGAAGATCGATGATGTTTTAGGTGTTTGGCCCTTGCACGGTCTTTGTGGGACTTGGGGCGGAATTGCGGCGGGTATTTTTGGCCTGCCTGCATTGGGGGGCTTGGGCGGCGTCAATGTTTGGGCTCAATTGCTTGGAACACTCGTTGCTATTGTTTGGGCTTTGCTGAGTTCTGGCCTACTTTATGGCCTGCTTCGTATCACTGTAGGCCTGCGCCTGAGCCAAGAAGAGGAGTATGAAGGGGCAGACTTGACGATTCACAAGATCAACGCCAGTCCAGAGCGCGAGGTAAGTTGGTAGTTTTTGTGGTTTTTTGTTCCTTTATCTCTCATGTTCAGGATAAACACTTGTTTTCCTTCACAAAATCTGATTCATAATGGTTTGGACTGTGTATTGCGCGTGGGTGCAAACGCAGCTTGTGGGTGATGGCTTAGTTTCGCTTCTAGACTTTGTGGACAGATGCATTCGGGACTACTTCGCTTTTTTATTTGTTTTTATGGAGTCCCTGAATGGGTAACAAACTTTACGTCGGCAATCTGCCATATTCCGTGCGCGATGGCGACTTGGAACAATCCTTCGGTCAATTTGGCACCGTCACCAGCGCCAAGGTCATGATGGAGCGCGACACAGGTCGCTCCAAAGGCTTTGGATTTGTTGAAATGGCCAGTGATGCAGAAGCTCAAGCAGCCATTACCGGCATGAATGGCGCACCTCTTGGCGGTCGAAGTCTCGTGGTCAACGAAGCCCGACCCATGGAGCCTCGCGCTCCCCGTAGCGGCGGTGGCGGCTATGGTGGTGGTGGTGGTGGTGGCGGCGGTTACGGTGGCGGTGGCGGCGGCGGCGACGGTGGTGGTGGTCGCGGAGGTGGCGGCGGCGGCTACGGTGGTGGTGGCCGTGAAGGCGGCGGCGGTGGTTATGGCGGCGGCGGCGGCGGCGGTCGTCGTGAAGGTGGTGGTGGCGGTTACGGTGGCGGCGGTCGTCGTGAAGGTGCTGGCGCCGGCGGCAATGACGGTAATTTCCGCGGCCCTTATGGCGGTGGTGGTGCTCGTCAAAACAACGGCTCATCTGGCCGCAACGAATATTGATCGTAGCTTTTTAGCTATTCTTCAAACTAAAAGGACTTGATTTATCAGGTCCTTTTTTATGGGCGTTTGGTGGGGACCAATAAGGCTTTGACTTGTCCTTGCAAGACAAAATGCTGATTGAGGTTATCTGCTTGGAGATTTTGGCCTTCGAAGCGGTTGTTGCCGCGCTCAATTTTGACAGGCGCGTAAGTGACCACCTTGTCGGTGTTGGCAAACAAATGGATGAATTCACTGCGTAGCGTTATGTCGGGGTCTTGGTCTTGCAAACCCTGCTTGTGAACCACAGCTTGGCCCATGAGTTGTATTTCCGAACCATCTTCATTGGACAAGGATTGTTTTGCAACGGCAGTAGTGATCCGACCGGAAAGCGACACTGAATGCACCACAGGTTGCTCAATGTAGTTGGTCAAGGTGTCGGGGTAATGCTCAGAAGCGCGGCCTTGCAAAAAAGATTTCAACCCGCCTTGCAAAGAATATGTCTTCAATGTGAATTCTTGGGCGAAGTAATCGGGTTCATGGGATGGTTTGGTAAAGGGTGTATCCACTAAAGCCTGAGGTGCATTGCGCAGCAACCAAACACTGCCCCAGAGCAAAGCAGCCAGCATCACCATGGGCATCAATGCCCCGATTTTCTCTAATCGCTTTCGCCACTCGGATGCTTGCGCGGACGTTGGAAGTCGCGGCAAACTGTTCATAACAAGGCCTCTTTCAAAGCTTGTTCATAAACCCCACCCGCTTGCAACAGCAAATCGCAGAGTTCACGTACCGCACCATGTCCAGCCGCTTGTGTGGTGACCCAGTCAACCCGCGACAAAACCTCGGCATGCGCTTGGGGCGGCGCACAAGAAAATGCAGCAGGCATCAACATAGCTAAGTCTGGCCAATCGTCACCCATGGCTGCTGCTTGCGCCCAATCAAGCCCAAGCGTTTGCAACAAAGTATCCGCCGCCTCTTTCTTGTTGTGCACGCCAGCCAAGACATGCCGAACGCCTAAATCTGACAAGCGTTTTCGCAAAGGGGCGCTGTCACGACCCGAAACAATAGCCACTTGAATGCCCATGGCCTGAAGCAGCTTTAAACCATGACCATCCAAGGTGTTGAAACGCTTGGTTTCTTCTCCTTGTTCGCTGTAAGTCAAGCCGCCATCGGTCAAAACGCCATCAACGTCCAGCAGCAGCAGCTTGACTGCACTTGCTTTGTCGAGAATCTCGGGGGTAATGCGCGTAAGCAGCGACATCAAATCACCTTGGCTCGCATCAAGTCATTGCTGTTGAGTGCACCACACAAACGCTGTTGCTGATCGACCACCAAAAGACTTGTGATGCGCTTTTCTTCCATGAGTTGGGCGGCTTGGGCGGCCAAAGCATGAGCGTGTATGGTGATGGGCTTTGTATTCATCACATCTCGTGCCAATAAAGAACGTGCATCAACGCCTTTTTCAATCAAGCGGCGCAAGTCGCCATCGGTGAATACGCCTAAAAGCAAACCCGTCTCGTCTACGATGGCTGAAGTACCCAGACCTTTTTTGCTCATCTCGCGCATCAAATCTGAAAAGCTGGTGAGTGGCGTCACACGAGGCGCCGCGTCTGCTGATCGCATCACATCCGACACGTGGGTTAACAGTCGCCGCCCCAAGCTACCCCCCGGATGCGAGCGGGCAAAGTCGGTTGGGCTGAAACCTCTTGCATCCATGACAGCCACGGCCAATGCGTCACCCATTGCCAATTGAGCGGTGGTGCTGGCTGTCGGCGTTAAATTCAAAGGACAGGCCTCTTTGTCGACCGCGCTATTGAGCACGATATGGGCATGTTGCGCAAGCGTTGACTGTGTGTTGCCTGTGATCGCTATCAAGACAGAGCCTTGCCGCTTGATCATGGGCAAAATGGCTGACAGCTCTTCGCTCTCTCCACTGTTAGACAGAGCGAGCACCACATCATCAAGGGTGACCATGCCTAAATCGCCGTGACTCGCCTCAGCTGGGTGCACAAAAAAAGCAGGTGTTCCCGTGGAGGCCAATGTGGCTGCGATCTTTCTGCCTATATGCCCACTTTTCCCCATGCCCATGACCACCACGCGGCCGCGTACAGACAAAAAAGATTGCACGGCTTTTAAAAACTCAGGTCCAAGTCGCTCCTTCAAAGCCCATATGGCATCTGCCTCTATGGACAGGGTTTTCGCGGCTAAAGCCAAGATTCTTTCGCCCTGTTCGGTGGATAAATTATTCATGGCGTTCATTATGCTGCGACTTATTTACCTATGCAAAAACTTGAAAAAATCTCTCCCAACAAGTCGTCGGCCGTTTTGGTACCCGTGAGGTTTGAAAGCTGTAACTGTGCACAGCGCAACTCTTCTGCCAAGAGGTCTAGAGCAGGTATGGGTTGTTGTAAGCAATCGACTGCTTGCGTCGTATGAAGTTGCACTTTCTCCAAAGCGTTCACGTGTCTGGCGCGAGCAGAAAACACACCCTCTTGGTGACTGGCTTGCCAACCCACGCTTTTCAGTAAATTCTGTTTCAACTCTTGTAATCCCTCACCGGTTTTGGCGGAAATATAAATAGCGCGAGCGTCTGAAATATCTAGGGTTTGTTTGGCAATATCTGCTTTGTTAAAAACATGCAAAACCACGCAGCTGGCATGCTTGCGCAGCATGACTTGGCTTGTTAAGTTGTTTTGTAAATTTACATACGCTTTGTCTTCTTGACGCGCCAAGTCGTGCAACAGCACCACCACATCCGCATCGCCCACTTGCGCCCAAGCTCGCTCAATCCCTATGGTTTCAACCTCATCCACGCTTTCTCCTTCGCGCAGACCGGCGGTATCGACCACATGAACGGGCACACCCTCAATGGCTATTTCATGTGTCAGCACATCTCGCGTGGTGCCGGCAACGGGGGTCACGATGGCCACATCCTGACCGGTTAAAGCATTCAAAAGCGAGCTTTTGCCGGCATTGGGTTGACCGGCAATCACCAACTTCATGCCGTCACGAAGCAATGCGCCTTGCTGTGCTTTTTGGCACAACAAGTCCAGCTTTTGGGTAATGTGCACAAGTTGTCCACTCACATCCGCTTGGGTGACAAAGTCGATATCTTCTTCCGGAAAATCCAAACTGGCCTCAACCAATATACGCAAGCGCAACAGTTGTTCTTGAATCTGTTGAACCTGCTGTGAAAACTCACCGGCCAATGAGCGCCCAGCGCCACGAACAGCCGCTTGGGTCTGAGCGTCAATCAAATCGGCAACGGCTTCGGCTTGTGCCAAGTCCATTTTTTGATTTAAGAAGGCACGTTGGGTAAATTCCCCAGGCATGGCTCGTCGCAAACCGGGCAAAAGTACCGGCCCCTGCTCGGCAAACATCAAGCATCGCTCAAGCAACATGGACAAAACCACAGGCCCGCCATGGCCTTGAAGCTCTAAAACATCTTCGCCGGTGTAGCTGTGAGGACTTGAAAAATACAAAGCCAAGACCTGATCTACAACTTGACCGTGTGCATCTTTTATAGAGATTAAATGTGCGCGTCTGGGTTCTAGTGTTTGTTGGCACAAGGCATTCGCGTAGCTCTGTAAACCTTTGCCACTGATGCGAACCACACCCACCGCACCTTTGCCAGGCGCGGTGGCAATGGCGATGATGGGTGCATCGCGTTCGCTCAGCATTGCTTAATTTATAACGCCAAGCTGCTTGTTAATCATCCACTGCTGCGCGATTGACAATATATTGTTGGACAACCAATATAAAACCAAGCCGGCTGGGAAAAAGAAAAACATCACGCTGAAAGCCAAGGGCATGATCCACATCATCTTGGCTTGAACCGGATCAGGAGGGGTGGGGTTGAGCCACGTTTGTAGCAGCGAGGTTGCCGTCATGAGCAGTGGTAATACAAACCAAGGGTCTGGTGCAGCCAAGTCGTGTATCCATCCGACCCATGGTGCGTTGCGCATTTCCACCGAAGACAGCAATACCCAGTACAGCGCAATAAAGAATGGAATTTGAACCGCAATTGGCAAACATCCTCCCAGAGGATTAACCTTCTCCTCGCGGTAGATTTTCATCATCTCAGTTTGCATTTGCTGGGGGTTGTCTTTCAGGCGTTCGCGCATTTCCATAATTTTGGGGTTGATGGCTTTCATCTTGCCCATGCTTTTATACGCCTGCGAGTTCAACCAATAAAACGCCAGCTTAAGCAAAACGACCAAGGCCACAATCGACCAACCCCAGTTAGCAAGGTATTTGTTCAACTCGTAGAGCAACCAATACAGGGGCTTAGACAAGATAGTGAGAAATCCGTAGTCTTTTACCAATTCAAGACCTGGGTAAATATTTTCCAGTGTTTTCTCTTCTTGAGGTCCAACAAACAATTTGACCTGGTGTGTTTGCTTGCTTTCGTTGGCCTGCGCAGGAAGTGGCACCACCATGCCAACGGAATACAGGTTGTTATCTATTTTTCTTGCGTACAGATCGCGAGCTTGTCCGTCGTCCATGAACCAAGCAGAAGCAAAGTAATGCTGCACCATGGCCACATAGCCTAGGTCTGATTTTTTCTCAAAGTCTGTTTTGTTTTTTTCAATGTCTGAAAACTCAATTTTTTGGTATTTTTTGGCACTTGTGTAAACCGCAGGCCCGGTAAAGGTGGAGTAAAACGAGGACTCTCCTTCGGGTTTATTGCCATCTCGCACAAGTTGCACATACAACTGAGGCGTAATGGTTTGTCCTGAAAGATTGACAATCTCATGTTGAACCGCCAACAAATAACTTGATTTGTTCACCGTGTAGGTTTTGATCAGCTTAACGCCGCCTATGGTGTCGGACTCAAAACGCACCGATAAATTGTCTTCGCCCGCCTTGAAGACGGGTGAGCTCATGAGACGCATAGGGGTTTTATGGGTGGGCCAACTGGCGCCTGCAGGCCCCCCCACCAAGCCGGTTTGCGCCAAATACATACGCTCTTTTGAGCTTTCCATGAGCAACACATTGCTGCCCGGGTGATGCGCGTCTTGATGTTTAAGCAATTCAACGCGTGTCAAACTTGCGCCCCGCGTGTCAAAGCTTAATTTCAATACATCTGTTTGAACTTCAACTGTTTCAGCTATCGATGGATTTGAAGGCGCCGCGGCACTGTCTTGGGGCAAAGTTGTCTGCGCATCGATGGGCACCGCGCTAGGGGTCGCACTGGTCGTTGCGTTTTGCGTTGTTGTTACCGTGCTCACGGCTGGTGGGCTGGTACTTGGAAAGAAAGTGGGGCGTTTACCGTTGTGCACCTGCCACTGGTCCCACAGCATGACCAGTGAAAAACCAAAAACTACCCAAAGAATGGTGCGGCGAATATCGTTCATGGCGTGTTTGCAATCGAGATCGAAGATTGGGGAGAGGTGAGGCCTTGGTGGGCAAGGATTGGGGTTTTGATCAAAGGATCGTGACCCCCTTCACACCAAGGATGGCAGCGCGATAAGCGCCGCAACGTTAAATAGCTACCCTTGGCTGCGCCGAAGGTGATCAAAGCATCCAGTCCATATGCGGAGCATGTGGGTGTGAATCGGCATGAAGAGCCGAGCCATGGGCTCAGCATCAATCGATAGGCTTTCACCAGAAAAACCAATATGTGCTGAATCATGGCGTTTCACTGTTTTTCAGCAGTTGATGCAGTTCGGTTCGTACCGCCATGCGTAAATGAACAGAGCTCGCACTGACAAAGCGTTTGGCGTCAAAGTTTTTACGCAAACGGATCACGCGGTCTGCATCGGGCAAAAGGGTCCATTCTTCTCGGCTCATGGCGTAAATTTGCCGCTTAATCAGATTGCGCGTCACGGCTTTGCGGGCCCATCGCTTAGGTACCACTGCGCCAATTCGGCTGGTGCTTGAATTGTTTTGCTGGTGCAAGGCGAAATGCGGGGTGCGCGCCACCACGCCCGCGGCCATCACGGACTCAAATTCTGCGCGCAGTGTCAATTTGTCCACGAGACGGGGCAAGTGGCTCTGTCACAAAGAAACAAGTGCTTATACAGCCAGGCGCTTGCGGCCTTTGGCGCGACGCGCATTGATAACAGCGCGTCCTCCACGTGTTTTCATGCGCACCAAAAAACCATGGGTGCGAGCGCGTCGTGTTTTAGAGGGTTGGTATGTGCGTTTCATTTGAAGTCACTAAATGCATCGAGGAAACCTTGCATTATCCGTCAATTTACAGGCTTCAACCAAGTTTTCTTCATGCAAAGTGTCAAGAAGTAGGTGTTTGTTGATTTATTTATTTGCGCCTGTGGATAAATTTTTGATAAAGCCGTTTGCCAAGCGCATAAAATAACGTTTATCCACAAAATACCTATCTCGTGAACGCGCCTCCTCCAACGAATCCTTCGCCCAACAATTTTCCCGATGCGGGTCAAACGCTTTGGCAGGCTTGTGTTGATCAATTGGCGCAGGAGTTGCCCGAACAACAGTTCAATACGTGGATTAAGCCACTCACTGCCCGCTTGTCCGAAGATTTTTCTCATATTCACATTGAAGTGGCTAATCGGTTTAAATTGGACTGGATTCGCGCTCAGTATGCGGGTCGTTTGGCAGCCCTTTTGCAGCAGTTGTATGGGCAAGTCATACAAATTGAATTTTTGCTTGCAACAAAAGAATTACCTCCTCGCCCGGCACCAACGCATGTCTTGAATGTGGCAGAAGATTTTGTCGGTGCCTCCTCTGGTTCGAATAACGACAATGTTTTAAACGGGTTTAAAAACCGCATTAACACTAGTCTTTGCTTTGATAATTTGGTTGAGGGCACAGCGAACCGCATGGCCCGCGCCGCCGCTATGCATGTGGCGAATGTGCCCGGACAGCTCTACAACCCTTTGTTTATTTATGGTGGCGTAGGCTTGGGTAAAACCCATTTGATGCATGCCGTTGGTAATCAACTGCTGCTTAATCGCCCAGATGCCAAAGTTTTGTACATCCATGCAGAACAATTTGTGTCTGACGTTGTTAAAGCCTATCAACGCAAAACATTTGATGAGTTCAAGCATTACTACCATTCTTTGGACTTATTGCTTATTGACGATGTTCAGTTTTTTGCCAATAAAGACCGCACACAAGAAGAGTTTTTCAACGCTTTTGAGGCTTTACTTACAAAAAAATCTCATATTGTGATGACCAGCGACACCTATCCCAAAGGATTGGCTGATATCCATGAACGTTTGGTGTCGCGTTTTGACTCGGGCTTGACGGTCGCCATTGAGCCGCCTGAACTTGAAATGCGCGTGGCCATTTTGATTGCCAAAGCGCGCAGCGAGAGGGCCGACATGCCTGAAGAAGTAGCGTTTTTTGTGGCTAAAAACGTTCGCTCCAACGTGCGTGAGCTGGAAGGTGCTTTGCGAAAAATTTTGGCCTACTCACGGTTCAATCAAAAGGAAGTCTCTATTCAACTGGCCAGAGACGCCTTGCGCGATCTGTTGTCTATTCAAAACCGCCAAATTTCGATCGAAAATATCCAGAAAACCGTGGCAGACTATTACAAAATCAAAATTGCCGACATGTACTCCAAGAAGCGGCCTGCTTCAATCGCCAGACCGCGCCAAATTGCCATGTATTTAGCGAAAGAACTCACGCAAAAAAGCTTGCCCGAGATAGGTGAGTTGTTTGGCGGCCGTGACCACACCACTGTTTTGCATGCCGTTAGAAAAATTTCTGGTGAACGACAAACACTCAGCGAGCTGAATCAGCAGTTACATGTTCTTGAACAAACTCTTAAAGGATAATACCTATGGCTTATCTTGCAAACCCTGTGCATAGTTTTCTCACAAGCCTTGGGTTATCCACAGGACAGAGCGGGTTTCAGAAGTTATCCCCACTGGACTTGATGGCTCAATGCGTGTTTCACACACGGTTTGAAGGTCATCAAGTTGTTGAAATAAAAGTGGAAAATACGCTTTTCCACAGATGATGCCGCCCCTTATCTACTACTACTATCAAAATATAAAGACATTAAAGAAGAGGAAGACATGATTGTTTTGAAAGCGAGTCAAGAAAACATAGTTGCAGCTTTGCAGTCTGTGGTGGGTATTGTTGAGAGGCGTCACACCTTGCCCATTTTGGCTAATGTGATGATTAAAAAAACAGCTAAAGCAGTTCAACTCACCAGCAGCGACTTGGAAATTCAAATTCGCACCGAGGCTGATTTGGGCGGAGACAGCGCCAATTTCACAACCACAGTGGGTGCGCGCAAATTGATGGATATTTTGCGTTCTATGCCCAGCGATCAAACAGTCAGCTTAGAGTCGCAGCAAAATAAATTGATTCTCAAAAGTGGCAAAAGTAAATTTACTTTGCAAACCTTGCCGGCAGAAGATTTTCCGCTGGTGCAAGAATCTGCCAACTTTGGACCCATGTTCAGCATCCCGCAAAAGACCCTCAAAGATTTATTGCATCAAGTCTCTTTTGCTATGGCGGTGCACGATATTCGCTATTACTTGAATGGTATTTTGTTTGTTGCAGAAGGTAAACAACTCAGTTTGGTTGCCACGGATGGTCACCGTTTGGCATACACATCGGCCACACTGGATGTGGAAGTCCCGAAGCAAGAAGTTATTTTGCCGCGTAAAACAGTTTTAGAGTTGCTACGTTTACTCAGCGACAAAGAAGGCATGATCGACATGCAATTTGCCAATAACCAAGCCAAGTTTAAGTTTGAAGGCAAAGAATTTATCACCAAGCTGGTTGAGGGTAAGTTTCCAGATTACAACCGCGTGATTCCTAAAAACCATAAAAACGCAGTGACATTGGGTCGTGTCAGCTTACTAAATACATTGCAAAGAACAGCTATTTTGACCAGCGATAAATTCAAAGGTGTTCGAATCAACTTAGACACGGGTATGTTGCGTGTTGCAGCAAGCAATGCAGAACAAGAAGAAGCGATAGACGAAATTGAAATTGACTATGTAGGCGACAGCATAGAAATAGGTTTTAACGTGACTTATTTGATTGATATCTTGACCAATATGTCGCAAGACATGGTTCGCATGGATTTGGCGGACTCTAACAGTTCGGTATTGGTTACCATGGCAGAAAATCCCAATTTCAAATACGTTGTGATGCCAATGCGCATTTAGTGCTTTTTCTATTTTTTGTGCGTCATGCACTGTGAATTGAGTTATGAATCCCACACAAGAGTTACCTGAAGAAGGTCAAAAGCCAGAAATGGTTGTTGGCGATCAATCCTATGGCGAAAATGCCATTCAAATCCTTGAAGGCTTGGAGGCGGTTCGTAAACGTCCAGGCATGTACATAGGCGACACCTCAGATGGAACCGGCTTGCATCATCTGGTGTTCGAAGTGGTCGATAACTCGATTGACGAGGCATTGGCCGGCCATTGCGACGACATCGTAGTGACTATCCATTCTGATAACTCCATTAGCGTCACAGACAACGGTCGAGGTATACCCACTGGCGTGAAGATGGATGACAAGCATGAGCCCAAACGCAGTGCGTCAGAAATTGCGCTCACGGAATTGCACGCAGGGGGTAAGTTCAACCAAAACAGCTACAAGGTATCGGGTGGATTGCACGGCGTAGGTGTTTCATGCGTCAACGCCTTGTCCAAATGGTTGCGTTTGGTGGTGCGACGCGACGGCAAGGTTCACACCATTGAGTTTGCCAAAGGTTTTGTGCAAAACCGCTTGATTGAGCTGGTTGATGGTGTCGAGGTTTCTCCCATGCGTGTGACGGGTGAAACCGATAAGCGCGGAACAGAGGTGCATTTTTTACCCGACACCGATATCTTCACGCAAAACCATGACTTCCATTATGAAATTTTAAGTAAGCGGCTGCGTGAACTTAGTTATTTGAACAATGGCGTGCGCATCCGGTTGATGGATGAGCGTACCGGTAAAAACGACGACTACTCCGGCGCGGGCGGCGTAGCAGGCTTTGTGCAGTTCATCAATGCGGGTAAAAAAATTCTCCACCCCAATGCTTTCTATGCTGAAGGCGAGCGACCTGCGGAAACCTATGGCGGCATCCCAGGCACGCACATTGGGGTTGAAGTTGCCATGCAATGGAACGATGGTTACAACGAGAGCGTGCTGTGTTTCACCAATAACATTCCGCAACGCGACGGCGGCACGCATTTAACCGGTCTTCGCGCCGCAATGACGCGGGTGATTAACAAATACATTGAAGAACACGAGTTCGCTAAAAAAGCCAAAGTAGAAGTGACTGGTGACGATATGCGCGAGGGCTTGTGCTGCGTTTTATCGGTCAAAGTACCCGAGCCCAAGTTCAGCAGCCAAACCAAAGACAAACTGGTGTCCAGTGAGGTGCGCGCGCCTGTTGAAGACATTGTCGGCAAGGTGCTGGGAGACTATTTGCAAGAGCGCCCCAATGACGCCAAGATCATTTGCGGCAAGATCATTGATGCGGCACGTGCTCGCGAGGCAGCGCGCAAAGCGCGTGAAATGACGCGGCGCAAAGGCGTTCTTGACGGCATGGGCCTGCCCGGCAAGTTGGCCGATTGCCAAGAGAAAGACCCTGCCCTGTGCGAAATTTATATCGTCGAGGGTGACTCGGCCGGCGGATCAGCCAAGCAAGGTCGCGACCGAAAGTTTCAAGCCATCTTGCCCTTGCGCGGAAAAATTTTGAACGTTGAAAAAGCGCGTTACGAAAAGTTGCTCACCAGCAATGAAATCTTGACCCTTATTACCGCTTTGGGTACGGGTATTGGCAAGGTAAGCGCCGAGTCTGGTAAGTCGGGCACTGACGACTTCAATATCGACAAACTTCGCTACCACCGCATCATCATCATGACCGATGCCGACGTGGATGGTGCACACATCCGTACCTTGTTGCTCACCTTTTTCTATCGCCAAATGCCCGAGTTGGTCGAGCGCGGCCACATCTATATTGCGCAACCGCCCTTGTACAAAGTCAAGGTGGGAAAGGAAGAACAGTATTTGAAAGACCAATTGGCGCTGGATTTGTTCTTGCTTAAAGTGGCTCTCAAAGACGCCACACTGCACACGGGCGGCGCGAATACGCAAACTCTGACGGGCGACACCTTGGATGAATTGGCCCGTAAGCATCAAGTGGCCGAAGCGGTGATTGCCCGTTTGACCAGCGTCATGGACGCCGAGGCACTGCGCGGCATGGCCGATGGAGTTTCTTTGAATTTGGACACCCTAGAGCAGGCGCAAACCAGCGCGGCTGCTTTGCAACTGAAGTTGCGCGAACTGGGCAGTGGATCAGAAGTAGCTGCCGAGTTTGATGTGCGTACCGACAAGCCCATTTTGCGTTTGAGTCGCCATCACCACGGCAATGTGAAAAGCAGCGTTATCACCCAAGATTTTGTGCATGGTGCCGATTACGCGGCCTTGGCTGAAGCGGCCACCACCTTCAGAGACTTGATTGGCGAAGGTGCGCGCATCGAGCGCGGTGAAGGCGATCGGCGCAAGGAAGAAAAAATAAGTGATTTTCGCCAAGCCATGAAGTGGCTGATTGGTCAAGCCGAAAACGCCACGGCTCGTCAGCGCTACAAAGGCTTGGGCGAGATGAACCCCGAGCAGTTGTGGGAAACCACCATGGATCCCGCGGTTCGCCGTTTGTTGCGCGTGCAAATTGACGATGCGATCGAAGCCGACCGCGTGTTTACCATGTTGATGGGTGACGAGGTGGAACCCCGCCGCGTTTTCATTGAGACCAATGCTTTGCGTGCAGGCAATATCGACGTTTAAGCGCTGGCTTGCCGTACGCCAGTCAGACCTTGCTTTTCTATCTGGTAGGCAATGAAGTCTTGTTGCAGCTTAGCGCGGATAAAAGCATCTAAGTTCTTTTTCACTTCTTGGCTGTGGCTTGGGTGACAGCCCATGGCCTGCGCTATAGACATGAAGGGTGGCAGCAACAATCGCAGCTTGGTGTTTTGCTCAACTTCTTTGCTCATGGTTTGCTGCAAGCCTGCCGCTATTTCATAGCCGCCAGCCTCAAAAAGGGCCATCACTTCGGGTGTTGAGGCGGCGCGCATCAGGGTGGCAAATTTGATGTGGCGGTTTAAAAATAAATCGTAAGCACTGGCCCTGCCCACCACGATACGGTGGCCAGCGCGATCTACATCCGGCAGGTTTTTGATGGTTGAGCCAACGCGCACCACAAAGCAGGCGTCGATGTTCAGATAAGCGCGGGTGAAGTGAATGTCTTTGGCTCTGTCGGGATCAATGGCAAAAAACCCTATGTCTGCATCTCTCGAGGCAACAGCTTGAACCGAGGCTTTCGCGGTGTCCACCACGCGCATGTCCAAGCGCACATCATATTCCTTGGCCAATGCTTGTGCCAACTTCACGCTGATGCCTGTGGCTTGGCCGCTGATGGGGTCGAGTTGGGCCAACAAGGCGTTGCCTGTGTTGATGCATACCCGCAAGGTGCTGTTGTTGGTTAACTGTTGAATCCAAGACATTGATGCGGATGGATAAGTTTGTTTGATGCCCGCATTGTGTCATTGAAGTTGCGCGCATAAAATCGATGTTTTACAAAAGGCATGAATGCTTTATCCTGAAAGTTTTGATGTGTTGGTGGTGGGTGGCGGTCATGCGGGCGCGGAAGCCGCGTTGGCTTCGGCGCGCATGGGTTGTCGTACCTTGTTACTCACTCACAACATCGAAACTTTGGGCCAGATGAGTTGCAATCCATCGATTGGTGGCATTGGCAAAGGCCATCTCGTGAAGGAGTTGGACGCCTTGGGCGGCATCATGGCGTTGGCCACAGATCAAGCGGGCATCCAGTTTCGCATCTTGAACCGTTCCAAAGGCCCTGCCGTGCGTGCCACGCGCGCCCAAGCTGATCGCGTTTTGTATAAAGCAGCGATTCGACGCTGCTTGGAAACACAGCCCAATCTTTGGTTATTTCAACAAGCTGTTGACGATCTGATGCTTGAAGGCTCAAGAGTTGTCGGCGCTATCACACAAGTCGGCATATGCTTTCGTGCCAAAACAGTGGTATTAACAGCCGGCACTTTTTTAGACGGAAAAATCCATGTCGGCTTGGACAATTACGCTGCTGGTCGTGCGGGCGACCCACCAGCTGGTCGTTTGTCTGCGCGCCTCAAAGAGTTGTGCTTACCGCAAGGCCGATTGAAGACCGGCACGCCGCCACGCATAGACGGCAAAAGCATTGATTTTTCTAAGTGCACAGAGCAGGCGGGCGATGGTATGTTGGGTGGTGAGTCCGCGCAAATGCCGGTGTTCAGTTTCATGGGTCGCGCTGATATGCACCCAGCCCAAAGGTCTTGCTGGATAACCCACACCAATGCACAAACGCACGACATTATTCGTTCGGGTTTTGACCGAAGCCCCATGTTCACGGGCAAGATTGATGGCGTTGGCCCGCGCTATTGTCCCAGCGTGGAGGACAAGGTCAATCGGTTTGCAGACAAAACCAGCCACCAAATTTTTCTAGAGCCCGAGGGCTTGACCACCGAAGAGTATTACCCCAACGGCATATCCACCAGCCTGCCTTTTGATGTTCAACTGGCCTTGGTGCGCTCGATTGCTGGTTTGGAAGCGGCGCATATTTTGCGCCCCGGCTACGCCATCGAATACGACTATTTTGATCCGCGTGAACTCAAGCGCAGCTTTGAAACCCGCTCGATTGAAGGACTGTTCTTTGCCGGACAAATCAACGGAACCACCGGTTATGAAGAGGCGGCGGTACAAGGTTTGTATGCAGGCGTGAATGCGGCGCTTCAAGTCAAGGGCCTGGCTGCATGGACGCCGTCGCGAGACCAAGCCTATTTGGGCGTGTTGGTCGATGACTTGGTCAGTCAAGGTGTAGTGGAGCCTTACCGCATGTTCACCAGTCGGGCTGAGCACAGACTCAAGCTCAGAGAAGACAACGCAGACATGCGCTTGACCGATATAGGCCGCAATCTGGGCTTGGTGGCAGACGGCCACTGGGAAGCCTTTAATAGAAAGCGCGATGCTGTTTCACGTGAAACACAACGCCTCAAGTCTTTGTGGGTCAGTCCGGCGAATCTCTCGGCTGCTGAGGCAGAGCGGGTTTTGGGCAAAGCCATCGAGCATGAATACAGTTTGGCCGACTTGCTGCGCCGCCCAGAAGTTTCCTATGGTGAGCTTGTGGCCATGGACGGCGGGCGCTTTGTCTCTTCGGATATAGAAGCTTTGGATACTGTTTCACGTGAAACAGTGATTGAGCAAATAGACATTGCCGCCAAATATTCGGGCTATATTGACCGACAAAACGAAGAGGTGGCCAGAGCTGCTCATTATGAAAACATGGCCTTACCCCCAGACTTTGATTACCTGTCCATCCCAGCTTTAAGTGTGGAGGTCAGGCAAAAGTTGGCCAAGCACCAGCCGCAAACCTTGGGGCAAGCCTCGCGCATTTCTGGCGTCACGCCTGCGGCGATTTCTTTACTTTTGGTGCATATGCGTCGCGCCCGTTCGCGTCCATCAGCAACTGTGGGCTCGGCGGCAGCTTGAGTTTGTCTCTTGAGCATGACTTGATCTTGGGGGCTGAGGCGCTGGGCTTGGCCTTAACACATCAGCAAACCGGTCAACTCTTGGCTTATATAGAGATGTTGCAAAAATGGAATCAGGTCTACAACCTGACCGCGATCAAAGACCCTCAGCAGATGCTGACCCAACATGTTTTGGATTGTTTGGCCGTTGTTTCGCCTTTGAAGGAAATGGCGCCAAACGCACAAAGCCTGTTGGATGTGGGTGCTGGCGGGGGCCTGCCCTCGGTGATTTTGGCCATAGTCTGCCCTTCTTTGCGGGTAGTGGCAGTTGACGCTGTGGCTAAAAAGGCGGCCTTTATCCAAACTGTGGCTCACACTTTGGGCTTGACCCATTTGCAAGGGCTTCACGCGCGCATAGAAACTTTGGGTCAGCCGTTTGATGTGGTGTGCTCACGCGCCTTTGCGTCTTTGGCAGATTTTGTGTCCGGCACCAGAGAGAGCTTGTCGCCCAATGGGATTTGGATGGCCATGAAGGGACAAGTGCCCGAGGCAGAAATAGTCGAATTGCCACAGGACATTAAGCATATTTCTACCCAAAGCTTGCAAGTGCCCGGTTTGGATGCCCAGCGCTGCCTGGTCTGGATGCGTAAGAAGTAGCTGGCGTTCACGCAAACCACCACCACATGTTTCACGTGAAATATTCACAAAGCGCCAAAAACAGACTGGCCTTGGCTTACACTCTGCCCTCCCCGCAAAAGGATCCTCCATGTTTGGCATCACAGACTACCCAGCATTTGTGCTGGCGGTCATTGTTTTTTTGGCTATTCCCGGCCCTGGTAATTTGGCTTTGCTGACTTCTACTGCCAAGGGCGGTTTGCGCGGCGGCTTGGCCGCTACCTTGGGCGTCATCGCGGGAGACCAAGTTCTGATGTGGGCTGCGGTGGCTGGAGTGGCTGCCGTTCTGGCCACAGAGCCGGACTTGTTTCAAGCCCTGCAGTTTGTGGGCGCTGCCTATTTGTCTTTTGTGGGTTACAAAATGTGGATCGCCCAGCCAGGTGACGAGCCTATCATCAACATTACAGCAGGCCTTTATTTCCGCCAGTCCTTTTGGATCACCTTGCTTAACCCCAAGGCGATCATGTTTTACATGGCATTCTTCCCTCTGTTTATAGACCCGCAGGCGCATGCGGGCCTGATGACTTTCGGTGTGATGGCCCTCACGGTGGTTGGCCTCACGTTTATGTATGGGTTGGTGGTTTGTGTGTTGGCGCAACGCTTGTCCTCGCGTTTACAGCAGCGCCCTTGGGTCGGCCCTGCTTTGCAAAAGCTGGGTGGGGGCTTGTTGGTGGCCTTTGGTTTGAAACTTGTCTTGGGTAAATAAATATGGCCAAAATCTTTTGTGTTGCCAACCAAAAAGGTGGCGTCGGTAAGACCACCACCACGGTGAACTTGTCGGCAGCCTTGGCCGCTATTGGGCAGAGGGTGTTGATGGTTGATTTGGACCCGCAAGGCAACGCCACCATGGGCTCGGGTGTGGACAAGCGCAAACTGGACCTCACCGTTTACGACGTTTTACTGGGCGAAAGCACCATCGCACAGGCCCGCGTTAGCAGCGAATGGGGTGAAGCCGCGGCCAAGCCGCAAGCCGCAAAATACCATGTGTTGGGCGCCAACCGCGAGCTGGCGGGCGCGGAAGTGGAATTGGTGGGTTTGGATCAACGCGAGATGAGACTCAAACTTGCGTTGCATCAAGTGGACGCAGAGTACGACATTGTGCTTATAGATTGCCCGCCCTCCCTGTCTTTGCTCACCCTCAACGGCCTGTGCTCAGCCAATGGTGTCATCGTGCCCATGCAATGCGAATATTTCGCGCTAGAGGGCCTGACCGACTTGGTCAACACCATCAAACAAGTGCATGCCAACCTCAACCACGACTTAAAAATCATTGGCCTCTTGCGCGTGATGTTCGATCCACGCATCACTTTGCAAATGCAGGTGAGTGAGCAACTTAAGGCGCATTTTGGCGACAAGGTTTTCAATACCTTGATTCCGCGCAATGTGCGCTTGGCCGAAGCGCCTAGCTACGGCCTGCCGTGTTTGGTATTTGACCCCAGCGCCAAAGGCAGTGTCGCTTTCATTGACTTTGCCAAAGAGTTGGTCGAACGTTTCGAATCTTTATAAATCACAGGACCCAAGCTTTCATGGCAACCAAAAAAATCAAAGGCCTAGGCCGTGGACTCGAGGCCTTGTTGGGCCCAACTGCCAGCGACACTTCTACCTCGGCTGAGGACGGGGCGCCTTCCGTGCTGTCCCTCGACACCATGGTGGCAGGTGTCTACCAACCCCGAACACGCATGGATGAAGGTGCTTTGTACGAACTGGCTGAAAGCATCAAGGCCCAAGGCATCATGCAGCCCATCTTGGTGCGGCGATTGAGTGCAGGTGCCAATGCAGGTAAATACGAAATCATCGCTGGCGAGAGGCGCTTTCGCGCAGCCAGACTGGCCGGCTTGAGTGAGGTGCCGGTGTTGGTGCGTGATGTGCCCGACCAAGCCGCGGCCGCCATGGCCTTGATAGAGAACATTCAGCGTGAAGATCTGAACCCTTTGGAAGAAGCGCAAGGCCTGCAGCGCTTGATCAAAGAATTTGGCTTGACGCATGAAGACGCAGCCCAAGCCGTGGGGCGCTCACGCAGTGCCGCAAGCAATTTGCTGCGCCTGCTCAACCTTGCTGATGCGGTGCAAACCATGTTGATGGCCGGCGACCTCGACATGGGCCATGCCAGAGCTTTGCTGTCTTTGGACAAGGCCGCGCAAATCACAGCAGCCAACCAAATCAGTGCCAAAAAACTCTCGGTCAGAGAAGCCGAGAGTTTGGCTAAAAAAATAGGTGCAGAGTTTGCGCTGGTTTCGCAAAAACCCAAAAAAGAAAAGTCCCGCGACTTAAAGCGGGTGGAAGAAGAGTTGGCCGACTTGCTCACCGCGCAAGTGGAAATACGCATTAAAAAAACCGTCAAACGCCATGGGCGAGTGGAAGAAATGGGCGAGCTTGCCATTGCCTTTGGCTCGCTAGACGCGCTCAACGGCATCATCGATAAATTGCGCGCCGCTTAATTCCCGCGAATGGTTTAGCGTTATCCTTGAGAGACAAAAAAATTTCTGTTCATAGAATGATTCATCAACGCAGATTGCTGGAGAAGACAAACATGTTTACCACCCTCACACGCCGAACCCTCGCCGCCTCTGTGCTCGCTTTGTTTGCGCACGCCACCTTGGCCCAAGAGACCTTCAAAATCGGCATCGTCAGTTTTTTATCGGGACAAGCCGCAGAAAGTTTTGGTATTCCTGCGGTCAATGGTGCAAAAGCCTTGGTCGAGGCCTTCAACAAAGGACAAGCCCCTGCGCCCTACAACAAAACCGGCATAGGCGGCTTGCCTATCGAGGTCATTTATGTGGATGAAGCCGGTGGAGCCACCAAGCAAGTTCAAGAATTGCGCAACCTTTATGAGCGCGACAAAGTCGATGTGGTGGTGGGCTATGTAGGCTCAGGCGACTGCTTGGCCGTGGCACCGGTGGCCGAAGAGCTGAAGAAGTTTTTGATTTTGTACGACTGCGGTACACCACGTATTTTTGAAGACAACAGTTTTCGCTATGTGTTTCGCACAGCAGCACACGCCACCATGGACAACGTGTCCATCGCTCGCTACTTAAAGGCGCGCAATATTCCCGTTAAAACCTTCAACATGATCAACCAAGATTACGCTTGGGGCCAAGACTCGCGCAAAGACTTTATCTTGTCGATGACGAATCTATACCCCGAGGCCAAAGCCGGCGTAGACCAGTTGCCTAAGTTTGGCGCGGGCCAATACGGAACCGAAATTTCTGCGCTGATGTCGCAACCCGCCGACTTGGTTCATTCCAGTTTGTGGGGCGGCGACTTGCAGGCGTTTATTTTGCAAGCCGGCCCCCGTGGCTTGTTTAAAAAATCGCAAGTGGTGTTGACCGCCGGCGACCATGTCTTGCCAGGCTTGGGCGAAAAAATGCCCGACGGCACGATACTCGGTGCGCGTGGCGCGTATGGTTTGATGGCACCTCCCTCGCCTTTGAACACTTGGTTCTGGGACACTTACAGCAAGGCCAACAACGTCTACCCCGTGCAAGCGCCCTACCGCATGGCGCAAGCCTTGATGGGCTTGAAGCTCGCGGCAGAAAAAGCCATGGCGGCCAATGGCGGCAAAAAACCCTCTACCGAAGTGCTGGCCGCATCCCTGCGCGGCAGCGAGTGGATGTCGCCCGGGGGCAAGATTCGCATGGCGCTCTCTAACGGCCAGCAAGCCATTCAAGACTCTGCCATTGGCCGCACGCAGTGGGACAGCAGCAAAAAAATGGTGGTGCTCAACGACATACAACGCTTTGACGCAGAGTGCGTGAATCCGCCCCTTAATGTGAAGTCGGAAGACTGGCTCAAGTCGGGCTTTGCGGGTGCCAAATGCGATGGCAAAGCCAAGGCCGCTGAGACCAGCACTGCTGATAAAAAACCAGCCAAAAAATAAGCCGCCATGAATTTAGCCCTCACCATAGCGATTGATGGCGTGACCTATGCATCGTGGCTTTTCATCGTCGCTTTGGGTTTGACCTTGGTGTTTGGTGTGCTCAAAATTCTCAACATCGCCCACGGCAGCTTCTATGCCTTGGGGGCTTATGTCGCGGCCAGTTTGGTGGCTTTAACCTCTTCTTGGGCTTTGCCACCGCTGGTGTCTTTGCTGGCCATGTTGGTGGCCGCGCTGGCAGTCGCGGCACTGGTCGCGCCCTTGATCGAACGCGGCTTGTTGCGCTTTTTTTATGGCCGCGACGAGGTCTTGTTGGTACTGGTCACTTACGCCATGTTTCTCATGATGGAAGACATTACCAAATTGATTTGGGGCGCCAACCCCTACTATGTGTCCGAACCTTATGCCTTGTTTGGCAATATCGACATCGGCAGCCAAACCTATGTGGGCTACGACTTCATGTTGGTGGCTTTGGCGGTGATCGTGGGCTTTAGCGTTTGGTGGGGCTTGAACCGCACCCGCTTTGGCAAGATTGTCACCGCGGTTATTCACAGCGCCGAGGTAGCAGCAAGCATGGGCATACAAGTCTCGCGTGTGTACATGTTTGCGTTTGCTGTGGGCATTTTCTTGGCTGCCTTGGGTGGCGCATTCACCGCGCCCATGTTGTCGGTACAGCCGGGCTTGTCGGTAGGCGTCATCATCATCTCGTTTGCGGTGGTGATCATTGGCGGCTTGGGCAGCATAGAGGGCGCGGCTATAGGCGCATTGATCGTCGGTTTGGCACGTGCACTGGCGGTGCATGTCTGGCCAGTGGCTGAGTTGTTCTCGGTGTATTTGGTCATGGCTTTGGTGCTGATGTTCAGGCCGCAAGGTTTGTTTCAACGTATACAGGCGCGAAAAATTTAAACCATGCAGCTGAGTACTTTGTTGTTGCGCGCTTTGCTCGTGTTGGTGTTGTTGGCCGGCGTGGGCTATGTCTTGCCTTCTTGGATGCAATTCATGTTGACCATGGCCATGGCCAATGGCTTGGTGTCTTTGGGCATCGTCTTGCTCATGCGCGGCGGCGTGGTGGCCTTCGGTCAAGGCCTGATGTCCGCCATTGGCGGCTATGCAGCAGCGCTTATGTTTTTGCATTGGGGCGTGAGTGATGCCATTGTGTTGGCCGTCTTGGGTGGCTTGTTTGCCATGGTCATCACCGCACCTTTTGCGCCCTTGTTGGCGCGTTACCGCGGCATTTTCTTTTCCATGCTGTCCTTGGCTTTGTCTATGGTGGGTTACGGCTTGCTGGTAAAAACCGAATCCTTGGGCGGCTCTGATGGTTTCAATATGGGGCGGGTTACGCTCTTGGGACAAAGCTTGGCCGATGGCGAAGTGCGTTTTAGTTTGTACGCCACCACCTTGGTGTTGACGCTGGTGTGCGCGGTGTTGGCGCGAATTTATTTTTTGTCTAGCCGTGGTTTGGTCACACGGGCGCTGCGCGACAACGAATTGCGGGTGGAGTATTTGGGCGGCTCGGTGAGCCAAACCATGAGCCTCAATTTTGTACTTTCCGCCTTCACCGCCGGCATGGGCGGCGCTTTGGCGGTGATGGCCTTGGGACATATAGACCCCAACTTCAGTTATTGGACAAGCTCGGGCGAGTTCGTGTTTGTGGCGATTTTGGCCGGCAGCCAAAGCGTGGTGGCGGTCATGTTGTCGTCTTTGGTGCTGGAAGTGGTGCGCTCTTTTTCCAGCGCTTATTTCCCCAACACCTGGCAATTGGCGCTGGGTATTTTTCTGCTGTTGGTGATACGTTTCCTGCCGCTGGGCCTGGGCTCTTTGTGGAGCAAAACAGCCACCAAAACAAAGGCGGACACATGAGCGAAAACCTCTTGTTGCACGCCCAAGGCTTGAACAAACAATTTGGCGCTGTGGTGGCCGCTCAAGACGTGGATGTGCAGGTGAAAACCGGTGAGCGGGTCAGCTTGATTGGCAGCAATGGCGCTGGCAAAACCACGTTTGTGAACATGATCACCGGCTATGTGCGCGCTGACAGCGGCAGCATTTGGCTGGGTAAAACCGATATCAGCCGCATGTCGCCACGCGACATTACCCGCTTGGGCGTGGCTCGCTCGTTTCAAATACCTCAGCTCTACCCTAGCATGACGGTGCTGGAAAACATGCTGGTGGCTTTGGCTTGTCATGAAAACCGCTTGTCCGCTTGGCGGCCTGCGGCGTCAAGTCAGCGGGTCATGCGGGCCGATGAGGTCTTGTCGCGCTTTGGCTTACTCAAGCACCGCGAGCGTTTGGTGGCCGAGTTGCCAGGAGGTCTTCGCAAGCTCATAGACATCGCTTTGGCCATGACCGGCTCACCGCGTTTGTTGTTGTTGGACGAGCCCACCAGCGGTGTGGCGGCAGAAGAAAAATTTCCCATGATGGACACCATCATGCAAGCCTTGGAAGGCCAAGCGCTAACAGTGCTGTTTGTGGAACACGATATGGATATCGTCAACCGCTATTGCGAGCGCGTGGTGGCGTTTTACAGCGGGCGCATCATTGCCGACGACGTGCCTGCGGTGGCTTTGGCGCAAGCCGATGTACGCCGTTACGTCACTGGCGAGCGCTTGCCCGAGGATGCCCCCCATGCTTGAACTGCGGGACGTGCATGTCGATATCGCTTCTGTGCAAGTCTTGCGCGGT
>Ga0114962_10001032_pt1 | contig 24243 bp, 21 predicted proteins | sample C_130820_MF_Meta_FD_87017 | JGI IMG/M metagenome (GOLD analysis project Ga0114962, IMG submission 87017) | Freshwater microbial communities from Lake Croche, Canada to study carbon cycling - C_130820_MF_MetaG | ecosystem: Environmental > Aquatic > Freshwater > Lake | place: Lake Croche, Canada... | reverse complement strand
TTTTTATCAACACGTCAAAGAACTCTGCGTAATTAAATATAATCTTCAATTAGTCTTCAGAAGACTGCGCCTCTTTCCACTCAATTATATCTCCTCACTATGTGCTAACAACCTTTTGTTAGCGATTGGGAGTGCAAAGATGTAGGTTTATTTTTTAAATACCAAACTCTATCCAAAAGTTTTTTTAGCCACAGTCCGTAAAGCATTGAAAATCAAGTAGAATAAGAAGCGAAAAAAAGGAAAGTTTTTTTTGCCCATCAAGTATTTCGCAAAATAATCCTACCTTTGCCTTCCAAAAAATAATATACAATGAAAGACTATCAAGTAATTTACGAAGACAATCACCTACTTATTGTTAACAAAAGAGCAGGAATTCTCGTACAAGGAGATAGTACTGGAGACAAAACTTTGACAGATGTATTGAAAGAATACATCAAGGAAAAATACCAAAAACCAGGTGATGTATTTCTTCACCCTGTGCACAGGTTAGATAGACCAGTTAGCGGACTTGTTGTTTTTGCCCGAACATCCAAGGCTTTGGAAAGAATGAATGAAATGTTTCGTAAAAGAGATATTCAAAAAACTTATTGGGCGGTGACGCGTAAAAAACCGTATCCCGAAAAAGGCAAATTGACGCATTGGTTAATTAAAAACGAGGCAAAAAACATTACGTCGGCCCACGATTACCCAGAAGATAAAGCTCAGAAAGCGGAATTAAATTATAAAATTCTTGGTAAAATTAATCTACACTATTTAGTAGAGGTTGAGCCTATCACCGGAAGGCCCCATCAAATACGCGTTCAATTAGCTTCTCTAGGATGCCCCATCAGAGGGGATATTAAATACGGTTATGATAGACCTAACATTGATGCAAGTATCAATTTGCACGCTAGAAGGCTATTTTTCATCCACCCAATCAAGAAAACGCCGATTATATGCCGAGCAGCAGTTCCTAATAACCCTTTTTGGGAGGAATTCTTGGAATTAGATACAGAAGAATTTAAAGTAAAGAATTTGGAGAATTTATATGAGTAATGAGTTATGAGTTTTTAATTGTGAGTTATGATTTTAGTTTTCGTTGCTCATGCCTAATAATCCATAATTCATAACTCATAATTTTAAAGAAGTCGATAAAAGGTCATCCTTACTTTCGCAAAGGCAAACCCAAATTACCCTATTCATTGCTATTGCTCAGAATACCGGGAGACAGGAATTTGAAAGATTTGTGTGAATAAAAGAGTTATGAATTATGCGAACAAGAATTATGATTAATTTCATAATCCATAACTCATAATTCTAAAGAAGCTGATCCAAAGTTGTTTTTTCCAAAACAGATAAATTGGCATCACGCCATTGGGCTAACACTGTTCGTAATTTACACGCCTCCTCATCTACACAATCATCACACTTACCATAAAAATGCAGCGAGACGCATAATGCTGGCGCAATTGGGCCATCTACAATTCTGATAATCTTAGCAAAAGTAACTTGATCAGGAGGAATTCTTAGGTAATATCCTCCACCTTTGCCTTTTTGACTTTGTAAAATCCCGTGATTGCGTAACTCAAGTAAAATGGCCTCCAAAAATTTTTTAGGAATATTTTCCGACTCGGCAATATGGGAAATTAATAAAGGCCCCTTGTCATACGCTTGAGCCAATACCTTCAATGCTTTTAATGCATATTTAGCCTTTTTGGAAATCATATTTATTTTATTTGTTGGAAATGCTATCAAAGCTAAACAATTTCATAAGAATAGTCAAATCTATGGGGAAGGTAGAGAGTTATGAATTATGAGTTATGAATTATGAGGAACAAGGTAAGAAGTATGAATTATGGAATATGAGGCATGAACTTCGAATACAAAAATCATAATTAATTCATAACTCATAATTAAAAAAGGCTTCATTTCTGAAGCCTTTTTTAATAAAATCAGGATTTGATTCAAACTAGAAACGGAAGTGAGAGAACGCTTTGTTCGCCTCTGCCATACGGTGGGTATCATCTTTTTTCTTAACTGCTGCCCCTTCACCTTTAGCCGCTGCAATGACTTCATTCGCTAAACGATCCATCATTGTTTTGTCTCCACGCTTTCTTGCATATAAAATTAACCACTTCATTCCTAACGCTACTTTGCGTTCAGCTCGCACTTCGGTTGGAACCTGAAAGTTAGCGCCACCAACACGGCGACTCTTAACCTCTACAGATGGCATTACATTGTTTAATGCTTTTTTCCAAGTCTCTAAGCCATTCTCTTTTGTACGCTCCTCTACTTTATCTAAGGCATCATAAAAAATAGTGAAAGCCACTGATTTTTTTCCGTCATACATTAAGTTATTGACAAACTTGGTTACTAATACATCCCTAAATTTAGGATCGGGTAAAATATAGCGTTTTTTTGGTTTCGCCTTTCTCATTTTGTTATTTTTTTAAGTTCGACCCAACTTCTGCCCTAACGAGGCATACTAGATCTTTCAGTTAATAATTTTAATTATTTTTTCTTTCCTTTGGTAGGAGCTGCCACTTGACCTGGTTTAGGACGCTTAGCACCATACTTTGAACGAGATTGTAAACGACCGCTAACGCCGGCAGTATCCAATGCTCCACGAATGATGTGATAACGTACACCTGGTAAGTCTTTCACACGACCACCACGAATCAAAACGATTGAGTGCTCTTGCAAGTTGTGACCCTCACCTGGAATGTAAGCATTAACTTCTTTTTGGTTCGTTAAACGAACACGGGCTACCTTTCGCATAGCCGAGTTGGGTTTCTTTGGAGTAGTCGTGTATACACGAGTACAAACTCCTCTTCTTTGTGGACAAGAATCCAAAGCTGGCGACTTGGATTTCCAAGTCATTTGCTCACGGCCCTTGCGCACTAATTGCTGAATAGTTGGCATTTTAAATAATTACCGTTTAAATTTTAAATTTCTTTTATCCCTTTTTTGCCGATTATCAGACTTAATTCTGCAATCACACAAGAACGGGGGTGCAAATTTAAAAAGATTTTCTGAACAAACAAAGAATTATCTTAAAATGATCAAACAGCCATTTTATCAAACTCTTGAACTTTTAAATCTGTAAATTGCAGGGGGAAAGGGGCCCCATTCCCCAAAAATGATTAATGACTAATTTCCAAACGATAAACTGATATTTTCATTCCGTTAACTGATTTTCTGAATCCTGTGAAAGGTTGTGGCGAATTGAGCTTTAAAGAAGGAAGCGAGAAAACGGGAAAAGAGAAATCAAATTGTTGAAATACTCCCAAATCAACACCTATAAATTGTCATTTACGAGTTGGTTAATCCTAACGAAAGATTTGAAGGAAGGCTAATTAATTATGAATTATGAGTTATGAAGTATGAATTATGAAGTATGATTTTAAACAATGAGTTACATAGTTTAAGGGATTATGTCTTTATTACTGCGCAATCCTTAACTCATACCTAATAACTCATAATCCATAACTCATAATTCATAATTACAACATCCCTCTTATCCCCATTTCCAATCCACGTAATTCTGCTAATCCGCGTAAGCGACCAATGGCCGTATACCCTGGATTGGTTTTTTTCCCTTCTTGCAAATCGTCTAACATGCGGTGTCCATGATCTGGCCTGAATGGCATACTTAAATCAACTCTACCCTCCTGCTCCCTTTTCTTTTGTTGCAATACCAAGGCTTTCATCACTCCGAACATGTCCACATCACCATCCAAATGGTCTGCTTCATGGAAATTCCCCAATTCATCTCTTCTAGTAGCTCTCAAGTGAATAAAATTAATTCGATCTCCTAGTCGCTCTACCATGCCTACCAAATCATTATCTGCACGAACGCCATAACTTCCCGTACAAAAACACAATCCATTAACTGAGCTATCATAGGCAGCAAGCAATTGTTTTGCATCAGTTTCCGTACTAACCACTCTTGGTAAACCTAAAATTGGATAAGGAGGGTCATCAGGATGTATGGATAAATTAACCCCAGCCTCTTCTGCTATTGGGCTAATTTCTCGAATGAATTCATACAGATGCTGCCTTAATTCAGCGTCACCAATTTCCTTGTACGTATCAATTGCTTTTTGAAAAGAGGCTAATGTAAAACTTTCCTCACTTCCTGGAAGTCCTGCAATCACATTACGAATTAATTTTTCTTGTTGTGAGGGGGTTGAAAGATTAAACCATTTTTGGGCTCTTTTAATTTGTTCCGCTGAATAATGTTGTTCAGCACCTGGTCTTTTTAATAAAAAAAGCTCAAACGCCGCAAATTCCGCCGCATCAAATCTTAAACCAGTTGAACCATCTGGGAATCTAAAATCCAAATCCGTCCGAGTCCAATCCAAAATGGGCATAAAATTATAGCAAACTGTTTTTAAGCCTGCTTTACCTACATTTCGAATCGACTTTTGATAATTCGAAATGTATTTTTTATACTCACCTGTTTTGGTTTTTATATCCTCATGAATAGGAATACTTTCTATGACCGACCAAGTTAAACCAGCGGCTTCAATGATTGATTTTCTTTCCAATATATCATTCAGCTCCCAAACTTGACCATTAGGAATTTGATGTAATGCGCTCACAATTCCTGTTGCGCCCGCCTGACGAACATCACTCAATTTAACTGGGTCATTGGGTCCAAACCAACGCCATGTTTGCTCTAATGCCATAATTTTATAGTTTGAATAATAAAGATACTGTAAAGTTATTTTTACTCAATAATGAAACAAAAAGCTATCGATTTCATGTCATTTCGAAAAACGAGACTAGCCATGGATCGTTTCGTCTTTGCCGTAATTTTGAATGACAATTGCTTCATATTCAATCCACTCTTTCCAACGCGCCTCCACATCCATATTTTCAGCATAATGCCGAGCAAAATTAAGAAAGATGGTGTAATGCCCTGCTTCACTAATCATTAATTCACGGTAAAAGCTAGCTAATTCAGGATCTGAGATTTTTTCAGAAAGCAATTTAAAACGCTCGCAACTACGGGCTTCAATCATAGCAGAAAAAAGCAATCGATCAATTAACGAGTGATTTCTACTTCCTCCTTTTTGAATAAATTTGTATAATTCATTCACATAACTGTCCTTTCTTTCTCTACCAAAAAACAAACCTCTTTTTTGAATAATGGCAACTACTTGTTCAAAATGTTCCAATTCCTCTTTGGCCAAAGTAATCATTGCTGAAACCAGCTCAGCTCTTTCGGAATTTTGAGTAATGATCGAAATCGCGTTCGTGGCAGCTTTTTGCTCGCACCAAGCATGATCTGTTAGAATTTCTTCAATATTGGTTTCAACAATATTCACCCAACTTGGGTCTGTGGATAACTTTAGGCCAAGCATAAATATTTTTTTGTACAAATTTACTTTATCAATCAGTAATAAAACTAAATTCGCTCATCAAAACCGAAAAATGATTTTATTCCCTTCCAAGCAGCCCACCGTCCAAACCACGATTTTCACCAAAATGTCGCAAATGGCATTGGAAAACAATGCTATAAATCTTTCGCAGGGATTTCCAGGGTTCGATTGTGATCCATCCATTCAAGAGTTATTGCAATTTTATTCTAAAGGTCATAATCAATATGCCCCTATGGCAGGTATTCCAGAATTAAGGAAGAGTATTGCTATGAAAACAAAGTCGTTTTATGACATTGATTTGGATCCCAATTCAGAAATTACGGTAGTTTCTGGAGCTACTGAGGCGCTCTTTGCTGCAATCCACTGTTGCGTGCATGCAGGAGATGAGGTTATTTTATTTGATCCATCTTATGATGCTTATGATCCCATTGTTCGCTTGGCAGGAGGTATTCCTGTTCACATTCCTTTACTAGCTTCCGATGGTTTTAGAATTAACTTTGATAAATTAAAAAATACTATTACCCCTCGAACTAGGGCAATTATGATGAATACCCCTCACAATCCCACCGGTACTATTTGGGAAATGGAAGATTTACAATCATTGGCGGACATAGTAAAAGGGACTGATATTTTATTGGTTTCTGATGAGGTATATGAACATATTGTATTTGATGGACAGCAACATGCCTCTGTTATTTTAAAAGAGGAGCTGCGCAAAAGAAGTTTTATTTGTGGTTCATTTGGCAAGACTTATCACATTACAGGCTGGAAAATGGGTTATTGTTTGGCGCCAGCCTATTTGACTGCCGAATTTAGAAAACTACATCAGTGGGTCACTTTTTCGAGTGCAACGCCTTTACAATTTGTTTTGGCAGATATCCTTCAAAAACCTCATCATTATTTACAGCTTTCTGATTTTTACCAAAGAAAAAGAGATTTATTTGTCAACGCTATTAAAGGTAGCCGATGGAAGATTTTGCCGAGTCAAGGAAGTTTTTTTCAATGTCTGGATTATTCTGAAATCAGTAGTGAAAATGACGTTCATTTGGCAGAAAGATTAACAAAAGAAATAAAAGTGGCCTCCATTCCCATTTCCGTTTTTTACGAAAAAGCACCTGATGACAAAATCTTGCGATTCTGTTTTGCCAAAACAGACGATATGTTATTGGAAGCTGCGAAGAGGTTAAGAGAGCTGTAATAGGTAAGAGGTAAGAGGTAATAGGTAATAGATAATAGGTGAAAACTATCATAACCCATAATTCATAACCCATGATTCATAAGTCAAAGCGGCACTCCTAACTGAAAAGTAATTTCCGTAGCTAAACCGATGGCAGAAAAACGAAATGCAATCGATTGCGCATTGGAGGGGGCAGAGATTTTATTGCACTGCGGGCCTTTTTCAAGGAAATAAATATAATATTCTTGATTTCTATCAGCCAATTGTTGTGCATCTGGCTTTCCTAAAAAATCTTCTAGATGATTGGAGCTAACTCCTTTCCAATTGGCTTTGTGATTTTTTAACCAATTCAACTGCTTTTCTCGCTCTCCGGAACAAGCTCCCTTGTCTTTTTTAAACGCTTCCGAATCAAAACCTGTTAAATCTGGCTCCTTGGTACAAGAACTCAAAAATGTGATACAAATAAGTAAGAAAATTAATTGTCGAAGCATGTTGTTTTATTAAATAATATTGAGTTAAACTATAAAAGTTCAGCTTTGGTTTGCGATTTCACTAATAAAGGATGGGCCATTACGGTTAAAACCAACAAGGCTGCCCCCCAATAGAAACCAGTATGCATCACCTCTTTACTTCCAAAAATGAACACAGCCAAAATGATCCCATAAACAGGCTCTAATGTAATCACTAAATTAATTGAAAATACACTGAAAACTCTGTATAATTTGATGGTTTCTGTGTAGGCATAAACCGTACATATGATGGCTAAAATTGCTATCCAAAGCCAATCTAAAACGACGGGAATATATTTATCCCAACCATTGAATGCCCCATATGACCAAACCGTTCCGGTTAATATTCCTGCTGAAATCATTTCATAGGTAGTGATTAACCTTGGATCATGGCTGTGCGTATATTCCCCATTAATGACCGAAAATAAAGCACCAAAAAAACCTGCGCCAATACCTAGTAGTAATCCTAACCATTGCGCCTGCTCGACAGAAAAAATTATAAATAATGCTAAAATGACCAAGGCTCCTAAAAAAACTTCTACTAATTTAATTTTTTGTTTTTTAGCAATGGGTTCCATCAAACTTGTCCAAAATGTTTGAGTAGATAGTCCTGCTAAACACATGGCGACGGTTGAGACTTTTGCTGCACCAAAAAATAACAACCAATGTAGAGAAATAAACAACCCATTAAGTAACCAAACTTGCAGCGTTTTGGCATCTACGTGGAAGGATTTTTTAGAAAAATACAAAATAGCCGTCAAGGCTGCACTGGTAATCAAACATCGAAAAAACACAATACTAAGTGCGTTCGCATAGGTTGAATTACCCAAAATAGCCGTAAAGGCATATAAAATGACGATGAAATGGATTTTGAAATAATCAAGAAGTTGAGGTTTTTGGGGCATTTTATCTTGGAATTGTGTAATATAAGCCTACTCCGATGCAACTAAAAACAATATTGGGTAACCACACGGCTAATAATGGAGGCATCCCTCCCCCTTCTGCAATTCCTTTGCTCATCATGAAAAACAATATGTAGACAAAAGCTAGGGTAAAACCTAAGGCAATTTGGAAACCCACTCCTCCTCTCGATTTTCTAGCTGAAACCAAAAAACCAATAATTGTTAGGATGATGATGGAAAATGGGTTGGCAAAACGTAAATATTTTTCAATTAAAAACACCTCTAATCCATCGGATCCTCTGGATTTTACCAAAGCAATGTGCTTATCTAATTCTGGCAAGGTGAAAGTTTCATGCAACAAATGTTTGTTTTGAAAATCTCTAGGAAATAAATTCAATGTTGTATCCATTCGAGATCCGAATTGAACTTTGGATAGTCCCGGTTCTGTAATGCGCAAACGATAATCGAAAATTTGCCATTTTTTATGTAAAGTATCCCAAGAAATTCGTTCAGACATTAGTTTTCGTTGAATTTCATTGTCTTTAATTTTTTCCAAAGTGAACCGATAACCCGTATTAGAATTATTATCGTAGGATTCTATATAGGCATAAACATCAGGGGCAATTTTAATATGCACATCGCGCTTATCAAAATAGTACGTTCCATTGATGTACTTATGCTCAAAAGGTACACGTATTTTATTTGCATTGGGAACGATCCAACCAATCATTAGAAAGGTGCCTACAGCAATTAAGCTAGAACCTATTAAATAAGGTCGCATTAATCGATTAAAACTAACACCCGAACTCAAAATTGCAATAATTTCCGTTTTGGCAGCCATGTTGGCTGTAAAAAAAACAGCAGCAATAAAGACCATTAAAGGACTGATGTAATTAGCCCAATAAGGAATAAAATTGAAATAATAATCAAATACGATTTCACGGAAAGGTGCTTGTTTTCGAATGAAATCATCAATCTTTTCTGTATAATCAATGACCATTACAATCAATACGATAATTACGACCGCGAAAATATATGTTTTTAGAAACTTCTTAAGAATATACAGATCAAGTATTTTCATGAAAATAATTTACTTCTTTAAAATATTTTTTTGGTAGTGAATTCCTGAAAAAAGATGGATGAATAAAACCCTGGCCATTCTAAAATTAAAAGGAACCATTAAAATTGAAAAAGTAGTGATTGGTACGATGTAACCAACCGCCGGAGGATCATTGAAAAAATTAAAAATTACTAATCCTCCCACCAACATAATACCTACCGTAAAAGCGTAAGATACATACATGGCTCCAAAGAAAAAACCTGGCTCTACCTCGTACCGAATATGACAGCTTGAACAATATTCGTGCATTTGCGTAAAATTAAAGACATCCCAAAATTTAAATTTAAATAATCGGCCCTCATGACATTGAGGACAACGTGCGTTGATAACGGCCAACAGCTTTGACGGATTTGACATATATTTTTGGATAATGACTACAAAGGTACTGAATATGACGCAAGATGTATGATGAATGAGTTATTAGTTATGAATGAGTTACTAGGCTTCTTTACATCATTACTAATAATAAGAATTAGGAGTTGAAATTAACATTAGGGTCTGTTCTAAATTTATGTTTAAAAGCGAATTTGAATTTGCTATTTCCCTATTTCTTTGAAAGAAATGAAATTTAAGGCTAATTCTTTTTCTATGGCATTTCTTTTGTTGTAAAAAAAAACAAAAAAATTCTTTTGCTTAATCCAAGACAAATGAAAATGATGTATGATGTAAGATGTATGACGTAAGAGAGAAGATGATTTCAGATTCTACACACTCAATTCCTAATACCTATTACCTCTTACATCATACATTTCTACCGCTGCGTTCAAATTTTTCGTTAGGATTAAGCCTTGGCCATAAATGAAATATTTATAACGAATGACCCAATGTTTTTTAACCCTTAATTCGCTTTAATAATGGTTATTGCCAATCAAGAGTTGAAAACAAATTCAGAATCTTAATAAAAAAATCTATATTAAATATCAATAAGATGATAAATAGCCATTTTATCAAACTACTGAACTTTTTTACGTGTAAATTGCAGGGGGTAAGGAGACGCATTTCCCCTTAAAAAAATTAAATTAAATTCGCTATCACAAAACTTATAATTCCAATCATTTAACTGATTTTCTCTTTTTCCAGAAAACAACTCGTGTTTATCCCCAACGAAAAAATTGAACGAAACCTAGCGAATTATGAATTATGAGCATTTTTTAAATTCATACCTTATCATTCATCATTCATCATTTTTTTAGGTTTCTTTCATTAGGATTAAGCGATGGCATAAATAGAAGTTTTACATAAAGTGATTGATACGTTTTTCAATCCTTAATTCGCATTAACACCACTTCCCTTTCTCCTCATCTCGCTTCTTATTTGTATATTTGCTCAAACTAAAACTCACATATTATGTATTCAACTTTATTATTGGTTCATTCCTATTTGCGTTGGGCTGTTCTTATTCTAGGAATAATGGCGATTTTGAAAGGAATCAAAGGATCTAATTCTGGAAATCCATTTACTGATTCAGACCGTAAATCTGGCTTATTCTTTTTGATTTCTGTGCATACTCAGTTATTAATTGGTCTAATTTTGTATGTATTTTTAAGTCCAATCACACAGGCAGCTTTTGCTGATTTTGGAGCAGCTATGAAAAACCCAGCAATTCGTTTTATTGCCGTGGAACATATAACTGTTAATATTATTGCCGCAATTTTAGTTACAGTGGCCTATTCCAAAAACAAAAAAGCAATTGCAGATACGAAAAAGCATAAAAATGCTTGGTTATTGTATGGTTTGGCTTTAGCATTAATTGTAAGCAGAATTCCTTGGGATAGATTAGTATAATTTCATGGGTCAAAAGTGCATATTTTTAGACCGTGATGGTGTATTGAACGTAGATCGAGTGGATTACGTGTACCGAATGGAAGAGTTTATCATTCCAGAAGGTGTGATAGAAGCTTTAAACAATCTAAAAAAAGCGGGTTATTTGTTGGTAGTTATTACCAATCAAAGTGGTATTGCCAAAGGAATTTATGAACGTAAAGATGTTCAGTTAATACACGATGCTTTGCAAAAAGCGAGCAATGGTGCATTAGATGATTTATATTTTTGTCCTTACCATGAAAATTGGGATAGTGCCTCATTAACTCGAAAGCCCGGCTCATTATTGATTGAAAAAGCTGCCGCTAAATACAAGGTGGATATGGATGCTTCTTGGATGGTGGGTGATCATGAAAGAGATATTCTGGCGGGCACAAGAGCCGGTTTAAGAACCATCCGATTGGCGCCGCATCACACAGCAACAAATGCAACACATTTAGTTGAAAATTTAATATCAGCCTCCAGAATCATCTTAAACGATTAAAAAAATGGATAAGATTTATCTTAGTGACGCAGGACCAAAAGTTTCTCCGGCTATTTATGGTTTTTGGAGATGGAAACAACAAAGCTCAGATAGTGCTCAAACCATGGAAAAAACGGTTAATTTATGTCTTGAATTAGGTATAAATACTTTTGATCATGCTGATCGTTATGGACAATATACATGCGAAAAATTATTTGGAGAAGTCTTAGCTAAAAAATCATTTCAAAGAAGTGATGTTGTTTTATTTTCCAAATGTGGAGTAAATTATCCTAGTTCTGCGAGACCATCCTACCGGGTGTCACATTTAGATACCTCTTCCAAACACATCATTGAAAGTGTAGAAAACTCGCTTAAAAATCTACAAACGGATTATTTAGATATATTTTTATTGGATCAGTTGGACCCACTTTGTGATATTGAGTCCACCGCTTTAGCATTACAGAAATTGAAAAGTAGCGGTAAAGTAAAGAACATCGGAGTTTCCAATTTTACTGTTTACCAACATCAATTATTAGTGGCATTTTTAGACATCCCTATAGTCTCAAACCACATCGATTTGAATCTACTAAATACCTCTGCTTTGGATAATGGTATAGTAGATTATGTTAAACAAAAATACATGCGTCCATTGGCGGTATCTCCGTTAGCAGGCGGTCGCATTGAAAATGGAACGGATGAATTAGCACTAAAAGTTCGTAAAAAGTTGATTGAAATTGCTGAAAAATACGAAAGTAACGTAGAATCTATCGCAGTGGCTTGGTTAGTGAAATTAGGTGCTCTACCTTTGATTGGCACATTAGAAGAAAAAAGAATTCGGAATATCGTCGATTCATTCTCTATCAAATTGGATCATCAAGATTGGTACGAATTATACCATACGAGTCGCCCTAGCCCGGAGATGAAGTAATAAGGTAATAGGTAATAAGGTAATAGGTAATAGGTAATAGGTAATAGGTAATAGGTAATAGGTAATAGGTAATAGGTAATAGGTAATAGGTAATTTAAAAAAACTAATAACTAATAACTAATAACTATCTTCTCCCTTTCCCTCTCGGAATAACCCTGGAACTTCTTGGTGATTCTCTTTTACGACTTCGGTTATTGGTAAATCTATTTTCAATACCATTGCGCATACCCACTAACTCAAGGTCAATGGTTCTTTTAGCTAAATTAGTTTCCCGAACTTTCACTTTGACTGCATCTCCAAAACCAAAAACACGGCCATTTGATTTGCCCACAATGCGGAAATTCTCTTTGTCTAAATCGTAATAATCGTCATTTAAGTCAACCATCCGAATCAAGCCTTCACAACTTGTTTCACCAATTTCCACAAATAAGCCAAATTCCGTTACACCGGTAATGATACCGTCAAAAATTTGTGGTTCATGCAAACTCATATATTCAACCTGCTTGAACTTAATAGAAGCTCTTTCCGCATCAGCTGCCATTTTTTCTCGATCAGAGGAATGTTTACATTTTATTTCAAAAGGAGATCTTTCAGCAGAAATACCTTTATCCAAATAATGTTGTAATAATCGATGCGTCATGACATCCGGATATCGACGAATAGGACTAGTAAAATGGGAATAAAACGGAAATGCCAATCCAAAGTGTCCAATGGCATCTGTACTATATCTTGCTTTTGACATCGTACGTACAGCCAAACTCTGTAACACATGCTCTTCTGCTTTGCCTACAATGTTTTCCATCAAGGCATTGAATGAATCGCTGACGTGCTTGGGTTCTGTAGAAACTTGATACCCAAATTTTTTGGCGAAAGTTGAAAATACACGTAATTTTTCAGGATCTGGTGCCTCGTGAACACGGTAGATCATGGTATTTCGTGGATCTTCTTTTTTCAAATCATGTACAAAAGTGGCGACCTTTTTATTCGCCATCAACATGTATTCCTCTATCAACTTATGTGCATCCTTTCTTTCTCGCGGATAAACAGCAATGGGTTTTCCTGTTTCATCCAATTCAAACCGCACTTCAACTGTTTCAAAATTCACAGAACCCTTGGTAAATCTATCGGTTCTGAAAACTTTGGCGATTCTATTTAATTCCTTTATGATTGGCTCATACGTATCATCTGTGTCAGCTGTATTTTCAATCAACACTTGCGCTTGTTCATAAGCAAATCTTCGGTCAGAATGTATGATTGTTCTTCCAAACCATTCTTTGACAATTTTATCTTTTGAATCTATTTCAAAAATGGCGGAGAAAGTCAATTTGTCCTCATGAGGTCTCAAAGAACATAGTCCGTTGGACAACTTTTCTGGTAACATCGGAACCACGCGATCAACCAAATAAACAGAGGTCGCCCTGCGATAGGCCTCTTCATCCAAAATACTTCCTGGTTTTACATAAAAGCTGACATCGGCAATGTGCACGCCAATTTCTGTATGACCGTTTTCCAATTTCTGATAACTGATGGCATCATCAAAATCTTTGGCATCAATGGGATCAATCGTAAAAGTTAATACATCGCGTAAATCTTTCCTTTTTTTAAATTCCTCCTTTGGAATTCCCGTTGGAATTGCCTCTGCTGCAAGCTCAACTTCTTCTGGAAAATCATAAGGCAGACCAAATTCCGCCAAAATCGAATGCATTTCAGTTTCGTTTTCCCCCGCTTTTCCCAAGACTTTTAGAACACGTCCTTCTGCTTTTTTGCCCGTTTGAGACCAACGCGTTACTTCTACAATAACTTTATCTAAGTGATTGGCGTTTTTTACCTCCGTTTTTGGAACATAAATATCTTCGTATATTTTTTTTGAATCTGGAATTAAAAAGGCATAATTGGGGGTCACTTGTAAAACTCCCACAAATTCAGGAGAACGACGCTCAATGATTTCAATCACCTCTCCTTCTGGACGATCATTTTTCTTTTTTGTACTTGGTTTTCTTGCTTGAACACGAACTTTATCCCCATCCTTGGCATTATTCAAATCGGCAGTTGCTACCCAAATATCTTTGCTACCAACTGTTTCAGGGATAACAAATGCAAAACGGGAATTAACATGATCCACTTTTCCAACCACTTGAAATGATTCATTATCAAAACGAAAATTGCCATCTGGCATGCGTAATAATCTATTTTCAGTCACTAATTTTTGCAGACATTTTGCATACAATTCTTTTGTATTTCTATCTCTTATTGCAAATGCTTTATAAATTTGATTGATTGAAAACGATCTAAAATCGTTTAATTCGAAATATTCTAAGATTTCTGATTGCAAGGCGTTCAAAAACTTTTCCTCCTTTGGTGAACTTGCCATAATAATATAATTCTAATTATCCCGCAAGGTACGGCTTTTAATTGTAAGCCGGGCTTAGCATATTACTATTTTAATTTATTAATTTAGTAGTTCATCATTAAACTAAACGCATGAAGATTACAATTTTTAAGTGGATTTCTATGATTTCATTCTTCATAAGCTCCCCACTTTTATCCCAAACAACATTTCCTCTAAATGATGTTTCGAGCCCACGTCAAGGCTATTATGCCTTTACAAATGCCAACATTGTCAAGGATTCCAAAAATACTATTACCAATGGAACATTAATCATTCGTAAAGGTAAAATTGAGCAAATTGGAACCAACCTTCCTATGCCGCAAGAAGCAGTTATAATAGACTGCAAGGGGAAATACATTTACCCTTCTTTCATTGACTTATACAGTGATTATGGCGCCCCTTCGGTTCAAGCTGCCACTCGAACTTATCGTGAAGCTTCACAAATGCTCTCAAATACAAAAGGAGCCTTTGGTTGGAACCAAGCCTTGAAATCTGAATTTTCAATGGCAAAAAGTTTCATGGTGAATGATACAAAAGCCAAAGAACTGCGTAATATAGGATTTGGCACAGTTTTAACCCATCAAATGGATGGAATTTCGAGGGGGACAGGCTCATTAGTGACATTAGCCAAGGAAAAAGAAAACCTGGTTATCCTTCGTGAAAAAGCTGCAGCACATTATTCTTTCAATAAAGGCTCGTCGACGCAAGATTATCCTAACTCTTTGATGGGTAGTATTGCATTAATGCGTCAACTTTTTCAAGATGCGAAATGGTACAAAAACAAACCAGAGGGAGAAGGTTTAAATTTAACTTTGCAATCTTTCAATGAACAATTAACGCTCCCTCAAATATTTGAGGTAACAGATAAGTGGAATGTACTAAGAGCCGACAAGGTTGGTGATGAATTTGGCATCCAATACATCATCAAGGCCAGTGGGGAAGAATATCAGCGAATCGATGAAATGAAAGCTACTCAGGCATCGTTCATTCTACCCATCGCTTTTCCTCAAGCAATGGATCTGGAAGATCCTACAGACGCAAGATTTGTCAATTTAGCCGAATTAAAACACTGGGAACTGGCACCAAGCAATCCAGCAAGTTTTGAAAAAGCCAATATCCAATTTGCTCTTAGCTCTAATGGATTAAAAGATTTATCTCAATTTTTGCCAAATATTAGAAAAGCAATCCAACGTGGTCTTTCTGAACAAAAAGCTTTAGAGGCTCTAACACAGACTCCTGCTTCGATTATTGGGGCAATCGATTTGATTGGATCACTTGAGTCTGGGAAATTGGCCAATTTCTTTATTAGCAATGGACCTATTTTTGATGAAAAAACAGCAATCATTGAAAACTGGATTCAAGGAAATGGGTATTCCATTCAATCGGATGCTAATTACGAATTAGCTGGAAAATACCAATTACAAATCGGCTCAGAAAGTTATACTTTACAAGTAAGCGGTACAACAGGAGCATACAAGGCTAGTTTAATTTCAAAAGACACTATTCAAGCTGATTTATCTCAAAAAGGTCAATTGGTTAATTTATCCTTTGCCTCCAATGTGAATAAAGGCAAAAAAACTCGCCTAACCGGAACGCAGCAAGCAGGACAATGGATTGGAACAGGGCAAGATCCTTCAGGTATTTGGATTTCTTGGTTAGCGAATAAGGAAAGCGCTAATAAAGCAGATAGCAGCAAAACGATAGCCAAGGATAAAGAAATCTTAGGTGACGTAGTTTATCCATTTGTTGGATACGGACAAAAAAATATTGCAAAAGTAGGCACCTACTTAATTAAAAATGCAACCGTTTGGACCAATGAAAAACAAGGAGTTTTAAATGGCGCCGATGTTTTAATCAAAGGCGGAAAAATTGTAGAAATTGGCAAAAACCTTCAAGATAAAACAGCCCAAATTATTGACGGTACGAACAAACACTTAACTGCTGGAATCATTGATGAGCACTCGCACGTAGCAGCAACAGGAGGAATCAATGAATGTTCTCAGTCAGTGACAGCCGAAGTAAGAGTGACTGATGTCATAGATCCAGAGGACATTGATATTTACCGGCAATTGAGTGGAGGAGTTACTAGTAGTCATATTTTGCATGGATCTTGTAATACTATTGGCGGACAAACCCAATTAATAAAGTTTCGTTGGGGACAAAATGCAGAGCAAATGAAATTTGCCAATTGGGATCCCTTCATCAAATTTGCTTTGGGAGAAAATGTAAAAAGATCCTACAACAATAATAACAACCGTTTTCCTGATACAAGAATGGGCGTTGAGCAAGTTTTAATGGATGCATTTACAAGGGCAAGAGATTACGAAAAGCAAGGACCAGGAAAGCGTATCGATTTAGAGTTAGAAACTTTGGTTGAAATATTAAACAAAAAGCGTTTCATCACTTGCCACTCGTATGTCCAAAGTGAAATCAATTCCATCATGAAAGTGGCTGAAAAGTTTGGCTTTCAAGTGAATACTTTTACCCATATCTTGGAAGGTTACAAAGTAGCCGATAAAATGAAAGTGCATGGCGCCAGCGCTTCTACATTTAGTGATTGGTGGACTTACAAAATGGAAGTTACGGATGCCATTCCTCAAAATGCTTATTTAATGCAACAAAATGGACTGAATGTTTCCATCAACTCTGATGATGCTGAAATGGCAAGAAGATTGAACCAAGAAGCAGCAAAGAGCATCAAATATGCCGGAATGGATGAACAAGAAGCCTTAAAAATGGTTACTTTAAATCCAGCCAAAATGTTGCACGTTTCAGATCGCGTAGGAAGTATCAAAGAAGGGAAAGATGCTGATTTAGTACTTTGGACAGATCACCCATTGAGCATTTACGCTAAATCGGAAAAAACAATAGTTGACGGAGCAATCGTTTTTGATAGAGCATTAGACACTCAACTTCAAAAAGATTTACAAACAGAAAAACAACGTTTGGTACAAAAGATGATGATAGCTAAAAAAGGAGGAGAAAAAACTCGCCCAGCCACACCTTCTTACAAAGCGATGAATTCTTGTGAAGAAGACCATAATCACGAAAAAAGCCTTTGGGAAAGAATTTCTCACCGTTGGGCTGATTTAGAAAACTAATTTGATCCTAAGAAAAATGAAAAAAATAATTATATATATATTTAGCTTGCTTTCTTCTGGACTTTATGCCCAAGAAACCATGCACCCTTCTCCTGCTCAATCCAAAAAGATTGTTATTACAGGCGCTACCATTCACGTTGGAAATGGACAAATCATTCAAAAGGGAATTTTATCTCTTGAAAATGGTAAAATTAAATTAGAAAGTTCAATGCCAACTTCAGGTATGGATCTCGATATTATTGATGCCACAGGAAAACACGTGTATCCAGGAATCATTGCTCCCAACACCAATCTCGGTTTGGTTGAATTCAGTTCAACGAAATCAACCATTGATTACGATGAATTAGGAGATTTAAACCCAAATATTCGTTCAATCATTGCCTACAATACCGACTCAAAAGTGATCAATACCTTGAGATCCAACGGGGTTTTATTGGCACAGATTACTCCTCAAGGTGGAAGTATTCCTGGAACATCTACAGTGGTACAATTGGACGCTTGGAATTGGGAAGATGCCGCATACGAATTAGATGAAGGAATTCATTTGGTTTTGCCTGCCCTAATCAATAGACCGAGCAGCATGCAAAGAAAAGAGGATTCTGACCCAGTAAAGGCTGGTTTGGAAAAAATCTTAGAAATCAAAAAGTTTTTTAGAGAAGCCAAAGCGTATTTGAATGAAAAAAACCACGTAGCAAGCAATTTAAAATTCGAAGCAACAAAAGGTTTGTTTAATCAGTCAAAAACATTGTACATCCACTGCGATCTGATAAAGGAAATGTTAGCGGCCATTGAATTAGCTAAAGAATTCCATTTTAAATTTGTGATTGTGGGTGGGGCAGATAGTTGGATGATTGCGGATATTTTAAAATCGAACAATGTAGCAGTGATATTATCTGAACCTCATAGTTTACCTGCCAGTGATGATGATGCTGTTGATCAACCTTATAAAACGGGTGCTATGTTACAAAAAGCAGGTGTATTGTTTACTATTTGTCAAGATGCTAGCGACGGCTATTCTCAACAACGTAACCTTCCTTTTCAGGCTGGCACCATGTCAGCTTATGGCTTAACTAAAGAAGAAGCCTTGCAAGCAATTACCTTAAATGCAGCGAAAATCTTAGGAATTGATAAAAAAACAGGGAGTATTGAGAATGGGAAAGATGCCAATATTATCATCAGTTCAGGTGATTTATTAGACATAAAATCTAGTATCATCACCCATGCTTTCATTCAAGGTCGTCAAATTAATTTAGACAATAAACATTCACAATTGTTTGAAAGGTATAAATACAAGTATAAGATTAAGTAATAGAAGAGAGAAGAGAGGAAACGGATAGAAAATTTTGTGGCCCCTTTGTATTAAAATAAAACCATTATTTTAGTACAAAGGGTCGCAAAGTATATTTAGGGAACAAAGTTCATTGTTAAGCAATTTCCTTTTTAGCGAGCAGCTCTAATAATACAAAAACAAATAAAGTTAAGATAGCAGTTGCAAAAGATTTTAGAATGCTCATGAAAAACAAGGAGGAATCACTGGCTTCCAATAAAAAGAAAATAAGATGGTGAGTGATTAAAATCAAAAAAACATAAGGTAAAAACCATAGCCAAGACATTTCATTTAAGCTTATTTTAGATCTATCATCATAACCATTAGCGGGAGTTAAAATCTTAATATAGTAAATTCTTAAATAAGCAGTAGTTAGGCACGCAACGGCATGCATACCATGTGTATTGTAAAATATGTCAATAAGCCAGCCCAAAAAAAATGCAATTAATAAAAGATTAATAGGCTTTATTTCTATGGGTGCTTTAACAATCGGCCAAAGGTAGATGAAGCAAAAGGCAGTAGAACCCAAACTTAAATCTCTAAGAAAAAGTACTTGAATAGCAATAACCAAAAATACGCTGAAAAATAACTTAAAATTAAATTTGATTAACATTACTATTTAGCTTTAGGAATAGATTCATTCAATTTAGCTTGTTGCCAAGCCAAGGAATTTTTAATCACATACACATATTTCAAATTGGAGAACTTAGTCAATAACATCAGTTTGATATCATGAAAATTTCCGTCTTTTTTCAGGCTTAATTTTGCGACAATTCCAATTGGAACATTAGGAGGAAAAACCGTATTGTAATCAGACGTTACGATGGTGTCGCCTTTAACAACCGTTTTGTATTTTGACACATCCATCATATCTGCCACTTCAGGTTGCATACCACCCCATTTAACGTAGCCCAATTCTCCATTGGATTTGATTTTTGCAGAAATAGAATTATTGGTATTTAGGACTGAAATGGCCAAAGAAAGATTAGGAGTGCAGGACATCACCTTTCCTACAATTCCCGTCGCTGAAATCACAGCCATTCCAGGTCGTATACCATCTTGGCTACCTTTGTCTATAGTGATATAATTTTGTGTCAGGTCAGTGCTTTGTACCACGACCTTTGCTAAAGTTGCTTGGTATTTGAAAATAATGGCTTTACTAAAAAAATAAGGGATTTCACTTTTGGGTTGAATCTGGGATTTCAATTGAAATAGTTCATTTTTTAATTGAACATTTTCCTTTGCTAAACTTTGATTAAGCTCTTCAAGGTCAAAATAAGATTTTGCCACTTCCACTTTAGTAAATAATTCAGCAACCCATTTATTGGTCGTGTTAAAATACAAAGTATGTTGATAATCATTGTACTTAAAAACAGACCAAAGGCTAAGTAATTCCAAAGTAACGAACAAAAATAAGGTCTTTTGTCGCAATAAAAATTGGAATAATTGATTCATATTAAAATGGAGCTAAACAAGCGACTAAGTGATTAGAACCGGTCTATATTTTTCTAAATTTTTCAAAATTTCACCTGTTCCACGAACGACTGCTTTTAATGGATCTTCCGCCACGTGTACTTTTAAATGCGTTTTCTTCTCGATACGCTTATCTAAACCATGCAACATTGCACCACCACCTGCTAAGTGAATTCCGTTATGAAAAATATCACCCGATAACTCAGCAGGAGCACGCTGTAAAGTCTCCATAATTGCCACTTCTATTTTGGTGATTGAACTATCCAAAGCATAAGCAATTTCAGAATAATTAATCAAAATTTCTTTTGGAATACCCGTCATTTGATCTCTTCCTCGAATTTCAAAGTCGGCAGGAGGATTTTCTAATTCTGGCAAAGCTGCACCCACTTGTATTTTGATTTGCTCAGCGGAACGCTCACCAATAACTAATTTATGTTCTCTTAATAAATAATCCTTAATGTCGCGGGTGAATTCATCTCCTGCAATACGGATTGAGTTTTCAACTACAATTCCGCTCATAGAGATAATTGCCACCTCTGTTGTTCCTCCTCCGATATCAACGACTAATGATCCATTGGGTTGTTCGATATCAATACCGATACCAATAGCTGCTGCAATGGGCTCATGGACCATATAAACCTCTCTAGCGCCTGCATGCTCCGCCGAATCTTTTACCGCTCTTTTTTCAACCTCCGTGATTCCAGAAGGTATACATATAACCATTCTCAATGCTGGGGTAAAGAAAGAACTTCCCTTGTCCATCATTTTAATTAGACCACGCATCATTAATTCGGCAGCGGTAAAGTCAGCAATTACGCCATCTTTTAAGGGACGAATCGTCTTGATATTATCATTCGTCTTCTCGTGCATCAACATGGCCTGCCTTCCCACAGCCAATACTTTATTGGTAAAGCGATCTAATGCAATGATAGAAGGTTCGTCTACAACGATTTGATTCTTGTGAATAATTAAGGTGTTTGCAGTTCCTAAGTCAATCGCAATGTCCTTGGTAAGAAAATTAAATAATCCCATGAGTTGTTTCTAAAATTGGGGTAACAATTAGCTAAATAAAATCCAATTAACAAATTTACTTATAAAAAATGAGCTAATTATTTATTTTTTTAGAAAATTATCTGTTTCCTCAAAATAATTATAAAATGACCTTATCGTATCATAGCGATACTATGGAAAAGTAATATTTGAGTTATATAAGTATATTACAAATATTTGTCGTCAATTCATTTCGCCAATTGGTCAAAAAAATCACCTAAATAATTTGGAATTATTAGTTGATTTATTAGTTTTGTCCAAATTATTTTAAAATTCCGAGTAAAAAACGGATAAACTCTCTTCAAAATGGAAGATTACAATAAGATTATTGAATCCTTAGGAGTAAAATTCATTAAGTCAAGAAACATTAAAATATTACAACCTATTCGTATCAAAAACTTCTACGACGTAGAAAATTCACTCTTGATTTTGTACAAAGGTGAAGTTTCATTTGGAGAAGAAGAAACGGCAGTTGAGGAAGGTGATATGCTTTTTATTCCTGGGGGTAAAATGGTGAGTGTCACATACGGCAACTCTGAAAAGCCTAAGCCTGTCAACAATGAAGAATTCATGACCCACAGAGAATTGTATTTCGATCTGAATATGGATCCAAACGCAATCGGAAGACATGATAATTCATTTGGAATGGTTGCTTTTGAAGCCAAAGTTTTTGACTCTGTCAACTTTTTTACTTCATTGGATATCCCTCCATTTTTGATTAAGAAGGACGAGAAATTGGCCCAAACAATCAAAGAAATTTTGGAAGAAGACCTATCGGATCAATTAGGAAAAGGTCGTATCATCAAGATTAAAACAGAAGAAATTGTTATTGAAATCATTCGCTATATCATCAATAATAGATTATTTGTTGAACAATTAGCAACGAATAGTACCTATTTCAAAGACCCTCGTTTAATTGATATTTTTGCCTTTATCAAAGATCATTTAGGTGGCGATTTATCGAACAAGGTATTGGCAAACGTAGCCAATGTTTCGGAAGATTATGTAGGTCAATATTTCAAAATGCTGACAGGCATCAATCCACAAGACTATATCGAATACCAAAGAATGGAAGCGGCTGTTGGACTTTTGCGTACAACTAAAAAATCCATCCGTGCAATTGGTTCTGAAGTAGGTTACAAAGACACTGCCTATTTCTGTCGTCGTTTCAAAATGATGTTTGGAATTCCAGCTGGAAAAATGAGAAGAAGAGAATCATTGATGAACATTTAAGTTCTAAAATTTTAAGGAATCAAAAAAGCCATTCGTCAATTGACGGATGGCTTTTTTGATACTTGCCTTCTTGTAGCTAAACAAAATACTTCAATTTGACCAATTCACGCTCAGTTAAGTATCTCCAATTTCCTCTTGGTAAATCTTTCTTACTTAATCCTGCAAAAGAGGTACGATCTAATTTGGTTACTTCATAACCTAAATGTTCGAAAATTCTTCTAACAATACGGTTTTTACCTGAGTGAATTTTCAAACCAATCACGTAACCATCTGGCGTCACCTTGGCTAATTCATCTACTTTTATTTCACCATCTTCCAATTGAAGTCCTGCGACAATTTTCTCGAAGTCTTCGTCTGTTAATGGCTTATCCAACTCAGCTTGATAAATTTTAATCACTTCATTGGAAGGATGAGTTAATTTGTCCGCTAATTCACCGTCGTTGGTTAACAACAATAAACCAGTTGTATTTCTATCTAACCTGCCTACGGGGTAAATTCTAGCTTCACCAGCATTTTTAACCAATTCCATAACTGTCTTACGATCATTTGGGTCATCGGTCGTTGTTAAGAAATCTTTGGGCTTATTCAATAAGACATACACCGGTTTTTCTCTGTTCAATTTACGATTACCATATTTTACGATATCAGTTGGGCCAACTTGGTAACCCATTTCAGTAACAACTTTATTATTCACCTTGATTTCTCCTGCCTCGATTAATTTATCAGCATCTCTTCTAGAGCAAATACCTGCATTCGCAATGTAACGATTCAAACGAATCGAGTCATTTTGACGCTCTTCTTTACGAAGAACACGTTGAACACGTGCGGGTGCATTTTCCTTGAAACGATCCAATTTATATTGTGGAGTATAAGCTGGGCGCTCCTCAAAACGATTTCTACTTTTAAACGTTTCTTTCTTTGAGAACTTTATTGGGCGACCATCACGCGTTCTTGGCGCTTCTTCTTCCTGAGGAATGCGTGGCGTAAACGAAAATTTCGGTTCGCTACTTGACCCCTCTCCTTCTGCTCCGGCAGTATCATTCGAAGTTGTTTCTGACTTTCTATCATCGTATCGATTATTAGGACGATCAAAACGATCACTCGATCTATTTCTTTCTCCATCAAATGGTTTACGATCTCCGGAATAAGGTTTTCTTTCTCCATCAAATGGTTTACGATCTCCGGAATAAGGTTTTCTTTCTCCGTCAAAGGGTTTACGATCTCCGGAATAAGGTTTTCTTTCTCCATCAAAGGGTTTACGATCTCCTGAATAAGGTTTTCTTTCTCCGTCAAAGGGTTTACGATCTCCGGAATAAGGTTTTCTTTCTCCGTCAAAGGGTTTACGATCTCCGGAATAAGGTTTTCTTTCTCCGTCAAAGGGTTT
>Ga0114962_10001028_pt1 | contig 24260 bp, 17 predicted proteins | sample C_130820_MF_Meta_FD_87017 | JGI IMG/M metagenome (GOLD analysis project Ga0114962, IMG submission 87017) | Freshwater microbial communities from Lake Croche, Canada to study carbon cycling - C_130820_MF_MetaG | ecosystem: Environmental > Aquatic > Freshwater > Lake | place: Lake Croche, Canada... | reverse complement strand
TACATTCTCTACTCCTGCCGCTTTAGCTGCATGCAAACATTCTAGTCGATCAAGGTTAAATTCGTCAGCAAAAAGATGACAATGAGAATCAATAAACATATTTATTTGGTACTAAAAACTGATGATGGAATTGAGGCGATAAAAGCCAATTTGAAATAAAAATTATTCTCAATCTTAACGTCTTGATAAGGCCCATATCTATAAAAAACTGCGAAACCTAGATTACCATATAACCTATTTAATGACACACCCGATTCATAATATCCTTTCCTGAAATCAGAAATATTTTTATTAATTTGATTAATATTATTCTGACTTTTTAACCAACCAATCCCCATATTTTGATGAATTTGTAATATCGGTTTCCAATTACCTCTTTGGATTAAGAATTCTTCAAAATTATGTGTATAAAAAAAGTTAATCGTATGATCTGAACAAAATCTATACATTGGCATTGTTTCAAATACGTTTTGTGATTGAATTCCAAAGTATTTATCCTTTCCATTTGAGGAATTACCACCGCTAGAAAATAACTTATTAATTGGCGGAGCACCTAATACTTGACCTAATTTTAAACATAAGCTAGAATTCCCTATCAATTTAATGTCAAAATTAAAATCAATGGTAGCTTGAAATCTGATATAAGAAAATTGTTTTCCATCCCAATTATTTGATAATGGACCTGAAAAAGATAAATTTAGCACCGGATATTTAGCAGGATTAACCATAATAAATCCAGGAGTAACTATACTTTTCTCTTTTAAGGCATATCGAATTCCAAAATCCAATTGAGTGCTATTAAAAGAGGATATAAAATGATTTCTGTCTGTTCTAAACAAATAATTACTAGGAATATATTCAGCATCATTATATATTATCGCTTTTGCCTTTGTGTATCTTAAGGGATTAAAGGTAATTCCCAATCCTAATTTTTCATAATAATACATTTGCGTTCTATAAATATTATTATTAGATTCAGCTGATAAGGTTTTCCTTGGGTAAACATAATAATCTCCTCCAAGATTTAAAACATCTTTTTCGTAAAATGGAATTATTATTAACCGATTGTCTTTAAAAGGAGTAATGTTTACATATCCAGAATATTTAGATTTTTCATCTTTAAAACCATATGCATAGTATCCTCCTAATTCATAAAATTGTGACCATTTTTGATTACTTGCCAATCCAATACCTAATCTAAATCCCTCAAAACCGTTATATTCGATTATCTTATCCAATAAGATATCAACTTTCTTTATTGGTAGTCTACCTGTAACTAACGCTTTTGCAAATTTTAATTTCTTGTCAATTTTAAATGCTTTTCCCAAACTATCTATTACATGATATGTCACGGAATCTTTAGACGATAGTGTATCAGGTCTATTTTCTTTCCAAAACACCTCTGATTTATCCATTACCTCAGGGGCAGTTTGTGTTTCTATGGAGTTGAATTCTTTATTCTTCAATTCTGTCACAAAATCCTTCTTTAAGGTTACTGTTCTTCCTCTTCCAATTAAGGCAGCGGAATCGCTCATAAATTGAGAAAGAACCATTTTGTAATTTATTTTTTCAGGAAACCATTTATCATTTTCTTGTAAAACAAATTCTTCTGATATTTCAGTGTTTAAACCTCCATTTTGTTCAATAGGCCTAGCAGATATACTTTGTATGCCCCAATGATGGTTATTAACGTGCATTACACCAAGCATACCGTTAAATAACTTACCTTTCCTTGGACGGAAAGAAATTACGTAAACAGAATCATTTCCTTGCTTAAAACTATCCTCTAATATAAAAAGGTACTTTGGAATACTTCCGTAAGCTATCGGACTCAAGTATTTAATACCTCCAGAGGATATAAAATCACTATATACATTAAAATCACTCAATTCAGTGGATAGCAATGAGAATATCGGATCTTTTGTTCCAGAAGTGCGATTAGCTAAAATGGTTTGGGATAATTTATCTGGATATTTATATTTTTTATCTATAATTGATTCAGATAAAAAAATATGCTGTTTATTAAAAAAAGAATCTTCAGATTGCTGTTTTTCCTTTTCAGTTCGCTTTCTTGGTGGTTTGTACGTACTATCTTTAGGATTTTTTTTGTCTTTCTTCCCGAGATTAATACTAATTGTCCTTGAATTTTTATTTTTCTCTTGATACTCTTTTTCCCTCTTAATAGAAACCTTATCTAAGGAGTCTGTTGGCTCCCTTGTTACTATGAATTTATTATACAGCTTAACCTCAAAATTAGGCAAGCGTTCATAATTATTTATTTTTTTATTATTGAGTACGTTTTTAATGATCCTATGAGCAGGATTGAATCCAGGTAAAATTATAGCTTCCTTGAGTAGATAAATCTTTGATTTTATTTTTATTTCAACAGGTTGGTTTTTTTTTATCAAGTCAAAAGCAGGTATTTCTAGAGACTCATATCCAATCCCAGTCACCATAATTACATCTGATTCTACTACATTTTTTATTCTAAATTGACCTTCTATGTCAGTTCTAGAACCCATTTTGGTGGATTGGATAAACACATTTAGAAAAGGTGCAGGTTGACCGTTTTGTTGGTCAATTACCCTACCTGTAATTATAACTTGCGACTTTACATCATTGAAAATCATTATAAAAAAAAGGAGAATAAATATTCTACTACACCGCGTCATAACCAAAATCCTTGAGCATATTTTTATTCTCTCTCCAATCTTGTCTTACTTTGACATAAAGGTCAAGAAAAACCTTTTTTTCATACAATTTTTCTAAATCAATCCTAACCGTTGTCCCTAATCTTTTGAGTGCCTCCCCTCCTCTACCAATTAAAATTGGTTTTTGAGAAGCCCGATTCACAAATATTTCAGCATGAATTTTTAGTATTGTTTCGGTATCCTCCCATTTTAAGATTGCAACCTCAATTGAATAAGGAATTTCCTGTTTGTAAAATTGGAAAATCTTCTCCCTAATCATCTCGGAGGCAATAAAGCGTTCCGATTTATCTGTATACTGTTCTTTATCAAAAAATGCCTCCTGTTCAGGTAATAACTCTAATGATCTTGTTACTATTCTTTGGGTGTTGAAATTCTTTGTGGCTGAAATCGGAATTAAATCCTCTTCTGGAATGTGTTTAAAATGTTCCATAAATTCAACCACTTCCTCCTGAGTTTTTGCAATATCTATTTTATTGATAACAAGCAATAAAGGGATATTTTTTGCTTTATAATCATTATAAAGTTTTAAAATATTTTCAACTTTATCTGTAAATTCAACTAATAATAAAATAACATCAGCATCAGACAAAGCGGATTTAACAAATGTCATCATTTTTTCTTGTAGCAAGTATTTGGGATCCTCAATTATCCCAGGTGTATCAGAAAAAACTATTTGATAATCCTCCTCACTTAAAATTCCTAGAATTCTATGTCTTGTAGTTTGTACCTTAGGACTAATAATGGATAATTTTTCCCCTATCAAAGCATTGATTAAGGTTGATTTACCGGCATTCGGTTTTCCTATGATATTAACATAGCCAGATTTGTGCATAGTACAAATTTACTTGATGTTTTACCATTTAACCATATTCAATTCCTATTGACCCATTTTTATAGACTAGGGGTCCTACCACCGTCCACAGGCAAATTTATTCCAGTGACATAGCTGGCCTTATCAGACGCCAAGAAACAAACAGCATACGCTACTTCTTCTGGTCGTCCAAATCTTTTGGCAGGGATTTCATTAAGCATTTCCTCCCTAACTACTACCTTTTCTAAACCAGATTTGTTTGACCTATTTTCTATTATTCCATCTAATCTAAGAGTTGAGGTAGCCCCCGGAAGAACATTATTAACTGTAATTCCAAATGGAGCAAGTTCTGTTGCTAAGGTCTTAGCCCATTGAGCCACGGCACCTCTTATAGTGTTGGATACCCCTAGGTTTGGCAAAGGCGCTTTAATAGATGTACTAATGATGTTTATTATTCTACCGAATCCTCTATTCTTCATACCTTCTAATAAAAGTTGTATCATCACTTGGCCAGAAATCAAGTGTTGATTAAAAGCATTCTTGTATTCTGTAGTTGATGCCTTATGAGCTGGTCCTGGATTAGGACCACCAGTATTATGAATATAAATATCTATATCAATTGAATGTATTTTCTCAAAATCACTCCAGGTTGTAGACAGATTATCAGGGTTAGAATAGTCTAACACAATAAACTTATTCAACAGTCCATTGATTTGGTTAAGTTCTAAAACCAAAGAACCAAGTGCCTCCTGATTACGAGCTGAAACTATCACCAAACAACCTGATTTTGCTAACTCTATAGCAATTGATCTCCCTATTCCTTGACTAGCACCTGATACTAAAGCCGTTTTTCCTTTAAATTGAACTTCCATTTAAATAATTTCTTCAAACTTAATCCAAATTTTGTATTTCTTATTTCAACAGCTAAAGTATAGATTTGTAAAAAGCTAAAATATCATCCTGAAAATTATACATAAATCATCTTTAAAACTCAGTTTTATAGGTTTCTTCCTACTTTTATATTTAAACAATATTAGTGCGCAATTTGGGACCAAGAATCTCGCATATCAGGTACAATCATTTAGCGACCTAAAGGATTTAGAAAATATTCCAATTATTGATGTTTATTTTGATGATAGAGGTTATATGTATATTGGAGCATATGATGGATTGTATATTTATGATGGTGGAAAAACTATTTCATTCTCAAATTCTATCCAAAATCAAAACTCTATTCTTCCTGGTCCTATAAATAATGTGGTAGTAGATAAACAAAAAAATATTTGGACAGTTCATAATCCATCTGGTATTACCAAAATATCCTCTGATTTGAAATCCTTTAAAAGATTTAATGAAAGGACTAATCCAATCTTGAAAAATCTGATAATAGAAAATATTCAATTAGACCCTAAAGGTACAGTATGGTTTCAAAGTAATTCATTTGAACTCTTTACAATAAATAATCAAACAGACCATATAGTTCAAGAAAAAAGACTCGGAAGTGAGGTGCTAGCTATTAATTTAAATACTAAAGATAGTATTTGGTTTTTTAATATGAATTCGAAATCCATTTCAGTATTTTCTTTTAAAACTCAAAGAAGGATTGATTATCCTCTAGGTACAGAGAATTATCGCATATCAAAAATCTGCAAACTAAATGAACTTCTATATTTATTTGAAAAAGATAAAATTTACATTTACGATATAAATACACGGAAAATAAAAAAGGAGATTGGTTTAAACGGGATTCTAATTAATACATTAAAGGAAAATAAAAAGCTAAATTATATACTTGCATGTTCTGAAAGTTCAGGTTTTTTCAAACTAAAAGATACCACTTTTGATTCCTTTGGAACCTATGATTTAACCTATCCTTTTTTAAATAAAAACACCTTAATACATGATATCGAGTTTGACCAATACAATAATATTTGGCTTTCGACTGAAAGAGGCCTAAAATATATTGCTGACCCTACAAAAATTAATTTCCGGCTCCTAAATCAATATTCCTTAAATGAGCCTCAATTAAAAATAGAAAATGTAAGGTCACTTTTCAGAGATTCTAAAAAAAACATATTTATTGGAATGTCAAAGATGGGATTAACCATTTTTAAACCTAATGGAAGGTCAATAAACTATTTATTCAATGACACAAAAATGGGATTCCTGTCCAACACCGTTAATCACATTGGACCAGAAATAGCAAATAAAATATTTTTAGGCTGTGGGGATGGTTTAAAATACTTTGATACTAAAAGGAACAAAATTAGTCTCCTAATTGAGGATAATCCAAGATTTAAAGATATACCTAATATTCCCATTTGGGATATAAATATTATAAAGGATTCAGTCTTGATTATTTCTTTCAAAAAACCAGGACTTTATTTTCTTAACTTAAAAAATGGACACCAGTCATATATTCCAATAAATGATTACGGGGAAAGAGACGGTGTTTATATTTGGAAAATTTTGAAATACAATGAAAATGATTTCTTTCTTGGTACTTCACAAGGATTGTACCGATTAGAAATAAAAAACAACCTGAAAAGAATAATCCAAGCCCCTCAACAGGTTTCTAATTGGTCAAGTAATACCTCAAATGAGATTTGGGATATATATAAACATCCTAAATCAAAAAGTTTATGGCTATGTACATCCCAAAACGGATTAGTGGAATATAACCCTTTAGACGGCAAAACAAACACTTTCTCAATCAATAAAGGATTACCAAGTAATACACTCTGTTCAATAGAATCTACAAATGATTCTATGATTTGGGTAAGCACTGTAAACGGGATTTTCAGTTTTAATATTAACACCAAAAAGGTAGTGAATATATTTAATATACGTAATGGATTAGCAAGTAGACGATATTATTTTAAATCTTCATTAAAGTATGATGAAAATTCTATTTTATTTGGCAAATCAGATGGAATAACTTATTTTAATCCCAATAAACTGAATACCGTCCCAGATAATGATGTGATCAATATTACTAATATACTTAGCTCCAAAAAATTAAATGTAGATAGTATATTAATTGACAATAAAATTACCTTAAATCCGGATAATAATATAATAACTTTCATTTACTCCTTAAATAATTTTGCTAAATCTAAATCTAAAAATTTTAGATACAGATTATTAGGACTATATAACAATTGGATCTTTGCAGAGGAACGCAAAAACATAACCTTTACAAATTTACCTCAAGGCAACTATATTTTTGAGGTTGAATGTACAGATAATACAGCCTATTTTTCTTCGAATAAAGCATCATTCCAAATAAAAGTATTACCACCTTTTTATAAAAAAACATGGTTCATTTTACTCATTATTTTTAGCATTCTGACGTTATTGTTTATTGTATTTTACTTCTTAAATAGATCAAGGACACTTACACAAAAAAGGCTTCAATTAGAAATTACTGCACTGAGGTCACAGTTAAACCCACACTTTGTCTTTAACTCCCTTGTATCATTACAACATTTTATAATTGGCCGTCAGGACGATAAAGCCCTATCCTTCCTTACAAGATTTGCAAAACTTATGAGGATGATATTGGAAAATTCCAAAAAAGAATTAATCCCTATTCAGGATGAAATAAATTTTCTCAAACTGTACACTGAAATGGAAAACAATCGTTTCGAATCTAAAATAGATTTCCAAATTATTAATAATTGCATTGGTAAGGACGCTCATTCTTACTTGATTCCTTCCATGATTATTCAACCAATTATTGAAAATGCTATCCAACACGGACAAATACAATTGATTCCAAACGGATACTGTAAAATAGAATTTTATGAGGAATCCGATTCAATAATAGTCAAAATTGAAGACAATGGAGTCGGCAGAAAACTTGTTAATAAAATGTCCTTGAATTCTACCCCATTAAAAAAGTCAATGGGATTAAACCTAATAGAACAACGTGTAAAACTCCTTCAGCCAAATAAAGAAAAAGTATTTATAATCATAGATAAAGACGATAAAATAGAATCAGGACTCGTTATTATTATGAAACTTCCAATCAAGATTCCTAAAGTGTTAAATAAAATTACAAATAAGAATGAATAATATTAAAACCTTAATCATAGATGATGAAAAGTATAGTAGGGATACTTTAACTCAATTAATTGCTAAATACTGCCCTAGCCTTAAAATAATCGGACATTCAATTAATCCAAACGAAGGTAAAACAATGGTGGAAGATCTATCCCCTGACTTAATATTTTTAGATTTGCAAATGCCGTTTTTAAACGGAATCGACTTTCTTAAATTATTTCCTAATCCAAAATTTGAAACCATTATTACCACTGCATACCATGAGTATGCTATTAATGCTATCAAATTTACCCCGATGGGTTATATTCTAAAACCTATTGACCATGAAGAACTTATTGAAGCTACTCAAAGAGTAATAAAAAAGCTAGCTCTTAAAAAGGAATCTTTACCAACGTTCTTTAATGCGGATAAAAACATAATGATTCTTCATGATGAAATTTATAAGGTAATAAAGCCAGAATCAATTTTATACATCGAATCGATACCTGAACATAGAGTTAACCTTTATTTAGAATCAGGACAGGTATATGAGGTCATCAGGGATTTAACAGAATTCGAAGCTCCCTTACTTGAGCTTGGATTTTTTAGATGCCACAGAAGCTACCTAATTCAAATAACTAAAATAAAAGAATATGTATCAGATTACAATGGAGGTAGCGCCATAATGAACAACGGAAAAATTGTTCCTATTGCCTCAAGAAGAAAAAAAGATTTTATGGAGTTGTTCATTTAACGAAATTCTGTCTTACTATTAGAGCACTTAATCGGAAAATTTGTTGACCTAAATAATACAAGCAGTTCATTATGAACTCTTTGTAAATCCAAGTGAAATCCGCTTGACCTTTCATTTGAATTTTAATCCCAACTTTAGTTTAAATTCTTCCGTTTATTAATTGTAGTTTGCCTTCAGATTATCAAAATATTAACTTTATATCATAATACCTAGATTGAATGTTATGAAAAAAATATTAAACCTACCCAAAATTGCCAACCATATACCTCCAGCGCAAGGAAGACTATTAGTCTCCGAGCCATTTCTATATGACCCTAACTTTAACAGAACCGTTGTTTTACTTACTGAACACGATGCAAACGGAACATTAGGATTCATCCTGAACAAAAAATTAGACCTCTGTGTAGATGAGGTGTTAGAAATAGACGGACAAACCAATATCCCTGTCTATTACGGAGGCCCTGTCCAAAACAGTACGCTCCATTTTATCCATAGAGAGCCTTATCTAATCCAAGATAGTGTAGAAGTTGCCCACGGAATCTATTGGGGAGGTGATTTTTCAATCGTTCAAGAATTAATTACCAATCATCAACTGGACACCGACAACTTCAAATTCTTTCTCGGATATAGCGGATGGACAACCAATCAACTTAACTTAGAAATAGAAGAAAAGACTTGGTTTGTCTCCCAAACCAATGAAGTTCAAATCTTCACCACCCCTCCAGATGATATTTGGAAAGATGTCCTCAATAACCTAGGTATGGAGTTCCGACTATTAGCCAATAGTCCGAGAAATCCCCATTGGAATTAGAAAGACAAAAGAATGTGAACAAATTTATTTAACCAAAAATGATTTAGAATAATATCTTAAAAATAAAGGTAATGAGTTAGCTTTGATGTAGAAATCAATCCGATTAACTTAAATGAAACTGAAACAGACTGTTTTAAAAGCCACAATTCTGTGTATTGCTTGTATAATAACTTTTTCATTTAGTAGTTTTTGCCAAATGAACGGCAGATATACTATAAATCCAAAAGGTACTGGTGTTCGCAACTTTCTAACAATTAAAAGTGCTATCGATTCACTAAATAAGGTCGGTATAAATGCCTCAACTCAAATAAAAATAGCAAATGGAATATATGTTTCATCTTCTGGCTACTCTATAGGAAATATTAACGGTACAAGTGCAACCAATCAAATAATAATAGAAGGTGATTCAAATAAAATAGGAAATGTAGTTATTTCCGTACCAAGCAGCAATGCTTCTTCAACAAGTGGAAATTATGTTTTTCAACTAAATGGTACAGGATTTCTGACCCTTAGATATTTAACTATAAATCGACCCGGGAAAAAAACGGAGGGTTCGGCAATTGAAATAAAAGGAGGATCTCATTATTGTTTAATAGACAGTAACAGAATTTCTGCAACAAGTTATAACGATTATAACAATTCAAGAGCCATTTACAGTGAAACAGATATAGATAGTTTTATTACAATTACTCATAACCATATAAGTAATGGATATCAGTCAATATATCTATCTTCTGGTAGTAATTCCGCGAATTTTGAAACTGGAAATATTATTTCAAATAATATTATAGATAGTGGTTTTAACTATCAAATATTATGTTATTACCAAAATGGATTGAAGTTTGATTATAACCAAGTTGGACAAGTCCGATCCATATATGGTGGTGGAAGAGGCTTTTCATGTTTTTATGGACAAGATAGCTTGAGAATTCGTGGCAATAGATTTAATATGTCCGCCGGTAGTCTTGGAATTGAATTAATTTATTCAAATACAAATTTTGATTCTATTGAAATTAGTAATAATTCAATTTCAATAAAAGGATTCACTTCACTTCGTGCATATGGAATATTATCCTATCAAAATGGAAGCAATCCTTACATTAATATTTACAATAATGATTTCTATATAAACAATTACAATTCGGGAGGTTATTGCACGTATATGGTAGGCTGTATTTGGAATGACATAAACAATATATATTACAATACCACAGGAGGAGTCTCCAATTATGGAGGAACTATTAATAGGAGTGATTATAATGATATCTACGCCCCATATTCACTAATTAAGTTTCCCACAGGAATGGGGATACACAATATAAGTCTGAACCCAAAATTTATTGATACTATTCCTAATAATTTAGTAGCAACAAACAAATTCTTAATAAGTGGTACGCCAGTACCAAGGATTGAAATTGATATTAATAAGCATAAAAGAAGTCTGTTAAGACCAACCATTGGAAATACGGAATTGGTAATAAATAAAACCGAAGTTTTGGTTGTTCTAAAATCACCAAAAAACTTTTGTCAAGGTAATTGGGATATAGAATTAACTTTATTTAATTTAGGATCTGATACTATTTATTCCATACCACTTAAATATAGTTATGATGGTGGGAAAATATTTCTACGTAAAAATATTATACTTAAAAATCCAATTGGATTTATAGATTCTGTTACAATTAGATTAGGTAGTCTAAAATTCAAAAATGATTCAGAGGTGAATTTATACACTTATATTGACACTATAAATGGAACAAATTATATCAAAATCCCAGATACATTCAAGGTCAAAATATCACCAAGTTTAAACGGAAATTATACAATTAATCCCAAAGGTTCAGGATTAAGAAACTTTTCTTCCTTTTCTAAAGCCATTAGTGCCCTTAATAGTCTAGGAATTTGTGGTCCGGTAATATTTAAAGTCTCAAACCATAAATATACGGAACAACTTGTTTTACCTAGAATTCCAGGTTCGAGTAAAATAAATACAATAACTTTCATTGGAAATACAAAAGATAGTAATTTAGTAATAATTGACTACCCAATCGCTAAACGAATATCTGAGGACTCGAATTATACTATAAATTTTAAAGGTACACATTATGTAACCTTTAAAAATATTACAATAACAGCAAGTGGACCAATTGGTACAAGTTTTACTCCATTAGGTAATATTATTAATTTTGAAAGTACTTCAGCATTTGATTCAATAATAAGTTGCGTTGTCAAAACCCTACAAATTAAAAATACCAACTGGAATACAGCCAATTGCGTATTTGCAAATTATAATGCATCTGTTTTCAATTTATGTTTCGATAAAACACTTTTTAAAGGTGGATTTGGTTGTTTATTTTTCGGTGGGTCTAACTTGTTATCTAGCTCAGGTTTTTTTATAAGCAATTCCATATTTGATAGTGCATTTGCCTTTGCAATAGGCCTTGGATATGCAGATAGCTCAACGATACTTAAAAATACAATTAAAAATATTATGATCCCTTATGGATATGGTATTTATATTAATGCTAGAGGGGTAGGTTCTAAAATAATTAAAAATAAAATCTTAATGGTAAATAGTGGTTATAATCTTTATTTGGAAGGAAGTGCTTCAGATAGCACCGTCATTACCAATAATTTTCTAATGCTGGCTTCAAGTACTGGCTCAAATATTAATTTACTTGCAAATAATGCCTCTAACATAAGATTTGTAAATAATAGTATACTTAACAAAGGACTAGATACTACTATTTTAGGTACTCATGGGATTTATGCATACTCCTATTTCCCACCTTCTAATTTTTGGGTGGTCAATAACATATTTTATATGACAATAGGCAAAACCAATTATGGTTCACCATTTTACCAACCAAACCTTTTTAAAAATTATGGCATCACAAACGAGGATTTTAATGACTTATATAGTTCAAATACAAAAGGATTAGTGGCTGCTAATACTGCCTATTCCGGGTTAGGCGTCAACGATATTGAAATCAATCCAAACTTTTCTAATAGTAGTTCAAAACCATTTGATTTACATATTTCTGGTTCTAATAAGTCCTTAACCCTAAACTCTGATAAAACAGTATTTGTAAATGATGACATTGACGGTCAAAAAAGAGTAGCTTATTCTTTAGGTGCGGATGAAATCATCGATACTTCTTTAAATCCAAAGATTTTATTATCTGCTGATACAGTTTGTCTAGGTACCAAAACCGAATTTAATAATAAAAGCATTAATTATGACTCAATAAAAATTATTTTTGATTCAACCCATCATATTTCTGTGATTTACAATTCAAATATCTTTTTTCAATTTACAACAAGTGGAGTACATAAGGTAAAAGCATTTTCTTATTATGGTAAAAAAATAGATTCAACTATCATCTTAGTAAATGTATTACCATTTCCTCAAGCCAGTTTAAGAATTGATTCCACTTGTAATAATTTGGAAATAAGTCTTAAAGATTCCAGTATTGGAAATAAAAAGGTAATAGTTTACTTTAATCCTACAGACTCCATTGAATTAAAAAGTAATACTAGGTATTATCATAAGTTTCCCTCACCGGGGAAATACAAAATCAAGGTCTTCACTAGTAACGGTATTTGCGATGACAGTAGTTTTAATTTCATAAATGTCCACTCAATTCCTTCCTATAAAATAAGTGTTATGAATGACAGTCTAAATCCATTCAGAATAAAAGTGAACTTTGTTGACAGTACTTTAATTACTAAATATTACATAGATTTTGGAGATTCATATAAGGATTCCTCAAATTTTTACAAGTCCTTCTTCCATTCATACACCAAAAATGGAATATACAATATAACCTCTATTGTTAAAAGAAATGGATGCATTTACACAAATAGCCAAAAGTATACCATCAATTTTACCAGTAATAATGATTTATATCAAAATAATATAGACAGGATTTCAATTTTGCAGAATCCAGTTGTTAGCCATTTAAATATTCAAATTGATGGTCAACAGAAAAATAGAATGCTTAAATTAATGACAAGTCAAGGACAAATATTGATTAATTCTATTATCCGCCAAAATAAATTCAGCCTAGATATGACGAATTTTTGCAATGGACTATACTTCCTAAACATTGACGGAAACACCATCCAATTCATTAAAGAGTAATCTAAACTAAACAGCCTTAATAATTTAATTATTAAGGCTGTTTTATTTCATTCTAAAACTCTCCCCTATTCCTCCATTAAAAACGGATATTTATAATCCAAAGCAGGTACAATAGTCTCTTTTATAGTTATAGCGGATGGACAACCAATCAGCTTAACTTAGAAATCGAAGAAAAGACATGGTTCGTGTCCCAAACAAATGAAGTCCAAATCTTTACGACCCCTCCAGATGATATTTGGAAGGATGTCCTCATTAACCTAGGAATGGAGTTCCGACTATTAGCCAATAGTCCGAGAAATCCGCATTGGAATTAGATTATATTTTATTTGGAAGATTATTTTGAGTATGGTATATTTGAGTTATGAAAACTCAAATTAGAATACATACTACATTATTATTGTTGCTATTTTTCTCACACAATAGCATCGCCAAGTTTAAAGGAATTTATACCGTGGATTCTTCTAAGAGTTCATCTAAGACAAATTATCGTTCCCTAGATGAACTTACAAATGATTACATTTTGGGTACTCGCAAAAATAGCATTGCAAATGGTCCTGATATGGATTCTGATGTTATAATTAGACTAGCAGATGGAAATTATTATGGGAACCCTATAGCGTTAAATCAAAAGTTTCATTTAACTATTGAGTCCATTAATGGTGATAGTTCTAAGGTTTGGTTCATAAAAAGGGATTATTACAAGATGGAGATTGGTTATAATACTACTGTTAGAAAAATTGGTTTACTTGCTAATTCATTTGAAAGTGGGGGGGGTAATTTTTACAACTGTATAATTCGCGGTATCAATAGATTTGATACGGTATTAAATTCCACTAACTTTATGATTTATTCCAATACAACAATAATGAATTGTCATATAAGCAATTTAACCAATGCAATAAGTATTAATAATTTTTCTGATTATAATTGTGTAAGTGTTTTTGGAGACTATCAAAATATAAAAATAGAGGGTAATTTAATAGATTCTGTAGCCCAAGGCATTTCTACTTATAGGCTCGACGATTGTGGTCACGGTATGGGAGATTCCAATTTAATCATTAAAAATAATATTATCCTACTTTCTAACAAAAAAGTAAAAGGTATCTATCGACAAAGTAGTGGAATTTTTATCCTTAACGGTAGAAATGTGGAAATTTCTAATAATAAAATTATCGCTTTAGCTTGCAATGGTATAATATTAAATGCAAATAAAAATTTGACTTTGTTTAATAATATGGTCACCATTGATTCTTCTGACCATCAAAATGGGATACAAGTTATTGGAACTGATCGCACAAACTCTGTAAATAAATTATCAGTCTGTAACAATACTATTTATTTAAAAAATAGCCATAAAATATGCTTTGGACTTTACTTATTTGTTGCGAATAATAAGGATAACGTTATAAAAAACAATCTGATTAAGTCCAATGGTGACTCAAGTGTGTCAATTTGTTTGAATATACCTAAAGATACTAGCAAAGTTAGGTTAGAGATAAAATGTGACTACAACTCATATAATGATACAACCACGCTTTTTGGCGCCATTCCAGTTTTTGGAAATGTATTCAATTTCTTTTCTTTAAAAAATTGGCAGAAACAAACTAATTTAGATAGTCATTCATTTTATGCCAATCCTACCTTTATTTCAAATGCTGATTTACACACTAATTCATATTCTGTATTTAAAAAAGGTACTCCCGTTAATAATCTAAAATTTGATATTGATGGTGACAAAAGAGATTCTTTACATCCTTGCATAGGTGCAGATGAATTTTACACCTACACGAACATAAATTCAGTTGGATTTAATGAAAAAGAGGATATTAAGATTTATCCTAATCCATCCTCAAACCTTTTAAATATTAACATTGCAGGGGAAGACAAATATAGAATTATCAGAATTTTTAATGCTCAGGGTATTTTAATTGATAATTTTAATGCCTCAAACAATCGATTCCAAATAAATACTTTAAAGTTTTCCAATGGACTATACTTCCTAAACCTTGACGGAAACACCATCAAATTCATTAAAGAGTAATCTAAACTAAACAGCCTTAATAATTTAATTATTAAGGCTGTTTTATTTCATTCAGAAACTCTCCACTATTCCTCCATTAAAAACGGATATTTATAATCCAAAGGAGGCACAAATGTTTCTTTTATAGTTCTAGCGGATGTCCATCTCAATAAATTGAGGTAGCTACCTGCCTTATCATTGGTTCCTGATCCTCTTGCTCCACCAAAAGGTTGTTGACCTACCACTGCTCCAGTTGGTTTATCATTGATGTAAAAGTTACCTGCGCAATCTCTCAACATTTGACTTGCAATATCAATAACATATCTATCTTGACTAAAAATTGCTCCAGTAAGTGCATAAGGACTGGTTTCATTCAATAATCTAAGCGCATCTAACCAATCGGAATCCTCATAAACATAAACGGTTAAAACAGGACCAAACAACTCCTCACAAAGGGTTTCATAAGCAGGATTGGTCGTCACAATAACGGTAGGAGCAATAAAGTATCCAACTGATTTATCATATGTTCCACCAGCTATAATGATACAATCAGGATTTGATTTTGCTCTATCTATATAAGCGGCCAATTTATCAAAGGATTTTTCATCAATTACGGCATTGATAAAATTCCTAAAATCGTTGACATCACCCATTTTAAAATCGGCTAAATCTGATTTTACATAATTTAATACTTCCTCTGAAATGGATTTAGGCAAATAAACTCTGGAAGCAGCAGAACATTTCTGTCCTTGATATTCAAATGCACCCCTACTAATAGCAGTGGCCAACGGCTTAGTGGATGCAGATGGATGTGCCCAAATAAAGTCCTTACCTCCTGTTTCCCCAACCAATCTAGGATAGGATTTATACAAACTTCTGTTCTTCCCTACGTTTTCCCAAATCTTATCAAAAACTCCTGTGGAACCTGTAAAATGGATACCTCCAAAATCAGGATGAGAAAAAATCACCTCTCCTGCGTCAGGGCCAGAAGGATAAATTAGATTAATCACTCCATCAGGTAATCCAGCTTCTTTATAAATTTCCATGATTACTTGAGCGGAATAAATCTGTTTTTCTGAAGCCTTCCAAACCACTGTATTCCCCATCAAAGCAGGTGCACCTGGCAAATTCCCTGCAATGGAAGTAAAGTTAAAAGGCGTCAAGGCAAAAACAAATCCTTCTAATGGACGGTATTCCAACCTATTCCACATCCCAGGCAATGATTCAGGTTGATTTTGATATATTTCCTGAGCATATTTTACATTGAATCTAAAAAAATCAATCAATTCGCAAGCGGAATCAATTTCTGCTTGATACACATTTTTAGATTGACCAATCATGGTCGCTGCATTCATCCTAGCCCTGTAAGGACCTGCCAATAAATCTGCAGCCTTTAAAAAGATTGCGGCTCTATGTTCCCAAGGCATTTCTGCCCAAGCTTCCTTAGCCTTCAATGCAGCATCAATCGCTAATTTTACATGCTCCTTGGTGGATTTGTAATAATGAGCAATTACTTTTTTATGATTATGGGGAGGAACGATATCCACTTTAACACCATCTCTATACTCCTTACCCCCAATGTACATTGGGATATCCCTGACCTCGTTCTCGGCTTCTCTTAAAGCCTGTTTAAGCTGAATTTTCTCAATGGAATTTGGTCCATAAGGTTTAACAGGCTCATTTACAGCCACCGGAACCCTAAATATTGCGTTTGACATAATTTTTAAAACTTATGCAAATATAGGAGGTCAACTGTATTTTAAGTAAGTATCAAATGAGCGCTGAGATGAAAGATTGCTAACCTATCCATTTAAAAGAATCAAGTTAATTTAGTGTCCTTTTAAAAATCAAAAAGTAAAAAGTAAAGAGCCTAAATTTTGTAAAATTTAGGCTCTTTTTTAGCGATATAGGTACAATTGTCTTTAATTAATACTCATCTGGTGAACCTTGTTGTGGTGCACCCATAGGTGATTTCTTAGCGCGGAAATTCTGAATTAAACTACGTTTAAATTCATTTTCTGCTTTTTGTAATAATATTATTTTTCTCATAGGAAGTGCTTTTTTAGCATCCATATAATATTTTTTACGGTTGTCTAACATTTTTTGTTCTATGGCAAATAAATCTTGAAGTGCTTTATCAATTTCAGCATCTGTCATATTTATACTGCCTTGAACATAACTCCTTGTTAGTTTCCTTCTTTCTTTTTGGAGCAACTCTCTTGCATCGCTAAACTGATTATAAATCGGCCAAAATTTCTTAGCCTCATCTGGGGTCAAATTTAGAACTGAAGTGTATAAGTTGACTCTTTGAGTTTCCAGATCTTCTTGGGTAGGCATTTTTCTGCCTCTTCCTGGCTGTGCATACATGTTTATGCTCAAAAATAAGCTCAAAACAAGTAAGTGTAAATAAATTGTAATCTTCATTTAATTATAGATATATTTTTAGGGTTTAATTTATTAATTCATCCTCTGAGCAATTCTCTAAAAGGAAATTTTCTTTTTTAGTGTCCTCCGCTTTAATAGAAGCTGTATTCACAGATTGATTTACAGTTTCCTTAATTAGGTCTTCGTCGATGTCATCCAACCAAATATCAGGATGTGATATAGAAGTCGTTTCTATTAATCTATTGTTGTGATGATTGATTACCAATCCACAACTCAAAAGTAATAGAATAGAACAAACTGCCATAACCTTTTTGGACTCCAATAGATATTGTCTTGCCCAATCAAAAATGGATATTCTACTTCTACTCTTAGGAAGTTTAGATTGTAATTCTATTGGGAACTTGTCAAAGTATCCATCTGGAATCGCAATATTTTTTGTAAAATCAGGCTTTGGATGGGAAGCTAAAAAAGGACTTACCTCTTTTAATTCTTCCTCTACGGAGGCATGATTTATATTTTTATTTAATTCAGAGTTCATTAAACTGGATTGCTCGCTAATATTCATAAGACTACAAAAACTTATAAAGGTTTAATCTTTATTTATAATATTTTCTTCTATTTTCTTGGCTGCATGATGGTAAGATGCCTTTAATGCTCCTACAGAAGTATTTAGCACTTTACTGATTTCCTCGTAAGGCATTTCATCATAATACCTTAATTGGAAGACCAATTTTTGTTTTTCTGGCAATGCGTCTATGGCTTTGAGGAGCTTGGCTTGTAAGTTATCTCCAAAATCTTCTGTCATTCCTGAGTCCACTTTTTGATTTACTGCGGTTTCAGCATCCTCTAATCTGACCTTTTGTTTCTTTTTTTCCTTGTCTATAAAGGTTAAAGTCTCATTAGAAGCTATTCTATATATCCAAGTATATAACTGAGATTCTTCTTTAAAATTATCTACGTTTCTAAATACCTTAATCCATACATTTTGTAGGACATCATTAGCGTCATCATGGTCAGTCACCATTCTACGTATCATCCAATATAGCTTCTGTTGATACTTACGTACCAATAAATCAAAGTAGTAGGCGTTCTTGTCTTTTTGACGTAATCCTGCTAATAATTCATCATCGCTATAATGATCTGACAATCTATTTTATAGTAATATTTAGTTCAATTTACGCTCAATTGCGTGTTTAACGGCTTTAACAATATCAATGGATTCTAATCCGTATTTTGCCAATAATTCATCCGGTTTTCCTGACTCCCCAAAGGAATCATTTACGGCCACGTACTCTTGAGGTACTGGATGATGCATTGCCAAAACCTGAGCAATAGAGTCACCTAAACCTCCGTTTCTTTGATGTTCTTCCGCTGATACTACACAATTGGTTTTACGCACAGAAGTTAGAACCGCCTCAACGTCTAAAGGTTTAATCGTATGGATATTAATTACTTCCACCTCTATTCCTTCTTCTTTTAAAATAATGGATGCCTCCAAAGCTTTCCAAACCAAATGACCCGTTGCAAATATGGTACAATCCTTTCCTTCCAATAAAGTAACGGCTTTCCCAATTTCAAACGGAACGTCCTCTAAAGTAAAATTAGGGACAGAAGGTCTTCCAAATCTTAAATAAACAGGTCCCTCATAATCTGCGATTGCTTTTGTAGCTGCTTTGGTCTGATTATAATCACAAGTATTGATAACTGTCATCCCTGGGAGCATTTTCATTAATCCAATGTCCTCTAATATTTGATGGGTTGCTCCGTCCTCTCCTAAGGTTAATCCGGCATGGGAGGCACATATTTTTACATTTTTACCTGAATAAGCCACCGATTGTCTGATTTGATCATAAACACGACCCGTAGAAAAATTAGCAAAAGTCCCGGTATAAGGTATATATCCTCCAATGGTTAATCCAGCTGCAATACCAATCATATTGGCCTCTGCGATACCGACTTGAAAAAATCTATGCGGATGCTCCTCCTTAAAATACTGCATTTTTAAGGATTCCGTTAAATCTGCACAAAGGGCAACCACTTTAGGATGTTCGTTCCCGATTTCTTTTAATCCATCACCAAAGCCGTCACGCGTCGCTTTATTATTTTGATATTTATATCTTTCCATTTTATTTTATTTTAAATTATTTAGTATTGTCGGTTTATTAGGTTGAATATTAAAGGTTATCACTTTGGAATCTAATGTTTTATAACTGGATTCAGGTTTGTACATTAATTTATAATTACCTTCCAATAAATTGATACTTTCCATTGCTTTAGCGCTCAATTTACCTCTGTAGATAACAGATGTTTTTTCCTCATTATTTACTTTAAGTACTTCAAAGGAAACACCTTCCGCAAAGGTTAATTGAGCCATTCCCATATTAGGACTAATCAAGGATACCTCGTTCAATCCTGAATTCGGGTCTTTTACGACCTTATTAAACAATTCATTTGGGAATTGATATTGGAAAGGAATTCTCAACAAATACAAGCGTTTACAAAAGCTTCCATAAAACAAATTCTCATTAATGGAGGTCATATTGACCGATTTAACATTTCCGTCAGAAGCACATCGTCCGACAAGGAAATTTCCATTTTGTTTTAATTTATTGGATATTTTAATGGTAAGTCCCTCTAAATTATAATTAATGACGTTGTTCTTTCCTAATTGCGTCAAGATATTAATTTTAGAATCGTTGGGCGGGAAAAAAGGTGTTATTTTAACCGATTTTCCACCTGCAATTTTAAAAGTATCTGGAACCCCTGCACTGTTAGTGGTTTGGACATAATATGTCTTAGAATTAGGATCTCCATCGTCCATACTGAACACAAAATCATTTAAACTATTGATTAGTTTGTTTTGACCAATACTAGGATTTGCATTTAAATACAATTGAGCTGTGGTTTCATCCAATGCCTGATTAATTACCTTTTTGAAGATATTATTAAAATCTTCCGGGTTGGTAGAATTAAAGGTCGTCCCAACGCATTCAAATTGATGTGCAATTTCTGGTGTTAAAGCAATCCCAATAATAAAAGGTTTAAGAATTACTCCTTGATCTTGTAATATCCTTGACGCCTCACAAGGATTCCCTTTGCATTCTTCCGCACCATCGGTTATTAAAATGATGATATTTTGTGCCTTTTTATCTGGAAAATCTAATCCGCTTTGTATTAGGGAATAGGCAATGGGAGTCGTTCCCTTTGGTTGAAGCTTTTTAATCACTTGAATGATTTTATCTGCATTTTCAGGTTCAAATCCTACCTCCAACCTGGTGTCCCTACAATCCTGCTTTACTGTAGGACTCCTATGTCCATATGCCCTAAAAGCCAATTCTACTCCTCTTTTTGACAAACTGTCGACTAAATGGATTAATAGCGCCTTTGCCACATCCATTCTCTTCTTTTCCCCAAGGTTATTGTCCATACTTAGGGAACAATCCAAGATGAAAAGAATCCGAGACTTTTTCTTTGCATAGAGGTTATTTTGCCCGCCTATTCCCAAAAGGAGGAACAGTATTAAACAAATTATCCGTTTTCTATGCGTTATTTTCAATCTTGATAATCGCCTAAAGTTTCTTCTAATTGATTCAATGCCATTGCTAACTGGTCATTATTTGGGGCAACTCCGTGCCATTTGTGGTCATCAATCATAAAATCGACTCCATATCCCATTTTAGTATGTAATAATATAACAATCGGCTGACCATGACCTGTCAGTTGTTTTGCTTTGGTGATGGCTGAATCTACCTCATCCAAATTATTCCCAAAAGGACAATCCACCACTTTCCAGTTAAAAGCTTCAAATTTTGCTTTTAAGGAATCGATGTTGATAATCGTATTTACAGGACCATCAATTTGCTTGTTGTTGCAATCGATGGCACATATCATATTGTCCACTTTGTGATGTGCAGCAAACATTATCGCCTCCCAATTCTGACCCTCTTGCAATTCCCCATCTCCATGGAGGGTAAAAACAAGGTGAGTATCATTGTTCAGTTTTTTAGCTAAAGCGGAACCAATTGCTACGCTCATACCTTGACCAAGGCTTCCCGTTGCGATTCTAATCCCAGGAAGTCCTTCCATTGTTGCAGGATGCCCTTGTAATCGGGTATGCAATTTTCTAAAAGTAGCCAGTTCAGATACTTCAAAAAAACCAGCTCTTGCCAAGGTGCTATAATAAACAGGACTAATGTGTCCATTGGATAGGAAAAACAAATCCTCCCCTATCCCATCCATCGTAAAGTTTTTAGGATTATACCTTAGGTGATTAAAAAACAATTGCGCAAAGTATTCTACACAACCCAATGAACCTCCTGGATGTCCAGACTGAACCCCATTGACCATTCTTACAATATCTCTCCTAATTTGCCTACAAACTCTAATCAACTCATGATTAGGCACTTTATGATGATTTTCTTGCATTTTTAATGTTCCTAAACTTAAAATAAACCTGATTTTCTACTTAGCATAAACTAAGAAGGTTGCCACAAAATTAGTTGGCAACCTTCTTTTTATAACAATCAAATTATCACACTTGGTGTGAATAATCTTCTACACGGTCATGATTTCTTTTTCCTTAGCGGATAAAACCTCGTCCACTTTCTTAACAAATTTGTCTGTCAATTCTTGGATTTTAGTTTCTGCTACCTTTCCTTCATCCTCCGGAACGCCATCTTTAACCAATTTTTTAACTTGATCATTGGACTCTTTTCTGATGGTCCTAACGGAAACCTTAGCGTGTTCCCCTTCGTCCTTGGTTTGTTTAACCAATTGCTTACGTCTTTCCTCTGTTAAAGGTGGAAAGTTTAACCTAATAATGTTTCCGTCATTTTGTGGATTTACTCCCAAATTAGAGGTTGCAATTGCCTTTTCAATAGGGTGTAACAAAGGTTTTTCCCATGGTTGAATGGTTAAGGTTCTGGCATCTGCAGAAGTAACATTAGCAATTTGTGACAGTGGAGTCATCGTTCCATAGTAATCTACAAAAATACCGTCCAACATTGCGGCAGAGGCTTTTCCAGCTCTAATTTTGCTTAATTCGTTATCTAAATGCACAATGGCTTTGTCCATCAAATCCGCCGTGCTGTTAATTATCTTCTGAGTTTCTGACATACGATTATTGAAATTAAATTATCCGCAAATATATAGATAGCAGCGGAAATATCAACGATTGGGTTGTAGGATGGGTGGAATCAGAACATCTATGTAATAAAGGTATGATTACCACCATTCGACCCTTTGAGTCCGCACTTCGACCCTTCGACATGCTCAGGGACCGAAGCGCGAGTTCAGGGACAGAATGGGCAATACCTATTAATAGCTAATTTCCAAGGAGTTGGTGGTTTCGACTCCGCCCTTCGACCCTTCGACATGCTCAGGGTCCGAAGCGCTAGCTCAAGACAAGCTCATAAACCACCGGTTCAGATTCGGATATTTTCTAAATAAAACTTAGCCTTGTACTTCGACTTAGCTCAGGGACCAAAAATCAGATATTGATTATCAATGAATTGCAATGTGCGATTTTTCTTATTAGGTTACAGGTTACAGTGAGGTAAATAATTGATTATTAAAGCTTTAAGTGTAACCTAGGTGTAACATAACTGTAACCTAACTGTAACCTAATTTTAGGTGTTTTTGTCTGAATAAATCTCTTTTAAATCCTATCACCCCAATGGGGTTACAGTTTCGGTTTTTATATTTTCTACAATCCTTACACTCCTATGGAGTTGTTGTCTAGCATTGGAACCTCCTATTGATTATCAATAAGTTATAACAAAATATTTTTTTTATTAGGTTACGGGTTACGGTGCGTTAATTCATTGGTTTATAGATTCTTTAGCGTAACCTTTTCGTACCTAATTTTTAGGTGTTTTTGTCTGAAGAAATCTCTTTTAAATCCTGTCACCCCTATGGGGTTACAGTTTCGGTTTTTATGTTTTCTACAATCCTTACACTCCTACGGAGTTGTTGTTTTGGTTTAATTATTTTCTACCATAAGGTCGCTCCTACGGAGCTTATTGGAAATCGGTTTCTATTTTGCTACAAACAGTTCGCTCCTACGGAGCTGTTTCTATCATACATTTTTGTTTTCTACCAAATGGTCGTCCCTACGAGACTTTGATTCATTATCCAGCCCAACCAGAGGTTGGCTGCAACCGAATTGGTAAGCTCGATTAATAGCTAATTTCCAAGGAGTTGGTGGTTTCGACTCTGCGCTTCGACCCTTCGACATGCTCAGAGTCCAAATTGACTTTTATTGATAACCAGCAAGTTACGATGTGCGATTTTTTTTACTACAGAACGGAGAACGATTGATATAAAGCATTAATATTCAATTGATTATGCGTTCTGTAGCCGTTCTTTGGTACAGAACGATTTTAGACGAGTCTAAAAAATATTTTTTGTGGTAAGGTCAAAGCGTTTACTGCCCTTACATTAGGCTATTGTCCTAACTCCATTATTTATCACAACTTTTTGAAAAAATATTTATCCACAGGATAAATTGGTAAACAAAAATGCCTCTTAATTTCTGTTATAAGAAATTAAGAGGCCTTAAATATTTAAAGTTTTTTCTGTG
>Ga0114962_10001026_pt1 | contig 24273 bp, 26 predicted proteins | sample C_130820_MF_Meta_FD_87017 | JGI IMG/M metagenome (GOLD analysis project Ga0114962, IMG submission 87017) | Freshwater microbial communities from Lake Croche, Canada to study carbon cycling - C_130820_MF_MetaG | ecosystem: Environmental > Aquatic > Freshwater > Lake | place: Lake Croche, Canada... | reverse complement strand
CCGCATGATGCGATCAGCATGCCGCGCTTGTCCAACGACCATCAAATGCACCTGCTCGGGCAAGTGCGCCAAGGCCTCCAGCAAGGTCTTCAATCCCTTTTTACGTGCATCGTTGCCGACCCACAAGAGCCAGGTTTTTTGCCCATCCAGGCCCAAACGCTCGCGCGCATGGCGCTTGATCGCTTGCGCATCCATGGCGCTCAAACCGTGGGCACTGAGCCATGTGCAAGCCTCATCGACCCCAGGACTCACGGTGCTCAGGTGCTGCGCATCCAGTGAAAAACGCTCCAAGAGTTGCAATTCCAAGCGCTTGGACACGCTCACAACGTGCTTGCCAAATTGAGGATGCAGCCGTCGGTGCTCCAACCACAAATACGTCATCATGCGCGGGCTGATCAAAAGACCGGCGTACCTGAGGACGGTTTGGCACCTTGCTAGTAAGCCCTTTGAGCTCTTCGAGCCCTTGAAGTAAGTGATCCAAGCAGGCGTCACGTGCACACTTTGCACCTGAGCGTGCCAGGTGTTTTCATGAGAGTGGACCACATCAAAGCCCTGCCTTGTCAGCTGCCAGGTTGTGTAGGCATACCACCATTGGTTCATCCACCTGGAGCGCTTGAGGGGCTCAGACACGCCATGGTAGTGCACCCCTTGGGGGGCGTGTTCAATGCGCTGCGCAAAGACATGCACCTCATGGCGCTCACACAGGGCTTGGACCAGGGCCATGGCGTAGCGCTCAGCACCTCCCGCCGTGGGGGTAAAGTGTCGGGTCAAGACAGCGATTTTTAAGCGTGGCTCGGGTGCACATCGCATCCCCTCTTGCGCCTCTTGCGGCTCTTGAGCGTCCCATGCTGGTGCAGTTGGGATGGAGAGGTCATCAGCTCGCGTCATCGATCGTGCCGATCTTCATAAGCGGTCATGGTTTTGAGCAAAAATTGTAGCCACATCGTGCTTCTGACAACAGGCACACGCGGCAAGGTGTAAAAATCCTTCTGTGAGCCCACCTTGACGCGAGAGCGATGCGTTGTTGTGGCCGACTCGTAGCCTGCCGCTTGAACCAGTTGCGCGAGTTGTTGGTTGTGCTCGCCATAGGGGTAGCAAAAATGCTGGACCGGGGCTTGGATCAGAGCTTCCAGTGCCTGCTTGCTTTGGACAATTTCCTCTTGCGCCTGAGCCAGTGAGCATGCGCTCAGGTGCACGTGATGCTCGGTGTGCGAGCCAATCTCTTGGCCACTTCGGTGCCATGCGCGCAACTCCTCTTGGCTCATGAGCTTTGCTGGAGCAACGCCCAAATGCGCATCCCAGGTGTTCATGCCACCGGGCATGGCAGAGACGGCGTAGACGGTGGAGCTGAACCCCAGGTGACTCAACACAGGCAGCGCATGGGTCAAGTTGTTTTGATAGCCATCGTCAAAGGTGATGCCCACCACCTTGCCTTGTTGTTCGCCTCGGATGTAGGGCATGAGCTCTCGCATCGACAAGCCTTGAAAGCCACAACGTTTGAGCCAGGCCATTTGTCCCGAAAAACGCTCAGGACTCACACACAGGCTCCTGAACGCTGAACCCTTGGGCGGCTCAGGCGCAATTTGATGGTAGGTCAAAATGGGGATGAATCGGTGGAGGGCCATCGTTGCTGAGCAAAAAAAAGATTGACTTTTAAAGGACCGCGTTCAAACCAAAATGATATCAAACTGCTCTTGCCCGAGCGCGGGATCGACTTGAAGAGAGATCGGTTTACCGATGAACTCGCTCAAGGACGCCACATGCTCGCGCTCTTCATCGAGCAACATGTCAATCACCCCTTGAGGGGCCAACACGCGAAATTCTTTGGGATTGAATTGACGCGCCTCACGCAAAATCTCTCTCAAAATAGAGTAAGCCAGCGTTCTGGCCGTTTTGACAAAACCCTTGCCCTGACAAGCGTCACAAGGCTCACACAACAAATGCGCCAAAGAGTCTCGCGTTCTCTTGCGGGTCATCTCGACCAAGCCCAGCGAAGAAAACCCACTGACCATGGTCTTCACGCGGTCTCTTTGCAAATGCTTGGCAAATTCTTGCAAAATGGCTTGCTGGTGCTCTAGACTGCTCATGTCAATGAAATCGGCAATGATGATGCCCCCTAAATTTCGAAGGCGCAACTGCCTTGCGATGGCGCCCGCAGCCTCCAAATTGGTCTTGAAGATGGTGTCCTCAAAGTTCTTGGCTCCCACATAAGCACCGGTGTTGACGTCGATGGTGGTCAAGGCCTCGGTTTGATCGATCATCAAGTAGCCACCCGATTTCAAGTCCACCCTGCGCCCAAGGGCTTTGCTCAAATCGTCCTCAATGCCAAAGAGATCAAAAATGGGGCGCTCTCCCGTGTAATGCTGCAAACGACTCACCGAAGCTGGCATGAAGGTCTCACCAAACGAACGCAAGGCCTTGAATTGCTCCTTGGAGTCCATTCGAATGCTTTGCGTGATGTCACTCACCATGTCACGCAAAACACGTTGCAACAAGTTCAAGTCTTGGTGAAGCTTGGACATCGGGGGCAGCTTGGTGCTTTGCTCATGGATGCGCAACCAGGTCTTTCTGAGGTAGAGCAAATCATCGCTCAGCTCTTGGTCCGTGGCGTCCTCAGCGTTGGTGCGCAAGATCAATCCACCACTTGGCTGGGGCGCAAAGGCCGCCACAGCCAAGTCGGTCAAGCGTTTTTTAAGGGCCTCTCGGGTCTCTAGGGGTATTTTTTGCGAGACCCCGATGTGCTGGTCTTGCGGCAGGTAGACCAAAAAGCGCCCCGCAATGCTGATTTGTGTCGACAACCGAGCTCCCTTGGTGCCAATCGGATCTTTGATCACCTGCACCAAAAGAGTTTGACCTTCAAACACCTGTTTTTCGATGGGGAGCACCAGCGCATTCGCTGGGCTGTCCACCTCTGCATGTCTCGCGTTCAAGGTCGAGAGCAAATCGGCCACATGCAAAAATGCTGCTCGCTCCAAGCCAATGTCAATGAAGGCCGACTGCATGCCAGGCAGCACCCGAGCCACCCGACCGAGGTACACATTGCCCACCAAGCCCCGCTCCAAGGCTCGCTCGATATGCACCTCTTGGAGGGCACCACCCTCAACGACGGCGACCCTGGTTTCATGCGGGGTCCAATTGATCAATATATCTTGCTGCATGGCTTCTTTGACGGGTGGAATCAGTCGAGTTGGGGGGTTTGCAAAACCTCTAAGCCAAAGCTTCTGAGCATCTGCGAGACTTCAAAGACAGGAAGACCCATGATACCCGAGTAACTCCCCTTGATGGATGAAATCATGCTGCTCGCTTTGCCTTGAATGGCATAGGCACCTGCCTTGCCCGCCCACTCGTTGGAGGCGACGTAGGCGCGAATTTGTGACGGGCTCCAAGACACCATGCTGACCCAAGAGCGGCTCAAGCACTGAAGGTGTCGCTTTGGCGTGCCGATCACCACACTGGTGTAGACGCGGTGGGTCTGGCCTGACAAGGCGCGAATCATCTCTTGGGCCTCTTGGGCGTCCTTGGGTTTGCCCAAAACACGACCCGACAAGCTGACCGTCGTGTCTGCACACAAGACCGGTGCAGAGGCCACAAACACGGCCCCCAAGGCTTCTCCCCTGAGCCTTGCTGCTTGGTATTTGAGTTGGGTGACACGCTGCACATAGTGAACCGCTGACTCTGCAGGCTTTAACGCCTCCAGCAACTCCAGGGCATGCAACTGTTCATTCAGTGCTTTGGCATTGTTGGACTCGGGCAAAAGGGTTTTGAAATGAACGCCCATTTGCCCGAGCAACTCTTGGCGCCTGGGGCTTTGAGAGGCGAGGTAAACAAAAGCAGGCATGGCAGGACTCCTGGTGTGGTCGTTTGAACGTGTCGACCGCTCACTCGCGGTGATAGGGGTGCCCCGTTTGCAGGGAAAATACGCGGTACAACTGCTCGAGCAACATGACCCGGACCATGGCATGGGGCCAGGTCATGGAGGACAGGCGGATCCTTTCATGGGCTCGCTTTTTAAAGTCTTCATCGATCCCATCGGGCCCACCGATCACAAACACGAGGTCTTGCCCCATCTCGCGCCAGCGGTCAAAACTCTTTGAAAGCTCGAGGGTCGTGAGGGCGGTGCCTCGCTCGTCCAAGACCACCACCAGGGCGTCCTTGGGCAAAGCCTCGGTGATTTTTTGCGCCTCGAGTTGCATCAATTTATCGGCCGTTTGCCCCTCTCTGGCTGGGGTTTTGAGGGCCTTGATGTGCACGCGCCAGTCGCTTGGGAAGCGCTTTAAAAAATCCGCGCTCGCCGCCTCAGCCCAAGCGGGCATGCGACTTCCCAAGGCAATCAGCCAAATCTTCATGCCTCTCGAGCGGTCCTTTTAGGGGCGGGCTTTTTGGAGGCGGGCTTTTGCGTTGCAGGGGAACGGGGCTTGGCTGTAGTGCTTTTTGCAGTGCTTTTTGAACTGCTTTTTGCAGTGCTTTTTGCGCTGACCTTTGGACTTGTCTTTGCACTGGCCTTTGAAGGGCTGCTGGACGTTTTTTTGCTTGTCTTCACCGCCGCCGACCCTTTGGGCTCAAGCGCTTGAGGCAACTGCGCCAAATAGGGGCGTTTGTCAATGGCGCGGCGTGAGTTGTTGACCGGCACCGTGAGCCCGGTCTTGGGATCCACGGGCGTCTGAAGTCCACGGGTGCTGCCCTTGCTTGGGCGCTTGGCTTTGGAGCCTGCAGACAGCTTTGCCCCGCCCTTTTTGTCAGCAGCTGCGGGGGACTTGCTCGCGCCCGATTTGCTGCTTGTTTTGCTGGACGCACTGGCCGCTTTTTTCTTGGGCTTGGGCTCCTCGGCCTTGGCAAAAACCGGTTTGGGCGCACCAAACTTCAAGCGCACAGGCTTGTCGCCCCAAATCTCTTCCAAATTGTAGTACTCGCGGATGTTGGGTTGCATGATGTGCACCACGGCCGCACCACAGTCCACAATGATCCACTCTCCGTTTTCTTCACCCTCGATGCGAGGCTTGCCGTGACCCGATTTGCGCACCTCGTCTCTCACATGGGCGGCCAGAGCCTTGGTTTGACGGTTGGAGGTCCCGCTTGCCAAGATCACTCTTTCAAACAAGGAAGAAAGATGCTCTGTGTTGTACACAGCGATTTGGACCGCTTTGACGTCCTCCAAGGCGTCGACGATGACGCGCTGAAGTTTTTGAACGTCTTTTTTTTCTGCTGCTTCTGTCATGACATGTTCGAGTAAAGACCCTGTTGTTGAATATAGTTCAGAACCAACTCAGGGACAAGTTGGCTCACATCGAGACCTTGTTCAATAGATGCTCTCACCTCGGTGGCACTGATGGGCATCAAAGGGCATTTCAAATAAACGGCATCCCTTAAACCCGCCGCCTCTAAGGGGATGGGGGAGCTGCTCGCGGTGCCCAAGCCCGTGCTTCTACATGCAATCACGACTTGGGCCTTTTGGACAATGAGCGCATGGTCCTTCCAAGTGCCAAACAACTCTGCCTGATCTTGACCGATGATCAAAAAGAGCTTGGCTTTGGGGTACAGCAGCTCAATTTCTTGAAGGGTATCGATGGTGTAACTGGGACCGAGTCTGCGGGTTTCACGATCGTCAACGTGTATTTTATCAGAAGAGCGCCTCTCTTGCGAGTGCCCCGTGAAAGCCAAACGCGTCATGGCGATGCGGTCCACGAAAGAGGTCAAGGCACGCATCTTGTGCCAAGCATGCCCCGTTGGCACCACATGCAAGACATCCAACTCGAGATCCTCCAAGGCGAATTGAGCCAAGGCCACATGGGCCAGGTGCGGCGGGTCATACGCTCCCCCTAAGATACCGACTCGTTTGATCACACAACTCCAGACATTCAACCCACCCAGTTTTGCGGCACCAAGAACTCTTTGATCAAAGCGCTCTCTGGGGAACCCTCCGGGTCTTGGTGCTGATAGGACCAAGAGACCAAGGGCGGCATGGACAACAAAATAGACTCTGTACGACCCCCCGACTGTAGGCCAAAATGGGTGCCTCGGTCCCAAACCAAATTGAACTCCACATAGCGACCTCTGCGGTAGAGCTGAAATGCTCTTTGCTCTTTCGTGTAGGGGGTGTCCATGTGGCGCTTGACGATCGGCAAGTAGGCCTTGACAAAAGCATCCCCCACCGCTCTCAACATGGCAAAACTGCCCTCGTTGCCGAACTCATAAAAGTCATCAAAAAAGATACCCCCAATGCCTCTGGCCTCTTGACGGTGTTTTAAGAAAAAATACTCATCACACCACTGCTTGAACCTTGGGTACAAGGTCTCACCAAAAGGACTCAAGGCATCTTTGCAGGTTTGGTGAAAATGCACCGCATCTTGCCTAAAACCATAGTAAGGCGTCAAGTCCATGCCTCCTCCAAACCAAGCCACACGGGTGTTGTCACGGCTCAAGGCGCTGAGCATGCGCACATTCATGTGCACCGTGGGGACCAAGGGGTTCCAGGGATGAAAGACCAAAGACACGCCCATGGCATCAAAAGAGGCCCCGACCAATTCAGGCCGCGCTTGGGTGGCTGAAGGTGGCAAGGAGGGGCCTTGAACATGAGAAAAACCACAACCTGCTCGCTCAAAAATCCGACCGCCTTCGATGATTTTGGTGATGCCATTGCCCTGTAGCGGCTCATGGGCCGCCTTGGTCCACACATCGTTGACCACCTGCGCTTGCCCGTCCAAGGCTTCAATGGCTTGCATGATGCTCGCTTGCAGGCCCATCAAATAAGTTTTGACCGTCTCATTGAAACCCTTGCTCTCATTCGATTCACTCATCGTGTGTCCCTCATAGATGGGCTTGTTTTTAACTGAAAAAGCTTAGAAAAACCATCAAGGTGTTCCCCATAGCAGCGCTGCTATGAAGAACCCTTGGGCATCGGCACAATCGGGGAAGCGTTCTTTTCATGAAAGCCTTTGACCCCATCAAAGGCTTGGGCCATTCTTAAAAAATCCATCGCCATGTCTCCGCTCAATCGGATGCACTGATCAACCTCAATGAGCTTACGAGAATGGTCAAAACGGACCAACACCACAGGGACATCGCTGTGGTAGGCAATTTGGTAAAAACCAGTTTTCCAACCTCTTTGGTATTTCCTGGTCCCCTCCGGCGCCACACCCAACCAAAAGAGCTCCCCGCTTGCCTTGCAAGCGGCAAAGTGTTCCACCATTTGAGCCACCACCCCCCGAGCTTGTGATCGATCGATGGCGAGACCCCCCAAGGCGCTCAGCCAAGCGCCAAAGACCGGCCACTTGAACAACGAGTCCTTGGCCATGAAACGCGCCTGGATGCCAATGGCCGATTTGGCCAACATGGCAATCGGGAAATCCCAGTTGCTGGTATGGGGGTACACGACCACGACCCCCCAAGGCCCTGGCATGCCATGGAACACCAAGCGCCAACCCAAGGCTTGCAAAAGCCTCAAAGCCCAGGTCTTTTGGGTTCGCGGAAAAAACACACGCTCAAGCTCTGGGCAATCGTTCAGGGGCTCGCGCAAAGAGGATTCGAAAGCGCTGTGTGCCAATCAAATCACCTTTTTGGCTCGCCAACCAATGTCCGTTCGGTACTGCATGCCATCGAACTGTATGCCCTTGATGGCCTCATAAGCCAGTTGCTGCGCTTGGGTGAGGGTGCCCCCTAGGGCGCTCACACACAGGACTCGACCCCCGGTGGTTGTCCAATGGGAATGGGGTTGGAGTTGGTCTTGGGCTTGGGATGTTCCCGCATGAAAGACCATGCAGTCCTCTGTCTCTTGGGGCAAGTGCTCAATCGTGTCACCCTTTCTCACCGCTTGCGGGTAGCCATGGGACGCCAAAACCACGCCCACCGCGACGCGTCTGTCCCATTCAAGTTCCACGGCGTCCAAGGGATGCTTCTCCCGAGAACGTTCATCTGTATGCACACTGGGCTCGGTGCTGGCCCATAAGACATCAACCCAATCGCTCTTTAAACGCATCATGATCGGCTGCGTCTCTGGGTCTCCAAGCCTGGTGTTGAACTCCAAGGTCTTGACCCCTTCATCTGAAGAGATCATCAAGCCCGCGTACAAAAATCCAGTGAACGGATGCCCCTCTTTCATCATCCCCAGCAAGGTGGGGCGAATGATCTCACGCATGACTTTGGCATGGATTTGGGGTGTTACGATCGGTGCGGGGGAATACGCGCCCATACCACCCGTGTTGGGTCCTTGGTCATGGTCCAACAAGCGTTTGTGGTCCTGTGAGGTGGCCAAGGGCAAGGCAGACAAGCCATTGCACAGGACCATGAAACTGGCTTCTTGGCCCTCCAAAAACTCCTCAATCACCACCCTCGCCCCGCCTTCGTTGTGCATCACCACGCTCGAGTCGCTCAGGAGCATGTCATCAATCGCTTGGTGGGCTTGCTCAAAGTTCATGGCCACCACCACCCCTTTGCCAGCGGCCAGGCCATCGGCCTTGATCACAATCGGCACACCCTGTTGATCCACATACGCGTGCGCCAGACTTGCATCGCTGAAGGTCTCAAACGCTGCCGTTGGGATGTGGTGGCGCTTCATGAAGGCCTTGGAAAACGCTTTGGAGCTCTCCAGTTGAGCGGCGGCTTGGCTGGGGCCTACAATTCTCATGCCTCGTGACCTAAAGAGATCGACCACGCCTTCAGACAAAGGGCCTTCGGGGCCCACCACGGTCAAGGCCATCTCCTCTTGATGCGCCCAATCGCACAAAGCATGCAGATCGGTGATGGGCACGTTTTGCAGTCTTGGGTCACAGGCTGTCCCGCCATTACCGGGGGCAACGTACACACATTGAACGCGGGCAGACTGTGCCAATTTCCAAGCCAAAGCGTGCTCTCGCCCACCGGAACCAATGACCAAGATCTTCATGGCTTACATCTCGGCGTTGTGGTAGACCTCTTGAACATCGTCCAGGTCTTCAAGCGCATCCAAAATCTTTTGCATTTTCAACTGATCGTCAGCACCCAATGAGACGGAGTTTTCTGCACGAAGCGTGACCTCGGCCACCTCCGGTTCAAAGCCTTTGGACACCAAGGCGGCCTTGACCGCTTCAAAGTCTTGAGCTGAGGTGATCACTTCGATCACCCCGTCGTCTGAGCTGATCACATCCAAAGCGCCCGCCTCCAGAGCGCACTCCATGACCAGGTCCTCGGATGTGCCAGGGGCGAACATCAACAAGCCACAGTGTTTGAATTGAAACGAGACGGAGCCCTCGGTGCCTAGATTGCCCCCGTGCTTGCTGAAGGCGTGACGCACCTCAGCGACGGTTCTGACTTTGTTGTCGGTCATGGTGTCGACGATGATGGCGGCTCCCGCAATGCCATAACCCTCGTAGCGAATTTCTTCGTAGTTGACGCCTTCAAGTTGCCCCGTGGCTTTGTCAATGTTTCTCTTGATGGTGTCAGCGGGCATGTTGGCCGACTTGGCCTTCTCCACGGCCAGACGCAACCTGGGGTTGGTCGCCAAATCAGCGCCGCCCGCACGGGCAGAGACCATGATCTCTCGAATCACCCGCGTCCAAACTTTGCCGCGTTTTTCATCTTGACGACCCTTGCGGTGTTGAATGTTCGCCCATTTACTGTGTCCAGCCACGTTGATTCCTAGTGATTTGGTTCAAAACGTAGATTTTAAACCCATGCAGACCTATCTCCCATATAAAGGGGGCCGATGGGACGGGATCAGGGGACTCTGGCGCGCATCAAAACGCAGTGGGCCTGCATGGCGTTTTGATGCGGCATCCCTCTCCCTTCTTCTAACTGGCCTGAGCTTCCTCTGGCTCAGTGGGTTCGGCCTTGGCCGCTCTGGAGTCCTTTTTTGGCAAAGGGGTGATGTCAAGCAAGACCTCACCTTTGTCGTCCACATCCACATTCAAGCGTCCGCCATCGATCAAGCGACCAAAAAGCAACTCATCGGCCAAGGCACGTCGGATGGTGTCTTGGATCAAGCGTTGCATGGGCCGGGCTCCCATCAAGGGGTCAAAGCCTTTCTTGGCCAAGTGCTGGCGCAATTTATCCGTGAAGGTGACTTCAACGCGCTTTTCAGCCAACTGCGTCTCCAACTGCAACAAGAACTTGTCCACCACGCGCATGATGATTTGCTCATCCAGGGACTTGAAGCTCACAATCGCATCCAAACGGTTTCTGAATTCAGGTGTGAAGATGCGCTTGATGTCCACCATCTCATCGCCCGCCTCACGGTTGGTGGTGAAACCAATCGTGGACTTGTTCATGGTCTCTGCACCGGCGTTGGTGGTCATGATGATGATCACGTTTCTGAAGTCCGCTTTGCGCCCATTGTTGTCGGTCAAGGTGCCGTGATCCATCACTTGCAAAAGCACATTGAAGATATCAGGGTGCGCCTTTTCAATTTCATCGAGCAAAAGCACGCAATGGGGCTTTTTGGTGACCGCTTCGGTCAGCAGTCCACCTTGATCAAAGCCCACATAGCCTGGAGGAGCACCAATCATGCGAGAAACAGCATGACGCTCCATGTACTCGGACATGTCAAAACGGATCAACTCAATGCCCATGATGTAGGCCAACTGCTTGGCGGCCTCGGTCTTGCCAACGCCCGTTGGGCCGCTGAACAAAAACGCACCAATGGGCTTGTCTGACTTGCCCAGTCCTGATCTGGCCATTTTCACAGCCGAGGCCAAGACCTCCAAAGCTTTGTCTTGGCCAAAGACCACGCTCTTTAAATCTCGCTCCAAGGTTTGCAACTTGCCGCGGTCGTCATTGGAGACATTGGCTGGCGGAATGCGCGCAATTTTGGCCACGATGTCTTCGATCTCTGTCTTGCTGATGGTCTTCTTTCTCTTGGAAACAGGCAAGATCCTTTGTGCAGCACCCGCCTCGTCGATCACATCAATGGCCTTGTCAGGCAAATGTCGGTCGTTGATGTACTTGGCACTCAACTCGGCAGCGGCTTGCAAAGCAGCCACTGCGTATTTGACGTTGTGGTGCTCTTCGAACCTTGACTTCAGTCCCTTCAAAATGTCCACGGTTTGCTCAATGGAGGGCTCCACCACGTCGACCTTTTGAAAGCGTCTGGACAAGGCTGCATCTTTTTCGAAAATACCCCTGTACTCGGTGAAGGTGGTTGCACCAATGCACTTGAGCTGGCCCGAACTCAAGGCGGGCTTTAAGAGGTTGGACGCATCCAAGGTGCCGCCTGAGGCCGCGCCAGCACCAATCAAGGTGTGGATCTCATCAATGAAGAGCACGGCGTTGGGACGGTCCTTGAGAGACTTCAAAACGCCTTTCAAGCGCTGCTCAAAGTCTCCACGGTACTTGGTACCCGCCAGCAAGGCCCCCATGTCCAAGGAGTAGACTTGTGAATCGGCCAAAATCTCTGGCACATCCTTTTGCGTGATGCGCCAAGCCAAACCTTCGGCAATGGCGGTTTTACCGACCCCTGCCTCGCCCACAAGAAGGGGGTTGTTTTTGCGTCTTCTACAAAGAATTTGGATGACGCGTTCCACCTCAAATTCACGACCAATCAGGGGATCGATCTTGCCGTCCTTGGCCAACTGGTTCAAGTTTTGTGTGAACTGCTCAAGGGCAGAGGCCTTCTCGTTTTTGTCCCCCCCGTCATCGGACTCTGAGGGCGTCGCCTCTTGGGGCTTGGCGGTCTCTGGAGGGTCGGTCTTTTTGATGCCATGTGCAATGAAGTTCACCACGTCCAAGCGAGTGACGCCTTGCTGGTGCAAATAATAGACCGCGTGGGAGTCCTTCTCACCAAAGATGGCCACCAACACATTGGCACCAGTGACTTCTTTTTTTCCGTTGCCCGTGGATTGAACATGCATGATGGCTCGTTGAATCACGCGCTGAAAGCCCAAGGTCGGTTGGGTATCGACTTCTTCGCTACCTGAGACCTGCGGGGTGTTGTCTTTGATGAAGTTGCTCAACGACTTTCGAAGGTCATCCAAATTGGCCGAACAAGCTCTCAACACCTCAGCCGCTGAGGGGTTGTCCAAAAGGGCGAGCAACAAGTGCTCCACCGTGATGAATTCGTGGCGCTGTTGCCGAGCCTCAACAAAGGCCATGTGCAAGCTCACTTCTAGTTCCTGGGCAATCATTTCTAGTTCCTTTACGCTTGCAAAAATTAAAAACTTCTTGGTTTACTCTGACTCGCTCACATCAACTCAATGGGCTCACTCACACACTGCAAAGGGTGACCTTGCTTGTTGGCCGCATCGAGCACCTGGTCCACCTTGGTGGCCGCCACATCTTTGCTGTACACGCCACACACACCTCGACCATCCAAATGGATTTTTAGCATGATTTGAGTCGCCGTTTCACGATCTTTGCTGAAAAATTCCTGCAACACCATCACCACAAACTCCATGGGCGTGAAATCATCGTTGAGCATCAAGACTTGGTACATTTGAGGCGGTTTGGTTTTTTGCGTACGCCGCTCGAGCACCACAGAATTGCCATCATCGCCATCCGGGGTCTGAATTTTTGGATTGGGTATTTTTGTTGCCATGGCTTGCATTCTATAGGTCACAACATAAGCCTACGGGCACAGGTGCTATCTGTTGCGAAAAATTTACAAAATCCATTTGCCTCATCCACACCAACACACCTCCTCGGTGCTTAAGTTTAAATCCAAGTTCAGGCTCTGAGCGGGTTGGCACTGAAAAAAAGGTCTCTTTTTCTGGCGACCCAAGGAGATGGACCAGGGCCCTATAAAAAAAGGATCCAAAAGATAAGAATTAACCCGAATGGACAGAGACTTGGAATACAGATGGGGCGGTATGACCAAAAAACAATAGCTCAGGGCCTTGTTTCTGAAGGGGGGCTTAAAAACTCGGCGCAAACGCGCTTGATACGGGTGTGTAGCTCCTGGGCATCGTGTCCTATGCCTTTGCTCCTGAACGTTGGTGTCAGGGCGTCTGCTTTTGGTCGGCTGCCCTAGATCTTTGTCAACAAGCACAGGCGACTGTCAGCGGCCACTTGGGCACTCGGCCTACATCAAGTCCACCAAGACTTGTCCAAAGCCTGAGCAACTCACCTGGTCTGCGCCCTCCATGAGCCTGGCAAAGTCGTAGGTCACCCGTTTGTTCAAAATGGCTTGTTGCATAGCAGCCATGATCAAGTCCGCCGCCTTGACCCAACCCATGTGCCTGAGCATCATTTCGGCAGCCAAAATGGAAGAGCCTGGGTTGACATAATCTTTACCGGCGTATTTAGGGGCAGTGCCATGGGTGGCCTCAAAACAGGCCACGCAGTCCGATAAGTTGGCCCCTGGTGCAATGCCGGTCCCGCCCACATGCGCTGCGAGCGCATCGGAGATGTAATCCCCCGTTAAATTCAAAGTCGCGATGACACTGAACTCCACGGGCCGCAAAAGGATTTGCTGCAAAAAGGTATCCGTCAGCACATCTTTGACGATGATGTCCTTGCCACTCTTGGGGTTCTTGAGCTTGTACCAAGGACCCCCGTCAATCATTTCAGCGCCGAACGCTTTGACGGCCAAGCCATAACCCCAATCTCGAAATGCACCCTCGGTGAATTTCATGATGTTGCCTTTGTGCACCAGGGTCACACTGGGTTTATCGTTGTCAATGGCATATTGAATCGCCTTTTTGACCAAACGCTCAGTGCCCTCTTTGGAGACGGGTTTGATCCCAATACCCGAGGTATTGGGAAAGCGCATCGACTTCACGCCCAATTCATGGATCAAAAAATCAATCAACTTTTTGGCCTTCTCGCTCTCGGCCTCGTACTCGATACCCGCATAAATGTCTTCTGAGTTTTCGCGAAAGATCACCATGTTGGTTTTCTCTGGCTCCCGCAAAGGCGAAGGCACACCGGTGAAATAGTGAACAGGACGCAAGCAGACAAACAAGTCCAACTCCTGCCTCAAGGCCACATTCAGAGAACGGATGTGGCCTGCAGTGGGTGCACTCAAGGGGCCTTTGATGGAGATCACGTATTCGCGCATGATCTCCAAGGTCTCTTGGGGTAACAAAACATCAGCGCCATAGAGCTCGGCGGCCTTGTCACCTGCAAAAATTTCCATCCAATGAATGGTTTTGCTGCCAGCATAGGCCTTTTGAACCGCGGCATTCACCACTTTGATCATCACGGGAGTGATGTCCAAGCCCGTACCATCGCCTTGAATGAACGCAACGATGGGCTGATCGGGCACGTTCAATGAAAAGTCGGCATTGACGGTGATTTTTTCCCCCTGGCTAGGGATCTGAACGTGTTGGTACATGCAAGGACTCCAAAGGTGATCTGCAAAGCATAAAGGCTGCGGTGGAATGCCGCATGCTGACCCAGCTTTCTTTTGATTCTAACAAGCCAAGGACCCTAGGGCTTGGCTTGAACAAGGCGATTCGGGCAGCTGCAAAGCGCTGAGCGATGAACATCGCTCGTCCCAAAGACCAAGCGCCCAGCCTTTGAATCTTTTTTTGTCGCCCATTCAAGCACAAGGTATGATCCATGGTGCTTGGGGTGTGCAGCCTCAAACCCCGACTTCAAAGACTTCAATTGCCCTTCATTTTGCATGTCAAACCCCTTCTATCAATCTCATACACCTAAAACCCTGGCGTCTTGGATGCACTGCCTGAGTGTTGCTTGGATCAGCCTTTGTCTATCGACCTCCCTTGGGGCTCAAAACAGCCCCCAATTGGATTTACAACGGGTCAAGATTCAAGCAGGGTTTTTTCAAATTGACGCCCAAGTGGCCTCCAGCCTTGAGCAAAGGTCGGTGGGTTTGATGTTCAGAAAAGAGATGCCACAACATGAAGGCATGATCTTTGTGTTTGAGCAAGCAGCACAGCAGTGTTTTTGGATGAAAAACACCCTCTTGCCCTTGAGTGCCGCTTTCATTGCCGATGATGGCAGCATTGTCAACATTGTGGACATGAAGCCCCAAAGCCTTGACAGCCACTGCTCAGCCAAGCCCGTGCGCTTTGTGCTCGAGATGCATCAAGGCTGGTTCAGCAAGAAAAGCATTCAAGCGGGCTTTAAGCTTGGTAGCGTGCTGTTCAAATCCCCATAAAAAAAACCACGCCTGCGAGAAGTCTCTTGACAAGCGTGGCTTTGAAGCAAGATCCCTTGTCGATCCGGGATCCTGACACACAGGGGTTTAGGCGAAATTGGCTTGCACAAAATCCCAATTGACCAAATGATCCAAATACGTCTCGACGAATTTGGGACGCATGTTGCGGTAATCGATGTAGTAAGCGTGCTCCCAGACGTCAACCGTCAACAAAGCTTTGTCTGCCGTGGTCAAAGGCGTGCCTGCGGCACCCATGTTGACGATATCGAGCGAGCCATCTGGCTTTTTGACCAACCACGTCCAACCTGAACCAAAGTTGCCCACTGCAGACTTCACAAACGCTTCCTTGAAGGCCGCCAAGGTGCCCCATTTGGCATTGATTGCGCTCAGCAAAGCGCCTGTGGGCTCACCGCCACCGCTGGGCTTCATGCAACTCCAAAAGAAGGTGTGGTTCCAAATTTGAGCTGCGTTGTTGTAAACGCCGCCGCTAGATTTTTTGATGATCTCTTCAAGCGGCATGCTTTCAAATTCAGTGCCCTTTTGAAGATTGTTCAAATTCACCACGTAAGCATTGTGGTGCTTACCATGATGAAACTCCAAAGTTTCTTTGGAGTAATGGGGGGCCAAAGCATCCATGGCGTAAGGCAATGCGGGCAGATGGTGTTCCATAAGTTCTTTCGTTGCGGTTTGAAATTGAGGGGGGAGAAAAAAAACGTGAGTTTATACGAAAAACTGCCTTATCAAAACAAAGCCCCTACTTCGCCAGCACCTTGACTTGCAATGCGCCATCGCTCAACTGCGCGCTCAGCTCTTGACCAAGGCTCACCGAGGAGCGGTTGGTGACCGGAACGCCAGCTTCATCGCTCAGCCAGGCAAAACCCCTTTGCAGCACCAAGGAGGGATCCAACAATTGCAATCGCAACTGCGCCCTGCCTAAAGCATCGTCTTGCCTTTTCAGCTGGGCGTCTTTCGCCCCACGGTGGCGAAGCTCAAGCTGGCCAAGGGTGACTTGCGCGCGCTCTTGAGCGAGCTTTAAACTGGGCACCAAGCGTTGTGACAACATGGACAGCTGAGCTTGTGCACGGTCTGTGACACGGCGCAAACTGGGGTTCAGCTTTTGCTCCAACAGCTCAAGTTTGGAGCGCTCTTTGGACATGTACAAGGAGGGGCGACCTAACCTCATTTGAAGGGTGTCCAAGCGCTGAGCGTCCCGATCAAATCGGGCATTCATGATCCTGGCCATCATGAGCTCGTAGGAGCTCATCTCTGCTTGCAACTGCTCTAGAGGACTGGCGCACAACTCGGCGGCAGCGGTGGGCGTTGCAGCCCTTAGATCGGCACAAAAGTCAACAATGGTGAAGTCCGTTTCATGCCCAACACCACTGATCAAGGGGTAGGGACTTTGGGCGACCACACGGGCAAGTCGCTCGTCGTTGAAGCACCAAAGATCCTCCATGGAGCCCCCACCGCGAACCAACAAAATGACCTCGATGTCGTCTCTCTCGAACAAACTTCTGAGCGCTTGGGCGATGCTTCTTGGCGCATCGGTGCCTTGCACCAAGGCGGGTGCGATGACCACGGGAATGTGGGGCACCCGACGCCTAAGAGCCGTCAACACATCCTGAAAGGCCGCGGCTCCAAGTGAGGTGACCACACCAATGCCTTTGGGTCGAGATACAAGGGCTCTCTTTTTATCGAGATCGAAAAGCCCCTCGGCCATGAGCTTGGCTTTGATTTTTAAAAACTCTTCAAACAAATTGCCTTGACCCGACAACTCAACGGCCTCAACAATCAGTTGCAGATCCCCCCTGCCGGCGTAAACCCCTAAATTACCTTTGGCCGTGATCAAGTCCCCGTCCTTCAAAGGCCTCGACAGCAAGGACGCCGCCCGTTTGAACATTGCGCAGCGCAATTGACCGGTTTCATCTTTGAGATTGAAGTAACAATGCCCGCTGCTGGCCCGTGCAAAGCTAGAAACCTCGCCCTGAACCTGAATGGGATTGAACTTGGCCTGAAGAACGTCCGCTATGAGCACACACAACTCACCCACTGGCCAAATTCTTGGCGTGCTGCTGGACTGTTCAAACTGAAATCGAGTGTTCATGCGCTTTTGAGACCGTATCTTGTTAACTTCACCGGCACTTCAAGCAAGGCAACCAAGGTTTTGGAAAAAACCCTCAAAAAACCAGCATTTTCATTATAAGTCATTGATTAATAAAAGATTTCTCGTGCTCAAAATATGACCGTTTTGTGTAAAGCCCCATTTTTCCTGATCATTTTCGAAATAAAACAAAGTTATCCACAAAGTTGTCCACGGTATTTGTGAAGATCCTAGCCTGGTGGATAATACCAAGAGTTCATGGCCCAAAGGGGCGCGTTTTCAATTCACCGTCACTCATTTTTGGAGATCACGCTTTGTTGTCCATCATTCAAGCGGCCGGTTGGCCCATTTGGCCTTTGCTGTTGTGCTCTGTTTTGGCCTTGGCCATCATCATTGAGCGAGCGGTGAATCTGCAAGCCAAAAAGATTGCGCCCCCCGATCTTTTAGATGACGTGTTGGAGCAACTTCAAAGCCGCCCCTTGAGCATCAATGAGATTGAGAATTTGAAGAGCCAGTCGTTTTTAGGTCAGTTGATTGTTGAAGGGATGGCTCTACAAAAACACCCCCAGGATTTGAATTTTGAGCGCAGCCTTGGTTTCCAACTTGAGAGCAAGGGCAAGGAGATTGCCGCTCAACTGGAAAAGCATCTCTCCAGTTTAGCGACCCTGGCTTCTGCGTCTCCCTTGCTTGGCTTACTTGGCACGGTCATTGGCATGATCGAAATTTTCGCCTCCCAATCCACCTCATCGACTCAACCCGCGGACTTGGGGCTTGGGATTTCCATGGCGCTTTACAACACCGCCATGGGCTTGGTGATTGCCATTCCCTCATTGATCGCTTGGAGGGCTTTTCGCTCCAAGGTCGACGGCTTCGTCGTGCAATTGGAAGTGGCCAGCGAGCGCTTGTTGCTCGCCCGTCTTCAAATCGAAGCCTCTTACTGAAGCTCAGCGTGACTTCGTGTTTTAACATCACCACTTAGGCTTGCATGAGAGCTCGCACACACCGATCATGAAATTCCAAACCCACAAAACACCCGAGCCAGAGATCAACCTGATTCCCTTCATCGATGTGCTGTTGGTGATTTTGATTTTTCTCATGCTCACCACCAGCTTTAGCAAAAGCGCACAACTCAACATCAGCCTGCCCAAGGCACAAGCGCAAAGTGCGCCGAGCAAGGCTCAGCAAATTTCGATTCAAATCACGGCCGCAGGTCGCTTCTTTGTTCAGGGCAGCGACCGCAGTGATACCAAGGCACCCAACAACCCTGCGGGCACAGACCCGAGCTCCCCAGGGCTTGACGCCCAAGAGCTTGAGGTGGCCCTTTTGAGCCTGGCCACCGGTATCGAGCAGCCCTTGTTGGTCATCTATGCCGATGCTCAAACACCCCACCAGTATGTCATCCAAGCCTTGGCAGCGGCACAAAAAAACCAACTCAACAACATCGCATTTGCCACCGACGCACCAGCCCAAATAGGCTGGGTCAAGCGTTAAGACCTAGCACACCTTGTTGCTCACTCCACACAAGTTACAAGTCCTGCTGTGAACAAGCTGACCCAGTTTTTGGCCCAAACACTAGAGCGGTCTTGGCTCAAAGGCTCTCGACTGGCCTGGGTCTTTGCCCCAGTGTTGTGGCCGCTGTCAAAGCTGATTTGGTTCACCTTGAGATGGTATGCCGTTTGGCAGCCTTCAAATGGCCAAGATGCCTTACCTGTCGCCTTGCTGGTGGTGGGCAATGTCTATGTCGGTGGTGTCGGTAAAACGCCCTTGGTCATCGCACTGGTGGAGCACTTCAAAACCCAAGGCATCCGTGTTGGCGTCATCTCCAGAGGATATGCCGCTCGGGGCACCAACCTCACGCGGGCACCCAAAGTGCTGAGCGCTCAAGACCAGGCCACAGCGGTGGGCGACGAGCCCATGTTGATTTTTAAGCGCACGGGGGTTCCCGTTTGCGTTGGCGTGAACCGTCACCTTGCGGCCAAGCATTTGCTGCACTTGCACCCGCAGGTGCAAGTGATCATCAGCGATGACGGCTTGCAAAACAACAATTTGTCGCCCGAGATGACGGTGTGTGTCTTTGACAACCGAGGACTGGGCAATGGTTGGACCTTGCCGGCAGGCCCCTTGAGAGAAGTCTGGCCCAGAACCAAAGGCTTGCACCCCAGCCAATCGGCGCCTTATCAGTGGGTGGTGAACACGGGAGACCATCCTCAAATCAGCGGCTTTGCTGCCCAGCGCAGTTTGGCCAAAAAGGCCTTCAATGCCCAGGGAGTTGGCATCGAGCTCGTGAACTTCAAGCCCACCCCAAAGCAGAACTCATGGCCGTGGCCGGTGTTGGGCAGCCCCATTTGTTTTTTGACATGCTCAAGAACTTGGGACTTGACATCGATCGGTGTCTCACCCTACCAGACCACGCAGGTGAAGAGGATTACGTGGATCTCTTCAAGAGCTTGAAACTCGAGAGCAGACCCAACACGCACATCCTTTGCACTGAAAAAGATGCCGTCAAATTGTGGTCAATCTACCCTCAGGCCTTGGCGGTTGCCTTGGAGATGCAATTGCCAAGTGCATTTTTAAAAGAAATTGATCAAGCACTCGCTGAAGTGATGCACAACAAACGGGCGTTTTCAAAACCGTCGAATGCGGATATGATCTAGGCATGAACGATGAAGGCATGAATGCTCAAACCATGGATAGCAAACTGATTGGACTTCTTGTTTGTCCCGTGACCAAGGGGCCCCTTGAGTTGTCGGCAAACAAAGAGGAGTTGATCTCCAAGTCGGCCAAATTGGCTTACCCGATCAAAGATGGCATCCCCATCATGCTCGAGCTGCAAGCGCGCGTCTTGAGCCAAGAAGAGTGCGAACGTTGAGCCCTTTGCCGTCCGCGGCTGAGGCTGCTTTGAACTTCACCGTCATCATCCCAGCCAGGCTCTCTTCAAGCCGATTACCGGAAAAACCTTTGGCAGACATTGCGGGTTTACCCATGATTGTGCGTGTGGCGCAAAGGGCCCGACTGAGCTTGGCCACCCGTGTGGTGGTGGCCACCGATGATGAACGGATTTTTAAGGTTTGCCAATTGCACGATCTTGAGGTTTTGATGACCGACCATCACCACCCCTCAGGCAGTGATCGATTGGCTCAATGCTGTGAACTGCTTGGGCTGGCTGATGATCACATTGTGGTCAATGTGCAAGGAGACGAGCCCTTGATTGAACCTGTCTTGATCGATGAGGTGGCCCGCCTTTTGGTGAGCCACCCCCATTGCCCCATGGGTACAGTGGCCCATCCCTTAGAACACATGGAAGACTTTTTGAACCCCAATGTGGTCAAAGTCGTTTTGAACAAGGACCATCTGGCCCATTACTTTTCACGCTCGGCCATCCCCTTTAGCCGTGATACGCCTTCTTGGGCAAAGACGGAGAATCCAAAAGCTTTTTTACACAGCATCAATGCCTTGCGACACATTGGTATTTATGCCTACAAAGCTGGATTTTTAAAAGGTTTTCCGAACTTACAGGCAAGCCCTTTGGAGCACATTGAGGCTTTGGAGCAACTCAGGGTCCTGTGGCATGGTTTTGATGTTGCAGTACATGTCACCCATATGACTTGCCACGCAGGGGTGGATACGCCGGAAGATTTAGACCGAATTCGTCGGTTTTTCCCTACAAATCCACTAAAATAGAACAATCCAGTGATTTGCGCGAGCCAAGAGTTGTTTAAAAAGACCGCCTCGCTGAATTGCTGGCTGAGACCTTTGAACGGCGCATTGAACGCGTCGGACGTTCTCCAAAAATAAATGAAAGACATGAATGAGACTCATACTTCTTGGACCACCTGGAGCAGGTAAAGGCACGCAAGCGACTTTTATTTGCGAGAAATTTGGGATCCCACAAATCTCTACCGGAGACATGCTCAGGGCCGCGGTCAAAGCGGCAACGCCCCTTGGCCTTCAAGCCAAAGCGGTCATGGACAGCGGCGCCTTGGTGAGTGATGAGATCATCATCGGTTTGGTCAAAGAAAGAATCAAGCAAGCCGATTGCGCCAAAGGGTTTTTGTTTGATGGCTTTCCAAGGACATTGCCCCAAGCCGATGCCATGAAAGAGGCGCAAGTTCACTTGGACTATGTGCTCGAGATCGATGTGCCTTTTGATGCCATCATTGAGCGCATGAGTGGACGGCGTGTGCACGTGGCCAGTGGTCGCACCTATCATTTGAGTTTCAATCCCCCTCAAAAGGCAGATTGCGATGACGTAACAGGTGAGCCCTTGATTCAAAGGGTCGATGACAGGCAAGAGACCGTCAAAAATCGTCTTGACGTCTACTCTGCACAAACCAAACCGCTCATTGAGTACTACTCCAATTGGGCCAAGAGCCAAGACCAACACGCCCCTAAATACAGGGCCATCAGTGGACTAGGCTCAGTTGAAGAGATCAAACAACGCGCTTTCACGGCCCTGAACTCTTAAGGCTCGGGCCAAACCTCTCGCCTGTCCCTACACATCGAAACATGGAAGCGCTTAGGACAACCCTCAGCCACTCTCCTTGGTCATCAAGTGGTCATTTGGCTTGAATAAGATTTGATTTCACATCTAATTCAAGGAAATGCCCATGACCCGGCCCTATGCGAACTTATCGAAACGCGTTTTCATCAAAAAGAGCCTGGGCGGGATCTTTTTAGCAAGCACATCGCTTGATTCCCTCTATTCACAAACCGCTGCCAACAACTGCTTTGGCATGGGTGTGGCTAGTGGTGAACCCAACCCTCGGGGCGTCACGATTTGGACACGCTTGAATTTGACCCAAGAGCTGCGGGAAAATGCCAAGGAAATCAAGGTGCGATGGGAGCTCTCTAGCGATGAGGGGTTCAAGAAAGTCGTTCAACAAGGAGACACCTCCGCTCACCCCGACTGGGGCTACAGCGTTCACTTGGACCTTGCTGGACTTGAGCCGTCAAGCCACTACTGGTACCGTTTTCATGCACTCGGCCAATCAAGTCCAACTGGAAAGACCAGAACCACACCCGACACCCATTCCCAAGAACCCCTTCACTTCGTCATCGCCAGTTGCCAACGCTTTGACCAAGGGCACTTCGCAGCTTGGAGCCATATCGCAGCGGAGAAACCCGATCTGGTTCTTTTCCTGGGAGACTACATCTACGAATACGCGCCCATTGAGGGGCGAATCAGATTGCACGAGGGCCCGAGGGTCAGGACTTTGGAGCAGTACCGCGCCAGGTATGCGCTTTACAAAAGCGACCTGTCACTCCAAGCCGCTCATGCCGCAGCGCCTTGGATGAGCATCTGGGATGACCACGAGGTGGATGACGATTACGCCGCTTTGCAAGGGGCTGATTTGCAGCCCGATTTCCAACAACAAAGAAACGCCGCTTACCAAGCCCATTGGGAAAACATGCCCCTGCCTATGTCCATGAGACCTCAAATGAGGAACGGGAACATGGAGATCAAAATTCATCGACGAAGCACATGGGGTAATTTAGCCAGCTTGCACTTCTTGGACGATCGACAATACCGAGGCGAACAGGCCTGCCCACGAACGGGCAAAGGAGGCAGCAATGTGGTGAAAAAAGCCGATTGTCCGGCGCTGGACGACCCCTCCAGAAGTCTACTGGGTCGCGCTCAAGAGGAGTGGCTCTTTACTGGTTGGGATGCCCAAAGACCTTGGAATTTATTGGCCCAACAAACCCTGATGGCACCACTCTCTTGGAGCAATCCTCTTGACAAGGAGGGTGGCACGTTTTGGACCGATGGATGGGATGGATATTCCGCAACCCGCACACGCCTCTTGAACTCCATTCAACACCAAGGGATCAAAGGCCTTGTGACTCTTGGGGGAGATGTGCATGCGCATTTTGTCTGCGATCTTTCGCTTAAGAGCTCGAACAACAACCCAGAAGTACTGGCCACAGAATTTTGTGGTTCGTCCATTTCAAGCTTTGGCCTTGACAACGCCAATGTTCAAAAAGCCAAATCTTTCAATCCCCATATTAAATACGCAAGAAGCGATCAAAGGGGTTACATCAGCTTTCAATTGAGCCACAAAATCCTCATCGCCAAAATAATGGCCTTGAAAGATGTGAACGATCCCCATAGCGCTATCGATGTGGCCAGCACCTATGCTGTACAAGCCCAAAGGCCGGGTGCGAATCAGACTTGAACAAAACCCGTGAAGGATTCAATGAACAACTGGGCAATGAACACCGGTCCATGCTCAACGTGCATTTTCCCCACCTCCAAAAAGCGAAGCATTAAAAGTTAAAATACCCTTTAGACCTTGAAGAGCCTTTGATCATTTCTTCAACGTGGTTGGACCAAGGGCATGACAAGGGATTTGAGCGAATTCATGAACTTCAAGACACTCCTTTTGATCGCAGCTGGCTTTGTGGTCTGCGTGTTGACCCATGCCAGTGAGCTGTCCGACAAGCTTAAATCCTCTGACCATGTCTTGATCATGCGCCATACCTTGGCTCCTGGCATTGGCGACCCTGCGAATTACACCTTGAACGATTGCAAGACCCAGCGCAACCTGAGCCCTGAGGGGCAAAACCAAGCTGTTTTTATTGGACGATGGCTAAAAAAGCAAGGCATAGAGGCTGCCGAGGTGCACTCAAGTGCATGGTGCAGATGCAAAGAGACTGCTGAGCTGATCAACTTTGGCGGCTATCGCGTAGAGAACGCATTGGCTTCATTTTTTGATGACATGACCCAAGCCAGCAAAAGCAATGCCCAACTTCAACGCTTTATCTCGGAAAAGATCAAAACCAAGGGAGACAAGGCTTTGATCATGGTGACACACCATGTCAATATTCTTGAGTACATGGGGGAGAACATTGCATCGGGAGACATGGTTCTGGCAAAAGTCAGTCCCAAGGGTGAACTGATCTCTTACAAATTGATACCACGCCCTCAGTAGACTCAGACAGGGTCATGGGATGACAAATCTCTACCCAAAATTATTTACAAGCTCAAGATCTTTCAACACCCTTTTTGACCTACGACGCCATTCAGTCTAGCTTGACAGGCGTGAGGGGCTCACTGATGAAGCGAGTACGGGGCCGATCATTTTGATTCCCTTGTTTGAACTGCTTAGAATGTTCAAAAAAAACAATACACCATCAACTTATTTGCCGT
>Ga0114962_10001022_pt1 | contig 24305 bp, 21 predicted proteins | sample C_130820_MF_Meta_FD_87017 | JGI IMG/M metagenome (GOLD analysis project Ga0114962, IMG submission 87017) | Freshwater microbial communities from Lake Croche, Canada to study carbon cycling - C_130820_MF_MetaG | ecosystem: Environmental > Aquatic > Freshwater > Lake | place: Lake Croche, Canada... | reverse complement strand
TGGCAGTGTCGCGAAGGACAGAGGATCAGATCACCGAGCCATCCGCGCCACACTGCACAGGCCAACTTGACTCAATCAGCCTCATTGAGGATCTAGGCAGGAGCCTCGCTCAAGGAATGACCGAGGGTCTCGGGCAACTTCGCCAAGACCAGTAGGGCCGGGAGGGCAAGAGGAAAAGTAAGCCAGGCTGCGCTGCTGAAGCCAAGATGCTGAGCCAGGAGACCAAACCACAGCAAGCCGACGACCGCGCCTGCGACTCCGGCCACGATATTGACTCCTGCGACAGAGGCGCGTGCCCGGGTCGGAAAGAGTTCGTTGATAAAGGGTGTCGCCGCTGGCGAAATGAGACCGCCGGCCATGACTCCGAAGAGATAGCCGATGATCACGGCCTCACGAGATCCCGCATAGAGCACCAGAGAGGCTGATACTAAGAGCACGATCGCCAGCGCTAAAGCCGGTCGGCGCCCATGGCGATCAGCAATTCTCCTACCGACGATGAGGCCAAAAATCCCCGTCACTGCCGAAGCCGCCACCATGATCGCAATGGTGGAACGAGGAACGTGAACCACATTTTTGGCATAGACGAACAAAAAAGAATTTGCTGGACCGGCCGCCATGGATAGCAAAAAGGTCAGGGCAGCAACCTGTACTGCGCGCCTTCGCAGACGAAGGTCCAAGGCTCTCAGCCGCGGACGTTCATCGGAGATCGCCGCCAGATAGTGCTCAGGTTCCGAGATCCTGCGACTGAGCAAGTAAAGGCCTAAAAGAGGAACGAGGGAGCAGCAATAGAGGAAACGGAAGCCCAGGGAGCTAGGAATCGTGTTATCGGCAATGGCTGCGAGGCCTCCGCCGAGGCCATAGCCAGCGGCCAATGCGCCAGCGGCTACGGAGCGACCTGTTTGCGGTGCGAGCTCCACCACCGCCACTTGCGCCACGGCCATAGCCGCGGTGATGAGTGGCCTTGCGAGCGCAAAGGCCAAGACCAAAGTCCAATAGCTCGGTGCGAAGGCTGCAAGCAGGCTTGCCCCAAAGCCATAGGCCGCGGTGCGCAGCATGACGGGCCTGCGGCCTATGCGATCGGCAAAGGCTGCGATGGGCATGCCGCCAATGGCCGCAATACGCAGCAGGGCGAGACCAAGGCCGAGCACTGAACCAGAAAGCCCGGCTTGCTCAGCGAGCGAAGCCCCCTGCACCTGATGTCCAAAATGCCTCGCGACTTCGGCGAGCGTGGCCACGGGAAGTGTTTGCGTGAAGCCACAGGCCAAGGCCACAGCCACTACAGCAGCAACCGCTGACCATGGTCTCGCGCGCAGTGCTGGTGCCTTATTCACGTAAACATCGTGACTGCCCTAGAGCGTGACGACAAGCTTTCCGGTGTTGCCGCCCGTAAAGAGCAGGTTGAGTGCCTCGGGAGCAGATTCGAGACCTGATACGAGGTGCTCTGCATGCCAGAGTTTGCCGGCGAGCAAGAGTTCAAGCAGCGCGCCTTGGGCCTCTCCAAAGCGGGGGGCATAGTCGAGCACCAAAAATCCCTGCATGATGGCCCGCTTGACGATAAGCATGGCGTAGTTCGAAGGACCAAGGGGAGCCTGTGTAGCGTTATAGGTCGAGATAGCCCCACAGAGCGCAATCCGGGCTCCGATTTTGAGATTTGCCAAACAGGCCTCAAGCACTTCGCCACCAACATTGTCGAAGTAGGCGTCAATCCCATCGGGGGCGAGTTCACGGAGCTGCTGGGCAAGCGAGCCCGCCCGGTAATCAATGGCGGCATCAAAACCGACTTGCTCAGTGAGGAGTGCACACTTTTCTGGCCCTCCCGCAATGCCAATCACCCGGGAAGCACCAAGAGACTTCGCCACTTGACCCGCAATCGAACCCGTTGCCCCAGCTGCGCCGGAAACCACAACCACATCACCGGCCTGCACCTTGAGTACGTCTACGACACCGAAGTAGCCCGTCATACCGGTAACGCCCATCACGTTGATGGCGAGGAGCGCATCCACCCCTTCAGGAATGACTTGAAAGCCACTATCGGCAATGCAGTAGTCCTGCCAACCCGTCATCCCAAAGACTGTGCTTCCCACAGGCATTGCATCATTATTCGACTCAATCACCTCGCCAATTCCTCCCGAACGAATGACTCCGCCCAAGGCAATGGCTGGAAGGTAGCCGGGCGCATCGTCCATCCACGTTCTGATGGTGGGGTCGATAGAGAGGTGACTGACGCGCACGAGGGCCTCGCCTGCCCCCGGGCTGGGGGTCGGAATCTCCTGGAGACTGCAGGTACTTTCGTTGACCATGCCTTTGGGGCGTTGCGCTAAGACGAGTTGGCGAGTTACGGACATGGGAGCCTCCTAAAACTTCACTTCACCCTAGCCCTCGTGAGATCGACTGGCTTGAGGGATTCGCCCCGGAAGGTAGGGTTTGGCCTAGAAGCAGTGGCTTAAGAAGGGGACTTTCATGGCTGATTATGTGATCCGAGGCGGAACCGTGGTTGATGGCACGGGAGGACCTTCGCGCGTAGCGGATGTTGCGATCGAAGACGGCAAGATTGTTGCCATTGGGGAAATCGCCGATAGCGGTGCCCTGGAACTCGACGCACAGGGGCTCATGGTTGCCCCTGGCATCATTGACCCCCACACCCACTACGACGCTCAACTCTTCTGGGACCCCAGTGCTTCCCCATCGAACCTCCACGGGGTGACCTCAATCATCGGCGGAAACTGTGGTTTTTCCCTTGCTCCGATTAATGCCATCGATGCCGACTACATCCGACGCATGATGGCCAAGGTCGAAGGCATGCCCCTCGAAGCCCTAGAGAACGGTGTCCCCTGGTCCTGGTCCACCTTCGGCGAATACCTCGATGCCCTTGATGGGAAGTTGGGCGTCAACGCTGGCTTCCTTGTGGGCCACTGCGCCCTTCGCCGCAAAGTGATGGGGGCTGCGCGCGACCAGGAAGTCGCCACCGATGAAGAAATCGAGCAGATGGTTAGCTTGCTCGGTGAGTCCATTCAGGCAGGTGGACTGGGCTTTTCCTCCTCTCAGAGTCGCACCCACTCCGACGGGGAAAATAAGCCAGTGAACTCACGCATCGCTGACCGCCGCGAGATGTTGGCCTTTTGCACTGAAGTCGGCCAGCACGAGGGAACGACCCTGGAATACATCACCAACGGCTGCCTCGACAACTTCAGCGATGAAGAAATCGACCTCATGACCGAAATGTCTGTAGCAGCCAATAGGCCATTGAACTGGAACGTACTTTCGGTAGACGCCAGATCTGAAAAGAAGGTTCAGCGGCAATTAGAGGCCGGAACTGTGGCAGCTGAGCGCGGCGGCAAAATCATTGCCCTCACGATGCCCACGCTGGTTCCCATGAATATGAGTTTCGGGAGTCACTGTGCCCTATTCCTTATTCCAGGCTGGGGTGAAACCATGCAGTTGCCTGTCCCCGAGCGCATTGCTGCCTTGAGCGACCCAGCGGTACGTCTGAAGCTCAATGAACTTGCCAACTCAAAGGATGCAGGTATTTTCCGCCACCTAGCCACTTGGGGTCGCTTCACCATTGGTGACACCTTCTCACCAGTAAACGAGGGGCTTGCGGGGCGCAGCGTGGAATCCATCGCCACTGAACGTGGGCAAGATCCCTTTGATGCCCTGCTAGACCTCGTCATTGCTGACGGTCTTCGCACGGTGCTGTGGCCACCCTCAATGGGTGTCACGGCTGAGGACTGGGCAGCTCGGGCAGCTGCATGGGCTGATGATCGCATCATGCTTGGTGGATCAGATGCCGGAGCGCACCTCGACCGCATGTGCGGGTCCAACTACCCCACCGCCTTCCTTGCTGATGTGCTTCGTGGCCACCAACTCGTGAGCGTGGAACGTGCGATAGCGATGATGACCAGTGATCCCGCAAAGCTCTTTGGCCTCAAGGGCAGAGGGGTAATTGCCGAAGGCAACCACGCTGACCTCTTTATCTTTGATCCTAAAACCATCGGCTCAGAGGCCGCCAAGTTGGTCGAAGACCTCCCCGGTGGCTCAGCGCGACTCACCGCGGGCTCCACGGGAGTCGTCAGGGTGATCGTCGGCGGTGTTGACACGGTTTGTGACGGAGTGGCAACGGGGGCGACTCCTGGATCCATCCTGCGATCCGGACAAGCCACCGTCAGCGTTACCACCCACTAATCAGCACTGAGAGGCTCACTGTGTTAGAGAACTGGCGAGAACAACGAAGTCAAAAGGCTCAAGCGCGTCAGGCAAGCAAGGCACAAACTGCGCTTCAGGACCAACGGTCTGCCTGGGAACTCGAAGAGGCTGAACTCCAAGCGCAGTTGGAACTCGTGACCAGTTTCAAAGGTGAAGCAGCCGCGGGAATCCTCATGCAGCCCGGCGAAGCTGCTTTTGCTCAGATCCATAATTCTTCTTTGATGGGTGAAGTCCGTGAAGCTGGACAATTCGTTGCGGGCAGTCAGGGGCTTTCTTTCCCCATCGGATCTCTAGGGGGGCGATCAATTCGTTATCGCGTTGGTCGCACCAAGGGACATTTTGAGCAAGGAGAAGTTCACACCGCGGGCATTGACCAAGGCGAACTGGTGATCACCAATCAGCGCATCCTCTTCCTTGGGGCAAAAAAGACGATTGAGTGCAAACTGGCCAAAGCGCTTTCAGTCCACGCAGATGAGGATGGCATGCTCACTGTCTCGGTTTCAAACCGACAAGCGCCAATGGTCGTGAGCTTTGGATCCACTATCTGTGGCTGGTTGTCGCTGAGGCTTGATCTTGCGCTTGCCGTCTTTCGCGGAGATACCGAAGCACTAGCTGATCGGATTCGTCAAGATCTTGCCGAGCACGCGAGTACTAAGCCGGCCTAGGGCACCAGCAGCGCGAGAGCACTGACTACGTGCAAAGAGCTCTGGGCTAGTAAACGCGCCCGGTGATGGGAGGTCGCACGAAACTGTAAGGCCTCAACACCACCGCAACCGTACGACCATTCACGACCGTGGCTGAACCCGCCGCACCATAAACCGCGGGCGAGTTTCCAAGGATCACCTGCGGAGCCACTGCGTAAGAACCTGCTTTGAGGCCTGCGATGGAGAATGCGCCGCTCGCCGAGACCGGGACAACAATGCCACCGGTGCAGCCGTAGCTAACCGCGCGACCAGGGCAAACGAGCACTGAAGTCTGCGCGTTTGATCCGGCAGGAATTCCCGACACCAAAGCCGTACCGGTGATCGAAGGCGCTAGGTAGTCAACGGCGAGATCAATCGACTGTGGCGCAATGCCACTCAAAGTGATTGCCGAAAGATCCCCAAAGGTCGTATTCGAAGTAGGCGATGTGCCTGAGGTGACGGTGTAGCCACCAGCAATGTCCCAGTCTCCTCGTGGCAAACTCACGGACAAGGAATCTCCACTGGCGCCATAGTTCGCATTGAAGAAGGCGCTGAGGCACCCGGCATTGAACTTCGTGTAACCCACAGGGCAGGCAAGTACGGCCGCACCAACGCTCAGGCCTCCGGGCACATTGTTCACGCTTACCGTTATTTTCAGAGGGCTAGTGAGCTTGGCCACGTCCAGGTGCAAGCTCGTTGCTCCCGACTTGGGCGTGCTAACCGTATTGCTTGTCCCAAAGTAGGTTCCTCCAGAAATTAAGGGGAAACCGGCCGCAACATTGAAGGCAGTCTTCGCTGACAGCCACATCTCATAAGTGCCGTCGCCAGCCGTCGTGCTTGCCGTTTGGCCACCTGCGCAAGCAGGAGCAAAGGTAACTTTTGTTGGGCACGCAAGGACGGTGAGGGTGGTACTGGCAGTCAGACCACTGTGGCCAATATCTCCGGTGAGATTAGGAGCCGCGTAGTTGACTACGAGACTCACGGTTTGCGATGAGTTCGCGACCACGGTGATCTTTGACGTTAAGCCAAGCACTGGTGATGCCGAAGCACTCTTCCGGTAGGCGCCAGCCAAGGCCCATTTACCCGGCAGCAAGGAGGCTCCGTAGCCAGATCGAGCCGCTTGCACCGTGGAACCTGAAATGTACGCGCCACCAACGCAACCAAAAGCCATCGTTACGGTTTGTGGGCAAACTTCCACACCTAGGGCACCAGTGAAGTCCCGAGGCGCCTTCCCAAGAGTGACCGTACCGACTACCGATGGAGCAACGTAGCTAAAGGAAATGTTCTTCGTGGTCACACCGGCTGAGCGCACGGCAATGACGGTGGATGCAGACTGGAGAGGAAGGCCACCGGCAGTTATCGCTCCTGCGCTTAAGCGGTAGGTCGTACTGGCTCCAGAGACCGGCACCGAGAGGGCAAAACGACCATTAGTGGCGAGCGTTTGACGGCCGCCAACGCAGTGGTCCGTGACAACCACACCGGGACAGGCCATGACCGTGACCGAAGCTAGGTAGCCACGCGGTACACCCTTCATGACGACGTAGCCCTGGAGGTTTGATGCGGGAACGACAACGGGGAATTTAATACCCACCAAGTTTCCCTTGTTATTAAAACCGGTGCAGGTAACCCAAACGTATCCGTCTGAGCCAATTTTGGCGGACACTTGACGACCACCGGAAACGGTGAGTGCAGGTCCCGCGAAGACATTGATCACCAGGAGGATGCAGCCATTGACGTCGGCGATGAGTGTCTGAGCGAGCGTTGTGCCAACCTTCACTGCGACTTCGCTGCCCGGCGCGAATCCACAGGCATAGGACTCGGATGACTGACCAGGGCTCAAAGGTCCAATTCTTGGACCTGGCGGAATATCTGGACCTGCACCTGGGCCGGGGTAACCCGAAACGGTAGTGGCGCTAGAGAGCAAGGGCACGCTCATCAAACTTGCAAAACTTATGGAGAGCAACACGAGCAAGCGTGATGCGATTTTTATAAAGCGCAACACCTACCCCTTTCGCTCGCCGCTGGATGCATTTCAGAACTATTTACTAGTTCCCAAGGCTACAGGATATTCCTAGCCTGCATAGGGCGCCCCGAAAGCCCCTCAGCCAGTTCTTAGATTTCCCCATGCCTCGGCTGCCAAGGGGCCAGGGGCCATTGAAGCCCTTATCTATAAGGGTCTACCGGTGGGCGCTGAGGGACTCGAACCCCCGGCCTGCTGGATGTAAGCCAGCTGCTCTAACCAACTGAGCTAAGCGCCCGGTACTCATAGGTTAGGCGAATTAGCCAGCCTCCCCGGGCGCAGGCCCCAGAGCCCTAGCGCGCCCAGCTAGCAAGTTCCTCGCAACGCTCTGGCGAAGCAGCGACTATCAGACGTCGAGGTCTCGCATCCAAAGCAAAAAGGGGAAGCCCATCAAGTTCCAAAGCCGCTCCCCCAACTTCAGTGAGGATGAGCAAACCAGCCAAGTAGTCCCAGGGATGTACTCGGCCTTGGCCAATCTGCGCGTATCCATCGAGTGCTCCGGTGGCCACCAAGCAGCATTCGAGTGCGCAGGCGCCTAGGGACCGTTGTTGAGCAAAGGGTCCGGGCATCACCGGCAGACCAGCACTAGCTAGGACCTTTTGCCCATGGTCCACACGCTCGAGTTTTTTGCCGTTCACGAAAGATCCTCCACCACGAAGTGCGTGGTAGCGGGTGCCAAGGGATAGATCTACTACGAGCGCCGTGAGTACGCCTTCGCCATCAGCGATGGCTATGGAGCACGCGCTGAAGGGAAGCCCTCGTGAATAATTCGTAGATCCATCGACGGGATCTAAAACTGCGGTGAGTGCGCCCGAGCCCGTGAGGCCAGATTCTTCGGAGAAGACGGCCAGGCCAGCTGCATGCAGGACCGCGCTTGCCGCATCATCCGCAACAACATCGAAGGAGTACTGCCCTTCACGGCTGCCCGTGAGACCTGACGACCGATGACGCGAGAGGGCATCAAGGACCGCATCTGCGGCCCTGTTGCTGACTTCAAGGAGCTCTTTGGGGTCGGAACTGGCCATCACTCCACTATCGCACTTCGAGGGCCTGCTCCCTAGCCCATCCTCCCCACTACGCTGTGAAGCATGGCTGCGATCGATGTCGCTGGATACGTGGCTGACCTTAAGGACCATGCGGTCGACCATGGATTCCACGTGCATGATGAGAGACACTTTGTCGAGACCTATTCCCTTCGTCAGGTTTGGGAAGTGGATCTTCACCCCGAAGAAGGCTGTGGAGGCCCCCTCGATCTGCACCTGGCGCTTGACGTAGATCCGCGGGCCCTGCTGAGTTTCGAAGACGCCGTCATGGGCCTTGGTGATGAAGAAGAACCAGAAGATGATTTTCACTTCCCGCTGACCTTTACCTGGGCCATGCCTCCCTTCACCAATGCGCCTGACCTCCTGCGTGTGGCCATCGACCTTGCGGGCATTGGGGGCCTTGAACTTCCCCTTGAAGTTTCTGCGAGCGACTCTTTTGCATCGGCAACCGATATGCCAGAACGTCGACTAACCATTCTGGCGCGCTATCCCGTCTCGCTCACCAAGGTTTTGAGGGGTGAAGAACTCCTCTGCGATGTCTTCGACCGCTGCGCCGAGGTCAGCGCTTTCCTCCTGGGTCAATCCGAAGAATGGCTGAGTTGAATCCCATGCGAAGCAGCCTGCGGAGAACTGCACTTGGAGTAACGGCCCTTATGGCATCAGCCATCAGCCTGAGTGCCTGCGCCGGAAATGCCAGTGCACAGGCTCGACGCGCCTGCCATGAAGTAGACCGCGCCATCAGCGCTTACCAATCAGCCCAGCAGCAAAGTGCTCCTTTGCTCAAGCAGCAAAAACTCTCCGAAGCCAGCCATTCACTCACCATCGCGCTTGGCTATGCCGCCGATGCAACGTCCTCGGACGGAAGTTGGAATGCACTGATGACCACGATCTCCCAATCCGTCAACGTTGGCATTGAGAAGGTCATCCCATCCTTGACGGCCAACTGCAAGATTGCGGAAAGCGACAGCCCCTACATGAGTTTCAGCCCGAGTAATGCGAGTCTCCCGAAATAAGCGCCCTAAGCACTGGCGAAAAGAACTGCGCCATAGGCCAAAAGCATCGACGCCGCTATGAGCACAGCGCCTCGCCAGCTGGCGAAATATGCGTTGGAGCGAACGTGGCGCTCGATCGCAAGGTAGGAGAAGCTCGAAACCAGCAAGGTGACGACAAGGCGCAGCGCGAATAAGCCCCAGCCGTTGAAGCCTGTCCTTCCCGCATTGAGCCACAAGAAGATGGGATAGTGCCAGAGATAGACGCCATAGGAGATTTTTCCCAGGGCAACAAAGGGCTTCGTGGCGAGTGCGCGGGCCAAGGCTGAGTTCGGCAATTGCCAGACTGAAGCTACGAGCACCGTCGCCGACAAGGAAACGAGCAGGAAGCCGCCGCGATACATCCATGCTGGATCGCCACTGACGCTCAGTACCATGCTCAGCCAGCCAGCTAATCCGAGGATTCCCAGTGCAGCCAAGATGCGCTTAGTTCTGGCGCTTTCTAAGCTCTCCTTCGCGAGCAGTGCCGCGAGCGCAGCGCCCAGCGTCAAACCCATCGCGTGGCTATCCGTGCCGTAATAGAGGCGAGTTTGCGACCAATGAGCGAAGGAAGCAAGCGTCATCTCTAGTGCCGAGGCCAGCGCGATGACGACCGCAACAATGCCGAGCGCGAGGCGAGACCGTCGCCAACGCATCATCACGAGGACTGCAATGGGCCACAGGGCGTAGAACTGCTCCTCAATGGCCAGGCTCCAGGTGTGCGTGAGTGGCGAAGGCAGGCTTTGCGCGGAGAAGTAGTTAACCCCTTGGCTAATGAATTGCCAGTTGGCGACATAGAGCAAGCTGGCTGCAGCATCGGCGCGCAGGTGGTGGAAACTCCCAGCCGCATAGGCAAAGGCTGCAAGCAAGGCTACGAAGCTAACTACCAAACTCAAGGCAGGCAGGAGACGTCTAGCCCGACGCCCCCAGAATGCCAGGAGCGAGATTTGACCGCTACTGCTGACTTCCTTGAGCAGCAAGCTGCTAATTAAAAAGCCCGAAAGGACGAAGAAAAGGTCTACGCCGAGATAGCCAGCAGGCACGACAGTTATCCCACCGTGATAGGCCAAGACAGCCGCAACGGCTAGGGCTCGAAGGCCATCGATGGCCGGGTGGTAGCGAAGACTTTTGCCTAAGTCTTGCGAAGACTCTTGCTCGCGCTGTTGAGCAGAACTCACGTTCTGCGAGCTACACCGAAGGGGTGAAGCCAGCGGGAAGGTTGATCGACTTGACCTCGCAGAAGTGGTCAACACCTTCGGGCCCAAACTCTCGACCCATGCCTGAGTTCTTGAAGCCTCCAAATGGGGTCGCGATGTCGATAGGCGTCATGGTATTGAGCATGTAGGTGCCGGTACGAACCTGGCGCGCAATGTCAAGACCGTGAGCGTTGTCTGCGGTCCAAACGGAACCACAGAGGCCGTAGTCGGAGTCATTGGCGATGGCTAGGGCTTCAGTTTCGCCATCGTAGGGAATCACTACGAGGACAGGCCCAAAGATTTCTTCCTGCGCAATGGTCATCTTGTTGTTCACGCCGGTGAAAATTGTTGGCTCGACATACCAGCCAGTCTCCAGCGCTGGTCGGCCACCACCAATGGCAATACTTGCGCCTTCTTCGAGGCCCTTGGCAATGTAAGCCTCAACCCGATCGCGCTGCCGTGAGGCCACCAAAGGCCCGACACCATTGGTGACGTCCATGGGGTCGCCGACCTTCCAGCTCGTTTCCACATCAGCGACCATGGCGTCAACGATCTCTTGGTAACGAGAGCGTGGAGCAAGAATCCTCGTCTGCGCGATACAAGCCTGACCATTGTTCATTAAGGCATTTGGCATCAGCGTCGGAATCACCGCAGCAAGATCGGCGTCTTCGAGGATGATTGCGGCCGACTTGCCACCAAGCTCAAGCGTGAAACGCTTGAGCTGCTCGCCACAGATGGCGCCGATTTTGCGACCAGCAATGGTGGAACCGGTGAAGGAGATCTTGTCGACATCAGGGTGACGCACGAGGTATTCAGAAACTTCGCGGTCTGCGGGAATAACCGAAAGCACACCACGAGGCAGGCCAGCCTCTTCAAAGATTTCGGCCAGGCGAAATGCATCCATGGGTGTTTCAGGCGCGGTCTTCAACACCACCGTGCAACCGGCCAAGAGCGCCGGCGCAAGCTTTGCTGAGGCAAGGAAGAGCGGGACATTCCAGGGGATGATTGCGCCGACAACACCAAGTGGCTCCTTGCGCACAAGGACCTCAGGGCTCAATACGCCGGTCCGCACTTCTTCAAAGCTGTAGCTCGAGGCGAGATCTGCGTAGTAGCTAAAAACCATTGAGGGAGCCATCACTTGACCAAGTTGACTGAAGATGAAAGGTGCTCCCATCTCCTCGGTAATGATGGTTGCCATGGATTCGAGCTCGTTCTGAAGCGCAATGCCAACCTTGCGGAGCACCTCTCCACGTTCTTCGATGGACATCTTGGGCCAGGGACCCTGATCGAAGGCACTTCGCGCTGCCGCTACTGCTGCATCGACATCAGCCTCAGTCGCTTCGGGGACAACGCCAACGAGCTGCTCGCTTGCTGGTGAGAACACTTCAATGTTTCCCGCCCCCTTGGGCGCAACCCATTCCCCGCCAATAAACAGCTTGTCGTAGCGCTTCACGTCACCAACCCCCTGGTCTCATCACTTCACTCGAAGTGACCGTGCCTAGCGTACCCAACCCTGAGCGCAGGGGGCTCACCCCGAGCGGCTCAGGACCACTCCACCCGAGCCAGTACCTGTCCATCTGGGCTCACCCGAGCTATTTTGCTAGCGCGCCTAACGGCTTGCTGCCAACGATCTTCCCAGTCAGGGCCGACGGTGCCAGCCGCCAGAAAGCTGATGGCATCGGAATTGAGGGCAAGGTCGCCGCTTTCCATGAGCTGGCCAAGGTGGTGGTGATCGAGAAGGTGGACGAGCGCGTGCTCGGGGTCGAGAACTGCTCCTGCTTGCACGACAAGGGTGAATTCATCAAGCTCTTCGGCCAGCCTGAGTGCGCTACTACCAGCCTCAAGGTTGATGAGCAGCTCCATGCCTAGGCCTCAGTAAGGCCGGCGGCTTTCAGCGCACTGCGTAGCCAGGATAATGAGTCCGGCAAAAGCATGGCTTCTTCCCATCTAGCAAGCGCTTCGTGAAGCACTTCGAGACTCTCCACTTGACCAAGGATTTCCACCTGCAAGGCGCTGGTCTCTTCGGGATTCACCGTGATGTCACCCAGGGGATCTTCAAAGACGGCGGTCAAGGGTTCGACCATGAGATAGAGGTCCTTGGTATCGGCAACCCAACTCAAGGCGAAACGCTGCTGCGCATCGTCGCTCCAGTCGCGGCCCAACTCCACCTCAGACGAAGTACGACGACCTTCATTGGCTGCATAAAACTCTTCAATGTTCACCTTCCCCACCCTAGTGGGGAACCGCTCCATGCCCTTGGGGAAGGACTTGAGGAAGCTCAGGGTGGAGCTTGTTGTCATGTCCAGCACGGAGCAAGCAATTCTCAAAACACTCGATCGGGAGTGGCAGATCAGTGGCCGTCAAGCCAGTGCTCGAGAAGCAGCACGCCAACTGGTTCAGCGCCATCCTGAGACCCTCGCTCGTTGTCGCGACCTCAGCGAGGTCATCGGGACCTTGCGGCTCAAGCCAGTGGATCAATATCTTGTGCTCACCACCATGTTGGAGAAGGCCCATGAATATGCCGACCTCAAGCGTGGCCTACTCCAAGCCTTGTTGCCAGGAATCCCGGGTCTGGCCAAACGCCTTGACTGGGGAAGCCCGACCTTCAGTCCTGAAGAATGTCTCAGCGAACTCGTGGTAGCACTCTGGGAAATTATCGACCTCTGGGCCGGGCAACATCGCGACTATGTCGCAAAGGATCTCCTCTCTGCCGCGCGCCTGCGCTGCAGTCGAAGAATCATTGCGCTGCGGCCTCAGGCAAAGCGCATCCCTCATGAAATTGCTGATCAGCTTGATGCCTTTGGTGACGTGGAATGGCGCCTTGGCACCCTTGCCGCATTCAAGATCCTGAGAAATGACCAAGAAACTCGAGCGGCCTTTGCCCAGGCTGCACTGGGCTATTCAGCCCGTGAAACAGCGGATCTTCTTGGGGTTTCAGTACGAAGCGTGCAGCGATGGAACCGAAGCTGGGCGACCGTAATTGTTCAACACCCGGTTCTAGGGTGAGCGACTGGTGGCGAAGCTACAGAGATCAAAGACGCCTGCAGGCTGGCTAGTCATGATGACTGCGTTTGTCGCCTTGGCTGCGCTCGGCTCTAGCCATGGCTGGAGAAGGCCAGATCTGCCCGGCCTAAGGCGAAGCCCACAGCTCATCGCCTCGCGCCAGAGCATGGACGCAAGGTCTTCGGCAAAGCCCAGCACGGCGCTTGAGTCGCCACAGCTCGCAAGCCCGCGAGCCTTAAATGGGGTTCCGGAAACTCCCGTCATTGGCCAAGACCATGAGCAGGTCCCATTAGCCAACATTACTCCCAGCTTTCCGGCGCTTAAGCAGGGCAGCTACCCGGAATCAGTTCCTTCCGTCCTCAGCGTGACTCCCGTGAGCGCCCAGCCTTCCCTGGGCTGGTCGACCCAGGGTTACCTAGATGGCTTAACCAGCAGCTCGGCAAGTTACGCATTACCTCCCGGACCCCCAGGCAGATCTTTGTCCTTGACGACAGACAAGGTGGCACAAGTCCTGCTCACTGGTTGCGGCCGCTCAGGTATGCGCACTGCGCCCTTGACCATCCAAATCACTGATGCCTCTTGCTCCCTTGAACTTTCCCTCAGCGGAACGCAAAGCATCAGTTTCACGATCAGCACTCAGGCGAAAACATGAAGCCCTTCGTGAAGCGCTACCTTCAAGGCCTGGTCATTGTCGTCGTACTCGGCGCCGTGGTTCCTGGCGTGCTACTCAAGCTCGGTGGCCTTCCTTCAGCGCAGGGCATCCACTCAGCCCTTCGTGAAGGGACAGCAGGCTGGGCATGGATCTGTTGCTGGCTTGGCTGGGCGAGTGCGCTCCTCGCGAGCCTGCGTGATCTCTTGCGGGCCATGGCTAGTGATCCTCTGACTCGAGCACGCGCTGGGATGGTCGGCACCGCCTTGGCTGCTTTGCTCATGTCCGCAAGCCCAGTAAGTGCAAGTCCTCCTCGCCTGCCTCAAGTCCATCAGCTTTCAGCACGAGCGCCTGAGCCCTCGTCGAACTCGGTGAAGCCAGTTGACCAGACTGCTCACTGGATCGTCGCTCCCTATGACAGTCTCTGGTCTATTGCCGAGGCAAGTCTCGATGATCCGACTGCCTGGACTGCCATCTGGAAAAGCAACCGAGGCGAAGTGATGAACGATGGTCGGGTCTTTGTGGACCCCTCCCTCATTCTTCCCGGATGGTCCCTGAAACTCCCCACCGGATTATTGAAGGTCAATCCGACGCCAAATATTCGGCCTGCTCAAGGCGCCAGCGAGCGCCAAGAAGCACCAGAGCTTTCCGTGACTAAGACAGCCGCTGCAGTAGTGGCCCCTGCGCAAAGCACCAAGGCCAGGGATGGAAGCTCCAAGGAACTTGCCGTGGTCACTCCTCGACGTTGGTTGCCCGGCGGCCTCAGCCTGAGCGGAGGCTCCGTATTGGGACTCGTCCTCCTCGCATCCTGGCTAAAGCGGCGACGGCGCTCCCTCGGAGATCGCGTCTACGCAGCCTGGACTGCCCTCGATGATGACCTACTTGACCAACTTGAGGCCCTTGATGCGATCGTGAGTGAACCCATGGTCGACCAAGTCGCTGCAGCCTTAGGAGAGCTAGAGCGCCTGGGCTTAAGTGAAAAGCTGCTGGCTCTCGGAATAGGTAACGATGGACCAGTTGCGGTCTTGGATTCACATGAGGGTCTTGGAGCATCACCGGAATTCACGAGCGATGGTCACCTGCGACTCAAGATTCAGCATCGTGGCGAAGCGCTAGAGCTACCAGCGCTACTTTGCCTAGGTGATAGCGAGCGTGCATCCTTCGTTGCCCCCTTACGCCCAGGTCTGATCGTTTGCTTTAGCGGACCGGGTGCACGCCAGGTGCTTCGTGCCGCGACGGCACAGTTGTCCTGGTGGCCATGGACTGAGGACCTCATTGTCAGCGCCGATATCCACGTCGTGGAGCGTGAGGTCCATAGGCGACCGAGGGCATCAGTGGTCTTTACTGGAGACCCCGAACTCCTCAGTCCCGAATCTCGTCGTGAACTTGCCGTGGTCACTACCGTTCCCACTCAGGGTGCACTCCAGTGCGTGCTCGCCGACGATGGGTCGCTCTCGTTCGCGGGGATTTCCATGCGTCGAGGCGATCTCGCCCCTCCCTTGCTCGGTGCTGCCGGTGATCTCGATGCCCTCTCCCAGGGTCGTGTAAGCGAAATGGACTTGCCGAGGCTGCCCCAGCTACTACCCACAGCACCCATGCTCCGTCTCTTAACCCAAGTTCCTCGGGTGGATGGACTCCACGAGCCACTAGCTCCTGAGCGCTCGAGAAAGGCGATCGAACTTCTTGCCTACCTCGCCATGCACCAATCTTCTGCGGTGCCCGCAGACCGACTCCGAGCGCGGATCTTTGGCCGCCGAGATGGTGACGGAAGCTCCAAGACGCTCGCTAATACGGCCGCGCTCCTGCGACGGGCGCTCGGAGCGACAAAGGCTGGAAGCGCTCGCCTTCCTCTAGCCAGTGCGCATTCGGGCTATCAACTCTTCGATGTTGACACGGACTACCACCGCTTCGTGCAACTCTGCGCTGAGGCGGAGTTGGCACTCGATGCGCAAACGCGCATCGCCTTACATCGCGAAGCACTCAGCCTCATCGAAGGTGAGCCTTGCTCGCTCAGCCCTTCGGGTTATCAGTGGTGGGATTCTGAAGGCCACGGTGCACATGTAGGGATGCTCGCCGTTTCAGCAGCCTGGTCGGTGCTTGATGATGCAGAGAGCGTCGGGAGTATGGACCTTGCTCGGTGGGCAATCGAACGCGCCAGGATCCTCGCCAGCCATTCGGAATCTCTCTGGAGAGCCCAAATGGTGCTTGCCGGGATGAACCAGGACCATGATGGCCTCCTCTTGGCCTGGCAAGGCTGCAGTTTGCTCGCTACTGCATTAGAGCCGGGCGCAAGACCTTCGGCTGCTGCGGAGCAAACCATGCGCCGCGTTGCCGAGGGCATTAGCCAAGGCAAGCTCGCGGCTCCCCTAGGCGAGCTTGGAGGCGATACTGCCAGCTGATCGCAGGACTGAGCCATCCGCCCCTGCTGAGAGGCTCAGCGCCGTGGGCTGGTTTATCGCCTCGGCGACCATGTCGGTGAGGAGTTCAGCGAAGCTCACTGGCGGTTCGATCCAGAGATAGCGCGCCAGTGAACCAGGAATGGTATTGACCTCGTTTACATAAATCGCTTCGTCATCTGCAAGGAAATCGATTCTCGCCACGCCACGAATCAAGCACGCTTCAATGAGCGTCAGTGCTGATTCGCTCACCATGGCGCTGAGCTTGGCGGAAATCTGAGCGGGAAGTTCACGCGGGGCGGCAACCATGCCTTGTCCCCCGATGTATTTATCGGCGTAAGCGAGTATTCCCGTGCCTGCGTGCAGGGGTCGCTCAATGGCTGAATGTTGCGGACTGGGATAACGACGAACCGCTACTTGAAGGTCGTGGAGATCAGGCCTATAGGGCTCAATGATGGCTCCTGCGCGCAGGTGAGGATTCACGGCGAGGCGAGCCTTCGCGGTTGCGAGGTCTTCCACCACATCAATACCAATAGAGGAACCGCCGAAACGAGGCTTGACGATGTAGGGACCAGGGAAATCAAGTTCAGCGAGATCAGCGCTCAGTGCACGGCGCGGCAAACTTGGTAATCCAGCGCGTTCCACCACGGCTGCAAAAGAAAGTTTGTCCATGCCAAGAGCAGCTCCTGCAACTGAGGGGCCGGTGTAGGGGATGCCAGCAAGGTCCAGAGCACCCTGTAGGGAGCCATCTTCTCCCTGTCCCCCATGGGTGGCTAGGAGCACCGCGTCGAGATCGAGCGCCAGACTGCGCCCGAGGCGACCTGAACGCAAGAAACCACCGTCAGGGCCCACGGTGAAACTCAGAGCCTCTGCACCTTTGGGTGTTCCCTCGGTGTAAGCCTCTCCTTCGCTGCTTGGGTCAACCAAGAAAAAACGTCCGTCCTTGGTCCAATAGATCGCTTCAACCGAAGCTCCGGAGCGAAGGAGTTCCTGGGCGACCTGAAGGCCGGTGAGGATGCTGACGTCATGTTCTGGAGAGGGTCCACCAAAGAGCACTGCAAGCCGAGCCATCGCTACCTCACCTTTGGCCCCGTAGGGCATCCAACAGGTCTAAGGGTAGTGGTCGGGGAGGTCATTCTCGTAGAGGACGGCATCACGCGCCTTTAGGCTTCTGCGCACCCAAGCAACAGCGCGGTCTCTGGTGGGCATCTGCACCACGGTGGTACGACTCGACACTCCCGCCAGGAGGGAGGCACGGTTCGTTCGCCCGACAATTACCACGGTGTCCACAACCCTTGAGGCTGCGGCTGCGAGGTCTCGATTCTCATGGTCCTGCTCGCTACCGAGTTCCACCATTCCTGGCGTAACCAAGACCCGTCGGCCCTTTGGCGCCGCCGAAGCGAGCGTTGAGAGCGCTGAGCGGGCTCCCTCGGGATTCGCGTTGAAGGTGTCGTCGATCACTATGACGCCACTCTCGGCCACGCCTACGGTGGCGCGGTTGACAACAGCCGGCATGCTGGCCACGCGATCTACGAAATCAAAGGGATCCAAGCCGAGGCCCAAAATCACCGCAAAAGCACTGGCAAGATTCCCCGCTCGCACGCCCTCAGGCAAGGGACCAGGGAGTTCAACGCTGACGCCACGCACCTGTAAGACGGGAGGAGAACTCGATGCATCAACAACAACCTGGGCTTGATAGGTCTGTGCCGTCCCCGTGGTGATCACCTCTTTGCCAAAGCGTTGCAAGCGATCAACCACTTGACCCAGTCGCTTATCCATCACATTGATCACCACGACGGGAGCCATCTCGGCAATTTCAAGTTTGGCGTCCAAAATCGCTGCCATGGAGCCCATGCGCTCGAGATGGACAGGACCAATGGCGGTGAGCACCGCGACGTCGGGGCGACACCAGGAGCAAAGTTCGGCTATTTCACCGATGCCATAGGTCCCCATCTCTGCGATGAAGAGTTGATGTGAAGGACTGAGCTGCTCGTTAATGGTTCGGGCCAAGCCTGCACGATTATTAAAGGAGGCTGGAGAGGCGAGCGTTTCTAAACTGGTGGAGATGAGATGAGCGAGGTGTTGCTTGGTACTCGTCTTTCCATAGGAACCCGTGATACCCACTATGCGGGGTCCAAGGGCATCAAGCTTGCGCTTTGCTTGCGCTACAAAGCGGTCCATTTCGCGTCTCTGTAGGGGAGCCGTGAGCCGCAGCGCCAACTCCAAGGAAAGTGGCACGAGGATGGCAAGCGCACTGCTACTCACCGCAAGGCTTAGCCAAAGGCTGAGCAAGGAGCAAAGGATCACCGAGATTGCGAGGTGGAAGGCCGCGAGCGTCTTGAGCCTTCTCGTCCAGTGCAGTGCTCCGCTTCGACCACGCAGCCCCAGTCCCAAGGGACCAAATGCAAGCACCGCTGAACTCAGCAATACAGCGGAAGGCTTAAACAAAGCGAGACCGAGCGCCGCAATGGCGATACCGGCGAGCGAGATATTCCAGGGTCGCAAGGTCCACCACCGGCGGGTAAAGCGATACACGGATTCCGGCAGGTAGTGCTCACGCTGGGCGACTCTGAGCCACCTCGTGCTAGCCAAGGTCCAAGCCAGCACGGCGGCCGTGACCGAGAGCGCCCGCATCATGAACGAGTCCTCGAAAGCAGGCTGTCTATGGCTTGGCGAACGCGCTCAGGAGCCTCAATCACGACGTCGTGGCCCGATCCGACTACGACATCGAGTGAGGCCGAAGGCAAGATCTCACAAACCTCCTTCGCCATTGCCAGGGGAACATCGCGATCATCTTCACCCCAAACCATCATCAGGGGAGCTTGCATGCTGAGGAGCGCATCGCGATAGTCCTCAGAGACCACTTTGACGAGAACCTCGCGCATGACCCCGGTCGCCGCACGATAATCAGGCGAACCAAAGCGCTGGCGTGCAGCCTCTAAGCGATGCTCCGCAATGAGCCCGCGATTCGCCAAAGAGCGAATGACGCGATAGCGCAGGGGCACAGAGCGTGAAGCTGTCTTTTCACGGGCCAAGAGTGGGACACCGCAGAGCACCAAGCCCTTGACCAATTCCGGGTGAGTAGCTGCCAAGGCAACCGCTACGCGGCCTCCAAACGAGTGGCCGACCACAATGACAGGGTCCTCAAGTTCACTCAAGACAGGGACCAAGAGTTCGGCGTATCCATGAGCGGCCATAGCCAGATCTGGTGGTGGAGACGACCCAAAACCGGGGAGGTCGAGGAGGAGTGCATCGAGGGCATTTGCTCCGGGCAATTCAGCCACTCCAAGCAGATCGCGGTGCGTCCTTCCCCAACCGTGCAAGAGCACAACCGTCGGCTCCCCCGAGCCACTGCGGACGCCAAAAATACTCCCCTCGGCAAAGGCTCTTAGGGCTGAAGGCATAGGGCCCTCGCTCTCCAGCAATGGAGAATCGCAAGATTATGGGGGGATGAAAGCACAGCAAAGCAAGCGTAACCGGCGAGAGCGACCTAGCGGGGCTGCCTTCAGATCATGAGGGCTATTCCTCGCTACGGTTGGCAGGTGGACGCACTTGCACCTAGCCCTCTTGCATTGACTGAAGCGCAGATTGAGGCCATCAACTCCCCCGCCAAGCGCATCGTCGTTTTGGCTTCTGCGGGATCAGGGAAGACACGCGTGCTCACCGAAAGGATCCTGCGTCGGCTCCATGATGAGGAGCTGCCGACGCTTCACGTCCTCGCCACGACCTTTAGTCGAAAAGCCGCCGATGAACTGCGCCTACGCCTCTGGCGCGATGGCGTTCGAGGGATCAAGGCACAAACCTTCCACGCAACAGCACTCGAACTCATCACTGAAAAACGCGCTAAAGATGGCCGCCAGGCGGCCCGCTTGCTGAGCGATCGACGCCGGGTGCTCGCTGAAGCAAGGCGATCGAATCCCGCCTCAATCGCTTCCCTAGATCAGGAGATCTCTTGGGCAAAAGCGAGCCTCTTAAGTCCAAGCGAATATGCATCGGCGAGAGGCTCAGGTCGACGACCACCAGGGGGTCTCGATCGCTTTGTCGAGGTTTTCGCCAACTATGAAGAGGCTCGCCAACGAGCCGGGCAGATTGACTTTGATGACCTCATCGCTGAGGCCACTGAGGCCCTAGAAAGCGACCCTACTTTCGCCGCCGGGGTGAGATGGCGGTGGCGGCATCTTTTCGTCGATGAATTTCAAGATGTCAACCCCGCTCAGTTGAGATTCTTCGAAGCAATCGCAGGCACAGATCCTGATTTCTTCATCGTGGGTGACCCCGATCAATCTGTCTATGGCTTCAATGGCGCCGACCCAACAGTGCTCACCGAGTTGCCGCAGCGCTATCACGACGTATGCGTCCTTGCACTCAGCACTAACCATCGCTCAACACCCGCTATTGTGAGCGTGGCCGCCGCCTCACTTGGGCGTCGACCCGAGCAGCTTCCCTCAGAGCTCGTGGGAGAGATCCCGCGTGTGTTGTGCTTTGAAACCGAGCTGGAAGAAGCCGAGGCCATCGCGCTGAGCATTCGAGACCTCGAGCGCTCCGGCCTCCACCGCTGGACGAGCTTTGCGGTCCTGGCGAGGACGAATGCCCTCCTCATTCCCATTCAACGAGCCCTCGAGTCACTTTCTATTCCGCTAGCCCTCGCTGCGCCTGCTTACGGACCCAAGGCCGCACTCGGTGCTGAGGGTCCAGACGATTGGCGAGAAAAGCGCGATGAAAAGCTCGATGCGGTCACCTTGTCCACCTTCCACAGAGCCAAGGGCTTGGAATGGCCAGTGGTATTTGTCATCGGCGTCAGCGAAGGAACGGTGCCCCTGAGGCATGCAGGGACAAACACCAAGGCATTGGCTGAGGAACGGCGTGGCCTCTACGTCGCGCTCAGTCGTGCTGAACGACAACTGCAGATTTCGTGGTCGAAAGCTTCTGCCGAAGCACTGACCGCGCAAGGCCCAAGACAGGCCAGTCGCTGGCTGCACGAGATCAGTGAACTGATCGAGGCCATTACATCGGCGAATGCTCCCCTCAGTCATGAAGAATCAGCACGGCGCTTAAGGCAAATGCAAGAAGAGCGAAATGTCGATGAGGAGTAGTAATGCAAGATGAAGCCTTGACGAGCGACGCACTCATCACCGAATTGCTCGCCATCTTTGGAGAAGAAGCCTGCTCGGTGGACGAGGCGCGCAACCATGACTACCTCACTGATGAATCGCTACACGCTGCTGCCGCTAAGCCGATCTGCGTAGTTTGGCCGAGAAGCACTGAGCAAGTCTTGGGCCTCCTTGCGGTGGCCACGCAAGCTGGCGTGCGCGTCATTGCCCGAGGAAGTGGAACGGGGCTCTCGGGGGCTGCGGTAGCGACGAGCAATAGCATCGTCTGTTGCTTTTCGCGGATGAATGCTCTCCTCGATCTCGATATCGAAAACCGAGCCTGTGTGGTGCAACCCGGAATAAGCCTCGCCGAGCTTGAAGAAGCACTCAGCGGCACTGACTTGTTTTATCCCGTATATCCGGGAGAATCGTCAGCCTCACTAGGCGGGAATATCAATACCAACGCCGGGGGCATGCGGGCTGTGCGTCATGGTGTCACGCGCAACCACGTCCTCGGCCTAGAGGTCGTACTCGGTAGTGGCCTGCTTTTGCGCAGCGGGGGCAAGTACTCAAAATCCTCCAGCGGTTACGACCTCACCCAACTCATCATTGGCTCAGAAGGAACCCTCGGGCTGGTGACCGAGATCACCTTGAAACTTTCCCATCGCTTAGCCCTCACGAGCACGGCATTGATTCCCTTTGCCAGCCTTGAGGCGGTTTGTGCGGCTGTGCCAGCGGTTGACGTCGGCGTTATTGCTCCTTCCATCCTTGAATATCTTGATTTCATCACTATGGACTCACTCACCAAAGCAGCGGAACTTGAACTCGCGATTGACCCAAAGATCAAAGAGCAGGCCATGGCCTACCTCGTCGTTGTTCTTGAAGGCCTCGACGAAGCCGATCTAGAGCGCCGAAACCTGGCCTTGGCACAGGCTATGGAGGAACTTGGTGGCTTAGAGCTCTACCTGCTGGCCCCGAAGGCTGGCCAAGCACTCATCGAAGCACGCGAGCGGGCCTTCTACGTAGCCAAGGCTGCGGGAGCCAATGACATCATTGACGCCGTGGTGCCTCGCATGGCAATCCCCAGCCTGCTCACCAAGGCTGCCGAACTCGCCGCCGAAGTAGGGGCTTTTATGACCGGTTGTGGTCATGCCGGCGATGGCAACGTTCACCTCTCCGTCTTCTGCCCCGATGATCAGGAAAGGCAGCAGCTCTTGACTGCCCTCTTCGCCCAAGTCATAGAACTCGGAGGAGCGGTGAGCGGTGAGCATGGGCTGGGAACCGAAAAACGCTCCTACCATGAAGCACTGATCGATCCAGCCCGAGTAGCACTTGATGACCAGATCAAAGCAATCTTCGATCCCCATGGGGTACTTCGTGCCCTACGACCAAACACTGAGGAGTCCGCATGAACGGAGCACAAGCCCTATTGAAGACCCTGGCACACCAAGGCGTCGATCACTGCTTTGCCAATCCGGGAACTTCGGAGATGCACTTTGTTGCCGCCCTTGATGATGTCCCCGGCGTACGAGGGATTTTGACGCTCTTTGAAGGGGTGGCCACGGGAGCAGCCGATGGTTATGGGCGAGTTTCCGGCCGTCCAGCGGCAACCCTGCTCCATCTCGGTCCTGGCCTGGGCAATGGTCTTGCGAATCTCCACAATGCCCGCCGAGCCTTTACTCCCATCGTGAACATTGTGGGCGATCACGCTACGAGCCACCTCGGCCTTGATGCGCCCCTGCATTCTGACATCACTGCCCTTGCTTCGACCGTTTCAAACTGGGTAAAAACCTCAAGCCGGGCCTCGGAACTTGCCTCGGATGCTGTAGAAGCTGTCCGTGCATCACTGAGCTCACCGCGCGGAATTGCGACTCTCATCCTCCCCGCTGACGTCTCTTGGAGCGAAGCACCAGAACCAGAGAAATTTGATCAGCCCTTGCTGAGTGCCACAAGGCCCAATGAGGAACTGATTCGCGCCGCAGCGCAGGCGCTGCGCGAAGACGGATGCATCCTCTATGTCGGCGGAGATGCCATGAGCCCCGAAGGCCTCGAAGCTCTCGGCCGAATTCATCACCACTTGGGCACCCGGATTGTTCACGAGACCTTTTCGCGCATTAGCAAACGGGGCGCAGGTATCTTTGCTCCCGAAAGACTCGGCTACCTCGCAGAATTCGCTCGCGCTCAGATTGAAACGGCCCGCCAGCTCATCCTGGTTGGCGTGAAAGAACCCGTCTCGTTCTTTGCCTATCCCGGCCAGCCCGGAACTATCGCCACAGCCGATGCAACAATCAGCACCTTGGTTGATCAGGCGGGCGATGTGTTGGCTGCATTGAAGGCGCTCTGCGATGAGCTCGATCTCCCGAAGAGCAATTCCCCCGGCGTGACTGCGTCCATCCCCGAGGCTCCCCAAGGTGAGCTCACGGCGATGAGTCTTGCGCAGGCGGTCGCCGCGGCCCTCCCTGAGGGCGCAATAGTCGTTGATGAAGCGAATACTGCAGGCCTCTTCCTCCCAGGCTTCACCGCAGGCTGCGCGCCACACTCTTGGATGACCTTGACCGGTGGCGCTATTGGCTATGGCATGCCAGTGGCCACCGGCGCAGCCTTCGCCGACACCGATGCCCCAATCCTCTCCCTTGAGGCCGATGGCTCAGCGATGTACACCTTTCAGGCGCTGTGGACCCAAGCCCGTGAAGGCTGCAACGTCACCACCGTGATCCTCTCCAATCGCTCCTACGCCGTGCTGAACATGGAGCTCGATCGCGTAGGCGCTACTGCCGCAGGCAGCCAAGCACGCGCCATGCTGGAACTCACTCCCCCCACCATCGATTTCGTGAAAATGGCTGAAGGTCTGGGCGTTCCAGCGATTCGCGTCACCGATGCGGGAGCGCTCTACGAAGCTCTGCACAACTCACTTCGTGAAGCGGGGCCCTCGCTAATCGAAGCAGTACTGCCAGTGGGCCTTGGCTAGTCCCCAAACGCGACTTCGATAAGCAC
>Ga0114962_10001021_pt1 | contig 24307 bp, 24 predicted proteins | sample C_130820_MF_Meta_FD_87017 | JGI IMG/M metagenome (GOLD analysis project Ga0114962, IMG submission 87017) | Freshwater microbial communities from Lake Croche, Canada to study carbon cycling - C_130820_MF_MetaG | ecosystem: Environmental > Aquatic > Freshwater > Lake | place: Lake Croche, Canada... | reverse complement strand
TACTACATCGAAAGGATTGAGTATGACGAGGAGTGCATTGCTGATATTGAGCGCAAGCTCCACGAACTTACCTACTCGATGTCGCCTCCTCCTAGGATCGCTGAGAAGGAAAGCGATTGGCGGTGCAAGTTCTGTGATGCTAAAGATGTCTGCTGGAATGATGCGGCTCCTCTTGTGCACTGCAGAACTTGCCAGTATTCATCAATCAAAGACGAAGGCGGTTGGGTCTGTGATAGACAGTCTATACTGCTATCCTCATCAGCTCAGGTGAAAGGTTGCGACTTATGGACGAGAATCTAAATACCTACATCGGTATTGATCCTGGGTTAAGTGGGGCGATAGCGATGATCGATCACTTGGGGTACAGGGTGTGGGATATACCGATTATGCTGAAAGGTTCGGGTACAGTCAAAAATGAGATCAACCCAGCGGGCATGCTAGATATCATGCGCCATGCTGATTTTCATTCTGTAGCTGCGCTTGAGCGAGTCAACGCGATGCCCGGACAAGGCGTGTCAAGCGTGTTCAGTCTTGGTGACTCGTTTGGCTGCTGCAGATCGGTGCTGGCTTGCGCTTACGTACCTACGTTCTTTGTTACCCCGTCCATGTGGAAGAAGCACTATGGGTTGACAAGTGATAAAGAGCAGGCAAGAGCGATGGCGATCAAGATGTTTCCAAAGGCTGAGTTGCACCTCAAAAAACATATCGATCGCGCTGAAGCCTTGTTGATTGCAGGATATTTGAAATCTAAAATTGAGAAAGAACGAAATGACAAAGCCCTTCTCACCAGAGAGTAGCGCGAAAGCTAGAGAACAATCTGACTTTCAGCGTGAGCTTTACAAGAGAAACTTTCTAGACGATGACCACTGGGTCAATCTAGCTCGTGAAGCCGGTATCAACTTACCAATGTACTATGTTCGCCCATCTGACGCGGCTGTTAAGAGTTTGCTTCGTCGGCTGCGGGTGAGCTGGGATGTGTATTTAGAAGCGTTTGGCTGGGAAACTGCTGCTGATTTTGAGCGGTACAACCCCACCTACAGCATGCGTCCTCTGGCTGGCCTGATCTTAGAACTCTGGGATGAGCAGCAGCGTATGGTTGATGGCTGTAAAGATGCAGCAGCTTTTCGCGAGATCCGCGTTGGTGATGCCCAAGCTCGTGAGATGAAGTACCCACGAGGCACTGCAAAAGTTCGCCGTGCTCCACTGAAAGGTAAAAATGTTAGCGCATGAAGTGATCAAAACTGTACGGGCAGGCAACTCAGTTACCCGCTGGCATACCCGTAGAATGAATAAATATGAGACCGTAGGCGAGCACACTGCAAACGTCTTAGCGATCGTGTTTGCGCTTTGCGGCGATGAGAACCCGTCGCCTGAGCTGATTTCAGCTACGTTGTTACACGACACCGCTGAGCAGTGGACGGGTGATGTTCCTGCGACTGCAAAGTGGGAAATGCCGATCCTCAAAGAGAATTTAGACGCTCTTGAGGAAAAGATGATGGCGCAAAACTGGCTCAAGTCTCCAAAACTTACAGTCGGTGAAGCGTTGACTCTGAAGTGGGCTGATATGCTTGATCTTTGCTACACTTGTTTGGGTGAGCTAGATATGGGTAATAGAACCATCTCAGACGTCTTTGAGCGTGGTGTTGAGTACCTGCGTGGGCTAACCCCACACCCCGTAGGTTTGAAGTTGCTAGAGGATCTTGTAAAGGAGCGTAGACATGCATGATTTTGAAAAACGATTTAATGGCGTCAAGGCTGGTGATCTAAAACCCTCGTCAGCTAATTCTCGTCAAGTAGCTGGGACTCATTACAAGTCTGGCATCCAACACTGGGACTTTGTTGTAGCAAATGACCTTGATTATTTTCAGGGTCAAATCACAAAATACGTGGTTCGTTGGAAACACAAGAACGGTCTTGACGATTTGCTCAAGGCTCAGCATTTTCTAGAAAAGTACATTGAGGTTGCTCGGCGGGAACCTCAAGACGGCTCAACTCCCACGTCAGCCTACGTTGGTCAGGAGTAATCATGAAGCACCGTTTCACGATTGAGCTTGAGATAGACGATAACTTGTTCGTTACCCCTAGGGTCGGCATAGAGGGTGACCTTGAAACCGATGACTTTGCGATACCTCTATTAAGAGGAATAGTGGAGGTGCTTGTTCTACTTCGGGATATGCGGGGAATTGAGGAAGTAGAAAAAGCCCTCCGTAGGCTTAAATGATCATTTTGAGGCAGCTGCAAGAGGACTTTGAGCGGGTTTAGAGAAATCCTGCAGCTGATTATCCAAATCCCCGAGCAATTTTCCTGTGAGCTGCTGTTGGGTCTGTCGTATCTGCTCAGGACTACGTCGTCTAACCATTCGTTGAGGATAGAACCCGCCAACCGGCTGGTTTGCCTGTTTGAGCTCAGCTTCAGTCACGGGAGCTTGCGGAGTCTTAGCTTCCTCTGCCATCTTGTTCCGGATTTTATCCAACATAGCTAAAGTGCCAGTGCTGCCTGCAGATATCAAGTTTGCGGGTAAAGCCGCTGGGGGATACAGAGAGGCCGCACTTGCTAGAGCAGAAGTGCCTGCAAGAGCTGCTCCAGGGACATCTCCGGCTTTGGCTCTCTCATAAGCTTCATTGCCGCTGAATGCTACGCCTAAACCACCCAGCGTTCGGTTGACTAGAGGGTGCTGTAGTATCTTTGAACCCCAGTTGCCTGCTTGCTTTAACGCACTAGGAGGTGGTTCAACTACGGGCTCAAAAGCCGGAGGTTTTGCAGTTCTGAAAACTGGCTGTGTAACCTCACCAGTTAGAGGATTTCTGATTTTAGCTCCAACACGTTTTCCGCTCTCAGCTTGATGAGCTTTTTCGTAGGTCTGCGCTCCACGATCTTTGTAGCCTTGTGACTCTGCCCAGTCTTTAACTCCTTGCGGGCTACCCGATGCGCTAACTCCGGTCTTGGCAGCTTGAACAGCAGTAGTCAAATCTTTAGGTAGATTACGAAAATCATTTAAGGCTTTTAAGCCTACCTGTCCAGTTCCTACAGTCAATCCTGCAAGAGTGCCAGCTCCCCCAGTCAAAAGACTTTGGTCACTGAACCCGTAAGGTTTATTCTGCGCTGCGGCTTCTTGCTCTTTTTTGAACTTTTCAAAATCAAAATCAAATTGTCCTGGAGGCTTCTGCGCTTCTGCTTCTACGACAGGTGCTGGCGCCTCAGCCGGAGCTTCTTGAGCAGTGTCGTTTATGAATTCTTCATTTTGATCCATAGACTCTGGAGGAGCGGACTCAGAAGTCAGTGCCTGAGTTTCAGGGCTTTTTTCTTCAGCTCCATGCGCTCTAATTTTTTTCAAATAGAGGATAGACTCAGTCGGTATGTGTTCTGGGTTTCCAGTCTTAAAGAACTTTGAGTTAGGACCTGCGTTATAAGCGATGTATGCTCTGTCCTTGTCAATGCCTCCAATTTCTGGATTTTCAAGTAGTTGTTTAAAATACGTAACCCCACCTCGTATGTTTTCTTCTAAGTTGTAAGGGTTCACTTTTAAGTCTTTAGCTGTAGAGGGTAAAAGCTGCATAACTCCTGCGGCTCTTTCTTTTCGGCTGGTCATAGGACCAAGAGCGTTTGCCCGAAAGCGGCTCTCTTGATATGCAAGGGGCAAAACAAGATCTGGGTCAAGCCCTTGCGCTTTTGCCTCATCAGAAACCATCTTGGCTACTTTGAGCTGCGCATCACTGAGTTTATCGTAGTCGATAGGCATGCTGATCCCTAGTTATTTGATATTACGTTTTTTCAAGATAGCGTCCAAAGTGGAGTCATTCAAAGCTCCTGAGTTACCCTTAGAGGCGGTCTCAGGTTTTGCTTTGGGTATGACATTTTGAGGAAGGTTGTACGTCTTTGTTAACCAGTCGTCATACGAGTTTAAAACTTTTTGATATCCAGATTTAGGATCGCTCTTATAAACATCGAGAACCGCGTAGGGGTCTTTGATTTGTCGTCTATACGCTTTAAAATCTGCAGCAACTTGGGTATCAAACTGCGCTTTACGACCGGTCAGTTGAGCCATTTTGATCAGGTACTCTGGAGTGTCTGCGGGGGTACCTTGAATCTTAGCGATACCTGCATCTTCTCTATCAGACACAGACCCTTGATTAGCGAGTAAGTTTTTACGAAATTGAAAGTGTAAGCGAGCCAGATCACTGGCCATTTCTGCCACAGCGGTCATATCTTCTTTTGTAGTGTCAAACTTCTTGAGCCTTAAAAAATTCTCTAAATTGTCTTTGGTTATTGCAAAATCGCCAACCTCACCCTTGTCGCGGATGAAAGATGCGAGGGCAGTTCCTAGTCCTGGCTGCTTTAGCAGTCCATACATCTTAGAGTTCCCGCTCGCATTCTTCATGATCCGCGCAGCGGTATAAACTGTGTCTCGATTAGAGGACTCATTATTTAAAAAGTCTTGAGTCTGTTTGGATTGAGCTTCAGCACTCACTGTAGCCGTTTTTTCTCTAGCTGCTTTTGTTACAGCTTTATCATCGGCAGATGGCTGTCCTTGGTTTTTGTCACCCGCTACCGGCTTTCCGCTTACGCCAAACTTAAGGTAGTTGTAAATAGCATCGACACCGGCTTTGTCTTTATTGGATCTAGCCTCACGCAGCTTCATCAAATCTTCTCTAGACCCTAAAAGACTATCTCCATCGTACTCAGGAAAATTGATGCCTACATCAGCTTCACCCGGATTAGCGATATACACGGGTTTAGGCTTTTTAGGATCAGTAAGATCCATGTAACCCCAAGGAGTCGTCTTGTAAGCCCCACGTTCAAACTCACCCTGCTCACGGACGTTTTTGCTTACGTCTCGTGTTTCTTGGACTTCTTTAATTTGAGCCGCACGTTGGTTTCGTTTTTCCTCTGCCTGTTTGATAACAGCTGCTTCGTTTTGACGACGGTTCTCTTCGGTTTTCAGTAAATACTCACGTTCAGCGATCTTCTGTTTGTACACACCATCCAAAGCCTCACCGATTGCTCTGGTTGCGGGCACCATCTTCAAACCCGCGATAATCTCAGGATTGACTTTACGACCGTTGATCATTATATCAGGGCTGGTGTCGATAACGGCAGTAGCCGCAAGAGGAGCCGCAGGGGGTAAATCGCCTGTAGTCACATCAGAAATCGGGGTTTTAGCTGTTACAGCAGCTGGAGTTGCGAGTCCAGTTTTAAAAGTATCGGATGCGTTAGAAGATCCCGCAGACAACTGCTCAACCGGCTCTGCTGGCGCAGGGGCAGGAGCGTTTGCCCCAGCCTCGTTTAGGCTCACTTCAGGACCGTTTTGAGCGTACAACTCTTTAATTTTTGCCAGAACTTCAGGACTCATGTTTGTAGAGTTTACAGGAGCTGCATTTGGAGCTTTAGCTGCCCCGTCTGGGTTCAAAAAGCCTTGGATGAAAGGAGCTGCCATTTTAGAGATTTTACCCTGCTGAGCCCTTTCCAACTGCATGTTGCGAAGCTGCATTTGCATCATCGCGTTTTCTTGCAGCTGTTTGTCCTCTTGTGGCTGCATGTTAGCATACGCCGTAGCCCCACGACCTAGGGCTTCACCAAAGCTGCCGGTCCTGCCTGGATCCAAAAGAGCTCCAGCCAGTGAGAGCATAGATGGGCTGAGCCTTGACTCTTGTCTTTTGTCCAAAAGCTGCATCAACTTATCTTCAGCGTCTTTGGCGTTCTGATACTTCTCCGCATAATCGGTGTCGTTATCTCCAAAAACATCTGGAGACATTACTGAAGAAGCTGATTTAAGAGGTGAAGCTGTGGTCATAGTCAAGGTCCTTCTGGGACAATTTCAGGGGCAGGAGGCTCATCAATATTTGCATCAGGATTGACCGTTGTTGATCCTCCTCCATCACCCCCATTGACCGTATCAAGAGGAGGTCCATTGCTCCCATCCTCAGATGGGTTAGTACCTGGAGGGGCTTGCGTATTACCAGGAACAACAGGAACAGCAGGAGTTGACGGGAAAGTTTGTTTATACCAATCGGTCAACCCTTTGATTGCGCTTGTGCCGTTAGACCCAGATGCAAACAGCGTAGCCATGGCAGCCATTTGAGCCAACGGTGAGGCTGAATAAGCTCCAGGCATCGGTCCATTGTATGTTTGCGATGTCGATGTAGGTACAGTTTGACCACGAAGTAGTTGAGCTGCGTTTGTTGCTTGTTTCAGGGGTGCATCAATTTTCGCTTGTTGCAGTGCTTGCTGCTGAGCTCCAGTGTTCATCATTGCAGTTGCGCCGGTGAGCCCTAGATTTTGCTCTTGAGCTGCGATATCAGCTTGTGTCTTTGACGCATTGTTCTGAAGTTGCAAGTTTTGCAGATCAGCGTTAACCGCATTGTTGTAGCCTGTGTTCAAAGCTCCGTACTGCTGCCCTGTCAAGTTGGACTGCATATCAGCCATAGTTTGGCCTGTAGCATTGGCAAACCTCTGTGAGCCGCTGCCTCCAGTGCCCGCAAACGCAGCCTTCAATCCGGGCATTACATTGCGTTGTATGTTTTGCTGCTGTAGCCTACCCATCTCATCCACCACGTTATGGGTGTATGGGTTCATCAAGGCTTGGATATTTTCAGGAGTTAAACCTCCCGCCGCTGTAGATGCAGTATTTCCAGCTGCTGTTAGTCCTGGTTGATACGCTGTAGCCGCTCCAGGAACAGCTGCTTGTCCTTGCTTTTGTAAATCGGTAAAACCCGCAACAAGTTTTGTAGGGTCTGCCGTTAAAGCAGTTTGACCAGCTTTTGCCAGATCATTCAAATAGCCCGTGTACGCTGCTGGGGCAGTGGTCGTCTGAGTTGTCGTCGTGTTTACATTTGGTAACGGATCACCTTGGGTTAAAGACATTACTTAACTCCTTTGAGATAAGCCAGAGGTGATTTAGCCTTCGGCGGTATACGGTTAATTGGCGCAGAGCGTTTTTGCTTTCTTATTGATTCTCTCATAGCATCTAACTTTCTTGCACCTTCTGTGTTTGACCCATCACCCAACGCTGCAACTACATCAGCGTCAAATACGTATTCTCCATCAGCTAGACGAGCGTCAATCAAATCGTCTTGGCCTCCACCGGCTCCTTGCACGTAGTGCGATCCTTTGTAAGGAACGCCTCCCGCCGCCATAAGTGGTGACGCCATGGCTAGACCGCCACCTCGCAGGTGCGCAACTTGCGGGGTAGACGAGCCGTAGAACGGTGAACTGTCAAAAGAAAGAGGACTCTTTTCAACCCCGTAATTATAATATCCAGAAGTGTTTTGCGTTTGAGGCATAGTAGTCGTGTCTGTTTGGGGCTGTTGCTGCTGAAACACAGGGTTTATCTGCTGCAAAGGGGTTTGCTGACTGATGTCTATCGCTTGAGGGGTATACGTACCTTTAAAAGAGTAATCGGCATTAGGGTTGTATGTTGAGGTTAGTAGGCCAGGAGTGAGAAGAGCCGATTTCCAAGTAGGTACAGCCTCCGTCCCGTCAGGGTTTGTTGCAGACGCGTTCGCCGGTTTTGGAGCAATATCGCTGCCTCTTGGTAAATTTGAGTCAGTTGCTGGTTTTTTGGGAGTGCCGACGGCTACTATGTTTCCTGGAGTTTGGGTTTCTACTTCAAGTGGGTCTAATTTGTAGTTTGAGTCATCTACACCTACTAGACTTGGATCTGTTAAATCTTCAGGAGTTACCGCATCTTTGCCGCTCAAGTCTACAGTCAATCCGTCTGTGCTTTCTCCAGCACCGACCTCGCCTGAAGTTAATCCTTGCCCGCCGCCCATATCCTCTAGGTTTGACGTTGTAGGCAGTTTTAAACCCTGACCGTCTGTAGAGCCTGAGGTTGGATTATAGAGGCTGTAGTCTGGTGTCCAATTAGGATCTACAAGATCGCTTACACCTGTGAACGCCGTTCCGGTTAATCCTGTACCGGTCTCAGGGTCTATTCCTATTTTAGTAGGGTCTTCGGGGTTGAGTGAGTAGTCAGGTTTAAAATCAGGAACAACTGGGTAGGTGAACGGCTCTTCATCTACAATAGGCTCATTCACCCCGTCTTCGTTGACTGTTGTCGGGGTAGGTGATGTTAGATCTATCTCAGCATATTTACCGCTCATGTAGTCGTTGTAAACAGCTTGAGAATCGATATTGTTGAGAATGTTATTTTTAGCAACTTCTAAAGCTGCTTTTTCTTCTGGAGTGTCTGCAGTTATTCCGTACTGTTCTTCAAAGTTAGCAGCTTTCAGCTCTAACTCAGCTCCTTTATCCGCAACCGTAGGCGCATCATTTACAAGGTCTGCGCTTGTATCACCGAGTTGTCGAGCCATTGACACGTTTTTACTGACCGTAAGCGCATCATTGTAATTTAGCTCTCCAGACAGCACGCGATCACTGATCGCTTTTGCGTCAGCATCACTCAACCCATACATGTCTTTTGCCTGTTTAGCAAGCTCAGCTGCCGTTTCTGGCAAGGCTTTTATGGTGTTAAAGTCCTGATAGTTCTTTAACCCAGTGGCGATATCATAAGCCCATTGTTTAGCCGCTGCGTCATCTTTTAGTCCGTTATCTTTAGCGTACTTTAAAGCGGAGTCATAGGCTGTTTTTGCTGTCGGGTCTTTTTGGATAGTTTCGTCGGCGTGAGCGGCTTCAGCCTTCCTAAACGCATCATAAGCCTCAGCTGAGTTGTATTCTCCGCTGTCGATCTTTGCCACGATATCTTTAATGGCTGCGCTGTCTTTCATGCCGATCATGTCAGCTTGATCTTGAATCCAAAGTTGCGAATCTCTAGCTTCTTGGTCTCTAATATACTGACTAGACACTTCAGCAGCAGGGGTTCCGTCTTTTGCGTCTGCTTTTGCAAACTCCATACCTAAGCTGTTTGCGCTCTCAGCTGCTTTTATAAGACCGCTCGCATCGTACTGGTAGTCTTTGTTTTTTGACCACGAAGATATATCTTGGTCTAAGATACTATTTTTGATTTCTCTTTGTGCTTCATACGACAGCCCTTTTTGAGCTGCTTGATCTGCTGCGCTTTGAGCGTTAAATGCTCTCATAGCGTAAGCGTCTATGGATACCCCATCTCCTTTGCCCTCAGCCTTCATCACTTGCGCTTGAGCAGCTGCCTTTAAATCTTCGTCTGATATGTCGCCGGCATACGTCTTTTTGAAGTCTTGATAGATGTCACCTACTTTATCTTGATCAGATTTTGTAGCGGCAGTTTGAACTGCAGATGTAGCGTCTTGAAGTGTAGCTTTGGGGTCATTTATATACGCATCCCTCTCAGCTTGAAGGTCTACGTTGCTCAGCTGATCAACCTTCATCGCCGCAACTTGCTGGTCAAAAGCGGCTGCTTTGTTAGTTTTTAACGCATCAGCTGCTGCTTTAGCAGTCTCTTTTGCTATGTCTTTAACTTGAGGGCTGGTTAAAATTTGAACAGACGTAGTTTTTGCGGCATTTGTCGCCATCGCCTGCACTTGCTCAGTCGTTTTGCCCTGAGCAACTCCAGTGAGTGTAGCGTTCACCACACCAGTAACTATTTTATCAACTGCAGCTGCACTTGCCGAGCTTTGAACCAAAGCCGTAAGAGTTGGGCTGGCCTGCACGATATTGCCAACTATATTTGCTCCTTGAATCAAACCTCCAATTGCTGCAGCTTTAACATCTTGACCAGCGATGCTAGCAGAGATAGAGGCTATGATAGGAGCTTTGATAACGCTGGGTAATGCTGCAAAAGTAGAGTTTGAGTTTAAAACTCCTGGTACAGACGCAGCTAGACCCATCTTTAAAGCATCATTAACGCTCGTACCCGTCAAAGCAGCTGTAGCGACTGATCCAGCCATATTACCTACAACTGTCGAAATCACAGTATTCATGCCCGTGCTTGCAAGTGCACCAGTCACGTAATTTGCAGTGGATCCGCCTACAACCGGAACAAGAGCTGCGGTGAGACCTTTCTTTACGTCTCCGCCGTTTAAAGCTGTGTTTACTACCGTGTTTCCAACGATTGCGGCTGTAGTACCAGACAACCCAATGCTTTCCCCGATAAGAGACCCAAGCCCAGGAGCGTACACAGCTAGGGCAATTGCGGCCAGAGCTTTGGGGTCTGTAGCAATTGCTTCTGCTGTTTTTTCAATAGGTTGTAAAATCTTCGCATCTAGATCAGCAAGAGCATCTTCTGTTTTGTTTTTAACATCTGTGTACGTATTTTTAACGTCTTTGTATGTATCGTCTACCTTATTTTTAACGTCTTTGTATGTATCGTCTACCTTATTTTTAACGTCTTTATACGAATCTTCTACGCTGTTTTTCGCTCCTGTCCATGCGTCTTCTACGCTGTTTTTAGCGTCTTTTTGCGTATTTTCTACCTTGTTTTTAGCTTTTGTCCATGCTCCCATTATAGAGTCACCTCCGCAAGATATCTACCATCAGAAGTAGGTTTTATACTAACCTGCTCAGCGGAGACGGTTTGCTGGATGAGCTCAGAAACTCTAGGATTATCATACGGCGTCTCTGCATAAGTGTACCCGAGTTTTCTAAGCAGGACAAACAACGCCATTACGTTTTTCACTAAATTTGCTGCGCTGTCTGCGTTAAAACAGTGAAACTCTGCTCTGTCTTTTTCTGTAGATTTAAAAATCATCAGGGTTTCACCCTCTCGTACGACGTGGGCTCCTAACCCGATCTCACGGTTTATGATGTCTATCAAGTCTTTCGCGCTCATATCCTTGTGGTTTCGTTTTGCGTCAATCTTTAATATTTCATTTGGTGTCATATCAGTTCTCCGGTCTAGGATTTACTGCATTTACAAGTTGCTCAGCCCAATCAAACCAGTTATCAAAATTATCTGAAGAGGGAATAGCTTCATTTGTGAATATATCAATGCCTTTAATCCCGTTGGCCCAAAGTTTCCAGTCTGTTGTCGGTCCGGGAATTTCAAGGTTTTGAGTAGAGTATAGTTCACACATGACAGATGCCCACGAGTCAAACGTGTGCCCTCTAGGATCATATACAAGTGCGACGTTGCTCATGGGCGTACGTCTCCAATATCTGCGTCTAGCAGTATTTTACCCGCTTGATAATCACCACCTTGAACGTTGCTTTCAAAACGAAGGCGAAGCTCACGACGTTGCTCACGCATATCGATCTTACCTGTTCCTGGACTAAACACGTACGGGTCGCTTGTAACGTCTTGCGACTGTGCAAAGGGGCGTCCTGTGACATAGCAGTTCATATCACCTTCTTGTATAAAGTCAGGTTCTACTCGCTCTAAGCGTAGCCAAACATTTTCTCCAATGGGGGCAGGCTGTGAAGGACCTCCAGAAACCAACCCTAGGTCGTTGGTTTCAAAGAAACTCTCAATGGCTGTTAAATTCTGTCCTTCAACTACGTCCACGCCGATCTCATGCTGCCAGAGTTTGATATAACCGGCTGGAGTGCTGAAAGTGAGCAAGGAGGTTGCACTAGATGAGGCAGCTACTGTCATGTGGATAACCATAGGATAGAGGGTTGCAACTGGGGTGGTAAAACCCGCCCCCGTTCCTCCAATGTTCGCTGCGGCTGCACTCAATGAACTGCCGACTAGGTAACTGTATCCGGGGAATGTGATCGTCACGTTGGTGACCACTCCACCGCCAACAACGATCGTGGCAAGGGCTGAAAATCCACCACCTCCAGTTAAAGGTACGTTTGTGTACGTCCCGTTTGTATACCCAGAGCCCCCAGTGATCGCTCCGCGCGTAGCTAACCCAGAAGTCGTGACCTGATCTATAGCAGTGCCCGTGACAATACCTGTACCCGATATCACAAGTCCAGGGTACAAAAGACCATCATATACAGCTGCTGCAATGTGAGTATTGCCTGTGACCGTGGTAATCGTTTGTGTAGAAACTACCTCAGCTACGGATACATCTGCCCCAGCAATGATGGGATAGTGAAAAACTTGAGAATAGAAACCGGCGGTGCGTCTTGCCCCTACAGCAGTACCCGCATCATACCAACACTGCTCACGGGTATTGTAGATTATCGCGTCGTTGCACTCAGTAGAGTCGCCACTCGGAAAATACCACCAAATCTCACCCCAGCGAGGAACTTTAGAAGCCCACACTTTTTGACGCTGAGCATAGTTCAGGTTATCAAAAAAGTAGTTCATGTTAAAATTATTCGGTATCTCTTTTACAACACCGTTGTACATCAAAAAACAGTCCACGCCGCACCAGTAGTAAATACCCCCGTACTCAACTGCGGATTGGCTGGACAAAATCGACGATTGGCTGGTTATGATGTCGTAACGCCAGTACTGAGCTGGGGTTCCGACGCCGCCGACAAAAGATACCCGAATTAAAGAGTCAAGACTCCAAAAAAGCCCTGATGGAGAGTTTGAGCCGCCACGAACGGGTAACCCTTGAACGACCTTTGTCGTAGCTACGTTGGTTTCATTGGCATCTGCTGACACCCAATCGTTTAAATCATTTGCGGAGCAATTTTTTATCAAACCATTATTGCCGTACACAAAGAGGTAGGGATGCAAAGATACGCAGCCTCCAGACACTTGAACTTGATTGTCAAAAGTGATGGTTGCCGTGGTCCCGTTTGTAGTTGCTAGAGACAGATTTACAGTAGTTGTGCTGACTGATGTGACCGTTGTTCCTGAAGCTATGCCTACACCCGATACTAGTTGTCCTGCGCCTATTCGTATGTCTGTAGCCGGCAAAGTTAAAACTGTTGCTCCTGAGCTTTTCGTTACTCCAGCTATACTGAACACGCCAACTGCACTCATTGTAGAGCCAGTGATGTCTCCATATAAAACTGGAGTATCATACGTACTATCAATGTTGGTTAAATTTTGTCCTGGGTGAGCTACAATAGTTCCTACGCCGCCGGTTGCACTATAGAAGCCGTCAAATTGCCAGAGATTATTCGCGTTTGCTGTGAAGTTGCTCAATGCAAAATCTACAACACCCGCACCTATACCTGAGTTGTCAATCGTTAAAACTTGCAAACCGTCGCTATACCCGCTGAACACTCGGTTTACGCCGTCATTTGGGTTCATCCAGATACCGCGAGAAGGACCTTTTACGTCTGTAGAAATCAGCCGATATCCCCACATCTTCCTAGGACGACCGCGCTGAAACCGCACCCACCGGCCAGCCGTATAGTAGTCCATGTCGAAAACAGTTCCATCCCTTTGGATGCCTGGCTTCGTATCTAAAGCAAAGACTTTTTGCGTCAAAACGAACCTCCAGAAATACCGTTAGGTACGCGCATACCTGAAGCGGACAACACCATACCCAGCGCCCCAAGTATAGCTATTGCAAGTTGTCCTGAGGCTGGTCGATAAATACCGGTCGTTGTCTCAGAGGTAAACGCTAACGAAGGAGAACCTACTGAGCCGTCAGATAAACTGATTACGCTAAGACCGGCAAGCACTGTGTTTGCGTTTACCAAATTTGTTGAATCACAAATTAAGGTAGCTTGGTTGTTTGCTGTAATCGTAGCTCCAGATGATCCAGCGATACCGGTAGTGATCGTTATTGTGTAACCCCCGCTTCCGGCAGAAGTTGCGTTCTCTACATAGTACACTTGCACCGTAGGCGGTACAACGATCGTGACGTTCCCAGTCAGCGTTCCTGTGTACTTTTGTATCACATTGGAGGCTTCAGAACTCGTGAGGGTGTAGGTTCCTGAGGTGACGGCTTTGGTTAAGATTGTAAAGTTAAACTGGGTTGATTTGCCAAGACCTACCGTGTAAAACCCAGAACCTGAGCAAGACACTATGCAGGAGTCTCCTGGCTGGAGCGTTATGCTAGACACTCCGTTGATATAATCACCCGCTTGCGGTGTTACGGTAAGCGTTCCGGTACCTGAGTTTCTAAGAGAAAAGAAAAAGTTATTCCCTAAGCTGGTTGTGCTGCTCAGAGTCACAGTGCCCGCTCCCCCTGTAAACACCTGCACAGAAGAACGCAGACCCGTGTAGACATTGAGGGTAGAGCTAAAAGTAGTTACCGGTTGTGCAGCATTTAGAGTGACACCAGAAGCAAGTAAACCGTAGCCTGCGAGGGTGGCTGCATCAGCGCCAGAAGAGCCGATGCCGTAAGCGATAATGCCCCATGTACCTGCCGTGTTTAAATTTGTTGTTACATAGATATAGTACGAAGCTCCTGGAGCGATAGATACTATTGTACTTCCAGTAAAGTCTTTTACAATAAAAGACACTGCCCCAAGATTCCTCAACATCGCGTCTGTACCGACTGATGTTTGGTTTGCAGGAGGCATAAAAAGCGACAACCCGACCGAGCTTGGGGTCACGTCCATTATTCGGGCTGAGTAGTTTCCGTCTACGTTGCCATTTAATGGCCACGACAGTGTAGTGTCAGCGCCTAGAGCTATCGATCTATACGATACATCTGTAGGCTGGATTACGTTGCCAGTAAACGGACTGTTGTAACTTGTGCTCATGAATCCACCGCTAGTGATTGTCGATCGCCCAGTCGTGTAACGTCTTCATTTTTCAAAGCCGTCACTATCAACTGGTACTGTTGCTGCCACATTGCAATCCTGCCATCGTTTTTCAGAAACGGCATAGCTTGGAGCAATGACCCATAAAGTAGCGCCTGAGGGGCATATTGTGTGAACCAGTTAGACTGGTTTGAAGAATCTAAAGGCTGAGGGCGTTCATAGTACAGCACTTCAAAATCATAGGCCGCATCCGGTGGAGGTGTAATCAACCAGTGGGTATAGTCGTAGTCACAGTAAAATTTAGGTAAGTCTGTTAAAGTGCTATCTGGCCAGTACTCACGAAGATATTCGTATTTGCGTAAAAGCATAGGATAACGAGTCCCAGTGGCATCTGTGATGTTCATAGACACTGTTTTGCGCCATCTAGCCGGTTTATCTAACACGGCTCCTGAAATATTCAGTTTGCTAGTGTTTACAGTCAAAGTCCCTAAAAACTTGAGTTCTGCAGTCAAAACTTGCTCAGCGAGCATTACAAATGTAGGTATCTTTGCTAGCGTCGCATCATCAGTTCTTTCTAAATAAGACGACACGTCTGCGGCAAGCGAATCGTACGTCATTACTGCTGCTGTAGTCATCGCTTGTTTCTCCGCTATTTAACTGTGGATCTCATTATAACTTCAAGCGTAAGCGCGAGTGCCTGCTTTATCTATGATGAGCGCCATATTGCGAGGTTCTGCCTCTTCCGTGTTTGGAATCGACACGTGCGTCCAACGATCGAACTCACGAATGCACTGATCATAGGGCAAACCGGACTCGATGATCGCGGTGACTACTTCGTCAGGAGTCATATCTTTTACTCGAATATCAGCTGCGCAGCCATGACGGTGCTGTGATTTATCGGTAGAGCCGACGGCTTTGTTGACCTCAGCTGAGCGAAATGCTGAGTTGATGTGGATTTCACGCCCACCCAGCACGTCTCTAACTTGTTCAAGAAATGCTGCCAAGCGGACAAGGTTTGCCATTTCAACGTCGCTGGGGATATTGTCAAACTCACGATGATCAGTGTGAGTCAACTCTTCGTAGGTAAAGTTGGGGGAGAGGTTCATGGTTTTTCCTTTAAGGTTTCACGGATTTCGTTGTAGAGGTTGATGCAGGTGTTGAGCTTTCGGACTGTTGCGTCTGCGTCGTCTGTGATGGCGACAAGAGCTTGAGCAGCCTCTGGCTGTAGTTCTGCTGTTCCAAGGTCAGCTCCGGAGGAAGCGGTGGCATCTCCGGTGGCTTGTACGGGGCACACTGGGGTTTTGACAGGAATCCGCAACTGCATAACACCAGTGGCAATATCAGCGTTGCGCTTTTGTTGTAAAAGTTTTGCATTTTGGTTTGCTTTCTGAAGTTGATTTGCTTGAGCATTTACGGCAGTCACAAGCACTTGCTCTTTTTGTCTAGCTTGCTCATTAAGAGCTGCGATTTCAAGTTGCTGTCGCGTGTTTTCGTCATGTTTACCTTTGTAATACCCGCCTCCAAAGCTGCTAAGTATCGCAAAGATAATTCCAAGAAGAACGTAAGGGTTAAATATGCTCATGGTATTTCCGTGTTGCTAGGAGCGTTGACGCTCAAAGGTTTGACCGGCACTTGCGGAACCGGCGGTTTAGGTGGCGCAGAAGGCATTGTAGCTTGGCTACCGTGGTTTACAGCCAGCAGTGTTCCTATGATAGATATCATCGAAATTACTGCGGTTTTGAGTAACTCAAGCAAAAACGCGTCATTTTTGGCTTGGCCGACCATAGGTTGAGTGACAAACATAACACAGTACAGCAAACCAAAAATCATACCAACAATCGCCACGTTAAAGAACATCAATGTCCAAAACTGGCTCAAGGCTTGCCATTCTTCAGGGCTTCTTTTTGAGGTTGTCATACATTTCCTTTGTAATTAAATCTCTAGTGCAGGTTCCAGACGCATCGCACTGGGGCGGTTCACATTCAGCTTTTCCCCAGTTCTGAGGATCTTGGCATGGATAACGATACCTGTCTTCGCACGCGGTCAAAAATAGGATTGTCATCAAAATTAACAGGCTCTTTATCACGATTTTTCCTCTCAATTTCTCGCCGTAGCTTTTCAATTTTTTCCGTCTGCGCCCTGACTTCATGCTTGGCTTCCAGCACATCTAAGTACAAGAATGCGAGCAGTGGCAGCATCAGCGCAACCAGAACAACAGCAAAAATCCAGCCCAGCACACCCATCACATTTTCCTCCACTGGCTGAGCCACAGGAACCACGTCCACAGGTAGAGGATAAGAATAAGCGTCAGGACTGCGGCTCCCGCCTTGAAGTTGTGACTTCTTTGCCTTTGGTGCCGTTGCCATCTTAGCCTTCTCTCCCGTTGTTCTTGTCCCAGTCTGGCAGCTTCTTGTTCGGCGGCTATGACATCCCGCATCTCAAACACCTTACTGTACAACGCACCCATTTCGGGAGGACTTTGATACACCATCGTTTCCCTGATCGTCACTTCCAGAGCCGCCATCTGATCCATCGCCATCACCCGCTTCAGCGCGGCTTCCATCTGGTTCTGATCTGGATTAAATACGTTTCTGGACTTTTCTTCTTCCTCCCGGATGTGCGCTGCTAACTGTTCTTGGATTTTGAAGAATTCTGTAAGACTCTTGACAACTCCAACCATGACCTGCGTCTCGTCAACAGCGACATACCTGTCTTTCTTTTTCGCCACAGGCTTGGGCGCGGTTGGTTTTGGCGCACCGCCAAAGAGTTTTGCAAGCTTCCCCCAGAAACCGTAAATCTCTTTTCCAACTCCGATAGCTTCGTCAACTGTAGCCTTAACCTCCATGAAAGAGGTCTTTGCTTGTTTGTAAAGCTCACAACCCTCTTTGATGGCGGCAACACAAGCATTTGCAGCAAAAAGGAGGGAGATCGGATCAATTTACAGCCCCAAAAGTTTTTTGACAAACTCTGCTGCTACGCCAGGACCAAATAAAACACAGCCCATCACTACGTATATAAGGTATTCAATTTTGGTCATACGTTTGTCCCCAGCAGACAATGATTTCTGAATAGCTTCATATCGTTCGGCGCAAATAGCTTCGTGCACAGCAAAATTTATTTCAAGTTCTTCACTCATGGTCTTTCGGCTCCGCTTCTACGGCTGCTGCCATAGCCTCTTTGTGTTCATTTTGAAAACGTTCAACCAACTGAAAGACTTCTTCGTATGGACGCTTGCCCAAATAACCGAGAACTGCATTTGCCAAGTCTACGCTGATAGTCACTTTTTCGTTACCCATTACAAACTCCTTTGGTTAAAAATTCAATTATAAACTGGCCATTGCTGCGAATTTATTGCGGCTTTTACCTCTTCCGCAGTTGTCGCTGCTTTAATCGCATCTACAATTCTATTACCTTCTACAAGCACTGCTGCTCTGTATGCGGCTATCACTTCCGGTATATCGATGTTTCTTTCTAGTTTTCTAAGTACGACCCAATCTGTGGGTTGTAGGTATAGGTTTGTGAGTTTTTTAAACTCTTCAGTCCATTGAGGTTTTAAGCCTCTACGTATCGTTTCTTCCCCCTCAAGTACGTTATCTAGAGGTTTTGGAAGGTCAACATCATCATAGTACTGACCATCAAAGTATGGTGGCGCTGGTTTATCAGCGACTTGGATAATACCTACCGCCTCTTTTTCTGCCGCTGTCGTTAGCTGCAACCAGTTATCAGGATACCAAGTCCCATTTATTTCAAAAGGAGCATTGATCGGGAGAATTTTTCCGTTATACATGTACATAAAGTTACCTCGCGAGTGAAAAATTGACAGGAGCGTATGCCCAAGCGATATAGCAGTAATTGTTTCCGGCTGCATTTAAAGCTGTGGATCTTAATTTAAAACCATTGGACAGGATGTCTATAGATATAGTTAAAAAGCCGCCGCTCGACGTCGTTAAGTCAAGAGCTTGAGTTACAGGGTTTTGGTTAGCGACTGATGCAAGATTAACAGTGTTGTACGTGTTAGTCACACCGGTCAAATTTACTATATCAAAAGCATACCAATCTTCCGAATTTGTTATATTTTTTATCCAAACAAGTACGGGTGCAAAACCTAAATTTACAAAATACCCATCGGTTTGCCCGTTACCTACGTACGCCGCGACGTGTAGTACGCCGCGTTCTTTGTTAAAGATATAGTACTGGTATTTTGAGCCATTTTCGTTGACATAGGTGTTTGTGAGTAAATTAAAGCCTCCCGAATACAACCACATATCATTTTGAAATTGAGGGGTTACGGAGCTGTTAAGATATAGCTGATAATAACTGGGCAAGGCATTGCACCAAATTACCCAAGGAGCTGCGCTTACATTGAGCTTTTTTATCATCACAAAATCTATATCTTGTCCTGGCTCGTCTACCAATGTCAAACCCGTACCGTTGCCTGTGTATACACCGGTAACGATCCCCATATTATAAGAGTAAAAACCATAGATGGGAGAAGCTGAAAAAGTTCCGTAGTTGGTTGTAGACACTGTAGTATATCTAAACGTATAGTTATAGTAACCGACAGTGTTTTGGTTATTTAAAATGTTTGTAGAAGATAACCCTATGACTCCTGAAGTAGAAGATACAGATATTTTAGGACCATCTCCTGTTGTGTACGTATTATTAGCCCCCAGTATCATGTAACCATTTAAAGCACTATTGTACGTAAATGCGCCTCCGTTGGTGTCTGCATATACGTTCGAGCTCAAAGTTTTAACAGCCGTTGTTGTGTACGATATATTAACATACACCTGAGCGTTGTAAGGTCCAACGCTTTGTGCGGCTCCAGTGCCCGTGTATCTAGAAATATAAAATGCGTTTCTAGGGTCTGTTACTACTGCTTGGGGTATAGTTGCTGTATTAATGCCTACTGCGTAATTTCCATAGTACTCAATTCCTACGTAGGGGTAAGAAAAACCTTGTTGCCCAAAATTTACGTAACCAGAGCCCATAGGGGCTACACTGTTTCCTCTTATAAAAGGAATAAATACCTGCTTACGCGAGTACATGTTGTAACTGAGCGCCCAACTGTTGTTGCCAGTTGGTGATCCATTTGACCAAACTCCGTTCCTTGATACCCAAATATTACCGTGATCAATATTAATCATTATTCCAAAGATGTCTGTAGTTACGCATCCTGTAAAAAGTTGAGTTGCTGTGGATCCATCCCAAGAAGAGCATATGGTCCCAGCAGAGTTAAAACGTATCCCATAAACCTGCCTGAGGCTAGCAGCCAAAGGATCTTGACTATACTGATCAAAGTCGTCAGTGACATATCCACAAAACCAATCAGCCTGATTGCTCTTTTGAAACTCAAAATAGTAAGAATATGGTGCGGCAGCTACTGCAGCATTTAAGGTGAGGGTTCCTGGTTTAGAGTTTGTGGCAGTTGCAGTTGTAGTTGTGTACTGCAAATTCCCAGAAGATGGTAATGTTGCGGGAGAGCCAGCAGTGATTTGAAGAGGGTTTAAGGTGCAATAGTTAGAAGAAGTTATTGATATTGCAGGGTTGTACGGGACGTCATACAAACAACTATAAGTCAGTTTGTCTGATGACGTTGTAGACACATTTATCCCCCAGTTATTTCCTCTACCGCTAGTGTCATAGCCGAGTGTTGTTGCATTTGTTACGTCTCCAAAATCTAAATAAAACCCATTTGTCCCATAGCTAGACAACCCCGCAGCACTAAGCTGCATAGGTTGTGGAGCTACGTCTATAGAGTTTGTAGAGTATGATTTTTCAAAATACGCAGGAGGCACTGCTGCTCCATCTATAAATGAAACAGAGGTCATAACCCCGTCAAAAAAACTTGATGGACTACTCGCCGCTATTTGATGTCTAGCTGCGGTATTAAATATAGTGTTTGTTTGAGTTGCTACGTAATTAAGCGCTGTTGCGGGAGTATACGAATTGAGAAACCAGTTTGTTCCTGCTATCCCAAAAGTTATGTGATACCATGCTGATGGGTCTCTATATTTTGTAGTTGTAGTGTATATAGTCACCCCGCCGTACACTATGACTAGTTGATCTGCTGCGTTAAAACCGACGTAGTTGGAGGTATTAACAGAAAAAATAACCTGTGTAGACCCCATGGATCCTCGTTTGATCCAACAAGAAAAAGTCCAATAGTTAAGATCTCCAGCAGAAGCAAAAATTTTAGTGCAGAAGTTTGGAGCTATAGATCTAAACCGAACGCTACGAGTTGGGTAAATGGGGTTGTACACCACATTTTGAGTTTTAGAGATGAATTGATTTGGAGCTGCAAACATCTAGATTACCTCGCCAGAGCAGAAATAAAGTTCATGGAAGCCCAAGCACAGTATATATATGTAACTCCGGACACGTTTATGTTTGCTCCTGTAGTTGATCTTGTCTTAAAGCCGTTAGATAAAAAATCTATTGGAGAAGCGGAGCTAGAAGCTGCAGTTGTTTCTATGTTTAAGGCACTGCTAATCACGTTTTGAGCTGGGGTTGGTCTAGAGCTAGGATATGTTGTGTTGGACATAATAACATACCAACTACCCGTAGTGGAGCTGGCTTTTATCATCACAAGCTCGGGGGCAAAACCTGTATCTACAAATACTCCACTTGTTTGCCCTGTACCTACAAAACTTCTAAATTGAGAATATCCGGGAACTTCTGCAAACGCATAAGCAAAAAACGAACCCCCATTGGAATTACTAGAAATGCTGGTACCTACAGTTATGTTTGTACCCGCAGGAGCAGTGCTATTCCAAAGTGTTATATCTCCCGCTGATGCAGCATTTGTATTGAAATTTATATAGTTTGTTGCTCCTAACGAGACGTGGTAAATAACTAGGGGTGGGACTGTGGATAGGTAATCTTTAACAATGACAAACTTAGCGAGAAGCCCTACTGCTACGGTTCTATTCGCGCCGGTACCTGTGTACAAAGTGATAGACTGAGCTGAGGAGTTATTCCTAAAAGCCCAGTACTTGTACGTAGCGGCACTTGTGTTGATGTTAGCCAAAGTACCGACTGTAAAACTAGCGTTCACTCCAAGACCTGTAACACCTTGTGTTTGCGTTGTTTGCGCGGGACCGGCTACGTCGGTGATAAGTTGTTTATTATCTCCTCTACTTGAATCATACAAAACCCCATCGCCCGTAGTGCTGCTTGCATGCAACCAAGCGATACCCACAGTTGTCAGTTGTGTTGTGTTGCTAAGTGAAGCTCCTGTTCCGGTGTATTGTCCGCTGTACACATAGTTGTAGGGCAACGCGAGGCTAGATGCGGAAATTGTGGTGTTTAGGTTTCTAGAGTTTAGAGCTTTGAATAAGGTGACATTGGCAGTGTAGGTAAAACCCTGCTGCCCAAAATTGGCGTAAAACGCACCAACGGTTCCACCTCCAGGACCCCGAACAAAGGGGTACCACTGTCTACCGCTAGTAGACGGAGCTGTAAATGTTAACTGGGGAGTTGTGCCTGAGTCTGGGTTTCCAGCAGGGAATGTGCCATTCTTTGAAATCCACATAGACCCTGTTCCAAAGTCTACGGCGATTCCGTATATATCTCCAACAGCTCCACCTGTAAATAAAGAAGTTGCAGTGCCGGTTGTTCCACTAAAAGAACTTACGGTGACTGGAGAAGCTGTATTTAGCTTTGCGCAATAAACTTGCGAAGCTGTGTTTCCATCAGGGTTTCCACTATACAAATCAAAGGTATCATTGATCCACCCGCAAAACCAATCACCCGCTGTTGCCACTTGCCATTCAAAATACCATTTACCTGTGCTTACCGCATAAGTCCCTACTCTAGTTGTCACCCCTGCCGCTGCTGCGGTAGTTACGTATCTCTGTCCTCCCCAAGTTGGGAGATCAGTAGGGTTTCCGCTGGAGTAAGACAAAGAGGTTAGACCGCAGTAGTTAGACGAAATATCTGGGACTAAGGCTGTATTTGTATACTGAGAAGGGACATCATAAAGCACATCAAAGCTGACTTTATCTGAAATAGTATTGCTGATATTGGCAGACAAAGTCCAATCGTGGCTCAATCCACTTGTATCTAATCCAATATTTGCAAAACTTGATCTATCTCCAAAATCAAGATAAAAACCATTATTTCCATATACTCCATTCCAAGTCACTGAAGTCGGTGATCTTGGTATCGTCAGCAGGTTGTTTGTCGTGTCTTGCGCAGATAGCTCGCTTACCGATAAAGCTGCCCCGTCTATAAAAGATACACACGTGATAATGCCATCAAAATAGTTTGAGGCATTAGCATAGCCTATGGTGTGGCTTATCGCGGTGTTAAATATGGACGGGGAGCCTGAAGGGGTAAATGTGTAAATGCCGTTAACGACAAGGCTCATAGTTCCAGCGTTAGACGTAAACATAATCCAGTACCAACTTCCAGGATCTCTAAACACCATTGTTGACGTATACGCGTTTGTGCCGTTCATGGTCAGCACAAGCTGGTCGCTGGTGTTAAACCCTAAAAAAGTCGTAGTGCTAGCTCCCCATATGTTTTGCGTTGTACTTAGCGTTCCTCGTTTAAGCCAACAGGAAAATGTAAATGTGTTGGCTGAAGTTGGCGTTACAAAAGTTCTACTCAAGCCGCCAGACACTGAAGCTCTAAATCTTAAACTCTTGGACGGATACGTAGCCGGACCCGGAGCAGCAGCATGAGCTTTAGTCAAAAACTGATTTTTTGAAACCAGCATTATGCATATGCCTGAGCGTAATTACCGTACCAGCTTGTACCGTCTGATACAAACGATAAGATGTCCCAGCGAGACGCTGTAGTTGTGATTGTTGGAGCCGTAGCTGCTGGCCATTTTACCGATGTAAACGTACTAGTAAAGCTACCTGTTCCTGTGCTCAACAGCAGAATAAACGATTTACCCGCTACCAGAGCAGGCATGGTAAATGTGCAGTTTCCGGTCAAGGTTACCGTCTGCACTGTACCGTTGGTGAGCAGTATAGTCTGAGCTGTGCTACTGTTACCGATCGCTACAACCGACTCTACATAGTTTGTGACTGTTGGGTTGGTTAGGATTTTGGCCGACAAAGTCTCACTACCGCCCAGCGTAGCAAGCGTACCGGATGTAGGCAGCGTGATAGATGTTGCAGCTGAAACAGTGAGCGTGGTTGCAAAAGCACCTGAAATGGTAATTGTGCTTGCTGCATTATTAGCTATCCCAGTGCCGCCTTGAGCCGGTGTAACCACAGCTGCAGTGCTCAGCAGCGTTCCGCTAGTTGGAAACGTGACATCGGTTGCTGCCGAGAGCCTTCTAGTGTACGCAAAGTTGCCAACACCTGTAACAGTCATTGCTGCATTGTTTGCTATGCCCGTGCCGCCGTTTGCTGGACCTAGTGTTCCGGCTACGGTCACTGCTCCAGAAGTTGCAGTAGAAGGCGTCAGGCCGGTTGTTCCAAAAGATATAGTAGATACGCTAGAGCCAGCTGAACTCCAAGAGGGGTTTGCCGCTGCGCCTCCAGAAGTCAAGAATTGACCCGAAGTACCCGGAGCTAGTGCGCTCCATGTTGAAGCTCCACGATAAAGCACCGTGCCTTGCGTAGACGCGGTTAAAGCATTGTCTATTAACGAAGAGAGTCCTTGCCAAGACGGAGCAGTTGCCCCCGCATTGACCGCTTTAATTTGATATGCGGTGCCTAGAGAAAGAGCCGTAGTTGTGGCAGACGCCGTGTTGTAGAAAGTTGTACCCGCAGCACCGCCAGCGATGTTTGTCGCTATACCGACTGTAACACCGGAGGCTGCAGACCATTGAGGAGCCGTACCGCTTGAGGTCAAAATAGTCGTACTGCCCCCGATACCAAGTTTAGACAAAGCGGTGCCGGTTGAGAAGTAC
>Ga0114962_10001017_pt1 | contig 24338 bp, 28 predicted proteins | sample C_130820_MF_Meta_FD_87017 | JGI IMG/M metagenome (GOLD analysis project Ga0114962, IMG submission 87017) | Freshwater microbial communities from Lake Croche, Canada to study carbon cycling - C_130820_MF_MetaG | ecosystem: Environmental > Aquatic > Freshwater > Lake | place: Lake Croche, Canada... | reverse complement strand
CCCGACTCCTTTTTTCGGGAAGTCGGGCTGTAAAAAAAGAAGCTTTTTAAGAGCGATTACTTCTTCGGCTTCAGCTTCGCCTTTGTCTTGGCAACCACCTTCTTGACCGCAGTCTTTTTCTTGGGGGCCTCGACCTGCTTGGCACCTTTGACAATGCGGGTGTTCAGACGGCTCTTCTTCCGAGAAGCAACATTCTTGTGGATGGCCCCTTTCTTGGCGGCCTTATCGAGCGCGGAGGAAAAGTTCTGATAGAGAGCAGTCACCTCGTCGACACCTGCGTGGAGGGCGGCGCGTAGTTTTTTCTCCTCGGTTTTAAGACGGCTCAGGACACTCGTGTTGCGGGCCTCACGCTTGATGGTCTGGCGCTTGCGCTTGAGTTCGGAGTTGCTTTTTTTGACTACTACTTTGGTTGTTGCCATAGGGAAAGGTGTTGGATGTCTTGAGTGGGTAAGGTGGATAGTCGAGTGGTGCCAGTAGCAGGATTCGAACCTGCGACCAAGGGCTTATGAGTCCCCTACTCTACCGCTGAGCTATACTGGCTATGAGGGCGAAGCGTACCAAGTCAACGCATCTCTTCAAGGTAGAATGTGAAGCGGTGAGGATTCCCCTCGACTAAGCAAATTACTTATTTACCTCCAGTCACATGGTAAGAGGGGGAAAATGCCCCATTAATCCATTGACAAGTTTCTGCACAGGTCCTACCAATCGTCGAGTCAGTACAACCACAAACCAAAACTAAATGAACAAAACACTCACACTCCTCGCAGTAGTGATTGCTTCCGCAGCGACCTCGTTCGCTGGTGAGGCAGTCTCCTCAAAGAAAGTTGTCGTCGCCCCTCAGGAAGATCTCTTCCGTGCCGGTGAATTCCAGCTCGACGTCTTCGCAGCCGGCGCCGCTGGTGTCTACAATCAGCCAAAAGGCTACACCCAGAATGGTAAGGCTTACGGCCAGAACAAGTCCAGATCCCTCAACGGATTCGGTGGCGGTCTTGGTCTCAGCTACTTTTTCACGAAGTATTTCGGTATCGGCATCGATGACACCCTCACCAGCCTCAATGGCAACGGCCATGTCTACAACAGCACTCAGGGTGACCTGATCGCCCGTCTACCCTTTGAGAGCCTCCACCTTGCTCCTTACGCCCTTGTCGGCGGCGGTGCAACCTGGGGTACCAAGAGCCAGGGTGATGGCAACGTCGGTATCGGCCTTGATTACCGCTTTAACCGTAGCATCGGCCTCTTCGCTGATTCCCGTTATCTCTATGGTAACAATGGGCTCAGCGAGAGCCTGACTCGCGCCGGTCTCCGCTTCATTTTCTAAGAATCTCTTAGAATAAGAACACTTCAAAAAGGCCCCGGAGTTTCCTCCGGGGCCTTTTTTTATTTTTTTCTGAGCGCGCCCTTTTTTCCCATCACCCACCCGCTTCGTTGACGCCTCCTCAGGGAAGGGCTAAGTTTTCCCTCTCAGTCGCCTGATTTCATGATAACACCCACCTTCTCTGATAATAACTCCCGACGAGTCGTCGTGGGGATGAGTGGAGGTGTGGATTCCAGCGTGGCTGCCTATCTTCTGAAAGAGCAGGGATGGGAAGTCATCGGCGTCACCATGAAGCTCTGGCCACAGGACTGCATGTCCCGCGCGGAGGACAAGTGCTGCGGGCCCCAGGCGATCGCTGATGCCCGAGGCGTGGCCCATGCTCTGGGAGTGCCCCATTATGTGATCGACGAAGCCGTACCCTTCGAGCGGTTGGTGATCGATTATTTCGCCGATGAGTACAAGGCCGGACGCACTCCGAACCCCTGCGTCATGTGCAATGAGAAGCTGAAGTTTGGCAACCTCTGGGACAAGGCGACCGCCCTCGGCGCGGCCTACATAGCTACCGGCCATTATGCCTCCGTTGAGTATCGTAAGGATAAAGACAACGAGCAGGAGGCCCCGATCCTCCGTAAAGGGCTCGACCCTAGGAAGGACCAATCCTACTTCCTATTCAGTCTGCGACGGGAGCAGCTTGCACGGGCCCTTTTCCCTCTCGGTTCCCTTACCAAAGAGGAAATCCGGAACATCGCCCGCAAACTTTCCCTCAAGGTGGCTGACAAGGAGGATAGTCAGGAGATCTGCTTCGTGCCGGGAAAGGATTACAAGGCCTTCCTCAAAGATCGTTTCACGGATCGTGGCGAGACTTTCCAGCCAGGTGGCTTTTACGATATGCAGGGCAATCACATCGGGCCGCATGATGGCATCGAACTCTTCACAATCGGTCAGCGCAAAGGTCTTCCAGGAGGTGCGGGAACACCCCGTTATGTCATCGATATTGACGCTGCAAGTGGACGTGTGATCCTGGGGGGTGAAGAGGACCTGCTTTGCGATGAGTTCGTTGTCAATCGGACCAACTGGCATGGAGAGGCACCCTCAACTCCCCGTAGAATTTCAGTAAAAGTCCGCCATGGTCACTCCGGAGACCTGGCCGAAGTTACTGTCGGGGAGAATGATACGGCGTTCATTAGGCTCCTGGAGCCCTTGCGCGCCGTGACTCCGGGACAAGCCGCCGTCTTCTACGAGGGAGACCGCGTCATTGGGGGCGGATGGATTGCGCGTCGCACAACCGCGATTCCGCCAGTGCCCCAAGATATCTCCACCTCCACTCTAGCATGAAAAAAACGCCTTCGAAGCTACGGAAAGCTCCTGAAAAAAGAGTCGTCACCAAAAGTGCCAAATCTTCCTCTTTTGATTCCATTGCCGATGTGATCGAGGAGATTCGAGGCGGGCGCCTGGTCATCGTTACTGATGACGAGGATCGTGAGAATGAAGGGGATCTTGTCATGGCTGCCTCCAAGGTCACGCCACAGGCAGTGAATTTCATGGCAACCCATGGGAGGGGACTCATCTGTGTTCCCATCACCGAGGACCGGGCCACCCATCTTGGCCTTCAGCGCATGGTGGCTCATAACCGCGAGCTCCACGCCACCGACTTCACTGTCTCCGTTGATGCCGCCCATGGCACCACGACCGGCATCAGCGCCCGCGACCGTGCAGCGACAATTAAGGTGTTGGGGAATCCCAAAGCCGGTCCAAAGGATCTCCGTCAACCGGGACACATTTTCCCTCTTCAGGCCGCTGAGGGGGGAGTGCTCAAACGGGCCGGCCACACCGAGGCGGGAGTAGATCTGGCGCGACTCGCGGGACTCGACCCCTCGGGTGTCATCTGTGAGATCCTGAATGAGGATGGCTCGATGGCGAGGTTGCCCGATCTTTTGAAGTTCAAGAAGAAGCATGGACTCAAGATCTGCTCGATCAGGGACTTGATCGCCTACCGCCGCAGAAGTGAGAAACTCGTCTTTAGGGAGCAGGAGATCGAAATGCCGACGGATTTTGGCGATTTCAAGATGTTCCTTTACCGAGCCGAGATGGATAACCACCATCATCTGGCTCTAGTGAAGGGACCCATTGACCCCAAGAAGCCTGCCCTTGTTCGCGTCCATAGCGAATGCCTCACCGGAGATGTCTTTGGTTCCAGTCGGTGTGATTGCGGAAGTCAATTGCAGCGCTCCCTTGCCCAGATAGCGGAGAGCGGGCATGGAGTCCTTGTCTACATGCGTCAGGAAGGACGTGGCATAGGTCTGCCAGCGAAAATCCATGCCTATAAGCTTCAGGAAGAGGGGCTAGATACTGTCCAGGCAAACGAGCGCCTTGGCTACCCTGCTGACCTACGTGACTATGGAACGGGTGCTCAGATCCTAGCGGATCTCGGTGTCACCAAGATCCACCTTATCACGAATAACCCCAGAAAGGTCGTCGGACTTGAAGGCTACGGCATGGAGATCATCGAACGTGTCCCCATCCGCTCCGAGCCCAACCGTCACAACGCACGCTATCTCTCAACGAAGAAGAAGAAGCTGGGCCACATGATCTAGGTGATAGGTTCTAGGAAATAGGGTATCGGGAGAATGATCCGACCGATTTTCCCCATCACCGATCACCCATGACCAATTCTCCAAGTCCCCAAGACCTCTTTAGCCTTCATAATTCATCCTTTAGCCTTCATTCTTTTTCTAATGTTCAAGCCACTTCCAGCCAGACCACGCCTTGGGCTAAAGGCCGCAAGCCGTATTGGCATCGTGGCAAGTAGATACAATTGGGAGTTTGTCGAGCCAATGCTGACCAAGGCACTGGAGGAAATATCCCTGAGCGCGCCTCAATCGGAGACGCAGGTGGTTCATGCGCCCGGCTCCTTTGAGATTCCTTTCCTTGTGGGCCAGCTAATCCAAAAAACCAAACCTGATGCCGTCATTTGTCTTGGAGTGATTTTTCAAGGAGAGACCGGTCATGCCAACTTGATCGCTGCTTCCGTGAGTGATGCGCTGTGCCGACTGTCGGTTGAGTCTGGCATTCCGATTATCCATGGTGTGCTCCTGCTTCAGAACGAAGGCCAAGCCAGGGAGCGCTGCCTGGGAAACGAGATCAACCGCGGCACTGAGGCTGCACGCTCAGCCGTCGAGGTCATGCGTTCCTCTTCCGTCATCACGCCATCACGAACCTGAAAGATTATGGGAGTACGAAGCGAAGGCCGTGAGGCCGCCATCCAGTTCCTCTACCAGCGTGATCAGGGGGGAGGCGCGGGGGTTTCCGACCTAGAGGACTTTTATGCCTTCCGTGGCCTTAGCCCTTCGGCTCGCCGATTCTGCGAAAGCCTGGTCAGCGGCTTGCTGGAACATTCCGCTGCGATCGATATCAAACTCCGTGAGCACACCGAGCACTACGAACTGGAGCGTCTCTCCGCCGTCGACCGCAACATCCTCCGACTCGCCATCCACGAGATGCTTTATTGCGTTGAAATTCCACCCGTCGTCTCGATCAACGAGGCCATCAATATTGCCAAGAAGTATGGTACCGAGGAATCGGGACGGTTTGTGAACGGGGTCTTGGACAAGATCAAGTCTACGCTCCAGCGTCCCGACCGCACTCCCTCCCCGAAGAGCGGAAGCGAGACGATAGAGCCACAGACCCCGCTTAATTAAGCTGATGGCTGGATGGCTTAAAAACGTCCTTGGACGCATCACAGGGGCCCACGAAGCAGTTGATTGGGAGGAGATCGAATCCGCTCTCTGGCAGTCCGATCTCGGCGCACCCACCGCCACGGCAATCCTGGAGACGCTCCGCTCCAAAGGACTCTCCCTTCATTCTGAAAATGTCTTGGCAGAGGCTCGGGCTGAGGCCGCCAAATATCTTCCTGAAAAGGGGACGGATTTTACTCCGTCCCATGAGGGAACCCTTGTCATCCTGATGGTCGGAGTCAATGGCACGGGAAAAACCACTAGTAGTGCCAAACTCGCCGCTCTCCTTAAATCCCGAGGCCAGAGCGTTCTCCTCTGTGCCGCCGACACATTCCGCGCCGCAGCCGTCGAGCAACTCAAAGCCTGGGGAGAAAAGCTTGGTGTCGAGGTGGTCAGTAGTGAGTATGGTGCCGATCCCGCCGCTCTCTGTCATGATGCCCTTGCCAAGGCGAAGCGGCTAAAGTCCGATTTTCTGATCTGTGACACGGCGGGGCGCCTCCATACCCATTCGAACCTTATGCAGGAATTGGCGAAAGTGAAACGTTCCCTGGGTAAGATTGATCCCAACGCACCCCATGAGGTTTTCCTTGTGGCCGATACCACGACCGGAAGCAACGCCGTCGTTCAGGCGAAGGAATTCCATGCGGCGACCCCTCTGACTGGTCTGATCCTGACCAAGCTGGATGGTTCTGGAAAGGGGGGGGTTGCCGTGGCGATCTCACGTGAAACCGGCATCACGCCTCGCTTCGTCGGCACAGGTGAAGGTGCCGGAGATCTCTCCCTGTTCGACCGCACGACCTTCTTGGAAAGAATGCTTTAGTCTTTACTCGGTCTCTCAAAACCCGATATTGGCCTCCAGGTTGATGGTCGGACCGATGACGAATCCCACATTCGAATTGATCAGCGGAAATCCCAGATCGTACTAGGACTTTGAAGGAAGCCCTCTTGCAACCCAGTGCCCCCAAATAACGAAAATCTAGTGCTCGGAATGTTCTAGTTTCTCCGATTCTTTCTCGGTAAAGGCAAAGATAAGACCCGAAACCACAAAGACGCCGTGAAGTCCTCCCATGCAGATCAGCTTCCACTGGAAGAAATTAATCTCAGCGACACTGCTGGTGGGGTGCATCTCCCCAAGCTCGATAAAGAGCTTGAGCAGTTCGATCGAGGAGATCGCAACGATGGAACCAATGATTTTCTGCTTGAGTCCACCGTAGTCGATTTTCCCCATCCAGGGCGGACGGTCGACGTGGTGATCCGCGATATTAATTTTGGAGACAAAGTTCTCGTAGCCGCTGAAAATGATCATAACGAGCAGATTCCCCACCAGAACCACATCAACGAGTTGCAGAACGGAAATAACGATGCTGTGGGAATCTGTCGTTAGACACGTGGTCACGATATGCCAGAACTCCTGTCCAAACTTGCAGAGGATAACCAAGAGCGCCGCGATGAGGCAGTAATACATCGGCGCCAGAATCCAGCGGCATCCGAAAAGGAGTTTTTCCATTCGATTGAGAAAATTGATCATGGGTTCTCTTGATTGATTGGGGTGGGTTTGACGCTCTTTCCGGAAAGATGTATCTCTATGTGCTTAATACCGCTCAGCTCTTTGAAAGTCGATGGGAAAGCATGCACCCTCCATGGAGGGTGGGCCAAATTCATAGATGAGCTATTGACCACCATCTCAGGCCGATTATTCTAAAAAAGACATGCGGGGGAGCCGGCTGGCTGAGAGGTCCGAGATAAACCGGACGACCCTTTGAACCTGACGCAGGTCAGGGAGAAGACTCTTGGCTATGCCGTGCAGACCACGCTTGGCTATTTTACTGTCTTCATTCCAAACGGTTTCCTCATTCCCCATTTCCGTCCCAACTGTCTAATAGCCTTCAGCCTATCCGCCTTCTCACTATGATCTCCACCAAAGCCGACATCGAATCCAGCCACGCAGATCTTACGAGCACCGACGCCAGCAGGGAACAGCTTCCTGCAAGCACCCGCGTTTATGTCGAGGGAACCCTCCATCTCGAGGTGCGTGTTCCCATGCGTGAGATTGAGCTCTCGCCGACCAAGAACTTCTCTGGAGAACTGGAGCAGAATGCTCCCGTCCGCGTCTACGATTGCAGTGGACCCTGGGGAGATCCCGATTTCGAAGGTGATTCCTCGGAAGGGCTTCCCTCACACCGCAATAGCTGGATCGAGAAGCGTGGCGACGTTGCCTCGTACGAAGGTCGCGAAGTGCAGCCCATGGATAACGGCTACCTCTCTGGCAAGCACGCCGAGTACGCCAGCACCTCCGAGCGGAACCGCCTGATCGAGTTCCCTGGGCTCACGGGGAGCAAGCGCAAGCCGCTCCGATCCTCTGCCGGTCATCCCGTCACACAGCTCTGGTATGCACGTCAGGGAACCATCACCCCGGAGATGGAGTTCATTGCCATCCGCGAGAACATGGGCCGTGCACAGCAGACCAAACTTGCTGAACTGGACAATGATATCGTTCGCAATGAGCTGGATAAGCAGCATGCAGGTTCTGGTCAGCGCCCCGATAGTCCCTACATCCCGTCAATCTTAGCTCGCTTCCCGCAGCGCATTCCAGCCGAGATCACGCCGGAGTTTGTCCGTTCGGAGGTCGCTGCTGGCCGTGCCATTATCCCGGCGAATGTTAATCATCCCGAGCTCGAGCCGATGATCATCGGACGTAACTTCTTGGTGAAGATCAACGCTAATATCGGCAATAGCGCCGTCGCCTCCTCCATTGAGGAGGAAGTTGAGAAGATGCGTTGGGCCACCAAGTGGGGAGCTGACACCGTGATGGATCTCTCTACCGGCAAGAACATCCACGCCACCCGCGAGTGGATCCTGCGCAACTCTCCCGTCCCGATCGGCACCGTCCCGATCTACCAGGCACTTGAGAAGGTGAATGGCAAGGCCGAGGATCTCACATGGGAGATCTTCCGCGACACACTCATCGAGCAGGCCGAGCAGGGAGTCGACTACTTCACGATCCATGCTGGAGTCCTTCTCCGCTTCGTACCTCTCACCGCCAAACGCATGACCGGCATCGTCAGCCGCGGCGGATCGATCATGGCGAAGTGGTGCCTCGCCCATCATCAAGAGAACTTCCTCTACACCCACTGGGACGATATCTGCGACATCATGGCCGCATACGACGTCAGCTTCTCGATTGGCGACGGCCTGCGTCCGGGATCAGTAGCCGACGCGAACGACGAGGCTCAGTTCGGTGAGCTCAAGGTGCAGGGTGAACTCACCGAGCGTGCCTGGGCGAAGGGCGTTCAGGTTATGAACGAAGGTCCCGGCCATGTCCCGATGCACATGATCGAGGAGAACATGGCCAAGCAGCTCGAATGGTGCCACGAGGCCCCCTTCTACACACTCGGACCTCTCACCACTGACATCGCCCCCGGCTACGATCACATCACCAGCGGCATCGGCGCCGCCATGATCGGCTGGTACGGCTGCGCCATGCTCTGCTATGTTACGCCGAAGGAGCACCTCGGCCTGCCAAACAAGAAGGATGTGAAGGATGGCGTCATCACCTACAAGATCGCCGCACACGCCGCCGATCTTGCCAAGGGACACCCCGGTGCCCAGTACCGAGACAACGCCCTCTCCAAAGCCCGTTTCGAGTTCCGCTGGGAGGATCAGTTCAACCTAGGCTTGGATCCCGTCACTGCGCGCGAGTTTCACGATGAAACACTCCCTCAGGAAGGCGCCAAGTCCGCCCACTTCTGTTCCATGTGCGGCCCTCACTTCTGCTCAATGAAAATTTCTGAAGATGTTCGCCGCTATGCCGCTGAGAAAGGCATCGCCGAAGAAGAGGCCTTGAGAGCTGGTATGGCTGAAAAATCGAAAGAATTTTCAGCCACTGGCGGCGAACTCTATACCAAAGCCTAATGCGCATTGACTCCATGAGCCGAGCCCGTCGGGAACGGCCGAGTCAGAGCCACCGCAGGTGGGCCCGAATAGCGCCGGCGATGGGCATCGACGGCTTCAAAATCACTCTAAATTCCCGCAAATATGCCGCTGCTCAAAACCTCTCCGAAGAAGAAGCCCTTAAAGCCTGCATGGCCGGGAAGTCGAAGGAGTTTGCCGGGAAGGGAGCGGAGCTTTCAGAAATAAATTCCCTACAAGACCGAAGTGTTTAATCTGAGAAAGAGTCAATCCCTGACGTGTGGCGATCATGTCATGTTCACAAAAGTTGAGATTTCCCGACTTCTTCTCTGTAAAGACTTGAAAGTTTGGATGCAGAGCAAGGCGGCCAAGTGAAGTCGTAGAAAAGGCGTGTGGGAACGGGGCTTAGTCATGCGAAGCAGTCCGAGCGGTAGCGAGGATGCCTGATCCGGGAGGATCGGCAGACAAAACTACGGCGACCGCAGGCCAACGAAGCTATCCGCCAAAATCTCAAGTCCCTGTCTACGACCTTGTCTTTTGTTGGGCTCACACAAACAATTCCCTTTGTGCCTAGTCCCCTAATACCCGCCATGAACCTGGAGCAGTCACTCTGCTTCTATCTTTCACCGCTGGAGTTGATGGCAGTGTGCGTGCTTCCACCCATGCTCCTTTCGATCGGTGGTCTTTCTCTCTTCAGAAAGGCGATTCCCTTTCGCTTTCTTAAGCAGAGTCATGACGTCACAGGGCCTTTTTTCAGCACCCTAGGAACTGTCTATGGGATTTTTCTAGCCTTTGTCTTTACCGCGACTTGGCAGGCTTTTACTACAACCTCCACCAATGTCGTCCAGGAAGCACGTTATCTCCGCGATCTCTATTTCGTCACCAAGGCATTCCCTCAGCCAAGGCAGGGAGAACTGCAACAACTCTTGCGGAATTATCGCAATTCCGTGGTGCATGATGAGTGGAAGAGCATGGAGAAGGGCGTGGCCAGCCCGAAAACCATTCAATTACTACAGGAAATTGGAGATGCTTACCTGCGACTTAAACCGAGCAACGATCAGGAAAAAGATTTTATCCGCACTTCAATCTCATGTCTCACGAGCATGAATAGCTTGAGAGCATCGCGTATTGATGACTCCTCCTCCGGGCTTCCTCCCGTTCTTTGGTCTGTTCTTCTGGTTGGAGCCGTTGCCACCATCAGCCTTTCTTATCTCTTTGAGGCACAAAACTTCTGGCTTCAAGCCATTCTGACTGTCCTGCTGACTGGGGTGATCTGCATGACCTTCTTTGTCATCATTAATGTAGATTTTCCATTTACGGGATCGACAGTGGTCTCCTCAGAATCCTTCCAGAGCATTGAGATGAATTAGCTCCGCTTGCGGGAGAGCATGATCTCATTCCCCTCGGTATCCACACACATCGCTAGGTGAGGCGGTTCCCCATTCTCCGTTTGTGGTTCGCGAAGCAACTGACCATCCGCCGCTACGATCTCGGCAGCACCGGCGATCACATCGGCTACCTGAAAACTCAGGCCCGTCCAGGTCCGTTTTCCCTCACCGCCGCCATGGATGCCGATGATGCCATTGCAGACTTCAACGTCGGTGACGGCGGGATTCTCTCGAATCACTTTTCCACCAAAGACGGTGGTGTAGAACCTGACGGCTCGGACCATATCGGCAGCCCAGATGATGTATTTGAGTCGTTCGACGTTCATTTCTGAGAGATCTGATCAAGCGACGTCAGGATAATTTCCGGACGGCCTTGATAGACATTGATCTTGCCCGTTACGGAAATGGTTTTCCCCTCAAAGCGTGAAAGAACCTTCCGAGAGATCTTGGTTTTGGGCGCGCAGAAGATCGTGAAGATTTCCTTGGGGTGACGTTGACCCATGTCGAGGAAGGCCTCATCAGAAAATTCGCGAAACTCAATTACCTTACCCTTAATAGTAACTACTTCCCCATCATGCCACTTTGCATCCCCGGGTGTGAGGTCACCCGCAAGGAGGCTTCCCGATACGATCACGGAGGTGAAGAAAGTGATGAGAAAAAGCGTGTTGCGGAAATTCATGAATATCGGTTTCGCGGAAACAACTACCATTGGTTACACGCAGACCAGAAGATAAATGTCATCCGGCAGAAGTGAGGCCACCTCGCGAATGATATTGCCGCGCAGCATGTGAATGAGGGTGTTTCGCTGGGGAGCACCTAGTAAGACGCGCTCCGCACCAATCGTGGAAGCTAGATCAGCAATAGTGTGAGCCGGAGCATCGCTGACGGCGTAGCAAGGAATGATGGTCTCACCCAGTCCCTTGTCTCTTAATGACTCGAAGGTCGTGCGGGCCTGCTTATCATCGGTCCATTTCTTTCGCCGATCACCCGGCGCGATAACCGGCTGCTCACGGACGAAAAGAACATAGAGAGGCTGGCCGTTTTCGGCGGCTTCCTTGACAGCAAAATCTAGAGTGCGCCCCTTACCTCTGACTGCAACGAGGATGGGGCCGTTGTAGACTTTCGGAACTGGTTTAGGCGCCGTGGCCGTTCCGGTGGCATTGGGAACTTTTGGCAACGGTGCAGGAGCAGGCTCGGTGGCTGTTGTTGGCTTGGAAATCTTGCCGCCGCTCTCCATAGCAAGAACGGCCGCCTGAAGGGCTGCCTCCTGGGCTGCCTTGGCCTTGCGTTCCGCGCTTTCCTGGGCGAGCCCCCTAAGCACCAGACCAATGGCAAGCACCGTGAAGGCGAAGATGCGGGCGTTCGGCTTGTCAATGAAGAGGGAGATCTCAATCACCGCCATGATCACGAAGGTCACGAACATGAGAGCACGCTCGTATTTTTTCAGGGCAAGCTTCCAGTCCGTGCTGGTTGCGCCTAGGTTCACCGCAATAGCTCCCACCACGCCTACCGCATAGAGATCGGCAAGACCCGACATGTCGCTGACAGCAATGACAAGGCCAGCCGGCACAAGGACGGCAAAGAAAAGGCCTGCATTCGGAACTCCGAAGGAATTGAGTTTTGCGAAGATCGGCGGCATCTCCTGGTCTCGTGCCATCAGAAAGGAAATTCCGCTGAGAGCCACGATAGCTGTATTCACGGCACTCAGAAGAAGGATGCCAAAAACAATACTGACAACCCAGGCCGCAATGTGCCCGAGAAACGGCCCGAAAAGATTGCCAGTGAAGATCTGGGCCATGTAGCGGAGCATGTAGTCGCGGACGCCCTCGGCACCCGGGGCATTTACCTCACCATTGACGGCAACCATTCCGGGAAGAGCTGCCATGGCGAGCCCCAGGAGGGCCGTGAAGAGACAGACCTCCACCATGACAACAATGAGTGCCTTGTTGGCGGTCTTGGAGACATCGGGTTTTTCGAGGGTGCTTCCCGGGTTGAGCTTCATCACTCCCGTTGAGTTGGCGATCGCTTCAACACCAGAAAGGGCAAGAACAATGGCGACGAAGCCATTCCAATTATGTAAAAATCCGCCATGAAGCGGTTGAGTGTGAATCACTGCATCTCCCAAATGGGGAAGCGCCAGGATTCCGAGCAGAACCACGACGATGGCCGTCGGAACGGCGACAAGCACAGCGGCACCTCCCGTGTGCTTGGGGCCGAAGTAATTCAAAGCTCCGATGATCACGATGGAACCAGCGGCAAACCACTCGGGATGAGGGACCCCAAGATAAAGGAAGGCGGAGAGGGCACTCACGGCTGCTGTCACAATATAGTCTGCAATCAGCAAAAATGCACCCACGATCGAGATGATCTCGGATCGGTGCCGGACGCTTGCGTAGACGCCACCCCCATTGGGATAGTGCCGACAGATGACCATGTAATTGATCCCCACGAGAGCCGTTAGCAGACACATTGCCCCGATCAGCCACGGAGAGCTGTATCCTGCAACAGCAAAGGCTAGTCCGATGACGTAGGCCTTGCTAGTGCCCCAGTCGCCGTAGAGAATTGCCGCCGCCCGCTTCCAATCGACATTACGGGGTCGTGTCGTCGTCGTGCTGAATTCCATAAGAGTTTGGCAAACTGATTAATGAGCGCATCCGCAGGGGCCATGCGATTCCTGGGCGGGGGTCTGGTCGAGATGATGATCCGCTGAACCACCACCGCCGCAACCGCCGCTACCACTGGAGGAGGCGCCGCCACAGCAACCACCTTCGCTCCCTTGAGCGACTCTCGCCTCTCCAATAACGACAACCTCAAGGCTGATCTGCTGAAGAGCGAGTTGGTCGCGGGCGCGACCCAGGAATCCCAGCGCCCGCTCGGAGGGCTCGTGGGAGGTGCGGAGTTCGATGCGCACGGATTTGCCAAGAAGATGAGGGAAGTTTTCCTTCATCTCACCGTCGAGAATGAAGGAGACATAGGCATTGAGCTTCTCCTGAAGTTGAAAGAGTTGTTGCTCTCCATGTTCCCAGGGACGGGTCTCGAACATTGCAAGAACCAGGACATCCTCACGGGTGTCATGAGCAAAGGCATCGAGCATGCCTGTTCGCTCGATCCCCGAACCGGGTGGGGGAGGATTCGAGCCGGTCAGATCTTCGCGGAGGGAAACCATATGTAGAGCATCATGTAAACAAGGACACCTGTGACCGAAACATAGAGCCATATCGGGAGGGTCCAGCGTGCTATTCGCTTGTGAGCATCAAAACGCTGTTGGAGAGCGGGAACGATAGTGAGCGCCAGCAGAGGGACAATCACCAGAGCCAGCGGAAGATGGGTGAAAAGAATGAAGAAATAGAGTATCCGAGGCCACCCTTGATGGGTGAAGGGGACATGACCCACATGGAAGTGATAGATGAGATAACAACCCAGGAAGAGTGCCGAGGCCACGATGGCTGAAAGCATGCAGAGGGCGTGGGCACGCTTGTGATGGCTTCTAATCATGATCCATCCAAGGATGATCAAGAGCGTGCTGATCGCGTTGAGGGTCGCGTCGACTTTAGGAAGATCGTGAACGGTCATGCTTTCAGAGAACGCTTCTCGTCTCAGATCTCCAGTGAGGAGGAGAGGGGACGTTCTCTAGCGATCTCGCGACAAGTCTTCACCATGATCCAGGACATAAATCCGAGCACAGCAAAAACGACACCGATCATAAAGAGTGTGCTGGAGGAGAAGGCAAGCTTCGACACCACAGTCTGGGGTTCGATCTGTCCCCCCGTGCCTTTAAGGGCACAGTCCGGACAAGCCATGGTATTGGCCAGTGACAGGATAAAGACCGGAAGGATGGTGAAAAACTTCATGGAGCCGTAGACTTAATATAAGGTTCCCTCAGGAGGTTCCCAATGTCGATCAAAAGCTTCTGGACCAACTCCGGTTCATCGAGTTTGCGTGCGATGCGGATCTGCCCCTGACGGTCGATCACGAGGAATCGGGTGGAGTGAACTGGCGCGGCTGGATCGGTATTGGAGAGGGATTGGAGCATTCCCTTGATGGTAAATTCCTGCACCTGATCACTGGGACCAGTCAGGAAGATCCATCGATCCAGATTAGCTCCCAAATGCGAGGCGTACTCCTTCAGCACCTGCGGTGTGTCATGCTCCGGATCGATCGAGAGAGAAACAAGGCGCACGTCTTTGGCCTTTTTCAGTTCCTTTGAGATCTCGGCCAGCCGAGAGGACATCATCGGACAAGGGCCTGGGCAGCGAGTGAAGAAAAAATCGATCACCCAGACCTTTCCAAGCAGGTCAGCGCGCGTCAAAGGCTTCCCATCCTGGGTGGTGAAATGGAAATCGGGAACTGTTCCGATCGGAAGCGACTCTTCGTAGCCCCGGTGCTCTGAACCCCGGAAGAGCTTGCTGGCTCCTGCGATCAGGACAATCGCAACCAGAAATGTGATGACCCATACAATGAATGGGAGCCGTTTCGGAGCACCCGGATCATGGGTGGAATTACTCACAATGGGTTCCTGAATAAATGGGGATCAGAGTAAATAGAGGATCGTGTAGAGGAAGACCCAGACGACGTCGACGAAGTGCCAGTAGAGGCCGACATTCTCAAGCGCAACATGGCGCTTCGGAGTGAAGGTCCCCTTGGTGACCTGAAGGAAGAAGCACCAGAGAATCAGCAGCACGCCGATACAGACGTGAGCACCATGGAAGCCAGTGAGAGTGAAGAAACTGGAACCGTAGACGCCTCCCTTGTTGAACCAGAGTCCCTTGTGGTAGAGCTCCGTCCATTCGATGCACTGGATTCCCACGAACGTTGCTCCCATCATGCCAGAAAGGAGCATCCAGCCGGCTCCAGACTTCCCCTTCTTAACCGCCACTTCGGCGAAGTGATAGACAAAGGAACTGCAGACCAAGATGACAGTGTTGATACCCGTCAGAAGCTTGGGCATTGGGGGAAGCTCGATGCCATCGCCGAAATCAGGGGGCCACGATCCGGCCGACTGTCTCAGCACGAGGTATGCAGTAATCAATCCGCTGAAAAGAAGGGCCTCCGAGCATAGAAAGATGCACATGCCCAACTTACACGTCGCAGGGGATGTCTGGGGAGTAGCGTGATGATCATGATGGTCATTGTGATCAGGCTTCTCAACAAGAGGAGCGTGAAAGAGGGAAGAGTCATTAAAGGCGGCGTTATTCATCGGTAAAGCTTCAGTAGGCCACGGCAGGACCGCGACGTAACATCATGAACACGACAAGCCCGCAGAGAGCGAGCGCAAAAACGACCAAACCTGCAAGAATTGCGATCTGGGATTTATGCTTTTGGGGTGCGGTCATGGAGGAGTGCAGGAATTTTAATGAGCAAAGGCGATTAGGGCACCAAGCAGCAGCGGCAGGTAAATAATGGATGCAAAGAAAAGATGCCGTGCCGAAGTGTTCGTTCTGTGTCGAAGAAAAATGATAGAGAGATAAATCATCACGGCCCCGAGCGCCAACGACGCGAAGAAATAATAGGGTGAGGCCATTCCGATCAGGCCCGGAAGAAGTGAAATGGCCAGCAGGGCCACGGAATAAATAAGTGCCTGAAGGGCAGTAAGCCACCCTTCGGGGTCACGGGTGCTGAGCATCTTGAACCCTGCTGCTGAATACTGGTCACGATAGAGCCAGGCGATCGCTAGAAAGTGAGGCATCTGCCAAAACCAGAGGATCAAAAAGAGGACCCATCCACCAAGACTCATATGATCTGTAGCCGCCGTCCACCCAAGCAGCGGGGGCAGCGCCCCCGGGACCGCTCCGACAAGTGTATTTAGCTCGGTGAAACGCTTCAGAGGCGTATAGAGAGTGGCATAGATCAGGATCGTCAGGCCAGCGAGGATTGCTGTCAGGGGATTGGTAAAGAAAGCCAGAATGGCAATGCCGCTTCCGCTCGCGAGTAGACCAAAGAGCAGGGCATCAGAGGGATGCATCCTACGGGCAGGCAAGGGACGATCGGACGTCCGCGGCATCAGTGCATCGAGATCACGCTCCAGCCACTGGTTCAACGCCGAAGCTCCTGCAGCACTCAGCGCTGTTCCCAGCAGGGTAGCAGCAAGCAGGGTATAATCCATCGGTCCACGCCACCCCAGCAGGAAGCCTACCAGCGTGGTCATGAGGACTAAGAAGGAGAGGCGTGCCTTTGAGAGTTCGCTTAAATCAGAGAGCAGGCCTTGGTTTCTTTCAACAATCTTGGCAGTCACTTTGACAGCTCTCTCGTTCGCACTCATGAACGTCCTGTTGCAAATGAAGACGCGACGGAATAATCCCTTGCGGCGCAAAACACCCGAAAGGTGAAGAGAATCCCGAACGCTGTAAGCAGTGCACCGAGTGCCATATGAGAGGTGGCCACATCTGCAGCCTTATTCGACCAGATGGTAATAGCACCTAGCAGAATCTGGAGAAGGATCGTGCCCACCCAGAGCAGGCTCCACGCGCGCATCCAGTGACCGAGTGGAGTCTTGGCTACAGCCAAGGCCGCCGTTGTGATCACAATAAGAAGCAGCACAATAGCTCCGGCACGATGAATAAGCTGGAGGTAAATCTGGCCTGCTGAAACGGGGGCAATCCGGTCATTCGCACGTTCCCCATTGATGCGAGCCAAGGTGGAGATTGAGGTGTCGGGAATCAACGTGCCATAGGCAGTCGGAAAATCTCTGATTGCAAGCGGGGCGTGCTGGTGGCGGATCGTTGCAGCGAATCCGAGTTGGAAATATGTTAATGCCAGCCCGGCCAACACGAGCCAGCGTAATGATCCCGCAGCTTTGTCGGCATACCAGACACCTGAGAGAAACTTCCTACCGGTTACAGCGGTAATCACGAGGAGAAGGCCAAAGAAACTCTGGGCAAGCGCCGCATGGAAGATGCCGATCTGATCTTTATACAGAGTCACCCGGAGACCTCCAAGCACGCCCTGGGAGATCACACCGATCACGGCAGCCGCTGCCAGCCCTTTTACCCAAGCACGTTTTTCCTTTAAGAACGTGGCACCAGCCAAAACCAATGTGATCAGGCCGATTCCCGAGGCAAGTAAGCGATGTGAATGCTCCCAGAAGATCCCACCTACCCACTTCGAGTAAGGAAAGAGGAACATGTTGTAGCCATAGGTGGTCGGCCAATCGGGAACCGACATGCCCGCTCCCTTGGAAGTGACAAGACCTCCGACGACAATTAGAAAAAAAGTTGCCAGTGATCCGATCAGGGCGACCCGGTGAACTAAATTGACGGAGGTGGAGGCAGGGATAGTTTGACTCCCCGCCCGCTTCATTCCGACTGTTGCAACGCTAGTCACAGGATGACCCTAGTGGGCTTCCAGCGTGATGTGGGCAGGAGCCTTTTCGTTCTGAGGAAGGAAGTCTCTAACCAGACCTGGCACACTATACTCGTAAGGGCCATGATAGACCATTGGAGTCACCGCGAAGTTGCCATGTGGAATCGGATTCGAGACTGTCCACTCAAGCGTGGTTGAGTTCCAAGGATTTGCTGGTGCTTTCGGGCCGTACATCATGCTCCAGATAATGTTCCAAACAAAAGGGAGTGTCGCCAAACCAAGACCCATGGCTCCGATCGTGCAGACCACATTCAGGGGCTGAAGTTGCTTGAGGTGATCGTAAACTGTTGGATCAGCAATACGACGCATCATGCCACCGAGACCGAGGTTATGCATCGGGAAGAAGGTCAGGTTGAAGAAGACAAAGGTCATCCAGAAGTGGACCCATCCCAGTGTATTATTGAACATTCTGCCCGACATCTTTGGGAACCAGAAATAAACTGCTGCAAAGATCGCAAACATGCTGCCGCCGAAGAGGACGTAGTGGAAGTGGGCGACGATGAAGTAGGTGTGGTGAACAAAGAGATCGACAGGGGTCGAGGCCATGAAGATGCCACTCAATCCGCCGATGACGAACATCGAGACAAATGAGACCGCAAAAGCCATTGGTACCGTGTAGTGGATCGATCCACGCCATAGGGTCCCCATCCAGTTGAATGTCTTGATACCACTCGGAACGGCAATAACCATTGTGGAGACAGAGAAAGCGGCACTGAGTGTCAGGTTCATGCCGCTTACGAACATATGGTGACCCCAGACGATAAATCCGAGAAATCCGATCGAGATCATCGCCCAAACCATCGCCTTGTAGCCGAAGACTGGCTTGCGTGAGAAGACGGAAAGAATTTCCGAAGTGAGTCCCATGGCAGGAAGGATCAGGATGTAAACTTCGGGGTGGCCAAAAAACCAGAAAAGGTGCTGCCAGAGAAGCGGTTGACCATAACCGGAGGGACTGAAAAAGGTTGTTCCGAAATTCAGATCAAAGATAATCATTGCTGCGGCAGCAGAAAGAACGGGGATTGCTAGGATAAGAAGGATCGCCGTCAGGAAGATCGACCAGACTGGGAGTGGCATCCGGAACATTGTCATTCCTGGAGCCCGCATTGTGATGACGGTGGTGATGTAGTTCACGGCGCCGGTGATAGAAGAAAGACCATTCACAAAGAGTGCCGCACACCAAAGAGTCTGACCCATTGGCGTATTATTGTAGGCAGCAACGCTGCTTAACGGTGCATATGCTGTCCATCCTGTGCCGGGGGCGCCACCAGGAACCCAAAAAGAGCCAAGCATCATGATGCCGGAAATGGCGAAGAGCCAATAGCTGATTTCGTTTAGGGCAGGAAATGCCATGTCACCTGCGCCGATTTTCAGAGGAATTAGGAAATTCCCAAAAACGCCGATGAGCAGAGGCATTGCCACGAAAAAGACCAAGATTGTCCCGTGCATGGTGACCAACACATTGTAACCGCTGGGGATAATAGCTCCTTCGTCATTCACGATTCCGTGAGGAAGCAGGTGACCGATCACAGGGATCGGATGCCCTGGAAAAGCCAACTGCCAACGCATTGCTAAGGCCATCGCGCCTCCGAACAAAAGGAAAAATGTAGCAGACCAGAGGAATTGCAGCGCAATCACCTTGTGATCGGTGTTCCAGAGATAATGCATAATCCCGGGCTTTCCATGTCCATGGTCATCATGATGACTACCGCCGTGGGTCTCCACGGTTGCGATGCTGTCGTGGGTAATTGATGCGCTCATTAAGTTATAGTTTATTCCCAGCTACTGGAGCAGTCAAGGAGGCTGCCTTTGCAGGACTCGGTGTCACAACGGGAACGGATGGAGGCGCGGGTATGATCCCCGCATTCTTCTGCTGACGAGGGGTCAACCATTTCTGAAACTCTTCTTCAGAGACAATTTTGATCGGTGCTTTCATATTGTAATGACCGGTTCCACAGAGTTGGTTGCATGCCAACTGGAAATCTCCAAGTTGGGTGGCTTGAAACCAAACCCAGCCGATGGTGCGACCGGGCACGCAATCTTGATAGATCCTAAATTCTGGAACATAGAAAGAGTGAATCACATCTCGGGAGTGCAGCAAAACATGCACGGGTCTTCCGATGGGTATTACGAGTTCTGTCGAAATGACATCCTGTGCTGTTCTTGGATCCTCCGGATTCGTACCCCAGTGATTCTGCATCGATATTTTTCTGACGTCGATGGGTGCTAGCTTGCCGCTGATTCCAGGGTAACGCATCTCCCAGCCATACTGATAACAAGAAATATCGACGGTCAGCGCATTATCGGGCGCCGGGCGGTGTATCTCCTCCCAGACACGGTTGCTGTAGATGGCAAGGGCCAAGAAGATAATGGTTGGAATTGTTGTCCAGATGATCTCCAGCGTGTTGTTTCCATGGCTGTAATGAGCGGGCACACCGGGACGGCGCCGGTAAACGATCAAATAATAAATATAGGTTCCTTGAGTCAGTACGAATACCACGGCCGTGAGCCAGAAGATCATCTTGATGATCGAGTCGATCTGCATGCCAGTGGTCGTCACGCAAGGGGGGAGTCCATAGACATTTCCATTCCGCTGCTCGGCAAAGGCCCCGCCAGCCATGACTAAAGGGGCCAAGAAAACGCCACTTGTCAGTAACCGGGAAGCTATCCGTTTGATAAAGAACTGAGGAAGCATAGGGGTGGTCATTTTGTGGCTGGAGCGGCTCCTGATGCTGCGGAGGGTTTTACTGGAGAAACGGCCAGCAGTTGCTCTTGGGTCCAGGAATCGCTCTGGGCGGCGTCAGCCTTACGAATTTGAGTAACAAATTCTGGAGAAATAGCAGGCGCGTTGTTACCCCAATCCGAACGGATGTAGGTGAGGATGTCTGCGATCTGTTCGTCAGTAAGTTGCTTCCAAGGCACCATGGCATTATTGTAAGACTGACCCTTGACTACAAAAGGTCCCTGAAGGCCGTTTAGCACAAGCATCACGAGATGGTTCTCGGCATGGTTCCCCTCCGTAAGCACCCACTCACTCCCCGCGAGCGGGGGGAACTGACCGGCTACTCCCATGCCGTTTGCCTGATGGCAGACAACGCAGTTCTGAGTGTAGAGGCGCTTGCCGACAACCTTAGGATCCACGGGGGCCGCTGCCTGAGTTCCTCCTCCGGCCCAATTCACCGCATTCGACTCATAAACATCCTGACTGAAACCCCCGCTGTTAAATGCAAGGTAAAAAGCCCCCCAGCAGAGAGCGAGCATGAACGTCCCGACAAGCCATGGAGAGAGGGGCCTGTTGGTATCCTCGGATCCCTGTTCCTGCTGAAGATGGTGATGATCTTGATTCACAGCTATTCCTCTTTACTTCTTATTTTGCAGCCCCGTTTTTCTTCACGGGAGCCTCCGGCAATGGATAATCATGGCGCAGGGAAAGGAGATAAGCGACAAGGTTCTTGGCATCGGCCGTAGGAATCACTTCGTAACCCTCCTTAGGGGCATCATCGCTTGGGAGATTGAGTGCTTCGTCGGATCGCTGACCCTGAATTTTACGGGTCAGGAATAAGTGGCTGAAACAGGGCATGACCGATCCTTCGCAGACGGTGGCAGGATGGTAGAGATGTATAAAGTGCCACTTGGCATCGGGACGACGCACTCCAATATTTGAGAGATCCTGGCCAAGGCGGCGCGATCCTAGGAAGGCTGTGCTATCACGCAGATAGTCCCGGGCAACGGAGGGACGCAGACCCCAACCCCGATCAACATCCGAAGTCGTAACGCTCAATTGACGCACCTGTTGACTATGGCAAGAGATACAACCCTCTGTCGCATAGACTCGCTGTCCAGCGATTGCTTGCCCCCCGTAGGTAGGGGGAAATGATCCACCGTTGTCTGGATCTGGCACGGGGATAAGACGTCCCAATTGCAGTGCAGGATAAGCGACGAGCCCGAGCCACGAAGTCAGAAAGACCAAGAAGATACCGCTCAGCAATGTAGGGAGGCGATGCATATTATTTCCCAGGTTGTTTGTTTAGGAGATAATCGCTCGCAAGTGCACGGGTGATGTTGGCACCGAGAGTCAGGGCGGCTATAAGGAGTAGTAACTGAGCCACACACTCCATCAGATGGAACGGATAGGAGTATGAGGTGATGTTGAGGAAGGAGACCGTAGGGTCTGCAAGTGCGATGCCTGTAAAAAGACCACCCAAAAGTAAGAGAGAGATCAGCATGGCTATTCCAACTAAAGTGAGAATGTAATGTCGACCGGCAAGCACGGGAGACCAGCAGTCGCGACCAAGGAGCTGGGGAAAGGACTCGTAGAGTACTGCGAAAAGAGGAAGAGAAATGGCACCTAGAATCCAGAGCTGGGTCTTTGCCTCAGTGAATGCAGTAAATCGAACAGCTCCGCTCACGCTTGGAAGAGAAGCAAGTGCACCGATTGATCCTACGCAGATCAGCGCATAGAGACCCATCAGAAGAAAACGAGCTGAAATGCTCCCGGCAACAATGGCTTCCTTACGATCCATCCCAAGAAGATTCAGCGAGATCATGAAGACCGGAATTAGGAAAAGGACTCCGGCAACAACCCCTGCGGAAGTCATCCAAGCAGGAACGGGTCCTCCGATGAGTCGATCCATTCCATTCCATCCTCCAAGGAGAAGAAGCATCCAGAAACTAAGGGTAGCCAAATTGCGGCGATTAAGATGAGATCCCAGAAGCCGTGGAAGAAGGGCATAGGCCGAGGCTAATGCCACCGGCAAGAGCCAGAGAGCAAGTAGGCTACCGCAATACCATGACTGGATCGGACCTTGGGCCGAGGCCTGGATGGGCTTCCATACCAGAAGAAGATTGGCCGTACCATAGACCCAAGGGAACCAGCAGAAAGCAGCGACCAAATACCATTGGGCGACCACCGCACGCCCCGTGCTTCGCTGATCAAAGAGTAAGACCGCCCAAATCCCGATCAGCAGGAAAGAGAGCAGCAGCATGGCGGAGGCCCAGCTGGGATACTCAAGCCACTCCACCCCGGAGCTATAGCCAGCAAGAATCGCGAGCGTTCCGAGCAGGACCGCGAGATTCCAAAGCACCGTAGCGCTAATGACCAGCGTGCGCAGCAACTCGCCGCCGAAGCCTCCACTGTGTTCACCGCCAAGCGGACGACCACAGAGACGAGCCATTAGCCAGATACCTGCGCCAAGAGCAGCTTGGGAAGCCCATCCATAGAGCATGAGATCGCGAGCCATCGGGGCAAGGCGACCATACGTCAGGAAGCTAAAACCCCCTAGGAATCCAGGCGCAATCAACTTTACTGAAACAATTAATGAAAGAAGAGATGCAATGACCAGCCAATGGATAGCGTTACCAAAAAGGATAATCACCGGTAGCCGGACCGAGGCATCAATTGCCTTGATGTCGACATGTAGATGACCCGACTTGTCGTCGTGATGAGGAAGGATATGGTCGCTCATGACTAGGGTTGAACCTCCTGAGGAGATTTGTTCGCAGAGGTCTGAAGTGCCGGAAGAACCAGCTCCATGGCATTAGTGATCGGGATATGGACAATTCCCTTGGCCTGATCATTCCACCCGTAGGCCGAGAGGGCATTCGAATCTGCTGCCTGAAGATCGGCAAGGTTTTTTGTCCGGACGGCGGCGCGGTCGTAATCCTCAGTTTCTGTGGCGGAAGTACCACGGTTTAGCCAGAGACCTCCGAGCACAGCAGCGAGAAGCAGGGTCAGAACTCCAATTAAGAGCAGGATGCCGGTCGATAAGCGCGGCGTTTCAGAAAGGGAGGTGTGATCGGTGCTCATCAGTCGATGTAGTTGACGGCCTCTGCCAAGCGAGGATCACGAGAAGGCCATAGGGGGGAATCACCGAGGCGCTTCAGGAAAAAAGCACTCAGCGTACAACCGATGGCAAGCAGCGCGACGACATCTAAAACGGCAGGGTGGAAACCTTCCGGATGAAGTATTGGCAAGATCATGGTGTAAACATCAAGTAGGTGCATGCAAAGAATCCAACCGGCAACCAGACCGAGGAATCCGGCGCTGGCCTTGGGAGCGCGGAAGAGTAGTAAGACAAAGGGAACCAAGAAGTGGCCCACAACAAGAATGATCCCTAGCACATTCCACGATGTGGAGGAACGTAGTACGTAGTAGACGCTTTCTTCGGGAATGTTCGCATACCAGATGAGCATGTACTGAACAAAAGCAATCCAAGACCAGAAAAGTGTGAAACCTAGCAGCAACTTGCCAAAAGCGAAGTTATGCTGGGTGGTCAGTACGCTTTTCAGATATCCGGCAGATCGAAGAGAATTGGAGAGAAGGATAATAACGCAGAGTGCAGACAGGACCGATCCGGCGAAAATGTAGAGGCCCCAGATGGTGGAATTCCACTTCCAATTGAGTCCCATGATCCAATCGATCGACCAGAAGGTAAGTGAGACGGCGCCAACAGGCACGAGGAAGTATGCCACCTTACGATTACGGATGGTGTGAATTGCTGCGCCATCTTTATCCTGAGCCAAGGAATTCCGACGGAGCAACAGTGCTCCAACTCCGAAGAGCAGGAAATAAAAGACGGTGCGAACCCAAAAGAAATTCACATTCAGATAGGCGGATTTTTCCGCTAGCTCATGGTT
>Ga0114962_10001016_pt1 | contig 24347 bp, 19 predicted proteins | sample C_130820_MF_Meta_FD_87017 | JGI IMG/M metagenome (GOLD analysis project Ga0114962, IMG submission 87017) | Freshwater microbial communities from Lake Croche, Canada to study carbon cycling - C_130820_MF_MetaG | ecosystem: Environmental > Aquatic > Freshwater > Lake | place: Lake Croche, Canada... | reverse complement strand
CCTGTCACGACATTGAACTGACCCCGTGGAATATCCACGCTCAAGCTCTTCAAGTTGTGTTCTTTGGCATGAACGATGCGGATATGGTTATTCACCTCAGCCCGCGCCACCGCCACATAGGCCGCCACTCTTTCGGACACCTTATGCACCTGACCCATGCTTTGCTCGTAGTCGCGCAGGGCTTGACCCGTATGCGAGGTGGGATGCTCGCGCAAGGTTTCTGGCGTTCCCTCAGCCACCAACAAGCCGCCACCTTCGCCGCCTTCAGGACCAAGGTCAATCAACCAATCGCTGGAGCGAATCACATCCAAGTTGTGCTCGATGACGATGAGTGAATGTCCCGCCTCCAGCAGCCTGCGTAATGCTCGCATCAGCTTGGCGATGTCATCGAAGTGCAAACCCGTTGTGGGTTCGTCAAACAAAAACAAAGTGCCTTTACGTGCCGTGGCTTGTCTGCTTGACGACGCCGATTTCGCCGCCTCAGCCAAGAAACCCGCCAACTTCAAACGCTGTGCTTCGCCGCCACTGAGGGTGGGCACGGGTTGGCCCAAGCGCACATATTCCAAGCCCACATCCACAATCGGTTGCAAAGCGCGAATCACCTCGCGGTCGTTGGCAAACAGCTGCGCGGCTTCACTCACCGTCAGCGCCAGCACGTCAGCCACATTCAAAAAATAATTGGGATCTGACCCCGATTTTTTTCTCTCAATTTTGACTTCGAGGATTTCGGGGCGATAGCGCTGTCCGTTGCAATCGGGGCAGCGTAGATAAACATCGCTTAAAAACTGCATTTCCACATGCTCAAAGCCTGAACCACCGCAAGTGGGGCAACGGCCATCGCCGCCATTGAAGCTGAACTTAGAGGCGGTGTAGCTGCGCTGGCGTGACATCGCGGTATTGGCAAAAATCTCGCGTATCGCATCCCATGCGCCCACATAGCTCACAGGGTTGGAGCGTGCAGTTTTGCCAATCGGCGACTGATCCACAAACACCACATCGCTCAAATGATCGGCACCCAGCAAGCGGTCATGCGTGCCCGCGCCATCGGTGGATTTACCAAAGTGGCGCAGCAAGGCAGGCGCCAAAATGTCTTGAATCAAGGTGGATTTGCCCGAACCGCTTACGCCGGTAACAGTGACCAAGCGTTGCAGTGGGAACTCGATGCTCAGGTCTTGCAAATTATGTTCTCGCGCACCTTCCAAAATCAAGCGAGGCGTGGCGTCTGTGACCAAACGCTTCAAACCCAATCCCACTTGTTTGCGTGCGCCCAAATAGTCGCCGGTCAAGGTGTTGGCGCTTTTGAGTTGCTGGGGTGTGCCATCAAAAACAATTTGCCCCCCGCGCTCCCCCGGTCCAGGTCCCATGTCCACAATGCGGTCTGCCGCCAACATCACCGCGGGATCGTGCTCGACCACCACCAAGGTGTTGCCGGCATCGCGCAGGCGCAACATGGCTTGGGTGATGCGGTGCATATCGCGGGGATGCAAACCAATGCTGGGTTCATCCAGCACAAACAAGGTGTTCACCAATGACGTGCCCAAGGCGGTGGTTAAGTTGATGCGTTGCACTTCGCCGCCACTCAAGGTGCGGCTTTGCCTGTCCAAGCTCAAATAGCCCAAGCCCACATCGCACAGGTATTTCAAACGGGTACGAATTTCTTCAAACAGCAAATGCAGAGCCTGTTGCTCGGCTTGTGCATGGGCCGTCAAAGAGTCGTCTTTTGCCATGTGCTCGAAAAACATCCGCAAGCGGTCTATGGGCAACAGCATCAAATCGTGCAAACACAAACCCGGCAAGGCGCTCAACTGCTCGCGAGTCCACGCGACGCCTTGCGGCAAAAAACGCTTTGCGTCCGGCATGGCTGCTTGGGCGCTGGCCATGCTGCCCACACGCCATAACAAACTCTCGGTCTGCAAACGCGCCCCGCCGCAATCGCCACACGGTGTGTAACTGCGGTACTTGGACAGCAAGACGCGTATGTGCATCTTGTAAGACTTGGTTTCTAAGTATTCAAAGAAGCGCTTGATGCCATACCACTGTTGGTTCCATTTGCCTGTCCAGTTGGGCGAGCCTTGGATGACCCAATGGTGTTGCTCTGGGGTGAGTTTGTTCCAAGGCGTGTCACGCGGAATACCAGCCGTTTCTGCGTGGCGCATCAAATCATCTTGGCATTCTTTCCATGCCGGTGTTTGTATCGTCTTGATGGCCCCCATACGCAAGGTGAGTTTGGCGTTGGGAATCACCAAGCCGTAATCGACACCAATGACGCGGCCAAAGCCTTTGCACTTGGGGCAAGCACCTGCTGGCGAATTGAAAGAAAACATGGACGGCGTGGGGTCCTTGTAACGCTCATCGCTGTGAGGACAATGCAAGCCGGTTGAAAAACCAAACGCCTCACCTTTAGATTCGCTTTCAGCTTCTGCCGCCATGCGGTAAGCCGTCATGCGGCCACTGCCACGCTGCAAGGCCACCTCGATGGCCTCCATCACCCGTGAAGGCTCAGCACTTTGCAACCTGAACCTGTCGGCGGCCACATCCCATACTTGCGGCGCATCTTTGGTTTTGCCCTCGCGCTGGGTATGCACGCGGCTAAAGCCACTGGCACTCAACCACGCTTGCAATTCTTCCGCTGTCGTGTTGGCCGGCAACTCGACGGGGAAGGTGATGACCCAGCGCGGGTCTCCCGCGCTCAAGGCTTGGAGTTGCGCAAAAATGGTTTGCGCATTGTCATGTTTGACGGCCTGGGCGGTCTGCTTATCAAACAACTGTGCAGCCCTTGCAAACAACAACTTCAAATGGTCATTGAGCTCGGTCATGGTGCCCACGGTGGAGCGAGAACTGCGCACCGGGTTGGTTTGGTCAATAGCGATAGCTGCAGGCACACCATCGACCTTGTCTACAGCCGGCCGGTCCATGCGGTCTAGGAATTGACGTGCATAGGCGCTGAAGGTTTCGACATAGCGCCGCTGACCCTCGGCATACAAGGTATCGAACACCAAACTGGATTTGCCCGAGCCACTGGGCCCCGTGAACACCGTTAACTCACCTGTGTGAATATCGATATCCAGGTTTTTAAGGTTGTGCTGGCGAGCACCTCGAATACGAATCAATCCCTGTCCCATGCCTTGCTATTCCCCGAGATAGGCCGCCCGCACCTTGGGGTCGTGCAACAAATCATGCGCCTGACCTTGCATGCTGATTTGACCTGACTCCATGACATAAGCGCGTTGAGCGATTTTGAGAGCGCGACTGGCGTTTTGCTCCACCAGCAACAAAGTAACTCCCATGGCAGCCACCTCGCTAATCACCTCAAAGATTTTGTCCACCATAAGTGGCGACAAACCCATGGAAGGTTCATCGAGCAACAGCAACTTAGGGCGACTCAATAATGCACGGCCCATAGCCAACATTTGCTGCTCACCGCCCGACAAGGTGCCGGCCAACTGAGCGCTGCGCTCCTTCAATCGTGGGAATAAAGCAAACACCCGCTCGATGTCGGCGGCAATTCCTTCTTTGTCGTCGCGCAAATAAGCACCCATTTGCAAGTTTTCCAAAATACTCATACGGGTGAACACGCCACGACCTTCGGGCACCATCACCAAGCCTTGTTTGACCAAGCCCCATGCGCCTTGGTCTTGGATGTCTTTGCCCAAATACTCTATGCTGCCCGAAGAGGCTGCCAAGGTACCGGTGATGGCCTTCATGGTGGTGGTCTTGCCTGCGCCATTGGAGCCTATGAGGGAGACCAATTCGCCTTCACGCACCTCCAAGCTGATGCCTTTGACGGCTTGTATCCCGCCATAGGCCACCTGCAAGTTGTTTACTTTCAACAAGACCTTAGGCTCACTCATCTCAATTTGCCCCAGTACCTAAATAGGCTTCGATCACCTTGGGGTCCGATTGCACTTGCGCCGGTGTACCTTGAGCGATTTGTTTGCCATAGTCGAGTACGGTAACCGCGTCGCACAAGCCCATGACCAATTTCACATCATGCTCAATCAGCAAAATAGTGCGCCCATCTTTGCGAATACGGTCGATCAACTCACGCAGCTGCACTTTTTCGGTGGCGTTCATGCCTGCAGCGGGTTCGTCTAAAGCAATCAACTTGGGGTCGGTGGCCAAAGCACGGGCAATCTCTAAGCGACGCTGGTCGCCATAACTCAGGGTACGGGCTTTGAATTCGGCCAAATGGGCAATGCCCACATAGTCGAGTAACTCTTTGGCACGCTGGGCAATCTCAATTTCTTCTTGCACAAACTTGGTGGTCCGAAATATCGCGCCCAACAAGCCCGAACCGCTGCGCACGTGACGACCGACCATGACATTTTCCAGCGCAGTCATCTCGGCAAACAAACGAATATTTTGAAAAGTTCGTGCAATGCCGGCTTGCGCCACCTCATGCACCGCCGTGGGTTGGTAAGACTGTCCGGCCAGCATGAAGCTGCCGCTGTCTGGCGTGTACAAACCCGTGATGACATTGAAGAAGGTGGTTTTGCCCGCGCCATTGGGGCCAATCAAGCCATACACCTGGCCTGCCTGAATCGTCATGCCAACATCGTTTAAAGCTTGCAAACCGCCAAAGCGTTTAGAGATGCCTTGCACCTGCAATACCGGCGTGCTCATGGCTTGTCTCCACCGCTAGGCAAGACTTTGCCGTGGTCGGGTGCGGGCCACAAACCCCGTGGGCGCCACAGCATGATGACGATCATGGCCAAGGCAATCAATAGCTGGCGCAGGATGGCTGCATCCAAGCGCCCATCGGTCATGGCTTGCAAAGGACCCGCAACAAAACGCAAGACTTCAGGCAAAGCAGATAACAACACCGCGCCCAAAATCACCCCCGGCAAATGACCCAAGCCGCCTAAAACCACCATGGCCACAATCATGACCGATTCCATCAAGCTGAAGGACTCGGGCGACACAAAACCTTGGAAAGAGGCAAACATGACACCGGCCACGCCACCAAAAGTGGCACCCATACCAAAGGCCATGAGCTTCAGATTACGGGTATTGATGCCCATCGCCTTGGCAGCAATTTCGTCTTCACGAATCGCCATCCATGCGCGGCCTATGCGCGAAGTTTGTAGCCGATAGCAGATCAGCACACTCACCAACACCAGCGCTAAAAACAGGTAGTAATACTGGGTCACGCTGGAGAGTTCTATAAAGCCTAAATCTATTTTTCGAGATAAGGGATGGCCCATGACCGTCATCGGGTCGATAGCGCCCAAGCCCTTGGGGCCGTTGGTGATGTTGACCGGGTTGTCCAAGTTATTCATGAACACACGGACAATTTCACCAAAACCCAAAGTAACAATGGCCAAGTAGTCGCCGCGTAGCTTCAAAGTGGGCGCACCCAACAACACGCCAAACAGTCCCGCCAAACCTGCCCCTATGGGAATGACTGCCCACAGAGGTGTGTGCAAACCGTTGGGAAACATGGCGGCAATCCATGGGAAGGTGTCCGTGAGATGGGGCGAGGCCAACAAGCCAAAGATATACGCGCCAAATGCAAAAAAGGCCACAAAGCCTAAATCGAGTAAGCCGGCATAACCCACCACAATGTTCAAGCCCAAGGACAGCAAGACATACAAAAGTGCCATGTCGGCAATCCGAACCCAGGCATTGCCCACCGACTGCAGCAACAAAGGCAGCAGCAACAAGCCAATGGCCCATAACAGATACGAAACGGGTTTGGCTTTGTTCATGCGCGATCCGCCACACGTTCGCCGAGTAAGCCCGAAGGTCGCAAGGTCAGCATGATGATGAGCACCACAAACGCAAAAATATCAGCGTAATGACTGCCCAACACGCCGCCTGTGAGGTCGCCAATATAGCCCGAGGCAATCGACTCAATTAACCCAAGCAAGATACCGCCCACCACCGCGCCGGCCAAATTGCCGATGCCGCCAAACACTGCCGCGGTGAAGGCTTTGAGCCCGGGCAAAAAGCCCATGGCGTGTTGCACAGTGCCGTAGTTAGAGGCCCACATCACGCCGGCCAAAGCGGCCAATATGGCACCGATGATGAAGGTGGCCGAGATGACGGTGTCGGGGCGCACGCCCATCAAGGTGGCCACACGTGGGTTTTCTGCGGTGGCGCGCATGGCACGTCCCAAGCGGGTGCCATTGACCAACCACATCAAAAGCGCCAGCGAAATCGCCGTGACCCCCAAGATCATGATTTGGGTTGGCGTAATGACAGCGCCTCCAATATCAATCGGGTCTGGCGGCAACAACGTGGGGAATGCCTTGTAGTTGGGCTTCCAAATAATCATGGCCAATGTTTGCAACAAGATCGACATGCCAATCGCCGTGATGAGAGGCGCCAACTTGGGCGCACCGCGCAAGGGGCGGTAGGCAATCTTTTCTATGGCGAAATTAAGGGCAGCGGCCACCGCGCAGGCCACCAGCAAAGAGATCAACAACATCAGCCAACCCGGCATGCCGGGCACATGCTCTTGCAATAAACCAATCACCGTCCAACTGGTGAGTGCACCCACCATCAGCACTTCGCCATGGGCGAAGTTGATGAGGTTGATGATGCCATACACCATGGTGTAGCCCAAGGCGACCAGCGCATACATGCTGCCCAAAACCAAGCCATTGATGATTTGCTGGAAAAAGATATCGATGGCGGAACTCCTGAGGGTGCCGGATTGTAGGTAAAAAAAAGCCCTCCGCTAGGGAGGGCCTCACCTGCTACGCATAAGCGCAGTTTAGTCCTCGGCGTAGATGTCCACGTCTTTGGTTTCTTTGATGAACAAAGTTCCAATGATGAAGGTGGCACCCGCGATGATGATGGGGTACCACAAGCCGTTGTACATATTGCCGGTTTGCGCCACGATAGCAAAAGCCGTGGTGGGCAGCAATCCACCAAACCAGCCGTTACCGATGTGATAAGGCAAAGACATCGAGGTGTAGCGGATGCGGGTGGGGAACATCTCAACCAACATGGCAGCAATGGGACCATAAACCATGGTCACCAACAAAACCAAATAGGAGAGGATGGCAATCACTGCCCAGTTATTCACTTTGGCCGGATCGGCCTTGGCAGGATAGCCAGCCGCTTTCAAGGCAGCGCTGAGGTTGGTAGAAATGACAGCGTCTTTGCTTTTCTTTTCATCCGACAGGTTCTTCAAGCCATCTTCAGCAGCTTTGACAGCCTTTTCGTTGACGGGCTCAGCCGCTTTCAGATCAGCCAATTTCTTTTCCGCCACTTCTTTGGCTGCAGCCACATCTTCAGGGGTGACCGTGGTTTTGATTTCCACATCACCCACTTTGATCAGCGCGGGGGTACCCGCAGCTGCCACTTCGTTGGAGTAGCTGACCGAGCTGGCTGCCAATTTTTGCTTGGCTATATCGCAAGACGATGTGAACTTTCTGGTGGCCGTGGGGTTGAACTGGAAAGAACACTCGGCAGGGTCAGCGATGACCACCACTTTATTGGCTTGTTGCGCAGCGTGTAAATCGGGGTTAGCTGCCTTGGTGAGTTGCTCGAACACGGGGAAGTAGGTCAACACGGCCAACAAACAACCCAACATGATGATGGGCTTGCGACCGATTTTGTCGGACAAAGCACCAAACACGATGAAGAAAGGTGTGCCGATGATCAAGGACGCCGCCACAAACAAGTTGGCTGTGGCACCGTCAACCTTCAAGGACTGGGTCAAGAAGAACAAAGCATAAAACTGACCGGTGTACCAAACTACGGCTTGACCCGCTGTGAGGCCGATCAAAGCCAAGATGACAATTTTGAGGTTTTTCCATTGACCAAAAGACTCGGTCAACGGCGCTTTAGAGGTTTTGCCTTCGGCCTTCATTTTCACGAAAGCAGGCGACTCGTTCATTGACAAGCGGATGTAAACCGACACGGCCAACAAAGCGATAGAGACCAAGAAAGGAATGCGCCATCCCCAATCGACGAAAGCCTCTTCACCAATGGCGGTGCGCGTTCCCAAAATCACCAGCAAGGAAAGGAACAGGCCCAGCGTGGCAGTGGTTTGAATCCAAGCGGTATACGCACCACGCTTGCCATGCGGCGCGTGTTCGGCCACATAAGTGGCGGCACCACCGTACTCACCCCCCAAAGCCAAACCTTGCAACAAGCGCAAAGCAATCAGGATGACTGGTGCAGCCACACCAATGCTGGCATACCCCGGCAAAATGCCAACAATGAAAGTTGACAGGCCCATGATGAGGATGGTGACCAAAAAGGTGTACTTGCGACCGATCATGTCGCCCAAGCGGCCAAAGAAAATGGCGCCAAAGGGGCGAACAATAAAACCAGCAGCAAAAGCCAACAGGGCAAAAATGAAGGCTGAGCCTGCGTCCAAGCCACTGAAAAACTGCTTGGCAATGATGGCGGCCAAAGAACCATACAAATAAAAGTCATACCACTCGAACACGGTGCCAAGTGAGGACGCAAAAATAACTTTCTTTTCTTCCGACGACATTGGTCGGTCTTCATGAACGATGGCCATGGGGTCTCCTAGGGTTTTGAGGGTCCAGTGATCAGACCTTTACGCATTGTGGGTAGGCGTGCTTGCCAGCAACTGACTTCAAGCTGAACAAGCGCTGACAAACCTAGTGCAAACCCTGTGCATAGGTTTCATCATATGAATTAGCCATGTGTTTCTATACGCTCGCCCAACCTCGCCCACATACGGTGTTGGTCTTGCGGGCTGGCATAGCCCCAACGCGCAATTTCATCTAAGGTTCGTAAACAACCGGCGCATTCGCCCGTACTTTCGTTCATTGTGCAAATCGACAGGCACGGTGACAAAGGGCGCTCGTCGACCGGGGTTTGTTTGACCGACAACCAACGCTCACGCAACACATGCCAAGGGGTGGTGGGCAAGCTCATCTCAATCAGCCTGCACATCTAGGCGCAACAAGGGTGCACCTTCTGCCACTTGGTCACCGGGGGCATACAAGAGTTCGGCCACGGTGCCCGCCGCAGGCGCGGCCACGGTGTGCTCCATCTTCATGGCCTCCATCACCGCCAAGGCTTGGCCCGCTTGCACCTTGTCGCCTACTCTCACCATGAATGACAACAGCTTGCCGGGCATGGGGGCAGACAAGTTGCCACCTGCTGCCGCGTCTTGCGCAACATGGGCCAAAGGATTGATGCGAAGCAAACTGCAACTGCCGGCGTCAGCAAACACATAGCGCTGGTCTTTGAAAGTGTAGACATGGGCGCGTAAGCGCTGCGGCCCCCATTGCAGCAAGACAGCGCCGTCTTGGGCTTGCCAATGAAAAGAATGCGTCGCGTCCCCCACTTGCAAAACCATCGCGTCATGGTTGTGCTGCATCAGGCTAGCTGTCCAATTTTTATCCGCGAAAGCAAATTCGAAAGTACGTCGGCTGCTGCCTTGAACCGTCCAGCCATCGGTCAAGGCCCAAGGGTCAGTCCACCCTGACTTGTCAGCGAGGGCTGATTGCAACTCTTGCGCCACAGCCGCTGCCACCGCCCACTCCACTGCCAAAGGCTGCTGATGGAACAACACCTCTTTCTCACGCTCAATCAAAGCCGTGTCTAGTTGTGCTTGGGCAAAAGAGGGGCTGCGAAGCACTTGCCTTAAAAAAGCCACATTGTTGGCGACGCCCACGACATGCAACTCAGACAAAGCTTGGTCTAAGCGAGACAAGGCTTGCTGTCGAGTTTCACCGTGCACGATAAGCTTGGCAATCATCGAGTCGTAATGCGGGCTGATGTCGTCGCCCTCGCGTACACCGCTGTCCCAGCGCACCGCTGCCTGCGTGAAGCCTTGCGCCACAGGCGTGCGAAGCACATACAAATGTCCCGTGGCGGGTAAAAAATCTTTGTCCGGTGTTTCAGCGCAAATGCGGGCTTCAATGGCATGGCCTTGCACCCTCACTTGTTCTTGGCTCAAGGGCAGAGGCTCACCTGCGGCGATGCGCAACTGCCATTCCACCAAATCTAAACCTGTCACTGCCTCAGTGACGGGGTGCTCTACCTGCAAGCGGGTATTCATCTCCATGAAGAAGAAATCCATGCCCTGCTCTGACTGCTCAACTATGAACTCCACCGTGCCCGCGCCTAGGTAGTTGACCGCCTTGGCCGCCGCGACCGCGGCCGCACCCATGCGTTCGCGCAATGCTGACGACAAGCCAGGGGCCGGTGACTCTTCCAACACTTTTTGATGCCTGCGCTGCACCGAGCAATCACGCTCGTGCAAATGAATGAGATTGCCTTGGCTGTCCCCAAACACCTGGATTTCAATATGCCTTGGCTTCTGCACGTATTTTTCAATCAGCACCGCATCGTCATTGAAACTGCTTTTGGCCTCGCGTTGGCACGAAGCCAAGGCTTCGGTGAACTCTTCTGCACGGTTGACGATGCGCATACCCTTGCCGCCCCCGCCCGCGCTGGCCTTGATGAGCACAGGAAAGCCAATTCGCTGGGCTTGCTGCGCCAGCAAAACCGGGTCTTGGTCTGCGCCGTGGTAGCCGGGCACCAAAGGCACGCCAGCTTTTTCCATCAGTTGTTTGGATGCAGCTTTGAGGCCCATCGCCTTGATCGACGCAGAAGAAGGCCCAATGAAGATCACCCCCGCTTGCAGGCATGCGTTGGCAAAGTCGGCGTTTTCGCTTAAAAAACCATAACCTGGGTGAATCGCTTGTGCGCCGGTCTGCATGGCCGCTTGCAAAATGCGTTGCCATTGCAAATAGCTGTCTTGTGGCGCATTGCCGCCTATATGCACTGCCTCGTCGCAGGCTTGCACATGGGCTGCATTTGCATCCGCGTCCGAATACACCGCCACGCTGCGCACACCCAAACGACGGGCGGTAGCGGCCACGCGGCAAGCAATTTCACCGCGGTTGGCAATCAGGATTTTTTGAAACATGGGTTCAGTAACGCTTAGCAACTTCTTCCAGCATCACCTCGGTGGCACCGCCACCAATGGCAAGTACGCGAGCGTCGCGCCATAAGCGTTCGATAGGCGCTTCTCGCATATAGCCCATGCCGCCCCAAAACTGCTGGCAGCCGCCGACCACTTCATTCACCAACTCGCCGGTCAAAGCCTTGAGCATGGAAACCTCTTGCACGATGTCGTGGTCTTGCGTGACCGACCAAGCACAGTGGTACATGAACTGTCGCGCAGCGCGGGTTTTGGCGTCGAGCATGGCAATGCGCTGGCGGATGTTTTGCATGTCCCACAGCGATTTGCCAAAGGCTTGGCGCTGCTTCACATAATCCAAAGTGAGTTCTATGGCACGTTGACAATGACCAACCGCCATGGCCGCCAAAGCGATGCGCTCGGTTTGCAGGTTTTTCATCAGGGCATAAAAGCCTTTGTCTTGCTCGCCCAGTAAAGCCTCGGGGCCCAAACGCACGTTGTCAAGCACCAGCTCTGCGGTGTCGGAACACAGCCAGCCGGTTTTGTCCAAAGAACGGCCCACGCTGAAACCAGGTGTGCCTTTTTCCACAATGAACATGGACATCTGGTGCTTGCCCTCGCCGGTTTTGGCGGCGATGAAATACACATTGGCATGTACGCCGTTGGTGATGTAGAGCTTGGTGCCGTTGAGCACCCAGCCGTCACCTTCACGCTTGGCGGTTGAGCGCATGCCCGACAAATCGGAACCTGCGCCAGGCTCGGTCATGGCCACCGCGCTGATGATGTCGCCCGCAATGAGGCTGGGCAGATATTTGGCTTTTTGCGCGGGGGTTCCTGCATGGTGCAAATGCGGACTGGCCATATCGGTATGCACCAATACGCTGACAATGAAACCGGCAAAGGTGGACTGCGACAAGCTTTCTGCGAACACCAGATTGGTCAGGGCATCGGCCTCGGCACCACCATACTCGCTCTCGTACATCAAACCAAAAAAACCGGCTTGGCCCATTTTTTTCAATACATCACGCGGCACCTTACCTGCTTTTTCCCATTCCAACCCAAAGGGCTCGACTTCGCGTTCGAGGAAGCGCTGCATTTGGTCGCGCAAGGTTTGGTGTTCGGGCAGGTGGTAAATGTGGTTCATGGTTTTCAGACGTTAAGGAAATTACATGCGAAACACGCCAAAGCGTGTCTCGGGGATGGGTGCATTGAGCGCGGCAGACAGACCCAAAGCCAAAACCCGTCGGGTGTCTGCGGGATCTATCACGCCATCGTCCCATAAGCGGGCGCTGGCGTAATAGGGGTGGGATTGATGAGCAAATTGGTCCAGCAAAGGCTGCTTGAAAGCAGCTTCTTCCTCGGCGCTCCATGCGCCGCCCTTGGCCTCAATGCCGTCGCGGCGCACCGTGGCCAAGACGCTGGCGGCCTGCTCGCCGCCCATGACACAAATGCGGGCGTTGGGCCACATCCATAAAAACCGTGGGTTGAAAGCGCGGCCACACATACCGTAATTGCCCGCGCCGTAGCTTCCGCCAATGATGAAGGTGAATTTGGGCACTTGCGCCGTGGCGACTGCCGTGACCATCTTGGCACCATGGCGGGCAATGCCCTCGTTTTCATATTTGCGCCCCACCATAAAACCGGTGATGTTTTGTAAAAATACCAAGGGAATTTTTCGCTGGCAGCACAGTTCGATGAAATGCGCGCCCTTTTGCGCCGACTCGGAAAACAGCACGCCGTTGTTGGCGATGATGCCCACGGGCATACCCTCCACATGGGCAAAACCGCACACCAAAGTCGCGCCAAAACGCGGCTTGAATTCGTGCAGTTCTGAACCATCAACCATGCGAGCAATGATTTCACGCACGTCATAAGGTTTTTTGGTATCGGTGGGAATCACGCCATGTAACTCTTGCACGTCATACAAAGGCGCACGGGCCTCTTGCACCGCCAATTGAATGTGTTTGTTTCGGTTCAAGCGTGACACAGCCTCACGGGCCAAGGCAATCGCATGCGCGTCGTTATCGGCCAAATGATCAGCCACGCCCGATAAACGGGTGTGCACATCGCCTCCGCCCAAGTCTTCGGCGGAAACGATTTCGCCAATCGCCGCTTTCACCAAGGGCGGGCCACCCAAAAAGATGGTGCCTTGGTTTTTCACAATGATGGTCTCGTCGCTCATCGCCGGTACGTAGGCGCCGCCGGCGGTGCAACTGCCCATGACCACAGCGATTTGCGCGATGCCTTGGGCACTCATATTGGCTTGGTTGAAGAAAATTCGACCAAAGTGCTCTTTGTCGGGAAACACATCGTCTTGGTTGGGCAAGTTGGCGCCGCCCGAATCGACCAAATAAATACACGGTAAATTGTTTTGCTGGGCGATTTCTTGCGCCCGCAAATGTTTCTTTACCGTCATGGGGTAGTAGGTGCCGCCCTTGACTGTGGCGTCGTTGCAAACGATAACGCAATCGATGCCGCTGACCCGCCCAATACCAGCGATCACGCCTGCACAAGGTGCGTCACCTTGGTACATGCCGTGCGCGGCCAAAGGACTGAACTCTAAAAACGGCGTGCCAGGGTCGAGCAACAAAGCCACCCGTTCGCGGGGAGGCAACTTGCCACGAGCGAGCTGCTTGGCGCGTGCGGTCTCTCCCCCACCCAAAGCGCTGCGCTGCAGCTGCAAGCGTAAGTCATCGACCATGGCCTGCATGGCTTGGGCATTGGCCAAAAAATCGGCCGATCGGGGGGAGAGTTGACTGGCCAAAACGCTCATGGCGTGCTTAAATTAATTCCAACGCCATGGCCGTGCCTTCGCCGCCACCAATGCACAGTGTGGCGAGACCTTTTTTCAGACCCTTGGCTTTCAAAGCGTGAAGCAAGGTAACGATGATGCGCGCACCCGATGCACCAATGGGGTGACCCAAAGCACAAGCACCACCATGGATATTCACAATCTCATGCGGCACATGCAGCTCGTGCATCAGCGCCATGGGCACCACGGCAAAGGCTTCATTCACTTCCCACAAATCTATATCGCCCACTTTCCAACCGGCGCGAGCCAAGGCTTGTTGTGTGGCACCCACGGGGGCCGTGGTAAACCACTCTGGCTCTTGTGCAAATGTGGCGTGACTGGCGATACGCGCCAAGGGTGTGCAGCCCAGTTTTTTTGCTGTGCTCTCACGCATCATCACCAAGGCGGCTGCGCCGTCATTGATAGACGAGCTGGATGCGGCAGTGATGGTGCCATCTTTTTTGAAGGCAGGCTTTAAAGTTTTGACTTTGTCGAGTTTGACTTTGCCAGGACCTTCATCGATAGAGATCACTCGCTCGCCTGCACGGTCTTTGACAGTAACAGGTGTGATTTCGGTGGCGAATGCGCCCGATGTGGTCGCAGCCTTGGCACGCTCCACACTGGTCATAGCGTAATGGTCTTGGGCATCACGGCTGAAGTTGTATTTAGCTGCGCAGTCTTCACCGAAAGTACCCATGGAGCGACCGGCCTCGTACGCGTCTTCAAGACCATCCAACATCATGTGATCATAAATTTTGTCGTGACCCATGCGGTAGCCACCACGACCTTTGAGCATCAAGTAAGGCGCATTGGTCATGCTCTCCATACCGCCCGCAATCAAAACGTCTTGGCTGCCTGCGCTCAATATGTCGTGGGCGAACATGGCCGCACGCATGCCCGAACCGCACATTTTGGACAAAGTCACGGCTCCCGCGCTTTTGGGTAAACCCCCTTTAAAAGCGGCTTGACGCGCCGGCGCTTGGCCCTGGCCAGCCATCAAACAATTGCCAAACAAAACTTCTGTAACGGCTTCGGGAGAAATGCCTGCACGTTGTACAGCCGCTGCAATGGCCACCCCACCCAAATCATGGGCGGACAGGGCGGAGAAATCTCCTTGGAAACTCCCCATTGGGGTACGGGCGGCGCTGACGATAACGATGGGATCTGACATACAAACTCCTGAAAAGAAAAACTATGACACTGCGCGCAAAGCTGCACGCTGAACTTCGAAACGCTTGTCGGCTTCGTAGGGAAACACATCATGAACATGACCACTGGCGATTTTGGACTTGTGTCCTTGCCAGAAACTTGCGTCAAGCAATTCACCGTGGTGCTTCATAAAAACTTCACGAACATTTGGGTTGCCTAATAAAAAAGGACCAAAAGTTTCAGGGAACACATCATGTGGGCCCACGTGATACCAAATCTCGCCCGACATTTCATCCTCTTCATTGCGAGGTGCTGGGACGGTGCGGAAATTGCAATCGGTGATGTATTCAATTTCATCGTAATCGTAAAACACCACTTTGCCGTGTCGGGTGATGCCAAAATTTTTCCACAACATATCCCCTGGAAATATATTGGCCGCCACCAAATCTTTGATGGCATTGCCATATTCAATTACGGCCCTTTCCATTTGCATTTTGGCGCGAACATCGTCTAGACCTGTATCAAAGGCTTCTTGCAAATAAATGTTCAAAGGGATCATGCGCCTCTCGATATACGCATGCTTGATCAGCACCTCACTTTGCCCCGTGTCTGCGCGATGGTAAATCTCGATTTGACTGGGTGCGAATTTTTGAATCTCCGCGATCAACTCTTCTTCAAAGCGCTCTCGAGGGAAAACCACATTGCTGTACTCCAAGGTGTCAGCCATTCGACCCACCCTGTCGTGCTGCTTGACCAGCAGATATTTGCCTTGAATTTGCTCTCGCGTTGTGTCTTTTTGTGGCGGATAAAAGTCTTTAATGACTTTGAATACAAATGGAAATGAAGGCTGATCGAACACCAACATGACCATGCCTTTGATGCCGGGCGCAATACGGAATTTGTCGGTGCTGTGCCGCTGGTGATAAAGCAAATCTCGGTAAAACAAAGTTTTGCCTTGCTTGGCCAAACCCAATGCGTTGTAAATTTCTGCGCGCGGCTTGCGCGGCATCATGCTGCGCAAAAACTGCACATAAGCAGACGGCACATCCATGTCCACCATGAAGTATGCCCGTGCAAAACTAAACAGTATGAGTAAATCGTCTTCACCAAACAAGGCCGCATCGATCAACAGTTGTCCACGGCCATTATGCAAAATGGGCAGCGCAAAAGGAATTTCTTGAAAACCATTGATGACCTTCCCCACCACATACGCACCTTTGTTGCGGTAGAAAAGGCTTGAAAGCACCTGCACCTGAAAGTTGGCCCGCAGCTTGGCTTGACCCAAGCGCTGTTTGACATTACGCAAAATATCATTGGCATCGCGCTCGAGGTTTTCAAAGGTGCATTGCAAATCGAAGTTGCCAATCATGCGCACAATGATTTCATGTAAGTTGTCTTCGCTGGGATACCAAGCTTTGTAAGTTGGCTTGGCATCGGGTTCGGTGTTTTCGATGTACTCCGTGCTCACCGCAGGTCGCACAAAAATAAAGTCATTTTGAAAATAGCTGCGATCCAATATTTTGGTGGTGACAGAGTTAAAAAAAGTTTCTGCCAATTCAGGTTGGAAATGGTCGACCAACAAACCGATGTAATGCAGTTTCACCTGCTGCCAGACTTCGCTGGCTTGTTCGCCGGCTTTGTATTCAGCTTCTAAACGACTTGTGCACTCTTTGACTCGCAGATCATAAAACTCTATGCGCTCACGTTGAGCGCGTTGTTGGCCGTGCCAGTCTTGGGTTTCAAACCGGTTTTTGGCTTGAGCTGATTCAGTGCGGAACAAGTCATAGTGCCGGTTAAAACCATCCATCATGGCTTGGGCAATCTCGTAGGCCAAGGCAGAGTCAAGTCGCTGGGCATTCATTGGCTATGGGCTTTCTAGATGGCTATTTGCCGCGGATAGCGCTTGAATGCATTGCGAAACACGTCGACCACTTCGCCCGAGTGGCTCATGCTGACATGCAAATCTTTCAGCAATCCATCGCTGAGACCGTATATCAGGCCATGAACCTGAATTTTTTGCTTTCTTGCCCATGCGTCTTGGAGCACATTGGACAAAGCGACATTGCCAACTTGTTCCAGCACATTCATCTCGCACAACGCATCTTCCAATTCTTCTTGGTCAAGATGATTGAGCCTTTGGCGATGACGTAAACGCACATCCTGCACATGGCGCAACCAGTTGTCCACCAAACCTATTCGCGTTCCCCTTGCCGCAGCGATCACACCGCCACAACCGTAATGCCCGACCACCATGATGTGTTCTACCCTCAAATGTTCGACGGCAAACTGAATGACTGATAAAGCATTGAGGTCGGATGGCACGACCACATTGGCGACATTGCGGTGCACAAACACCTCGCCGGGGTCCAGTCCCACAATTTCATTGGCGGGAACGCGGCTGTCGGAGCAACCAATCCACAGATATTTAGGCGACTGTTGTTTGGCCAGTTTTTCAAAAAAACCAGGCCGCTCTTTGGACATGCGGTCTGCCCACTCTCGGTTGTTGGCAAATAAATTATTCAGTGCATCTTTCATAGGGGTTTGGCCTTTCAGGGTGTAGACAAGGACTTGGGTTGCTTTTTGCTTTTGACCTGGTGCTTGGTGAGTAGCTGTTTGGCTTCGCGTTCGTGTTGTTTGACTTCTTCTAAATTGGCTTGAATTTCTTCCATTTGAGACTCTAACTGTTGGCGGTGCTGGCCCAACACTTGCACGAACTTATCAAGTTGCGCCGCTGTGTCACGTGGGCTGTCATACATGTCGATGATGTCCTTGGCCTGCATCAATGACAGACCCAAACGCTTTGCCCTCAATGTCAATCGCAGACGAGCACGCTCCCTGGCGCTGTACATGCGATTTCTGCCACCTGGGCCTTGGCGCTCTGGCCGCAACAAGCCCATATCTTCATAAAACCGTATGGCTCTCGTGGTCAGATCAAATTCTTTGGCTAATTCTCGGATGGTGTACAGGGTCGCCATGTAGACAGTTGACGTTTACGTAAACGTTAATTATGAAGCAAAATGAACTCCCACATGAACGAACACGAAAAAGAACTTTCCTATCCCCTAGCGGATCACCTGCCGCCCTCGGATGGCATGACCGAGGTCGCACCTGGCGTCTTTTGGGTGCGCATGTCATTGCCTTTTGCGCTAGACCATATCAATCTTTGGGTGCTGCGAGACAACTACGAGGGCAAACAGGGATGGGCGATTGTTGACTGCGGCATCAACCAAGCAAGTTCCCGTGAGCATTGGTTGGGTTTATTCAACAACGTATTTCAGGACTTGCCGGTTCTTCGGGTCATCGTCACCCATTTGCACCCGGATCATTTGGGTCTGGCGCATTGGCTTTGTGACTATTGGAAAGTACCTTTGTGGATCAGCGCTACAGATTTTCATACAGCTCACACGCTGATTCACCCTTCTGACCCGCTTCACAGCGAACAAGCTGTAACTTTTTTACGGTCGCATGGCATTACCCAACCCGAAGTGCTTGAGGCAGTGACGCACCGCAATTTGCAATTCAGCCATATGGTGCCTGCTCTTCCCACGCAATATGTTCGCTTGTATGACGGCTTGTCGGTAAACATTGGGGGTCAAAATTGGCGCTGCATCAGCGGCTATGGTCATGCCCCTGAACACATAGCACTGTATTGTGAATCTAAGAAAGTTTTGATCAGTGGCGACATGGTTCTTCCACGCATTTCAACCAATATCAGCGTGTACGACAGCGAGCCTTTGTCAAATCCTTTGCAACTTTTTTTAGACTCTTTGAAAAAATTTGCACACATGCCAACTGATTGCTTGTGTCTGCCTTCTCACGGCAAACCATTTGTTGGCGTGCACACCCGCGTCAAGCAGCTGATTCAACACCACGCTGATCGACTCGATGAACTGCGAGAAGCTTGCAAGCACAGTCCCATGAGTGCCTTCGAAGCTATGGCGGTTTTATTCAAGCGCGAGCTGGACGGTCACCAAACCACCTTCGCGCTTGGCGAGTCTTTGGCGCATTTGCATTTGCTTTGGTACCAAGAGGAGTTTGAGCGAGTGGATGGCCCCATCATTCGCTTCAAACCCAACGAGGCAAGACCTCGTCATTGAGAGCATGGCGACGCTGCTCGTAATCGGGCAGCAATGAGCCCACCGTTTCCCAAAACTGCGGGCTGTGGTTCATCACCCGCAAATGGCTTAACTCGTGGGCCACCACATAGTCAATCACCTCTTGCTTGAAATGAATCAGCCGCCAATTCAGTCGAATACTGCCATCGGCAGAGGCTGTGCCCCAACGAGAGCTGGCATTGCTCAAAGATAAACGCAGCCACTTCACACCGAGTTGAGGCGCAAAATGGTCGAGCCTTTGAGTAAAATTTAATTTGGCTTGCTGCATCAACCAAGCCTGAACAGCATCCCGAATCTGCCCGGGGTTGGCATGCAAGGACAAAGCCACTGGCAATAATTTCACAGGCGTGTTTTCCGCTGAAACCTCCGCCATAACGGCTCCACCCGCTTGAAAAAGATGTTCAGGGTCTAGACGCACTACATAGTTGTCACCCAAGAATGGAATGATGGCACCGTCTTTCCAGTCAATGATGGTGTGTTTCATCTGCTTTTGGCGGTCTTGGGATTCTTGCAATTTGCGCAATATCCAAGGACCTTTTTCAAGCAAAGCTGTTTCTACGCTAGAGACTGTGGCCCATCGGGGGGCGCGTACTTCCAGACCATCTGCCCCCACGGACATGCCGATGGTTTTACGCTTGACCCTTTGAAATGCGTAAGCAATGGTGGTTTGCTGCAGTTGAATTTGTCGACTGGCTAAGGGGTGAATAAACGCCGCATGGCTGAATGTCTGTGAAGCCTTTTGTTTTTGCTGGGGGCTCTCAACTTCATTGTGAGCATGGATGCCTAACCAATCTAAGGCGAGTTGAACAAAAGCAGTCATCTCTCAGACCGATGCGGCTTTGTAAGCTTCAGGATCAAGGAGAAGCATTTCGTTTTCAATCCATTGCTTCACTTCTTGCATCATCTCCTCAGACTCACGACCGGTGCTCTGAATCATCGGACCAATCGACACGGTGACCAAGCCCGGGAATTTGAAAAAAGCTTTGCGGGGCCAACAACGCGCTGAATTTACGGCGATAGGAATGACCGGCACACCCGTTTCAATAGCCAACCTTGTACCGCCTGCTTTGTAGTTGCCTGCTTGCCCGCGCTCTATACGCGTGCCTTCTGGAAACATGATGACCCAAATGCCTTTGCTGAGCAACTCTCGTCCTTGGCTCACCACTTTTTGAAATGCTTGGCTGCGCAATTTGCGATCTATATGAATCATGTCTAAGCGTCCAATGCCCCAGCCGAAAAAAGGCACATACAACAATTCTTTTTTGAACACATAAGCCAAGTCACAAGGCATGATGACCGGCATCAAAAAAGTTTCGTAGGTGGATTGATGTTTGACCAGCAGTATCACAGGTTGACCAGAGGTAGGTAAATTTTCTTTGCCGCGCAATTCATAGCCTATGCCCAATATATGCTTGGCCCCGCTTACCGCCAGACTTAGCCAAAACACAGCCATTCGGTACAAACGATGACTGCTCAACCGCAAGGCAGCACCCAGCAACATGCCCAAAGCCACGGGGATGACAGTAAGCAGCATCCACAGCATATGCAACAAAGATCTAAGCATTGGCATCAAGAAGAACCGTTTGAAATACTTGTGGATTGTTTGACCATGGAATGGACCAAGAGCCAGTCGGCAAAAGCGGCCAAGTCGGAATGCACATGTGTTTGGGCAGGAAAACTGTCTGGCAAAGTTAGACCCGCATACTGCTCACCCTTGCCCGTTAAAACCAAGTGCGGTGTGCAGCCACTGGCCGCAGCTGCTTGTGCGTCTCGCAAAGAGTCCCCCACAGCATGCACGTCCTTTAAATCGGCAACAAAGCGTTCGCCGATTTGTTCGAACAAGCCGGGCAACGGTTTTCTGCATTGACAATGGTCATCTGGGGTGTGCGGGCAATAAAAAATCGCATCTATTCGTCCACCGGCCTTGGCCAAAGCTTTGTTCATCTTGTCGTGCATCAGGTTCAAGGTGGCGACATCAAACAAGCCACGACCTAAGCCCGACTGATTTGACGCAATCACAACCCGCCAACCTGCATGGTTGAGCTTGGCAATCGCATCTATCGCACCCGGCAGCGCCACCCATTCCTCGGGCGACTTGATGTAGTCATCACTGTCATGGTTGATCGTGCCATCTCTGTCCAAAATCACAATAGGTGTGTGCATTTGAATGCCTTCTCAATGGGCTAAGCGAGACAAATCGGCGACGCGATTCATACTGTGATGCAGGTCTTGCAGCAGGCCTAAGCGATTACGCCGAACCGCATCATCTGGGTCATTGACCATGATGTCGTTGAAAAACGCATCAACGGGTTCTCGCAAGACTGCCAAGGCTTGCAAAGAGGCCGTGTAGTTTTGCGATTGGTACAAGTCCTCGGCTTCTTTCACACTGCGCTTCATGGCTTGGTGCAAGTTGAGTTCAGCCGGCTCCTTCAATTTATCGACGGAGAACGCCAGCGTATCCTCTGGAGGCGCCTTTTTTAAAATATTCGTTAACCGTTTATTGGCAGCGGCCAACGCGGCTGCTTGCGGCATAGCTGCAAATGCGCGAACCGCTTCCATTCGTGCGCCAACGTCCCCCAAACACTGGGGTTTCAAGGCCAACACTGCATCTACTTCTGAGGGGGTATAGCCTTGGTCTTTCAACGTGACCGCTAATCTGTCCAGAATGAATTGATACAGCTCTTCTTTGGCTTTTTCTACGGGCAAATCAAATTCTTTGGCGAACACGCCAAAGCTGCAATCGAGCAACTGATCAATTCGCATGATTGCAAAGGGTGAGCGCATCAGCAAGCGAATCACACCCAAGGCCTGTCTGCGCAGTGCAAATGGGTCTTTGTCGCCGGTGGGCAAGTTTCCAATGCCAAACATGCCGGTCAAAGTTTCCAGCTTATCAACCAAAGCTAGCAAACATCCCACATCGCTTCTGGGCAAACTGTCACCCGCAAACCGTGGTTTGTAATGGTCTTCTACGGCATGCGCAATTTCTTGGCTATGGCCATCGTGCAAAGCGTAATAAGCGCCCATGGTCCCTTGCAACTCTGGAAACTCTCCCACCATATCGGTCAACAAATCTGTTTTCGCCAGTTTGGCTGCAGTCACCACATGGGCTTGCTCGTCTGTCGTACCTAAAACGTTGGCCAATTGCTGCGCCATGTTGCTGACGCGCTTCATGCGTTGGTACTGTGTGCCCAGTTGATTGTGATAAATCACTTTGGCCAAGCCTTCAACCCGTGAATCTAAAGTGTGTTGTTTGTCTTGGTTGTAAAAAAATTGTGCGTCTGCCAGTCTGGGTCTGACCACCCGTTCATTTCCAGTGATCACAGCACTGGGGTCTTGCGGTTGGATATTGCTCACCACCAAAAATTGATGGGTGAGCTCACCTTGTGGGCTCATCAGTGGGAAGTATTTTTGATTGGCCTTCATGGTCAGGATCAAACACTCTGGCGGCACTTGCAAGAAAGATTGATCAAACTGACACAGTAAGACATGAGGCATTTCTACTAAACCCGTGACTTCTGCCAATAAGTCTTCGTCTTGCAAGGCTTGTACGCCTTCACCCGCAGACAGCGCTGTTTGGGTTAGCTGACTCTGAATCATGGCTTTGCGTTTATCGAAGCTGGCAATCACTGCCCCGCGCTTGAGCAATGCGTCTTCATAGTTGTCTGCATGGTCGATGTCGATGAATGCTTCTTTCGCCTCGAAACGGTGACCCAGCGTGCGCCGTCCTGCGCTCAATCCCAAGACTTTGACAGCAACGATTTGGTCTCCAAGCAAGGCAATCAAGTGATGTACGGGTCTGACAAAACTGACACTGTCCCAGCCGGGCATGGCGCAGTCTTTGTCAAGCTGATACGTCATCAGCTTAGCAATAGGCATTTGGCTGATGCTCATATCTAACGCGATTTGCAAACCTTGCGCTACTGTCACGCCCGACTGAGTTTGCGCCAAGAATAAGGCTGTGGCTTTGCCATCTGGTTTTTGCTCTAGGGATGAAAACTGTTCTGCACCCAAACCCAGAGACTGCAATTTTTTTAGCAAGGCTGCTGTAGCTTGCCCTTGAGCGTCAAGCCCTACGCTGACGGGCATGAGTTTGAGTTGAACCTGCTTATCTGCTGCTTTGGCAGATACCTGCGTGATATGCACGCCTAGGCGACGTGGTGTTGCAAACGACGTTAATGTTGAATTGTTGTTCAACAGTCCCTGCTGCTCTAAGCTTTTGAACAGTCCTTGCGAGAATGCATGGGACAGTGAGGACAAGGCTTTGGGAGGCAGTTCTTCAGCTTGTAGTTCTATCAACAAATTGTGATTCATCTCAGGCCGCCGATTCTGTGATGTGCTGGACCCATTCTTTGGGTGCCATGGGGTAGCCAAGTGCTTCTCTGCTTTTTAAATAACTTTGCGCCACATTTCTGGCCAAGTTTCTTATGCGCCCTATGTAAGCTGCCCTTTCTGTCACACTGATAGCGCCGCGCGCATCTAGTAAATTGAAAGTATGTGCGGCTTTCAACACCTGCTCATACGCTGGCAAAGCCAAAGACTGCGTCATCAAATAAAGCGCTTGTTTTTCATGTGCACCGAAAGCGTCAAATAAAAAAGCCGCATCGCTGTGCTCGAAGTTATAGGCGGATTGTTCTTGCTCGTTTTGTAAATACACATCGCCATAGCTCAATGTGTCTGTCCACTTCAAGTTGTAGACATTGTCGACGCCTTGCAAGTACATCGCCAATCTTTCCAAGCCATAGGTAATTTCGCCTGTGATGGGTTTGCAATCTATCCCACCGACTTGTTGAAAATAGGTGAACTGGGTGACCTCCATGCCATTGAGCCAGACCTCCCAGCCCAACCCCCACGCCCCCAGTGTGGGGTTTTCCCAATCGTCTTCTACGAAGCGAATGTCATTAATTTTTAAGTTGAATCCAAGTGCTTCGAGTGAGCCTAAATACAACTCCAATATGTTGGAAGGTGCAGGCTTGAGCACCACTTGGTACTGGTAATAGTGTTGCAGTCGGTTGGGGTTTTCTCCATAGCGTCCATCTTTAGGTCGTCTGGAAGGCTGCACATAAGCCGCTTTCCAAGGTTCTGGGCCCAATGCACGTAAAAAAGTTGCTGTGTGCGAGGTTCCTGCACCCACCTCCATATCTAAGGGTTGAAGCAAAGCGCAGCCCTGTCGATCCCAATAATTTTGTAGTTGCAGAATGATTTGTTGAAAAGTCAGCATGTGTAGCTTTGGTTTACTTTCATTTTAATGACTCTTGGGTTTAATCTCGGCGTTTTGATGAGTCACAGCAAACAACAGGAGGATAAACAAACAGATTAGCCATACAGGCGTCAGTCCCCATCGCCCGGCCCATTTTGCATACCCTGTCACACGTCCATCACTTGCAGACACATTGCCAACCAATACGGTTTGGGTATAGGGCTTGGCAGT
>Ga0114962_10001015_pt1 | contig 24351 bp, 17 predicted proteins | sample C_130820_MF_Meta_FD_87017 | JGI IMG/M metagenome (GOLD analysis project Ga0114962, IMG submission 87017) | Freshwater microbial communities from Lake Croche, Canada to study carbon cycling - C_130820_MF_MetaG | ecosystem: Environmental > Aquatic > Freshwater > Lake | place: Lake Croche, Canada... | reverse complement strand
CAAATTATACCGCTGAATACTATTACGAATAGTTCAGGGAAGAGTTATGCTTATTTTATTCTTGTAGGTCATCCTCCACCAAAATCACATGAAAATAACAACAATAATATTTTTTATGAAACATATTTCAATACAATTAATATTAATGTAACTCAAGGAACCAACGGAGTTCCTATCGATCTTTTATACGCAGCTATAGGTCCAGGTGACAATGTTGGGGGTTCTAATGAGCCTGGATGTAATACTGGCGCAGTTTATTCTGACAAAATGACTATAACTACTGGTAATGATTACACAATTAATTTCAATACGGCCGGCGGTGGAAGTGGATTTAACAATATAACTGGTCAAGGTAATCCCCCACCTAGCGTCGACCAAACAAACAAAACAATAACAATTAACCAAAGTTATTTTAGTGAGGGTTATGGTGATGGTAATACTGGTCTTTATAATAATTATTTAAATAATAAATTATCTAATCCGGTTGTAGGCGATAGCACTAATAATTTCCAATACGACAATACAAATACAAAGTACGGGTTCAATACAGGTAAATATTACAGTATCATGCAAGATAATTTTCTTGATATGGGTAATCCAGGTGCGCTTATTATAGCAATTCCAGCTAAGAACTCTACAAGTCCTACTGCGGGTTCCACTACCAGTCCTACTGCGGGTTCTACTACCAGTCCTACTGCGGGTTCTACTACCACTCAAGCCCAAGCTGCAACCACCCAAAACTACCATGTAACCACGTATCCTTATACTTTTACTGGATTTACGTTATTAAATGAATTTTTAATCATAAGGCAAACCGAAAAAGGTACACTTATGACTGAGGCTCAAGGGTGTCTAGATTTACCAATATTTAATGATGATGCGACAGTTACAAATAACAATAATGATGTACGATTAAAAATTACATACAGAGCTATAAGAACATACAAAAATAATTCATATAATGTTTACACCATCTCTAATTTAGATGGTAGTAATTATACTGGTCTTAATATTGGCAGTGACAGTAATAGAGTAACTTTTACAGTTAGTCTACCTCTTACTTTAGGTGGTGTTACAGTATACGGTGTTCCGAATTTAACATATTCCGATAATGGTAAATACGTTTATTCTGTCTTCACTTCTAACAATGATACAACTAAAATAAATTTTAGCGTAAAAAATGATAATGGCGATCCAAGTATTAATCTTCTTTATGCAACTATTGGTGTTGCTAAAAATACAAATATTGGAAGTACTTGGCATAATATTTTTCAGGGTATAGATACAAACAAAAATTATACAATAAATTTTAAAGCAGCATCCGATTACAAAGCTATTTCTGATATAGGTACAAACCCATATCCTACTACTTTTAATAATGATATGACTATTACTGAGGGACAATTTGATAGTACCCTTAATAATGTCGAAGATAAAGGTTACAAAAATAAAAACAACTATCCAAATGGTTTTACTAATGGTAATAATTCATTATCGACAATTTATGTTGGTAATACTACATACGATTACGTTTTTTCCGGAAAATATGCATTTGATCACTTTGCATATAATAATATTAATAATTACGGAATGAAAAGCGACGTGAAAGGTGGTCCAGGAGCCTTTATCCTGGCTTTTCCAGCCATAATTCAGTCCCCACCACGTATTTCAATGCAAGCAGCTTTTCAATATAATATAAATTCAAAAGATTCAAGCACCCCTTTTACCGATAATGAGGGCACAAATGGTTCGCAAATGATTTTTTCGGTACTATTTGTTTTGGGGTATATTTCTAATCCTAGTAACGCAAAAGATAATCCAATTATAAAACTAGAAGATTTTGCCTTTACTGATGATAATGGAATTGATAAGAATAAGGTTAAACCTAATATTAGTGATAAGGGTTTTTTTGATCCAGATTCTTATAATGGTGATTATTTTATAGATTTTATAAATTTATTGGTAAATCATGTTTATGTTTTGTGTTCTCAGGGTTATATTAAATCTGATAACCTTTTTGATTGTTATTCATATGGATATAATAATAAAATTAATCAAACGAAAGATATTATTAAACCTTATGATGGTATGATTATTCCTTATGATAATATTTATTACGGTTTTAGTAAAGATATATCAAAACCGGATTCCATAAAAATAAATGACTACATTGATTATATTACATCAGTATTATTTGCAATTGGTTATGGATTACAAACTGGTGTAGTAACAATAGAGAATAATAAATATATAATAAGAGATGCGGACAGATATGCTTCGTATATAACTATATTTAAAGATTACTGCAATAAATCATATAATTTGTTTAAAAACATCGAAAGTTATTATCATATAGACAATGGCGAAGAAAAGACTGGTTTTTACCAACTTCCCCTAAAAAATGGTATTCTAGGTGTATTGTATTATGGTAGTATAAATAGAACAAATGCAATTGATGAAGGTAAAACAGAAGGTAACATAGTAATTACAGATACAACACGAACCATAGGTCCAAGTAGAAAATCGCCAATAACCTTATCAACGCCATTAACCGAGACATTCGTTTCATCCATAACTAGTTTCAATCCATATATGGTTATCGACAATTACGGTCAAAATGTGGTTATATATAATCAGATTGACGCAAACAACACAATCGTTGTTCTCGGCGGATATGCCGACACGTCAAATAAAGTATTCGAAATAATAAACGCTGTCAGAATTACAAATGATAGCGTAGATTACGGTGATGATACCTCCAAAAAGAACGGTAAGAACCGTAAAGGCAGTAGAGAAAATATTGGCATATTAAAAACCAGACTTTCGCCAAATGATTATAATCAATGTGCAATGTGTAACGGAAAAGGTGCCTGTTCCAATTGTGGTGGGAATGGCGGCAGTGGAACAATAATCACGACTACTGGTCAAAACGTTTTTGATAAAAAACAAACTCCAAGTAATACTCAAAACCCAAAGAAGCAATGGGGAATTCAAAACCCATTCCAAGGCGCACTACAATCGGCGTATTCCGCATTTGGTCAATCGGTCCAACCTCAACCGGCCCAAGCCCAAGGTGCACTACAAACGCCGTATTCCGTATTGGGACAATCGGCCCAAGGACCGCCATTAAACAATAGAGACACTGTAATAGAAAATACGTCCACCAACGATTTCCTGCCGATGCTCAACGATTTTTCGAGTTTCGGGCGCTAAATTATTTGTTTTTGTTTTTGTTTTTGTACACATGTGTATACATAAACAAATATTCGTTTGAAATTCGATATAAAAAAAAGACCAATTAATAATTAACAGCATGGACAAAATATTCAAGGATATAAATCTCATTTTTGAAAGACAACATATCGAAAAGGAAATAAAAAATATATTGATTTCTTTCGAAAAAAATAGCAGCGATGTTACTTTCAAAAAGGGAATTTATATATACGGTTCTCCCGGTTGCGGAAAAACCGAGTTTGTGATGAATTTATTGAAAGAGGTAAATTACGACATCATTAAATACGACGCCGGAGACGTACGCAATAAATCATTGATCGAAACTATTACAAACAACAATATATCCAACAGAAATGTTCTCAATATGATGAATAAAACTGTTAAAAGAATAGCGATTGTCATGGACGAAATCGACGGGATGAACAACGGCGATAAAGGCGGCATTACTTCACTGATTAAACTAATTCGCAGGAAAAAAACCAAGAAACAGAAATTGGAAAACATGACAATGAACCCGATCATATGCATAGGAAATTATTACATAGACAAGAAAATCAAGGAACTCATGAAAGTATGCAATGTGTTTGAATTGAAAACCCCCACAACATATCAAATGTCTAAAATATTAGACTGTTGCACGATCCCTAGAGAGATTGTTGACACCAAAACCCTGTTGAATTTCATGCAAGGCGATTTACGAAAATTGGTTTTTGTCTGTGAAATGCTTTCAAAGAAACCCGAATTAATAACGAAAGAAATAATCGACGAAATATTTCATGTGAAATCATATAATGAAGACACAAAAAAGAATACGCAAATGCTGATAAATCAACCTGTTAAAATGGAAGACCATATTCATCTGATAAACGAAACGGATCGAACAATTGTGGCTTTGCTTTGGCACGAGAATATTGTAGACCTCTTGTCGAATAAACCGATACATAAATCTTTCCCCGTCTATTCAAAAATTCTCGATAATATCTGTTTCTCCGATTACATAGATCGCATAACATTTCAACATCAAATATGGCAGTTTAACGAGATGAGTTCGTTGATAAAAACGTTTTACAATAATAAATTGTATCATCACTATTTTCCAGAGAACCGGAATTTATTTAAACCTGTAGAGGTAAGATTTACCAAAATCTTGACGAAATATTCAACAGAATATAATAATATGGTTTTCATTTACTCGTTGTCTCAAGTACTGGATCTTGACAAAAAGGATATGTTGATTATGTTTCAAGAATTGAGAACCTACAGTAATTATTATGAAAAAAATATAAATAGTCAAAAAAACATTTTAGAAGAAACGTTCGAGAATTACGAAATCACGAAATTGGATATTCGCCGAATTTACCGATATTTAGACAAAAATATCAAAAAGGAGATTTCATCGGAAGATTTAGATGAAACCGAAGATGTTTAGCCGTTCCAGCCCATTACGATTATTTGTTCGTGTAATGTTTGGTTGCATAATCATCACACGAACACTATGTAACTAGTCTCTAATATCGAACTTAACTTCTGGATCACTTTTATTTTGAGGAATGTATTTAGGAGGAGCCGGTGGCTCAGATATATCAATAACTTCAATCGGTATCTTATACGACGTTTCCTCTTTCGAAGTCGAAGCCAAGCCCCTTTGACCGCCGCTTTCCAGGCGTTTATTTAGATCGGCAATTTCGACATTCAGTTTTTTGACCAGCTTCGTTTTCTCAATCAATTGTTTTTGCAACATGGAGATCATGTTCTCTAAATCATTTACATTTTGTTGGGAAATAGAAGATTGTGCAAACGTATTTGACGACGGTCCTTGCTTTTGTAGTTTCTCGTTCAATTCATTGATAACATTCTGTTGCTGTTGTAACAGGTTGACAACGTCTTGGTTCGTCAATTGAACTGGCTGTTCTCCGGGTCTCTGTAAAAGAATAGGACCATTAGCCGCTTGTTTCTCCATTTGTTCCTTTATGTATTTCTGGCGCTCCTCTTCGATTTCGACCATTTGTTTGAGAACATCGGGTTTCATTTTCGGCTCCCCCGGTTCGTATTTTTTCAACAGTTCATCTATTTCATTTAGGAAAAAATGCTTGATGCCTCTTTCACTCTTTTTCCGAATAAACGTATCCACGGTTTTCTCGGAAATTCGCATGTATTGCGGGTTCATATTTTCCAACATTTTTCGTTTATCGAACGTGTTGTGTTCATGTGAAACCACCAGGATGGTTTTGAGAGTATCCAACTGCACAAATGGAATGGTATAATCCTTCAAAAAAGCGCGTTCCTCTGCGAGAGCCGCATGTTCTTCGTATTTCGTCTGTTCCAAAAGTTTGGTTCTGAATGCAAACGTTCCAGCGGTAGCGTGATTGGGTCCGTAAGGACCACATTGGTACATGGAATTTATATGTTTAAAATAAACGTATAACTCAGATGCACCCGCACAGAGGGCAGACGTATTTGACTGTAGTCTTTCAACCGCGTGTGAAATTCTCTCGGGCGGATAATAATCGTCGTCGTCCATGTAAACAACGATAGAGCCCCTAACGAAACTGTGCATATAATTGCGTTTAGCTCCCAGCTTCATTTTATTCTCGACTTCGAAATATCGTATCTGTGGAATGTTTGATGCTTCTACGAGATCTCGGATTTTGTCGGTTCCGTCGTCAACAATAATCCATTCGATCCGATGTTTAGGGTAATCTTGGTTTAAGAAACACTGGAACATGTTCTTGATGAAGGGGCGACGATTGAAAGTGGGGGTGCAAACACTAACCATAGGATAGTCCTTTTTAGGAACTGTGCTGTTTTTAGTCATTGATTATCTATAATATAATATAATACAAATTCTTTTATATTATAGACGCTGAATAATATATATTACGAATTATTCAACAGTTCCAGCCTTTTCGTGTTTTTCAGTAAACGTTTTATCTGTATTTGACGGATTAGTCATGATGTTCATCAAAATGAGAAAACAAATGAAAAAAATGGAAACCGAGTTGGCGATGGTTAGTGATATTTTCAAAGTGTCGGATTGTATGTTATAAGTATAATCGTAAAATGACCAAATCAACACAACTAGAAAGGCACTGTGGAAAACATACTTGTAGATGAAGGAGAATACGTAGTTTATTATGTTTGTTATACTCTGAAAAATAGTGGGATCTTCTACATGTTCTCTGGTTTTCATATTATCATCGATAAAATTATGTATTCTTCTAATATTATCCAAAATCGAAAATCCGAGAGAAAAAAACGATATGAATAAAATGAAAATGATGGTTAAAAAGGATCCGAGAAAGGGGGTAATTAACATAATAATACAGAAATAAATTGCGTACAGGATGTAATAGGCGATATCTACAAACGGAAGTATGGACGCAATTTTCTTGATAACCTTGGTGGGTGTTTTGGATATGGTATTGAAGTTGAAGGTTACACTTTCGACCCATTCAACCATAAATAATATTATCGTAACACAATAAAAGAGAACAATGTAGGAGTTACCGTAATTAAAATCTAAAACGTCTTCGGCGAATGTGCAGAATTGTTCGGACAAATAATAGAAAATATAAATGATGAAATAGAATAATAATATGAACGAAACCTGTGGAGAAAAATACTTTTCGGCGAAATCGGGAATAAATACGGCGAAAATTTTGTATAGCATTTCCGGAAAAAAAAAGGAGAATTTTATGTAGGGTTCACATAAAGACAAAAACGGCATCGACGAAGAAAGTTGTATCAATTTTCGACGGTTCAATTCGGAAGCAAGATTTTCCACCTTTTCTCCGACATCGTTTCTGTAGAAGGAAATGAAAAACCAATTATATACTGAAAACATACTTATTAATATTGTAATAAACCACGTTATGTATGTTTTCAATACGTTTACGTCGTCTTCGATGAATTCGCCGAAAGATAAATATTTTGTTATGTAAAACGCGATATTATATTCGTATAACAGAATATTATCATGGGTATTTCGTATAGTTTGAATTATATACTGTTGTATATCGAAAGCTTCGTTGGTTATTGCTTGAGATATATCGACCTTTCCTCCGCTTCCTGTACCAGAATTTAAAAAATTAGACCAGCCACTAGGCAAAAAATCGTCTAATATAGTACCAAATCCTTCTTTGTCGGTTTGAGGCTCTTCTTCGTACGGTATATCATGTATGTTTTCCAACAGTTTAATATTTTTGAAATTTTCGATACGTTTTTTTTTTGGCTTTTTATTGGGCTTGTTTTCCGACTTGTTCTTCTCTTGCTTACTAGACCTTTGCACATTCGAAACGCCCCTAAATGGTGTAAATATTGCCAAGTCGTGTTTTCCGTCGGTTACTGGTACAAATTCACCGTCCTTGACACCTTTATCATCCATATATTACTGTAATATTTTTTATGTTTCCGTGTGAACTTCTGGAAACGTTTTTTCTCTAGTTATATCGAAACTGTATCCGTACATAAAAAGTGTTATTGTTGCAATGAGGAATATTAAAACACAATTTATGATTAAAAGAGACGTTTTCAGAGTATCCGATATTATATTATGCGTATAATCACTGAAAGACCAAAAAACCATAAAAAGGAAGGCCGTTTGGAATACATATCTGTGAAGATAATCAAAGACCATGTTTATGAAATTTACGATTGTATCCCAAATCGATAATTCTTCCATAATCCCACCTTTTTTGATATTGTATCTCATAGTATTGGTGTAGTCGTTTACATTTCGATACACACCATACACACTATGGCCAGCAAAGTATATTGCAAAAAAAGAAAAGAATAATATAAGACCCATACACATCATTCCACCCATGAAAGGACTAAAAATCATGATAATAATAAAATAAAAAACTTGTTTTATAAAATAAATAATGTCTAAGAACGGTATTTTTGCTTCAATGGACCATAAGAAATCCCAAGCGAAATATTCTAAAAAAAGAATAAAAACAATACCGTACATTGCGGGAATTATCCAGTTACTAGTATTCAACATAATAATATCAATAAATAACTGTCGAAAACTGTTGGAAAAATTGTAAACAATGTATACAATTAAATAGAAAAGACCGGTGAATTGTAGTGTAGGATTGAAGTATTCCGCAATAAAATCGGGGATCATATTTATGAAAATCTTTTCTAAATATTCGGGGAAAAACAATGAAAAGGTGATGTAGGGTTCAATTAATCGGATGTACATATTCGTCGATGCGAATTCTTTTAATTTTCTTCGACTAAAATCCGGATTTTGTACTTTTTGATTAATCGAGTTTCGGTAAAACATCGTGTAGAACCAATTGTATATAATGAAACAGCTAGCAACGATTGCGAAAAACCAAGTAACGTATTTTTTCACGACTTCAACGTCTTCTTCTTTGAATTCTCCGAAAGATAAGTATTTTGTTATTTCGTAAGCCACCGCTTGCTCTAGCCATAAAATATTATCATATATATCATTGATCAATCCAACAAGTATACTTCGAATATCTACTACACTTCCACCGGCGTTATCATCCACGTTATCTACTCCCGTCCAATCTTCATCATGAAAATGGGCGATACCGGTCTTCGAAGTAAAGTTGTCATAGCCCTCTACAACAGGGGGTGATCTAGTCGACTTTTTTATGGATGCGATTTTGGTTTTCATTTTGTCTATTTCATTTTTTTCGGTGTCTATTTTTTTCGTGTTATTTACGTCGTTGTCACTAAACATTTGAGAGTTACTCGGTTCTACCATTATTATACACAGAAATATATAATAATGAGACACAATAAAAATGTGATGTTATCTCGCATACATTAAACCGCAATTTCCGCCGATGAAAGATAAAACATTGTGTCTTTCTTCAAATAACGTCATACGAAAAGTATAATCATACTTATTCGTATTCTGTTTATCAATTCCTATCGGATTACCATTCGCATCACATAAAACCGAGAAATTTTTATTCGCGACAGGGGTGGGTAATATAGTAGTTATTTCGAGATAAATATCCTTGAATTTGTTGAAATTCAGGGCACCGGAAGGTTGATATTCGAATGGACTGGTGTTTAGACAAAAATTATAACAGTATGTGTAATTTTGCGAGAAACCCTGTGTTCTCGTATACTTCTCGATGTAATTATAAACATCACTAATTAAGGTGTTTTCACGGTAATCACCATTTAATAGAATACCCATTGTTTGTAATATTTCAGTGCGAAACCATTCTTTATAATCACCTGTTATGCTTATGCCAGTGATGGAATAGTCGGGATTAATTTCGTATTGGTTAGTGTTGATATTTTTGTTAAAATTATTGATTAAATCGTAAGTTAAATTGACATAAGGTAAATTCGTATAGTTAGACCATTCGTTTCTGTATTGTACGTCACTTCTTTGCATAAACCAAAACCAACTGGATACCATGCCGGTGGAATTCAATTTAAGCTTCGCCGATCCCACAATGTCTTCAAAATTGTATTCATAAATGTCCTTTAGTAAATAGGCCTGATCGTTCGCCGCAAATATTTTGCTTTCTTCAGTCGATAAAAAACAGTAGGTACATATAAGATGAACGTCAGCATTCCATGTATTAGTGGTAATTTCATAATTCGAAGGCGAAATATCGGGAGACGGCGGTGTCTGTAAAAACCGATACATTTGAAACTGTGGAGAATTGAAATCTGGTTGAATATAAGGAAATTTATTGGTGTAATCGAAAACGTCGCGGACTTGAAATAATTCCTGAATAGGACGCATAGTTACATTTATGTACAATTCATTATATTGTAAAGCAACGAGTGGGAAAGCGGAACCCGGGTTCATCGTAAACCAAGCATTAATTGGTATGACTAGGTTTCTGCCTAAAATAGAAGGTTGAGCACCGGATGGGTAGGTTGTGTGATAGGTGCAAGGATAAGCTCCGTTATATGAATATGCATTTGCCGGGTCGTACAGTTCAGGAATATTTCCTGTCATGGTATTGAAAAGGTTTTTCTTTTCCGCACTAAAATCTCTTTCTACCATATTTGCTAGATATTGACCACTATATTTTTGTAAAACGCTGGATCCGCATTCAATGGATATTTCTTTTATCATCAAAGAACCGAGATTTCTTATCCATTTGAATTCATATGGCGACGATTTATAGTTTGTATTTTCACAAGGATGATATATCGGGCTCCAAATATCCGGCAATGTCACCACGATGTAGGTATCCATTAAAAGTTCCGCATATCTAGGTATTTTAAAACGAAATGTTGACTGTTCGGTTAAACGAAGATCTCTCATACCGGTATAGTCTACACGAAATTTCTGTAGACCAAAATTTGTATGTTTCGAGTAGGTGACGTTGAAAAATGTTTTCGTAGGATTTCCTGTTAAAAATGTATTGTTATTTCCGACCGCGACTATATTTAGTAATCCGCCTGCCATCTTTTATTGTGTGTATAAAGTAAATACCTTATATATAATTTATAGCTAAAATATATATATGTTTTTGTATAAAAAATTTATCGTACTTGTTATTTTTATATTCTTCACAGCAATCATTTGGCATCTTATGATACAACGAATGGATATTATTGCTAAAATGAATGCAACAAGGACGGAAACTTTTCGTATAATCAATACTCCGGATAATGAATTGACAAGTGTGAAGAACTTGACACCTGTGAAAATAAAAGGTTTAAATTCCGCCTTTTTAGATTTGCCTATACGTCAATTCTGCATAAAATCTTCTTATAATACTGCGATTACCGGTACTTATGTGAATAAAGATATGATTAAATACGTTTTAAGTAGAGGCTGTAGATACTTGGATTTCGAAATATTTATGATTGACGGTGTGCCAAGTGTTGCGTATACAACAGATCCGAATTTCAAAATCATCGATACCGATAACAGTATAAAACTGAGTTCGGCATTCACCGCCGTTCTTTCCGCTGCTTTTTGTTCCGTTTCACCGAATAGCGAGGATCCGGTTTTCATCAATCTTCGTGTTAAATCGAACGATCGATCTATATACCAGGCAATTGCCAGCAATATTCATAATATTTTACAGAATAAATTGTATACTGGATCCAATGTCACGAATGATACACATATGAGAGATCTCATGGGGAAAATCGTTATCATTATGGATCGAACCGTTTTTCCTTCTTATGCGAGATATTGTGGATGTCAAAGTGGTGTCGATAACTGTTATGATTTAACCAATTACGTAAAATTGGAAAGCGGTACCAGTCAACTTTTCCAAACGCATTATTCAGTAATGTTAAACCAAAGTACTATACAAATAAATACGATCCTTGACGACCATTGTAGTGTTTGTACGGATATTCAACATATGCGTGTTATCGTTCCTGACACCAACTATAAGTCAACACAAAATCCTTCTACAGTGGATAATTTAATTACTGGATACGGTGCTCAAATTGTGCCTTATCGTTTTTATTTGAATGATAGCGGATTAGCCGATTATGAAGCGCTATTTGATAATCAAACTATTCGAACCGCATTTGTTCCTATTGCCACCGCAATTAGTTACATTGAAGCGAAAAATTCGAATAATTAGCCAAAACACAACACAATATATTATATTTGCATAATATATAGTGTTGAAATGAAAAGAACAATATCAAATAAAAGTAAATTTGATGTTGATGTATGTAGTGATGGTATGACATTTAGCGACTGTGAAATCGCTATATTGCGAAACGTTGTCGACGAAAAGGAAAAAGAAACAAAGAAGAAAATTCTTCAGAACGAAGAAATGCAGGAAATGATCAACATTGTCCGAGAATTCATTATCCGAAAAAAACTGATGTGTTACGGTGGAACCGCAATTAATAATATTTTGCCACCCGCTGCCCAATTCTACGATTACAATACAGAGATACCGGATTTCGATTTTTATTCGAACAATTCACTCAATGATGCTATTGAGCTGGCCGACATTTACCATAAAAAGGGGTTCCAAAATATAGAGGCCAAATCGGGTGTACACAAGGGAACATTCAAGGTATTTGTCAATTTCGTTCCCATAGCCGACATCACGTACATGAACAAGGTTCTCTTCGAGAATTTATTTCGCGAGTCCATAGTTAAAGACAGCATTCATTACGTTCCTGTTAATTTTTTGAGAATGGGTATCTATCTAGAGTTATCGCGCCCAGACGGCGACACGTCTCGATGGGAAAAAATAACCCAAAGATTGAACCTGTTGGATAAATATTACCCCTTCACCAAAACCAACTGCAATCGTGTTGATTTTACCACGACGACGACTACAACACCAAAACCACTTGAAATTTCCAAAGATGACGTCTATGTTCTCGTAAGAGATAAACTCATTGAATTGGGAACGGTGTTTTTTGGAGGATACGCTAGGTTCGTTTATTCTAAATATGTTGGCGATAAGGGAAAACAGGCACGACTGAAAAGCGATCCGTCATTCGATGTTCTCTCCGATGATTTTGAAAATGTGGCTAAAGAAATAAAAAAGACTTTAGAGAAAAACGGGGTCGTCGATATAAAGTTGGAAAAACATGGTGCGTTCGGAGAACTTATTCCTGAATATGTCGAAATAAGTATCGACGAAGAACCTGTTGTTTTTATTTATGCTCCTATAGCATGCCACAGTTATAATGAAGTGAAGGTAGGAACGAACCTTGTAAAAATAGCAACGATAGACACTATTTTAACCTTTTACTTGACGTTTATATATGCAAACAAGTCGCATTATAACAAGGATCGTCTTTTATGTATGTCAAAGTATTTGTTTGAACTCCACCATGAAAATCGATTGGCTAGAAACGGTCCTTTAAAGGTTTTCTCCACAGAATGTTATGGAAAACAGGAAACTCTACACGATATATTTGATACTCGGGCACAAAAACTCAAAGAATTGAAGAACGATAAAGAAAGTGATGAATACAAACAGTGGTTTTTGAAATACGATCCGTCGCAACACAAAAACATGAAAATAAAGAAGGCAAAGACACCAAGTGTTTCCACCAAAGAAATTTTATCGAAAAAAGATAAAAAATCGAAATCTAAAGTAAAAAAGAGCCAAACCAAAAAGGTGTCTGCTCCAAAGAAACCCACTAAGAAAACCCGCAAAAATAGAAAACCGAGTGCATCGGAATTTCTAGTGTAGTCCATTTAAGATTTGCACATTCGGCTAAATCTCTACAATCCACTTTACAACTTTACAGCACGTATAATAAATTGCGGAAAATAAGAAACTTTTGCAAATAAGACCATTCATATTGAAATTACCATCTTCTTTTATAATTGACAAGAATGAGAACCTTTTAAAAATCATGTTGTTTATAAAAGGCGTTTGGAATAGAAAATACAACAGCATAATGAAAACCGGGGTTTGGAATTCATTGATTATTTGGTCCAACTTATTCTTTTTACTCTTTTCGTGTTTTTTCAACTTCTCCTCATTCAACACCTCTTTATCGCGGACAAAATCTTCTTTCAATTCTACTTTTGGAATGTAGTTGGCGGTAGTTGTTTCGTCTTGCATATAGTCTAAAGTACTCATGGGAATATCTCGAGAAGGTAGTCTGTGCTGTTGCATTACCGCCAACTGTTGTTGCATTTCATTCAGTCGGTTCTCGTATTGTTGCTGCATTTTACGCTGTTCGTTTTCGTAATGCAGTTGTATTCTACGCTGTTCGTCTTCGGACATCTGTTGCCGTGGCGGCTCCGCCGCCCCGGGCATCGATTGCATATGTAGAACGCTCATTATAGGCATTTGTGGCTGCTGTTGCGGCTGCGGTTGAAAAAAACTAGGCGTAGGAGGAAGAGGAGAGTATTGCTGTTGAACAAATCCCCCTTCTCCGCCTCCATTGTTCTCGTCAATCGTAATGTTGATGCCGTCTGGTAAATCCGAAATTCTAGTCGTATTTTTACTCATGGTGTGTATAGAATGAGAAACAACTAAATATTATTTTGTTTTACGAATTCGAATTTTCAAATAATCCATTTGTATCTGTTGACGGTTCCGCGAAATCGACGATTTTCTTCACAGGTTGACAAGTATCTGAAACCGTGGTGTACTTGTAGCATTTTTCGCCGTGTTTATATATTTTACCGCTGAAATCGGTGATAACCGGACCGCTGAATACGATGCAATTCTTGTCTTTACATACCTTTCTAAAAAGTGTTGCTAAACCGAGACCCAACAGTATCGAAATAATTATTTTACCCAATGGTGTGTTCAATAATCTTTTGAAATTCATTTTATATTATATTATAATGAGCTATAATATAATTCACACAAATATTTTTTTGTATTTTTCGGGCTAACTCTGTGGAGGAATTACCGAGATCTCGCTTTCTAAAGCAGGACATTTAACCTCTTCTTGTTTTATAGAAAAACAAGTGTTGGTTTTGTCACGGTATTGCATAAGAGCCACGTTATCGGGTGTAGGATACACGTATATTTTACGCGTTTCGGGTATTGTTATGTATACCGCAAATAATCCGAATGCTAAACTAATAATAAATGCCGGTAAATTGATATATTTAAAAGGTCCCATATACACATACACAGTGATAAAAAAAAGGTAAAAAAAACAGATTTACTTATTTAGTTTTCTTCTTGTTCTTCTTCTTTTTGGCAGCGGCGCCTCCGGCTGTTTCAGCACTTCCGACACTCTTTTTCTGGTCTTCTAATTCCATCTCCTTGAGAATATCCGGATGGATAAACGATTTTTCCTGTTGTTCCTCGCCGTCGAGTTTGAAACCGTAATTATTCGGATCCTTGCTGTTTAAACTAAACTTGGTTTCGTTAGCTTTCTTATTCTCCTCGGCCTTTTTACGTATTCTATCTCTAGCTTCCTGTAATTTGGTCATTCTATTGATTGCGTTGGTATCCAGTTTCATATTTTTGCCTAGATTACCTCCCATGTTTTTCGCCAAATTCTTGAACATATTGTTGAACTGTTCTTGGCCTCCCATATCCTTCATTTTTCCGAAGAGATCTCCAGCCTCTTTCATTATTTCTTCGCGGGAGATTTCACCGCTTTTCATTTTCTGATCCAGTTTCGTACCCACCGTCTTCATTAAATCCATGATCTTCTTCGGGTTTTTCATCAGTTTCTTGATGACATCTTGGGTATTTTTAATGTCCTTCATATCTTCTCCTAAAATATCGCTAAAATCGCCGGAAATTTCCTCCGCCATTTCCTTGGCGAGAGAGCCGATTTTGCCCTCAAACAGGGTTTTCAAATGGTCCTGAATATTCTCCATGTTAGGAAACCCTTCGAATTTAGGCATCTTGGGAAATGCATCCGCGTTCCCACTTTCCTTTCCTTCATCGGCATCGCCATTGTCGGCAGCCGCATCATCACCCTCTTCTACAATTGTTTTGAAAAAATCGTTGATACTTTGCATCGTATCCTTCATTTTATTCTGTAATTCGTTTTCGTCAATTCCTTCAAACATATTCATCGTTTCTCCGAAATTATTTTTATCCTTGATTTCGCCGATAATCGTGAACAAAATCAACTGTAGATATTTCCAGATGTATTTTCTGGTTTTATCGCTGATCCCTGAACAATTGTACAATATCTTGAAATCCACATCCGGTAAAAAAAATGTATTTATCTGACTATCAACAGTAAATATTTCTTCGTTTTGGTATAAAATATCGAAAAATCTCTCCGGGAAAACCCCCACACAATAATCAAATACGGTCTCTAATTCGTCGGCGTTGTCCCACTTTGCCCAAAGATGGGCGTATTCTGGAAATGTGATGGTTAAATCCGACCTAAAGTCGGAAAGAATAGATTGAAAGTTGGAATGAACTTTAATGTTTGGAGTATCCATTATATTCGTTATCTTGTTATTTTTTATATCATTATTTAACGTATTTACTTATCGATTGTCGGTAAATAGTCGCATAGTCTCCGTTATTTTTTCTGTTGCATATACAGTAACCGTTTCATTACTCGGCACATAAGTATGTATATCGTCTTCGTCATCGAAATCCATATCGGTATTTTCTAAATAGGATGGTTCCTCCAAATCCTCTTCATTCAAGAGGGTCTCAACATCAAGTGAATTTCTTCGATGCAGTCTTGGTAACGAAAGGGTCTGAGACATGTCCCCCTGACCATCATCTGTATCGTAATCAATAATTCTATACGGCGAAGTCGGTGTCGTGTAAGGAAGTTGAGTTCCCTGTGACGTTTGTCTAGCAGAAAGATACATCCGGGATTGTCTTGTATGTAGATTATTGTATACCACTAGAATATCGTCGCATAAAAGCAGCATAAACGGATCTTTCAACAGATTATTTACTCTCATGAATTTGTGCATTTTTGCGAAAAAGGATCGCAACTTTTGTTTTTCGTAAAACACGTCGATGTTTCTTTTTCCGCGTGTGCGCATGCTTATTGTGGACAATTCAAACAGATGTTCCTGTACCTTTTGTCTAAATATATACTTGGACAAATCTACCGGTACTGTGATATATTCGTTATCCATATCCATCAAATCCGGCAACTTTACAACTTCTTCCGAATATTCGAGAACCATTTCCGCGCGTATTTCAACAGAAACGCTTTCCGGGTTCTGCGTTTTAATGTGAAACGTCTTCTCCACTTCACTAACGAAGACCGGTTGATACAATGTAGTTGTCCAGTCGTTCGTTTTCCAGTCATAGATAAATCCATCGGTTACTGTCATGGTGATCTTTTCGAGAGCCGGATACAACATCTGATAGATCGTTTCTGCGTATACCAATCCGGTGTTTTCTTCGTCTATTACTACGTGGTATTCCCCATTTTTTATTTCGGCCAGTTTGCGAAGAAGGTCGGAATTGTGATCCTTTCCAAAGCCTATGAAGATGTTCGTAAAATAGGTGTCGTCGTTTAATAGTTTTGTCAACAGGTTTTCATTGGTAATTCCGGCGTTGGGTTCGCCGTCAGTCATGAAAATGTGCGTAATCTTATGTGTTGGGTTTTGCTCCTTGTGTTTCTTCATCGTTTCGTTAGCTTTGACCAACGCGATGCCGATATCGGTAGATCCAATCGGGGAAAGAGTGTTGAATTTATTGGATATCTGCGTGACATTTTCGTCGGTGATTTTTTCGTTATCGACGAGAACATTTACCTGAGTATTGAAAGTATGAACTGTTATATATATTTCGGCGGTTTGGTGCGACAGATAATCTATCATATTTTTGCACGTTTTTATCGTGTAATCCATCTTCGTTTTCTTTTCTCCATTTTCCAAATCTAAATAAACCACGTCATCCATCGAATTGGTGATGTCGATAGTCAACAGTATAAATAGGGGCGACTTGGTGATTTCGGTTTTTGCCATTTTTATGTTGAGTATTCCGAATTTATCGAGGGGGTCCTCGAATATGGGAAAAGGCAGATCGACAGACGTCGCATTGTGAATTTCGATGTAGGAATTTTCGATGCAGGAATTTTCGATGAATTTTGTCATGGTTTAACAGATATATATGTCTTCACTTTATGTGGTTTTTTGATTTCAATTTTCTAGTTCCAACACTATAAAAAATATACTGTTGGAATTTTTACGCTACCACTCGTGCAAATCGTCTTAGACTTTGTTTGATTTTGCATCTATCAACTCGTTTATGGTTCCATACATTTGATTGAATAAAATGATAACGATGATCAAATTTTTCTTCGAAAGTTTCTCTAAATGTTCGAGTTCTTTAAATTCTAATTTTTTGAAATTTTTTATATTTTTTATGATTTCGTATAAATTGGAGTTCATGCTACGTGCAGTGCTTATTTCTTCTTCGACATTGGTTTCTAAATCCTTTACGCTGTTACTGTTTTTTGATAAGTTACTTATGCATTCCTCCTTAAACTCCGATATAATCTTACATGCAAATGCATTGCTGATTTCTATTTCCTTTGCCTTTCGTTTGATTTCATCGGATTCTTCCGATCTTTGGTTGACGAGATCTGCTGACGGATCTTGTCTGACAGCTTGAAGTTTTTTCTTGTTCCATCCGAATAATGTATAGATAAAACGTTTCATGTTTGTTTTTTGGTAGGGTTGTTTACATATACATTTATATTTTTTATTTCAATTTTTCGAACTACAATATGGAAGAGAGTGCGGTTATTTGTTCTGGTGTAAGTGTATCAGGGAACTCCACATCAAAATGAATTATCATATTACCGATAGAATTGTCGCGCGTCATTCCCATTGACGGAATGACCTTTTTGTAATTCGGTTTTATAATAGTGGTATTATTTATATTGTTGATATGGAACTTTTTACCGTTCAAGTGGGTCATTTCAAAGGATAATCCACATAGACACTCCTTCAGTGTAACAGTTTTGTTGAATACTAAATCTAATCCATTGCGTTTGAATTGTGTATCGTTGGTTATCTGTATGACTATTTTCACTTCTCCGCGAACATCGTTTATCATATTTCCTTTATCCGGTATAATCAACTGTTCGTTATCATCTATGCCGGGTTGAACATTAACATATAAAACTTCTTTCTCACTGGATTTCGTATTGTTGGAAATGATCCACCTTTCGATTTCCACGGGTATATTACACCCGTGATAACTCTGTTCGAGTGTCATATGCAACGTTTTTATTATGGGTTCAGGCTTTTGCATAGCGTGAAACATTTGACCGTTATGAAAGATCCGAATTCCCGGTCCTCCGGGGAAACCGGGCGGCATGCCTGGCATTCCGGGGAACCCTCCGCCGCCGCCGAACATCATGTTGAATATATTATTAATGTCTTGAAATTCATTCATGTTTCCGAAGTGGTGGCCGCCATGACCCCCAGGCGCACCGCCGAACGTCTGTTCCATGTCATAGTTTTGTCTAGCCGCCGTGTCACTTAGTGTTTCATACGCCTGATTAATTTCTTGGATTTTATCCTTGGCGTCTTCGCTGGGATTTCTGTCGGGATGATACTTCAACGACAATTGCCGGTACGCTTTTTTAATTTCCGTTTCGTTTGCGTCTTTGGAAACTCCTAATGTTTCGTAATAATTAGGCATTTTTCATATATATCACATCAAAGTTCTATATTCATTTTTCAGATAGATAATATAACTCTGATACATAATGTTTTCGAAGAAAACATACATAAAAGTACTGTCATATCATATGATAACATAACATATGAATAAGACAAACACCGTAGTCGAAAACTCGACATTTATTTCCAAGTATAAACCGTATTTCATCGACGATTTTTATATGAATAAGAAATTACTCTTTGTTATAAAATCCCTGTTAGAAATGGATCAATTAAACATTCTTTTTGTAGGGAATGCGAGTGCAGGTAAAACCACACTGTTATACGCCATTATCAGGGACTATTACAATCTACCAAAGGATTCCTATTTCCCGGAAAACAACATCCTATTTGTGAATAATCTGAAGGAACAGGGCATACAGTATTTTCGCAACGAAATGAAGATTTTCTGTCAATCTCACAGTACGATATACGGAAAAAAAAAGATGGTAGTGATAGACGATATTGACAACATAAATGAACAGAGCCAACAGGTATTTCGCAATTACATCGATAAATATAAGAACAAGATCCATTTCATTTTTGTCTGTAATAATATTCAAAAGGTCATTGAAAGTATTCAGTCGCGTCTACATATCCTGAAAATCGAAAACGCAACTGTTGAGGAAATCAAAACGATGATGAATAAAATCATAGACAGAGAGAACATTTTAGTAAACGAAGAGACGAAAGAATATCTGTTGAAAATATCCGGCAATTCTATTCGAATTGTTCTAAACTATTTAGAAAAAATCAAGATATTGAACACCCCCATTGATTTAGAAATGTGCAAAAAGATTTGTTTCAACATCTCTTTTCAAAAGTTCGAGGCTTATTTTCAATACTTGAAAACCGGCAAACTAGTAGAGGCAATTGATATACTGTATGAAATATACGACTACGGGTATTCGGTCATTGATATTTTAGAGTATTTCTTTACATTTGTCAAGATAACCGATATGATTGACGAAGAGACGAAATACCGCATCATTCCCTACATCTGTAAAAACACCATTATATTTCACAACATTCACGAAAATGAAATCGAATTGGCTATTTTCACAAATAATTTATACATGCTGTATAAACAGTAATAGTAGCATAACAGAAATTTATATTCGCATTTTGTTTGCATAAAAATGCATATACTGGATAGGATCAAACGGAAATATTTGTTTTGTCGATTTGGTTTAGAGAAAACCGATACAATAATATCCGGGCTGGTTTACAATACAATACTAGTAAACCATTGTTTTACACCCCTGAAAAGCAATTAGAATGAAAAATGTCTTATTTTTAAAAATATAAATAATGTTATATTATAGTTTAATGCCGAATCAGATATTCAAAACGATGGTTCCAAAAGAGCTGTTATTTGAATTGTTGGAAAAAATATGTTTCAAGACAGACAAATATTACCTATTCGATATCAATGCATACAAGAAATTAATATTCTACAGTTTACATACGGATTTCTGTGAAAAATTAAAAGAGTATTATCATCTAGGAAAACAATTTTATCTAACCCGTAAAATGAAATATAACTGTATTACCACAATTATACGACAGATTTGCAAATTATCGAATATTATGTACACGTCACAGATTAAATATAACGAGTCGAAATACAATATCGACTACTTGATATATTTTTAGCTGAAAGAGATATTCAATAACATAATATAATCTTTACATAAAATATATCATGTTATTTAGTTCAAAAAATATAAACTATTATATATTTTCCATTATTATTATTGTCACTGTAAGTTTTTTCGCAAATAAATGGAAGGAAACGCTTCATTCAAATGAGGGCGATGAACTCATCCGAAAATACTTAATGAACGATACACCACATTATAGTGTTGAGAATACCTCATCTAAGGGCACCTATTCAGCCGGAGATAGCAGACCGAAATTGTGGATCCATACTTTACACGACCGGAATGCACGTAAATGGAAAGATTTCTATTCACGTAATACTACAGATATAAATCAACCGTATATGCATTTAACTATCAAATCAATTGTGGATCATTGCGGTAAAGATTTCAATATTTGTATGATAGACGACGATGCATTTAAAATGCTACTGCCGTCTTGGGAAATTGACATGTCAACCACACCAGAACCTATGCGATCACGATACCGTCAACTGGGTATCCTCGAATTGGTTTATCTTTACGGAGGAATGGTACTTCCCAGTTCTTTTCTGTGTTTGAAAAACATGAAGGATTTTTACACGGAAAATACTGAAGGAAACCATGTTTTCGTCTGTGAAAACATAAATCGTTCGGAAGGTATGAAAATAAACAAAAAAAAACTGGTGTTTTCGCCGGATTTATACATCATGGGTGCACCGAAAGAGAACAAAACGGTTTTTGATATCATTTTATACTTGAAAGAGAAATACAAGAATGTTCATTTTTCCAGTGAAAACGAATTCTTGAATGATACGTCATTCTTATGCAATCAGGCTATCCAAGCCGGTAAAATGAAATTAGTTGGCGGAGAAATGGTGGGTGTGAAAACAAACAAGAGAAAAAAGATACTGTTAGAGAACCTTTTAGAAGAAGATTATCTGGATTTGCATAGAAATGCGGTAGGTATATACATACCAATGAATGAAGTTCTCGAACGTACGAAGTATCAATGGTTTGCCGTGTTGCCATCCGAACAAATATTGAAATCAAAGATGATAATTTCCAAGTATTTCAAGGCATCCATGATTGATACTGACGACGAATACAAGAAAATTACCGAGATAAAGAGCAATGTGCATATTTAGCCGTTCCAGTCCATTGAAGATATCTAGATGAAAAATATTTGACACTTATATTTTTCATCTCAAATTATGCTAACCGTGCTCTAATTCTTCTTATTGCTCTTTCTGTTCTTCTTCGTAACGTTCTTCTTGACGTACCCGAACTTCCCCTTTTTCGCGAAATATCCGGCTTTCTCTAAACGCTTCTCCTTCTTCGCGGTGTTGTGCTTTTTGAGAGAAACGATGCGTCCCCATTTATTCATGACTAAATCGTCTCGCTTCAACCCTCCAGGGGTTTTATAGACGGTCTTGTTGAACACCTGAACGCGAGATCCAACAAGTGTTTTGTAGGTTTTTCCTGAGATATGGTACAGTCCATCCGATTGTCTAGTAGGTTTCTTCATGGTATCTATATAGTTACATGGGAAAAAAACGAACAGCCGATGTGTTGAAAAAACCTTCTAAATGTTACACCGAATTACTGTAACTATGGGATTTTTGCTTACATTGAACATTACAACTATGTGTTGATGGATTACGTAGATTATTAGCACATTGCATTGCCCGTGTTATGGTTGGATTATTTCCAGAAGTCACCAATTTTTTATATTCTACAGTATTACATTTCTTATGACACATTTTTATTATGTTGTCCATTATAGATTACGCGCACAAATGAAAAATTGAAAGAAAAATATCCGTCTAAATATAAGACATACATACCAATGACTTCTACTCTTGAAAATACCATGCTTTCATCTCAATACCAGCGAAAAACCGATAAACAGCACATTCTCGATAACCCCGACACCTACATTGGATCCATTGAAAATGTAGACGCAAATATGTGGGTTTTCGACGACGCTTCTAAAATGATTGTCCAGCGAGACATAGAGTACATCCCCGGGTTGTACAAGTTGTTTGACGAGTGTATTGTAAACTCGCGCGATCACGTAATTCGGATGATACAGTCTAATAATTTGGAGAAGAAGTTTGTTACCTATATCGAAACACAAATCGGCGAAGACGGAATGATTACTATGACGAATGACGGAAACGGCATCGATATTGCGAAACATCCGGAATACGATCTGTGGATCCCCGAAATGATTTTCGGGCACCTGAGAACTTCTACAAATTACAATAAAGAGGAAAAGAAGATTGTGGGCGGTAAGAATGGATTTGGAATAAAGTTGGTCTTCATATGGTCTAAATATGGCCGCATTGAAACGGTGGATCACCTGCGTGGTCTGAAATACGTCCAAGAGTTCAGAGATAATTTGGATGTGATTTGTCCGCCGATTGTCACCAAGGTGCCTACTACCACGAAACCGTACACGAAGGTGACATTTTGCCCCGATTATCATCGGTTCGGAATTCCAGGATTGACGAGTGATATGATGTCGCTTCTGAAGAAACGCATTTACGATATCGGTGCGGTTACCGATCATTCTATCAAAAAAATAAAGGTGTCTTATAACGGAGAACCGATACCCATTAAGAATTTTCAACAGTATATCGATATTTACTTGGGATCAAAGGATGTGGCCAAGCGCGTCTATGAACAATGCGACGATCGTTGGGAATATGCTGTTGCGATTTCGTCGGATAAACACGAATTCATCCAGATTTCGTTTGTGAACGGCATTGCCACCTTCAAAGGCGGAAAACACGTCGATTATATTATTGGTCAGATTGTGAGAAAGTTGTGTGATTATATCGAGAAGAAAAAGAAGATCAAGGTGAACGCCGCGTCGATCAAGGAACAGTTGATCCTGTTTCTCCGGTGCGATATCGAGAACCCGGCTTTTGACAGTCAGACGAAGGATTTCATGAACACGCCTTCCGCGAAATTCGGGTCTTCATGCACAGTGAGCGACGCGTTTATCGAGAAGGTGGCGAAGATGGGTGTTATGGATACCGCCTGTAGTTTGACCGAGGCGAAGGAAAATCGTTTGGCTAAAAAGACGGACGGAATAAAGACGAAGAGTATTCGAGGCATCGCGAATTTCATCGACGCGAATTTTAGCGGAACCGCACAATCGAAGGAATGTATTTTGATTTTGTGTGAGGGATTGAGCGCTCTTTCCGGTATTGTATCCGGATTGTCGAGCAATGATCGCAACATCATTGGAATTTATCCGCTCAAGGGAAAACTCCTAAATGTCCGTGGCGAACAAATCAAGAAGATTGCGGAAAACAAGGAGATTAGCGATATCAAGAAAATATTGGGATTGGAAACTGGGAGAGCTTACAATACCTTGGAAGAAGTGCATCAATATTTGAGATACGGTAAGATCATGATTAT
>Ga0114962_10001013_pt1 | contig 24364 bp, 36 predicted proteins | sample C_130820_MF_Meta_FD_87017 | JGI IMG/M metagenome (GOLD analysis project Ga0114962, IMG submission 87017) | Freshwater microbial communities from Lake Croche, Canada to study carbon cycling - C_130820_MF_MetaG | ecosystem: Environmental > Aquatic > Freshwater > Lake | place: Lake Croche, Canada... | reverse complement strand
GGGCGAAGACCAGAAGCTTCTCAGGGTTTCAATCATTGGTAGGGAATTCGACGACTACGACACAGAGACCTTCTTCAGAACCAACCTGAAGGTCACTGAATACCACAAGTTCTACCTCAATGACGGATCGGAAGTCCGCGCGTCCGACCTGAAGCCCGGGGACAGACTGATCCAGTTCACTAACCCCGCCGGCAGAACATTCCGGCCCGAAGTTCTTGAAATCAACGAAGAGAAGGAGGCCAGTCTCACCTACTGCGTCCATGAGCCTCTTGAACACAAGGCCGTCTTCGACGGGATACTGACAGGCAACTGCTCCGAGATCAACCTCTACTCGGACGAGGACAATTCCTTCGTCTGCGTCCTGTCTAGCCTCAACCTCCTCCACTGGGACGAAATCAAGGAGACCGACGCCGTCGAGACGATGGTCCGTTTCCTCGACAGCGTATGCGAGGAGTTCATCACCAAGACCGAGGGTTCCAAGTACCTCGAGCCGGCCAGGAACTTCGCGATCAAGCAAAGGGCGCTCGGCATGGGCGCTCTCGGATGGCACTCCTACCTCCAGAGCAAGATGATCGCCTTCGAGAGCATGCAGGCCAAGTTGCTCAACTCGGAGATATGGAAGACGATAAGAGAGAGGAGCGACAAGACCACCGAGGAGATGGCCAAGGAATACGGCGAACCGGAACTCCTTGAGGGTTACGGTCGCCGCAACGTGACGACCCTCGCCGTCGCCCCCACCACCAGCAGCAGCTTCATCCTCGGACAGGTCAGTCCGAGCATCGAGCCTTTGAATTCCAATTACTTCGTCAAGAGCCTCGCCAAGGGGAAGTTCGCCTACAAGAACCCCCACCTCAAGGAAATCCTTAAGAAGTACGACAAGAACACCGAGGAGATATGGAAGGGCATCTTGGTCAAGGGAGGCTCCGTGCAGCACCTGGAATTCCTCACCAAGGAGGAAAAGGACGTCTTCAAGACCTTCGGGGAGATCAGCCAGAAGGAGATCGTCATACAAGCGGCCCAGAGGCAGAAATACATCGATCAGGCCCAGAGCCTGAACCTGATGATCCCTCCCTCCACATCTCCCAAGGACGTCAACAATCTTCTTATCGAGGGCTGGGAGTTGGGCGTCAAGACATTCTACTACCAGCGCTCCGCGAACCCCGCCCAGGAGCTGGCCAGAAGCATACTCACCTGTTCTTCATGCGAGGCGTGATGTGAACTTCGTATCCAAATGGTTCTACCGTCCCGAGACCGACGAAGACATCCCACATGTCCGCGTCGTCCTCTTGGAGGCAGACGCCAAGGTTCCAGTCCGATCCAACCCCTCCGACGCCGGCGCGGACCTGTTCAGCACGGAGAGTATCATGATACACCCCGGCGAGCGCAAGACCGTCGGAACGGGCGTGTCCATGGAGATACCCGAGGGCTTCTACGGGAGGGTGGCTCCCAGATCCGGCCTCGCCGCCAAGCACGGCGTGGACGTCCTCGCCGGAGTCGTGGACAGTTCGTACAGGGGCGAGATCAAGGTCGTGCTCCTCAACACCGACAGGCACAACACCTTCCATGTCGAGAAAGGCGACAGGATAGCCCAGATCATATTTGAAGGCCACTTCAATTTCCCTCTCGCGGAGTCTGACTCACTTGACGAATCCCGCCGGGGGGCGGGAGGATTCGGGTCCAGCGGCCGATGAGCAAACACCTTCCCTTCATAGACGCCCGCCTCCGCATGGCCTGGGTCGAGGGCGTCGGCCACGGCATCTTCACAAAGGACGACATCAAGAGCCAGTCGTTCGTGGAGATAGCCCCAGTGGTCGACTTCATGCCGGACTGCACGGTCGACCCCAACCTCATGAAGTATGTGGTAGCCTGGGAAGGCCGCCTTGCCGTTTCACTCGGCTGGACGATGGTGTACAATCACAGCGACAACAACAACTGCGTATTCTCGATGAACTTCTACGACAAGATGATCGCCATAATGTCGGTGCGGGACATCGAAGCGGGAGAGCAGATGACCGTCAACTACGGCCCAGACTGGTTCTCGTCCAGAGGCATTGACAAGGTGAACCTGTGAATTGCCCACTGTTGTGTTTCCTTGCCGGAATCATATGAATAAACCTACCTGCCCCGTCTGCGACCAGAAGATGGACCTCTATACGACTGCACACAAAAGCCATCCCTTCGTGGATGGACGCGTGTATCCATCCATGTGCTTCACATGCTTTTTCGTGCCGAGGGTCGTCCGGCAGACCTACGACAGCAACGGGCTGGTCGTCGAAGAGATCGATGTCCCATACTCTTGCGATGATCTGTGCACCCCCAAGGAACTCCACGACTCTGGGGCTTCCGACACCCTCAAGCAGGCGAAGTCCAGCGTCGAGGCCGTCGTGGGAAAGTGCCGACGCGGACTCAAGGCTAAAGGCAAGCCCAGCAGGCCCAAGGCCTCCTGGAGCATCCCCCGAACCAATTAGGCATCTTGGACGGACATTAAAGCAATAGAACCAAACCGCACATCGGCAAAAAGATCGGCTTCCACTCCCATAGATAACACATGCAATTCAAGCACTTCCTTCTCACCGAGGCAGACCAGTACTTCGCCCAGCGCGTCTCCGATGTCCTGAGCGCCCTCCAGGACCTCAACGACACCGCTGGGGACATGGGCACCAGGCACCTCGTGGCCAACGCCCAGGGGATCGTCAACCAGATCAGGAGGATCGTCCACACCCACTGGTCCCAGAGCCAGGAGCCGAGCCTCAAAACCCTCCAGAAATGCGCCGTGGCGGTCATGAGGGCCATGGAGGAGAAGGACGACCTGCCGGCGGTGCTAAAGGCCTGTCAGGGCCACCTGGAGGCCTTGTCGGGCAAGCAGGGGAAGCCGTCCAACTCCATGGCCTCCGAGGGCTAGCCCGGCGGACGGCTTTTGGTATTTTTTTCTTCCACCCTACATATAGTTCGTGGAAGAAGACTTTGAAGTTGAAGACATATTGAATAGCAAGCCCAAGAAGATAAAATCCGGAAGGAAGGGCAAGCGGGTCGAACTAGACCTCATAAAGGGCCTGAACGAGAGGTTCGAGCGCATCCTCGCCACGCACCCCCAGGCCGGAAAGTTCAGCAGGTCGGTGGGCAGCGGAAACCGATGGGGGCAACGGGTTCACCTGTCCAAGGCCGCATCGGACACCTACTCCGGGGACATTGTCTGCCCGGAGGGCTTCCTTTTCGTCCTGGAGAGCAAGGGGGGCTACAACGACATCGACCTCTGCACTGCCTTCTCGGGCCGACAGAGCGAACTGGATTCCTTCCTAAAGCAGGTCAGCGACGACTCCAAGAGGTGCGGGCGGATGCCCCTGCTCCTTTGGAAGAAGGACAGGAAACCCCGTCTCGCGTTCCTTAACACCGAAGACCTGGGCGGCAGGCTCTTCCCGTGCATGATGAGGTACGGGAAGTGGACCGCCGTCTCATTCGAAGACCTCGTCTCGCTGGAGGACGACTTCTTCTTCAGCCCAATCCCATCGCCGCCCTGATGCCCTCGGGGGCCTTCTCTGGGTCCACCACCATCATGGCGAGGTCAAAACCCTCCTGCACGACTAGGTTGAGTATGCAGTCCAAGGGGACGAACTCGACCTTGGCTTCCTGTTTGGGTTCGCTCCCGAGTCGGCAGAACACCCCTTCCTCGTTCCTATCTACGATCCTTACGGGCATCAGGATCATTTCTTGCCCTCCAAGGCGTCGAGAATGGAACCTATACGCGTTCTCTCCGCAAGGTGCGGATTACGGTCGGTCTCCCACTCCCTCTTCTCCGACTCTTTCTTCTGGATCTTGCCTGATATCTCGCCCTTCCTTGACCTGATCTTTTCGATCTCCACCTGGAGCGTATCCATCTGCTTCATCTTCTCCTTCTCCGCGAGGTTCAAGCCTTCCATGTCAAGTCTCATGTTCGAGATATCCTCCTCCAGGGAGCCGAGCAGGATTTCGATCTCCGCGACCTGCTTCTCCGCCTCCTCGTACGACGCCACGAGGTCCTTTAACCTGCCGAAGGCCCCCGAGGAGACCACCGCGGCTATCTCCCCTCCGGAGGCCCCGGGGGATTTGGCTAGTTGTTGCTTCTCTTCCGTCGTCGGCGACGACTCTTTCCCCGCCGGGTTGAGCCTTGATTCCGCCTCTGTTCCGAACTTTCCCTTGATCGCCTCGATTCTTTTTGTGCCCAGAGGGGTCAGCCTGTATGCCCGTATCCCATCGCTCACGCCCCTGCCCCTCTGCGGTTCGCACCGTATGCGTTCGATGTACCTCCCCTTCTTGCGGAGAGCCATCATGAGGGCCCTCATCGCCCCTTCGACGCTGGTGTATGTTTTGCTCCCACCCGAAACGAAACGCTTGATGCCCAGGTTACGGATGATGCTTGTGGACGCATCCGTTTTCTTGGCATAGCCATTCTCCGCCACGAAGCCTATCGCCATGATGGCCCTGTCCATGGCGTGCTGGTCTGACAGGAGGCAATCAAAATCCAACTCCATCGATTCGTACACCCTCTTGGCTTCGGCCGGCGACTTATGCACTTCGTGTCCGGCATCGGACTTGGAGGATACCGCCGTCCTCGTGGAGGCTATCAGCGAACGGGGAACCTCGCGGCCGCAGGCCGAAAGAACATGCTTCTCCACCTCGTCGTCGGACGCGCCGGGGCTGGCCTTGAGGTACTCTGCCACTAGGGTCATTTCGTCGAGGCCATCGGCGACCTCCCTGACGGACTGCTGGGCCGACTCCGTCATCTCCACGACCTTCTCCCGATGCGTCTCCGGGATCGGCGGGGCGTCGTACACCACCCTCGCCATCACTGCCACCGGGAGCATGGGTGACTCTGGGATTCGAAGGCTGATCGGGTTGACCCTTTTTAGAACGTTGAAGGCGGCTTGGATGTCCTCGCCCGCCGGCATACACAGCGAGTATTCGAAGGCGGTGTCGTTCCCGCTTGGCTTGCACCACAGTCGGATGCTCTGCGAACCCGCCCTCGACTCAATTCTTGTGACGCCGAACCTCTCCCTGCCCTTCTTCTTGATCCTGTGGGGGTCTTTTAGTTGCCAAGCCCCCTCCAGACCGGCCTCGTCAAGTATTGCGAGCATGAGTGACCGAGTCGGATTGATCACCTTCTTTTCGGACCTCTTGATCGAGGTCTCAAGGATCAGTTGTAGGGGCTTCGATGGTTTCATCTCTATCTCCTTGTGTTTTCGGGCGAGCCTGCCGCCAACAAGGTTATACGGCGACGAGGGCGATCGTCAACCAAGCCATGAAAGATGAATAGTTCGAGAAACCCGACGGATCAGTATATCTGAAGCTGAAGGTTCTCCGAAATGAAGCTGTTCTCCCCGAACTCCAGCTCGAACCAGACGTTGTATATCCCGCAGTCCATGTCCAGTGCCACGGTGTCCAGGAAGTAGAACCCCTCCGAATCCCTCCTGTGCTCCACATCCCCACGCTCGACGACCATCCGCAGGTCCTTTTCCTTGGGTACGCATTCCCCGCAGGCCTTCTCGATGGATATCTTGACGGGGCTGGCCACCGCGAGGTTGGTGTAGTACCGCTCCAGGTCGGAGGCCCGCGGCACATTCGGGACCACCTCCACGGTGAGCCACCGCTTCTCCCCCTGTCGCACCCTGTTCGGACGGAAACCGTAGGTGAAGTCGTAGACCACCGGCATGTCGGAGGCGTACCACAGTTCGGAGAGAACCGTGAACTGGTTAGTGACCGTGCCGGACTGGTTCTGGCTGAACCGAACGCTCCACACATCCAGGTACTGGCCCACGGTGAAGACTTCCGACTCCAACGGAGCGACGATCTTGTAGTGTCCGCCGAAGGCGTCGTCGACCTCCTCAACGTCCCCCGGCCCCACCTCCAGCACGAGCCTCATCCCCTCCGGGTTGTCCTCGGTGGCGAACGTCTTGTCGAGTTGGTATATCAGGACCTTCTCGACCAACTCCACCGGCTGCCTGTGGTTGGAGTTGTAGGTGAACAGCCGGAGCACGAGCTCGTCGCCCGCGACGGGGTTCTGGTTTCTTTCCTTGAGCGCCATCCTACCTCCTCTTTGCCTTCTTGCGTGCGGACTCCATCGCGTCGTTCTCCCTCTCCTTCTGCTTGATGAACCGTTCTATCATCCACTTCCTCTCGTTTATGGGCAAAGCCAGGAAATCATCCCTGCTCTGGCGCATGTGATACATGAAGAAGAACATCTCCTCCATCATGTTGTTCCACAGGCCTAGGCTTGCGTCCTCGACGCCGTCGCCTTTTTCCTTGCCCGAGGGAAGAAAAAATTTGACTCAAGCGGAAGCTCGATCTCGAAGTCCCTGAGGCTGTACGGATTCGTGATCGACACCTTTGTGTCGACGCCGAAGGGAGGCTCGTTGACCACCGTCCTGAGGTAGGCCACGTCCTGGATGGGCAGCTTTTTCAGGAGCGTCTGTATCTCGATCTTGTCGGAGAGCCCCTCGACCTCCTCGAGGAGATGGGCCGTCCTATAGATGAGGGTGTCGTCGGCCTGCCCCGACAGGTCAAAGTTCTTCGCGCGACGCTCGCGGTGATCCTGTATGACCTGCTCATCCTTGCCCACGGCGAGCCTGTATCGGAACCGGTAGCCCGTAACCGGGAGGACATCCTCCAGGCTTTCCAATCCGAACTCAGGCTTGCAGTAGTCGACGAACAGGTCGTTCAGGTTGATGGTGGTGGCGAAGGTCTGGTCGCTCTCCGGGTCCCGCACCTCCACGTCGTACTCCGGCGTGTATGAGATGCCTCGGAGGTATATCAGCATGTAGGTCCTGTCCTGCGTGAGGAAGTTGCCCGAGTCGTAGTTCTCCTTCATGCAGCGGTTGAATATCATGTTGATCGCCTGCCCCTTCTTCACGAACCTCGGGGTGGCCAGAATCTCCTCCTCCTCCCCCGTCATCGGCCTGATGTGGATCACGCCGTCGCTGGGGCCGTCCTCCCCGTTGTAGAACTTGCCCTTCGAGGGGAGTTCGATTCGCTCGAAGACCATGCTCCCCCGGGCGCCGATCCCGGCGATCAGCTCCTCGAGCTTCCCACTGCCCGTGACCCTCATGTCCTGCTTCTTCGCGCCCTGCGCGGGAGCCGCCCCGCCCTGAACCGCCTTCTTGAACGCCTCTGGGATGTTGCCCTTCACTCGGCCTTGGTTGTCCCCTTGGGGGCCCGAGGGCTGGCTCGGGAAGTCCTCGCCCACCTCCGCGGCGGCACGCCTTCTCATTTCCGCCATCTGATCCAGTTCCTCCGCCGCGTTCTTCGGGGGTTCCTGCTGCGAAACTTCTTCCTGTGATATCTGCCTCTTCTGCGGTCTGAACGAGTCGTCGGCCATTTTTGTACCTCTTTCTTTGGACTGTTTATCGGGATGGATCGGCACGCCCACTAAGCGAACGCAACCCTTGAACTACATTAGTGAAGCGAGGCCAAAAATATCCAACATGCACGACCAAACAAGACCACTGAGGATAGGATTCGGAAACATCGAGCGACTCCTTTTCGAGGACGCCGCGGCGTGGATTCCAATTCCCGAAATGAGGAAATTCAGGGACAAGTGGGCAATCAGCAGGATCGACCCGTCCCTCCGCCCAACGGGGACCGCAGCAATGATCGACTTCATGGAGGCGTCCAGCCAGCAGCAGGAGGGGGCTCTTTCCGATTATTTCGGCAGGCCGGTTACTATCGATAGGGCTGACAGAAGGTCCGTGGTCAACGTCGAGTTCGACATCGGGAACCCGCCGGACCTGGAGGAGATGTCCGCGTTCTCGGGGATGGGCACCTTCCGCAAGGGCGACAGGGTCTACATAACATTCTGGAGATGAACATGTCTGATTTGGCTAGGATATTGATTTTTGCCACGGCCACGATCGGAATGACCAACATCATCGTGGACCCGGCCACCATCATGCAGCCCGTCCGTGACCTCATCGACAAGCGATGCCACCCTTGGATAACCAAGCTGGTCTCGTGCTACCAGTGCTCCGGGACATGGGTCGGATTCCTCTGCGGCTACCTCCTGATCGGAAGGGAGCCGGAGGTCGTCTTCATGTGCGGGATGGCCGGCAGCTGGCTCGCCACCATGTCGGCAACCGTCACGAACTACCTTGAGGCGATGAGCATCATCGGCGTCGAGGACAATGAGTAAAAAGTCCATATTCTTGTGCCAGGCATGCGGGTGGAAGAGGGTGTGCGACCCGAACTCCTCCGGACTCCTAGAGACGAAGAACGACGCGGAGAGCCCGAGCAAGTTCCGCTGCCCGACATGCGGCCGCGGGATAGTTCCACGCAAGTTCCCCGACCCACAGGCCGAGAACGAAATGCGGGCCAGCGAGGAGAGAATGAGGGAGGAGAACCAGGCCTTCCTCGACGAAGTCACCCAGTTCCAGAAGAAATTCATCGAGGAGATGGCCGATGAGTAGCCAGAAGATAGCCCTTCAGGACGTCAAGAATGCCCTCAAGGACTCAAGGTTCAGGCTCACGCTTCCGAAGGAGATGGAGTCTGATGTCAATGAGTTCCTTAACAACCCGGGGTGCGCCTGCCACACCCCTCTGTACAGGAAGATCATAAAGGACTGCCGCGACCAACTGTCCCGCTACTTCCCCGGCATGAAGGTTCCGGAGCACGACGAGGACATAAGAAGGCTTGCCGAGAACCACTGGACCGTCATCAACTGCAGGGTCGACGAACTGGAGTCGAGGCTCGCCAAACTGGGCCCCGGGAGGAAGCAGCTCGACGTGGCTAGGTGGGAGGATCAGGTTACCGTGGTGGTGAACGAACTAGACATAGTCTTTTAGCCACTCCATTGAATCCATGTCCTCCTTCAGTCCCCTCTTGACAACCTCGCAGGACACCACGGCCTTGCTGCAGTAGACGTTCTTCGCCTCCAGCGAGGACAGCCTCCCCTTGATTTCATCTCGGATGCCCGAGCAGGCCGCCGAGGCCTCTGCCGAATTGGTCGCCTCTATGAACACAAAGTCCTCGCATATTGGATTTGTGTAGGACACCTTGACCTTGTAAGATGGCATGCAACCTCCTTGCGCACGGGCCATAAGTATTTATCTATCCTGTTTGCTTTTGGAGCCGACCACCACCCCTCCTTCGGCCGCTTTGGAACACTTCTCTTCCATTGTCCTCGGATAGGAGTCGTACTTGGACAACTCAATTGGAAAGGTGTCGTCACTCGGCCTCCTCATCCCCGCCATCCTTGCGTTCTGGTACATGTGGGTCGCCCTAGAGTGGTCGCCGCGTGAATAGAGCATGTCGCCGACCAGGCACCAGAACTCCGCGAAGGACGGGCAGGTCGCAAGGCAGCCGAGGGCCCTCCTGTAGGCGTCCCTGACCTCCCCCTGCACAAACTGAACCCTTGCCAGGTAGTAGTTCATCAGAACCGTCGCCTCTCCCCCTGACTCGCTCATCAGGAGGTATTTGTTGGCCGCCGCCAAAAACTCCCGCGTCTTCCCCTCTGCCAGAAGCGAACAGGCCAGGTAGTAGTAGGGATCGGGACTCGTCGGACTCCTCTCCACCCACTTGTGGCTCAGGCTTGTGTTTTCTTCCCTGCTGTCCGGCCTCTGCCCTCCGACTATCACAACGCCGGGCGTGACTACGGCCCCGGCCCCGACAATCGTCTCGAACACCGGGTTTTCGAACCTCCCCACGTCCCAGAGTCGCACCTCCTTGGAGACGAACCCCCCGCTCATCACATAGAAGTAGTGGCCCCCCGAGAGACCGCCTATCGCCTCCGCCCCCTTCCCCACGGCCTCCCACGGCTCGACATACATATTCGTGCCTTCGGAGCAAAGGGCGTTGCGCACTTCGGAGTAGTCCCCGTCGAACTTGAGATCGACGACCTCAGCCCCCATTTCCCTTGCTATGCGGGGCGTACCGTCGCTGGAACCGAGATCGCCGACCACGACGCGCCCCCCGATCCGCAACACGGATTCAAGGCAACGCCCTATCGTCTTCGCGTTATTCCTCGCCAGGACTTGGATCGTCAGCACCAAACTTCTCCGAAACCACGAACCTCAGAACTTCGGCGTTGTCGGCCTGCCCCGCAGATTCGTAGTACGAAGCCAGTTCCTCGTAGCCCCTCCGAGCCCACGGGGACTCGACGATCAGGCTTATGGCCGACTCCAACGAGCCTACTGCTCGCATTCCCTGCATACGCCGAGTATGCGACGCCAGAAGGGACATTCGGGCGGAGGGTTAACGGGCCAGCACCCACAGCACTTCTCCGCATCCATGAACTTCTGGTTCTCCGTCACAAGGGCCCGCTCCAGGCCCGTCGATATCTCGTCGTCCGTCAGAAGGAGATCGATGCACCTTCCGTCGACCGTTATTGTTGTGTGCCTAAATGACATTTGATCCTCCGAAAAGAGATTGACAATGTTCTCTTATAAGAGCGATGAAATTTAAAAATGTCGCCCCCTTGAGGAACAAGAAGGCCGAGGAGGCCCCGTGGAGGGGACGGTGTCCGAGGAAACCATGGGAGTACAGGGTCACGGCGGTCATCCCGGTCATGGACACGCACGAATCCCTGGCCCTGTGCGTGGAACTCCTCAGGCTCCAGACCGAGAGGCCCTACATAATCGTCGTCGACACGGGGAGCCTCCCCGAGAGCCTCGAAAAGATAATGGACATGCACGCGGACGACCTAGAGGTGCAGTGCATACGACAGAACGGAACCCTCCACCCGTCCGATCCCGTCTGCTTCGCCCTCGACCTCGCCCAGAGCATGTGCAGGACTGAATTCATGTTCTGCACCCATTCGGACGCCTTCCTTGTGAGAAGGGACTTCCTGGAGTGGCTCGTCGGGCTGTGTGGGGAGGAGGAAAACTCTCTCCACCCCGTGGTCGGATACGAGATAAGCCCGAGGAACCACGACGACTGGAAGGGCATGGTCAGCCACACGGCGACCATGTACCACATGCCCACCATGGACAAGATAGGCTTCGGATGGAGCATGAGGAGGATAGCCTCCGTGTGCGGTCTCAAGAACCAGGAACCGCACCCAGACAGGCCGAACTGGCCCGACACCGAGACTCTGGGGAACATGATACTCCGGGAGCACGGAGTCAAGGTCAAGACCATAGGGTCCGAGTCCAACTTCGCCAGAAACACCGACGAAAACATCGACCACGCCAGGAGCATCACCCTCGGGCTTCTGTACGCCCCCGACTACTACAAGGCCGCCTCGGAATGGTTCGAGGATGCCATGCGACAGGCCAGATCAAGAATAGACCTATGGAGGTCTACAAACCCAATTGGAGGAAAGTGAACGAATATCTAAACAACAAGGCCCTGGAGCGGCTCATAAACTCCTTCCAGGAGTCAAAAAGAACCCAGACAAGGCTCGGCATGCTCATAGACGAGATAGTCGAGACCATATCAAGAAAGAGAACCAGACAACTAGACTTCGTGCACAACAAGGAGACTTTGGACACCAAGCAGGACGCTCTCAAGCACAGCAAGACGAGCCACGAGGACTCGAAGCAGAAGCTCGCCACCGCGTTCTTCACGCTCTCCGAAAACATCGTGAGATACGCCAAGTTCCAGCTCATAGACGCGGACGACGCCGTCCAGGAGGGGGTCATGATATGTTTCGACAAAATAGACAGGTTCGACTCGCGCAAGGGCAAGGCGTTCAACTACATGACCACCTGCATACTGAACCACTTCAGACAGCTGTACAGGACGGCCAGGAACTATAACGAGCTTAAAAAGAGGTACTTGAACCACGTGCAGTTCATAGAGGGAAGCTCGTCCTACAACAACGGCAGGCAGATGTTCGATCCCAACGGCCACCATTGATTTAATCTAATGAAGTCTATACAATGAAACTATGAGCGGAATAGAAAACCTAGAAAGACAAGAACTCATCGACAAGCTAGTCGCAAGTGGCTTCGGTGATGTGGTGAAGGCGCTGCTGGACGACGAGAAAAAGGTCTACACCAAAAAGGGCAGGCTTAACAAAAGCGGGGCATGCCGCAAGCTAAAGATAAAATCCAAGCAGCTCGAGGACATGCTGTCCGAGATGCGCAACATACTCAAGAAAGACATGGACTAGCATCCATCTATCCAAGCCCGATCGTACCGCAGCGTCAGCTCGACCACGAGGTAGGCAGACTCGCTCATGTCTAGGTCTCCCCACTCGATGTTGTTCGGCCAGGCGTTCCGTACGATCCACCGTTCCATCGTGTTGCCACAGCCATCGTACATCTCGATGTTCAGGGTGCGTTTGAAGTTGCCGCCGGGTCTCTTCCAGGTGCCGGCGTCCTCGCAGGGGTCGTACTGCTCCTTGAGCCAGCTGAATATGGGGTTGGTGTTCGTCTTGAGGTCGAACAGCGTGACCTGTATGGGCTTCCAGTCCGGCTTGCCCGGGAAGAACACGGTCTCGTTGAGGTGCTGAGCCTCTATCTCCTTGAAATTGAGGCTCGGCCTCGCCGCCTTGTCGGGCGGAAGCATGCTCGCCCCCTCGCCGATCACGCCGTCGATGTACATCATCCACCTGAACTTCCTCTTGAAGCAGATGTCCGACCCACCGAGAACGCCTATCCCCATATTCCTTCCCACAGAACCTCCGAGATATGCTAGTCAAAGACCAACAAAAAAGGCCGGCGGGGTTTGCCCGCCGGCCTCTGTGTTTCCAATCGGACGAACCTCAGTTGACCGAGGTGCCCGTTCCGCCGGTGTTGCCGGGGCCGCAACCGCAGCAAAGAGCCGTCGGATTGTTGCCGCACAGGTTGGTGTACCTCACATTCGAGTAGCGGAGCGTGACGTCGATGGTCACTTCCTCGGACTGGCTGTAGTCCAGCTCGCCGAAGTTGACCGCCTGCGGCCAGCAGTCGAAAAGCCTCCACTGCTCAAGGTCGTTTCCGCAACCGTCGTACAGCGTGATGATGCCCGTTCCTCCGTAGCACCTTCGAATCGACGACTGACCGAGACCGATATTATCGGTGAAGTTGTAGACGCTGGCCAGCCAGCTCCACAGCTCCTCATTCCCCGCTCCGCCGCCAAGAACTGACACGTCGAAGTAGGTTACGGTGATCGACTGCCAAGTCCCCTTGCCGGGGATGTAGGTCTTGGCGTTGAGGAAGTTTATCTCGACTTCCTCGATTTCAATGTTGGGGCGCGCGGCCACCTTGACGAAGCTGGCAGGCACCCTTCGGGTGGCGCCACCCACGACATTTCGCTCCACGGCGAAAGTCCACCTGAACTTACGCTTGTGGATGACATCGTCGCCTCCTAGGCGACCAATACCCATGTTAATCGGCATATTCGTATTCTCCTATGTAATGTTACCAATTCATCAGAAGGTGTCTGAACCAGCGTCCCAGCTACCCGTCCTATGTATACTGAACTCGATGAACATGAATTCGACGGCCTTCGTCGGCTGCACGCCGATCCTCGCCCTGAACTCATTCCTGTCGACCACATCCGGCGTGTTCAACTCCGCGTCTGCCTTGATGATGAAATCGGTCAAGCCACGACCGACCTTCACTTCCTGAAGGATCCGAGTTGCTATGTCCACGAACCTCGAACGAAGCTGGTCGTCGTGGGGTTCGAAGAGGAGCGAACGGCTCGCGGCGCGAATCCGCTTCTCTATTGCAAACATGAGCCTTCTGACATTGACCCTGTCTAGGGCCGTCGGCCTGCGCTGCAGGGTCTTCTGACCCCACACGACGAAGTCCTGCGAGTCGGCGTACTGGACGATCGGGTTGATGCAGTTCCTGTTGCCGTACATCAAATCCCTCTCCTCGAGGGTGGGACGGCTGAAGACATCCGTTATTCCCGGTACGATGCCGCGGTTGATGCCGGCCGGTGCGTACCACGGGGCCGAGAGCGCATCGCTCCTGGCGTACACGGCCATCACGGAGCCAGACGGTGGAATCCAAACGTCGACGCCGTTGAACGAGTCGCGAACCTTGACCCACGGCCAGTAGAGGGCCGCGAAGTCCGAGTCGAACCGCGTCGTGTTGAGCGGGTGCGAACCGTTCTGCCAGGCCACGATCTCCTTGACCGTGAGGCCGAACGGAGCGTCGATAATCGCAAGACAGTCGCTTCTGAGGTTCTGGCACATGTCTATCAAGGCCGAAATTACCTGCGTGGAACTATGGCCGGGTACCGCCACCAAGTCCAGGTCGACCTGCTCCGGCTCGCTTAGAGCGTAGATGCCGGTGTAGCCCAGTTGGCTTCCGACCAGGAGCATGTCCTGGTCGTCCGGGTCGGACGGGATTCCGTCGCTTCCACCCGACAGCGAGTAGACGCCGTCAAGCGGGGGCGAGGGATTGGCCGTGTTGTCCGCAACCCTCACGAAGTCAGAGACCAGACTGAGGAAGGTCTCCACATAGTAGCGGCTGGTCTCGTCCTTGGACAGGTTGCCCCAAGACTCGATCTGCACGCCGTTGTTGTAGACCTCCATCACGAAGTTGCCCTCGCGGATGTCGTTCTTCACGACAACCTGCGTCGAGTTTCCGTCGATGCCCGCGGAGTCCGCGGTCACCATTATGGAGACATCACCATAGCGGTTGTTGTCGCCGCGCACCAGACCGCACTCGGAGACGGCCACGTCGCCTGAGACGCACTCTGGCGACTCACCGGCGGCTGTTATATAGATGCCCTTGTTGTTGCCGCCCGGAGCGTTTAGAACGGCTGGGTCGTCCGCGTCGATGAGCGGAGCGTCGAAGCCAAGAAGCTTGAACGTTGAACTCTCGCTCTTAACGAGAAGTCTTGCGTCGACACCGGCGTGAAGCGTCCTGAGGGACACATAGTTGGTTCCGACCAATACGGCCTCGAAGCCTCCAGGGACGTGCCCGGCGGCTATTGCGGCGTTGATCGCAATCACGACCTGATTCGCAGTCGCTGCTCCGTTGGCTCCGAGACTGGAAAGGTCGACCACCTGGGCGACATTGTCGATCAGGACGTTGTCCGTTCCGTCGACGACAACCTGCAGATCGAAATTCGTCAGGTTGGTGAAGTCGAACGGGGAGTCCTCACTTCCTGTCATCTGTGCGACAGTCATGCCGCTGCCAAGCCCGGTTGGACTCACATGAACATTGCCGTCGACGAGCGTCGGGCCGTAGAGGGAGTCGGCTACCGAAACGAGCTCCAGGCTCGCACCGGGTCCGAACGAGAAAGTCGTCCTTACGCCGATCCTAGAGGATCCGTAGGTCGTCTTGTACTTGTAGTCGACATAAATCTTGTTCGCCCCGACAGAGGAAGAAGAAGAAGAAGTGGCCGACGGCAGGCTTCCGTTGTAATTGAGCGTTATGACGCCAGTTGCAAGGACTATTGATCCGCTTACCGCCTTGACGGCAGAAGAGGCCACCTGGGTGAAACTGAATCCGCCTTGGTCGTTCACGGAGAAGGTCTGCACCACAGTTCCGCCCACCACCACGCGTCCCTTGACGGTGCCAGCCACGACAGGAAAATGTGCCAATGTGAAATCGGCGTCGGCGTCCACCTGTGCCGTGGTTCGCTCCTCGGCCTCCACGAAGGTCGTCTCCTCGGTGGTCGCGAAGAACTCTATTCCGTCGACCGCGGGGTCGAGCTGGAGGTTGAGGTCCTCGGCGAGCTGCGAGGCGGAGTACCCGTCGGTCTGCACGTTCGGATCGGGATGGTTTTCGTCGGCAAGGGCCACGAGCGTCTTGGACGCCAGTATCCCATTGAGCCTCCAACGGAAGTACATGTCCTTGTCAAGGCTGTAGGGGCCCGCCTCCGAAGAGACAACCAGAACCTGGCCGCCTGCCGAAGGCACGTCGATGCTGGCCGTCCTCGCCCTCTCCCAGCTGACCATGTCTGTGTCGGCAACGCGCACCACGTACAACTCGCTTGCGACGAGCAGGTACTGCTCTGCGGCGTAGACGAGGTACGGGTCGCCCTGCTCCGGGTGCGGGAATCCGAACACCGTGTTCAGTTGTCTGCGCGAGCGGACGACCGTCGGGATGTTGATCGGTCCCTTGCTGGCGAAGCCGACTAGTCCGGCGCGGTGGAAGGACTGCTCTGGAGCAATGAAGCTCAGGTCCTTCTCCGTGATTCGCACCGACGGGGAAATGGTGTTAGAGGGTGGAAAGCCCTTTAGGATTGCCATGACGTTATTCTCCCTTGTTCAATTCTTTACTTGTGATGTTCCTCGTCGAAATGAGCCCCATCTTTTCGGCTCGTTCGACATATTCCGTGTTCCTCTCATCCTCCAGGAGAAAGGTATTGTTCCCAGCGCCCACTCCAGGTATGTTCAATGTCGTAAAGGCCCTCGGGGATGTCCTCGACCTGATCAGCACCTGCACCGGACTCCTGCTCTTGTTCTTGATCTCGATCATTCCATCTTCCTTTCTATGTTCTCGACGCTGGTCTCTATCCTTCCCAAAACCTCTGATATGTTCTTTTCGTCCACGCTGTTGTGAAGGTCTACCTTCGTCCCCAGCACCGACTTCTTCCGGACTATCGGCTGTGGTATATATGACTTGGCTGTCAGATTGAATTCGAATTTGATAATTCGTTGATTCTGGTCGCCAGGTTCGTAGTCCACGTTGTTCGCGATGGAGTCGAGTGTAACTACAGTTTCCCACCTGACCCCACGCACTGTTATATATGCAACTGGCGAGAATTTTACCAGAACTTGCTCCAGAATCTGGTCGATGTCCTCCATATAGGCCGTCCAGGCCATAAGCGTGTATGTCTTGTTGATCGGTATTCCCCTCGCCACGCCGAAAACAGTGTCCCTTTCCGTCTTCTCTTTCGTGTGGAATCCAGGCCTATTCCCGTCGTCCGACCTGCGCATGTAGTCGATTGCCTTGTGGTAGGTGTACCGACTTTGGTCAAAGTCCGTACCGGACGAATAGATGGCCATCATCGGAAGTCTGATCCTCTCCACCACGAGGCTCCCGTCCTTCCTGGTGTTGTCCTGTAGTATCCACGCCACGGCCCTCTCCTGCGTCCCCCATATGATCGGCACCTTGTGGGCCTTGCCGTCCTCGTCCAGCACGACTATGTTGCTGAACATGTCTAGCATCGCCTCGTCGCAGCCGCGGAGGCTCTTCGAGTATCTATAGAGGACCTCCCGCTCTGGGTTCCTCATGTCCTCCACGATCTGTCCCGTCTGCATGGGATCGCACTGGGCCCCGCTTCCTATCTTGACCTTGGACGAAGAGTTCCTCTCCATCCATCCGTTGCCCATCCCACCGGGCCCGGGGCAATCCCTGGACGGAGGGTCTATGCTCCTGCTGGTCTCCACCGGACTCACGGGCTTGCAGTCGTTCAGGCTTTTATCCTGATGGTTCCCTGGATTAACGGGCATCTTGATCTCCTTTAGGGTATGTACGCGACGAATGGAAGAATAAAGCACTGCCGAATTAAAAAGAGTGACGGAGGCACGCCACGCAAAACATTCGTCCCCGAAGGGGTGCGTAGCACCCTCCCCAAGCCCAAGTTTTCGCACAGGGTTCTCTGGACTACGAGCGGTTGTTCAGGTCGTTCAGATCGAAGTCGGGCTTCTTCTGCGTGACCTTTCCCTCTCCGGTCGTGACGCTCTCCTGGAACCTCTGGCATAGTATCTGGAGACGCATCCTGCTCCACAGCAGGGTCTCGCCCATGTTGAGCTGGATGATCACCCAGTCCTCGCCCCGGTGGGGCGTGTGCATCCTAGAGCCTATCTTCGGCGGGTGTCCCACCTTCTGGATGACGTCCCTGTAGTTGAGGTCGAATATCACCTCGTCCGGCGAGTCGATGCCGAACGCACTCTGGTAGTTCTGGCCCACCACCGGCTCGTAGCTGGCGTTCAGCGTGATCGGGTTGTTCGACCACAGCTTGCCGCGGTCTTCCCTGTAGAGCCTGTCAAGCGAGCCGGTCTGTATGAAGACCTCGTAGTAGAACACGGGCGACCCGTATATCCTGATCCACTCCGCATCCCAGTCGTTCCATAGGCAACGCTCGGGGTTGTCGGGGTCGAACTGGTCTAGGCTTCCCGTCACTTTGTAGGGCGTTCCGTCGGGGTTCTTCAGCATGGCTCCTCCTACAGTATGTAGGCCCGGAGCCATCAATCAGTTCAACTGCACCTGCGGTCTGACGGAAATCTCGCCCCCGCCAACCGGGAGGTTGAACGGCGCCCCGGAGAACTCCTCCGCCCAGAGTATCTGGCTCGCGGTGTTCGTCACATAGTAGCCGTATACGCTCTGCCCCGTCGAGAACGTGAATGTGATGCTGGTGTTGTATATCGCCGTGGTCACGCCCGAACCGGCGGTCGAAACCGTCCAGTTCGAACCCGTTAGCGTGGCCGACGCGTAGCCGCTCGCGGTCGCCTCTGTGAAACTCGAAGTGGTGAAGCTCTCCGAAGACAGGCTGACGGAGTTCACGTAGAGATGAAGAACGAGGTCCGTAGTAGGAGTCTTGTTGACTATGTACTCAAGGAGCCTTCTCTCGCCCTCGTCAGGAACAACCAATGCCATACCGCCCCCTTGATCTAGAATGTACCTTATATATCGTAGTTTGGAGAAAAAATAATGGTCATTTTGAATAAAGAAGGCAAGGTGTACGTCCTTGAGGGCCCCAACCCCCTCGTGGAGAAGCAGGCTCCGTGGGACGCATCCAAACTCGTCTTCCACAACTTCCACTGGGGCGAGATCAAGCACGCGACCCCAAGAGCAAAACAGAACGCGCGAAAGAAAGAGGAACCCTCGCCGCGGCCCGCGCCAAACCCGCCAGAGCCCACGCCCGCAGCCGCCTCGCAAAGCCAAGCCCCGGAGTGCGCGAGGGAATTCGACCTGCCCTTCATCAAGTACAAGGTTCTCTGCCACTGCCTGCCGGCCAAGACCCAGGCCAGGTCCGACCCTCTCTACGGCGAGTCCTGGTCGAGGGTCTCCTACGGAAACAAGTTCGTGTTCCCATGCATAGTCATGTCGTCCGGCGACCTGATCTTCGAGTTCTGGACCAGCGACCCCAACGAGCAGATCGAGGAGAAGAGCATCGTGTACCCGTTCTCCTACGAGGTTCACAACTCGGAGACGAACCAGTACGACAGGGTGCCGTACGACGACTACCGTTGGTGGAGGGTTTCAAAAAGGGAGCCGCGCGAGGGAGGCTGGCTCCTCTCCGCCAGCCCCAGCGACCACCAGCCAGACTTCTCAGACTAGTCGTCCCCGAATATGGACTTCCCCCCGACAGGCTTGGACTCGGGCACGACCTGCACCCTGTAGCCCATCTTGGCGATCTGATCCTTGTACTGCTCGACCGCCTTCATGAACCCGGACTCGTAAACATCCGCCACGAGCGCCCCGAGGGCCTCGTAGTCCTCCTTGACGGCGACCGATGAGGCAATGCGCTCTATGTAACTCTCGTTCTTCTTGTACCGCTCCTTGAGCACCTCGAACAGATACCTCCTGATCGCCAAAGAGTGCGGGTTGCCCGCGAATGGATTCATTTACTAAATTAGATGGACTTCAATCTAAATAACTTCAAGATAATCGGAGCGACGCACAACAACAGGAGATAGCATGAACGATTGGACGAGACTTTCGGGAATCAACGAGTCCAAGGAACCCGAATTCAAGGAATTCTCCGGAAAAAGGCTGGAAGGGGCCAAGAAAATAGCTGATTCCGCCTCGGAGAAGGGCGGACCGGCCCTCCTTACCAGAGACCATTTCTTGGTCAAACTTCCCTACTACACAAAAGCCAAGCGTGGTTCGTTCGACGCCGACGAAGCCAAGAGGGAGTATGCGGAACTCTGCGCGAGACTCCACTCCAAGAGAGACAAGATCGAAACCACGAAGATGAAGGACTTCCAGGAGCTGCTCGGCAGGATGGAGGTTCTAGGAGAATTGCTGATAGAAAATCAGGAACTCGGGAAGATTTTGTAGTAGCCGATGATGAACAGGAACACCAGGTTGGTGGCGTAGTTGAACAACAGGGGGAGTTCCATCCTCGGCAGAACGTATATCAGGGTCAGGACCTCTCCGATTCCCCACATGACGAGCAGCCCCCAGGTGACGCCGTGGGACGACTTCTGTCTGTAGGACTCAACGGCCTGGGGCAGCCCGCAGAAGGCGAGCATCACGGAACCAACCCAACCCACAGCCTCAAGCAAAGTCGCGTCCATGCATGTATATACACCCGCCAGAACAACAGTTGCAAATGGGGCGTTAAAGCGTCAAATTCATCACCGCCAGACACCAAGAGCGACACGAGCGTCAACGACTACGGAGTTCGACTGACTAAATCCGATAGGGTTCTGTCCCCGTCCACTCGCCCTTCCTCTCGTTCCACTGCTTGACCAAATCCTCCGGGGGCGTTCCGTAGACCAGCTTTGGCTTCTCCTTGTAGTCGAACGGCGCGTGCAGCACGCACACTATTCGGTTCGTCCCCCTGAATCCTATGGGCTCCTCCACCCTCGCCGTCAGGTTGCCCGGCTCGCTGGAGTGCCGGAATGGATTCGCAAGACCCTTGAGCGTCCTCGTCAGTTTCTCCCTTGCCACCATGAAGTCTCGCTCCGCAGCGGACTTGTCGGGAGCAACCTTGTCTTTGAAGTAGTTTTTGAGGTAGTAGTCGGAATATGCCGCCTGCCTTCTCAAGGCCGCCTCAAAGACTTGGTCGACCACGGACTCAATTCTTGCCTTGGCCATAGGATGCAATTCGATGTAGTGCCCCATCAGCCGCAAGAAGCGATCCCTATACTCTTTCCTTGCCTTTTCGACGTACTCATCGTATGCGGGGTCTCCGATCATAGAGTACAAATCTGCAACCTTCATCTCGTTGTTCGCGACCACCGCTAGGGAGTTCAGGTCGTCCTCGTCCGCGAAGGCGGTCTTGGGCTGCATCTCCACCGCGATAAGCAGGTCGCCCTCCTCCATGTACTTCCTGTTGGCCCCGTTCGTGGCGGCCGAAAGGGCCGTCATAAGGTTCCGTGTCAGGTATATCCCGTCCAACGAGGCCCTGCTCGCCGAGTTGAAGCTCGAGTGGGGGTCGTCCGCCCAAGCCCTGTTCCCCGGCCTGGGCAGGAGCCCGTGCGACATGATCGAACGCAGGTTCCTGAAGGCCGTGCCGTGGTACATGATCACCCTGGGCGATCCCGCTTCAGAAAGGAGCCATTCGGAAAACTTCATGCGGGTATATAGCAGGCGAACCACCGCTCCTGGCCCCTCAACCCCAAGCCGATGTAGCATCCTCAAGTGACGCCACCAGCCGACTTAGCTCCGAACACACGCTTGAATAACCCGTCCGACATGTCCCTGACCTTCTGATCGTAAATGAAGGCGTCCAGAAGCACGCCGTAGGTGTTGTTGTATCTGTTTGAAGGCTTCCCCTTCTCCAAGGAGTCTATTACATAGTCGAACATCTCAAGCGTCTTTTCCTTCATTTCCTCGTAGTGCTTGGAACCCATTGCGTGCTTCATTTCCTTTTTGGCCTCTTCGATGTCGATTTTCTCGACCTCCTCGCGCTTCTTCTTCAGGAACGGCAAGAAAGACCGTCCGTTCTCCCCGAGCCTTGCTATGCCCCATCCGAGCGTGCCTATGCCTCCCGCCTCCTCCCACTTCGGCAGCAGACCCTCGTAAAATCTCTGCACGGTGGGGGTGTCTGTGTTCGATAGACCGAAGACATGAATGGCGTGCCTCACCACGGTGTTCCTGGACTGGATCGCCTGCGACTCGTGGTTTCTCTTTACATCGTCGTCGTACTCGCCCTCGACCGACAACTTCAGCCTGTCCGCGCCGTTCGCAAAGTCCACGAGCTTTCTCGCGAGCCTGTCGGGCATCGGCTTGAAGTTCGAGAGCTTGTCCATGGTAGAGGTTATCTTGTGCTGGACCTCCCACACGCTCGACGGGTTGCGGAATGTTGCGCTCCTCGCATTGGGATCGCCCTCCCTGACCGAGAAATCGGGATTGTCTGTCTTCAAGTCCCTCTCGACGTCGGCCTCCAGCATCGCCAGATGGTGCGAAGACAAGGACGGAACCTTTTCCGCTATCTTCGCGGCCATCCTTGAGTCCTTGGCGGCCTTGAGCATTTCCGCGTCCGCGAACTGAGGAAAATCCTCCGCGAGCTTGTCTGCCATCTCCGCCTGGTTGATGTTGTTTATCGCGTATGTGAACGCATGGACGAAGTGAGACTTCGTTATGACCTCGGGGAAACGCAGGGCAAACCTCGGGACGAACTGGTCGGTGGTCTGGTTCCAGCCCTTCCTGACGGGGATCGAAGACCCCTCGAAACCTCGCGATCCGTACTCGGGCTCCCCTATCTGCTTGCCGAACAGGAAGTCCCTGACCTTCAATACGAATTCCTTCGGATAATCTCCCTTCGACGAAACCAACGAGGCCAGAGCCTGGATCATGTACTGCGAGTATCGGGACTGCTTGTCCCGCTTCATTCCCATCCACTTGTTTATCCAACCCGTGATCGTCTCGTTGTCCTCGGATTCCGGTCTCACAAAGTGGCCCCGATCCGACCCGAAGGTGTCCGAATAGTCCCCTCCAACCCTCCTGTATGGTCCCGGCTTCAGCCCCCCCTGTACCCCTCCCAACCACGACTTGACCGCCTGCAGGAATCCCTCCTTGTCCGTGCCGTAGACGCTCTCTTCGGGGACCGCCACCGACTTTCCCGACTTGTTGTCGAACCTCCTGATGTGTATCCGAGCCATGGGCTTTTTTATCTCCCGGTCCTCCTTCCGTACGAGGTAGGCAATGAACCCCCCGTTCCTCACCTCGCAGTAGACATCCTTCTTTTGCCCGCCGTCGTCGAGGTTCATGCACGAGCTCCACCCCCTTCCGGTGCTCATGCTCGCGAGGTCGTGAGGGTTCATGCTGATTACGATTGATAGTTCGGAGCCGGCCCTGAACGGCATGTTCTCAAATTCGGACTTGGTTTCCTCGTAGTGCTTCTCCGTCAGCCTCTTCTCCGAATCGTATTTGATCTGAGACACCTCGCCGGCAACCCTCCGCCTCTCCAGCTCCTTGAGGTCCTTGTACAGAAGGGTATCCAATAGCTTTCCGACCCTCACGAGGTTGCTCTTGCCTTTCTGCCGGGCGTATCCGCCCTTCACATCCACCAGCTCGTAGCCGTGGTCCCCCAGGGTCACGCCCAGCCAATGAATGACCTTCTTGTCGTCCTCCGACATCTCGTTCGAGACGAAGGGAATGAACACTCTTCCGTTCTGGTCTGCGTCCCTGAAGAGATGTCCGAACACGAATCTCCTCGGCTGGGCTTCGACCCTTGACCTGTAGGGTTCGTACTCCTCCATCCCCTCCAGCCAAATCCTGAATCCCAAACTACTCATCGGCGTCCACCCTCTCTAGACTCCCATTCCTCCGCAGGTTTTCAAGGAGCGAATTCATCCTCAGCGTGAGTACTCTGACCTTGTAGGTCCTGTCCTCGTCCTGCTTCACGGAGACTACGCCCGCCCCGCCCTCCTTGACCATTTTCGCTATCGCTCCCGCGTCGACGCCGTCCGCCACGATCGTGATGCTCTTCGACGCCGTCGCGTAAGTGACCATCCCGCCCACGCCCAGCAAAAGACAGGCCGCTAATGCCAAGGAACCCGACCACCTCCGCCGCGGCTCCACTATCCTCCCCATGTCGACGACAGGGACATAGTCGCCCTGTCCGCTCTCCCTAACCGACTCAAGGTAGGCCGGCAGGTCCTTGAGGGGCATCGGCTTATTGTTCATTTTTCCTCCGAATGTATCTGAGTATCGCCACCCCGCCCGCAATCAGGTTGATCAACCCGAGAAAGGGAGCGTAGGGAAGCACGCACAGCAACCATGTTCCCGCGACTGCAGAGACCACGCCGAACAAAGCCCCCGCGAGCCTCAAGCCCGCGAAGGTCAAGAGGAGCGAAACCCCCGCAACCAACCAGAACGAAATCAACACGAGGGCTACCACCAGAGCAAGCGACCCCATCTACGCCCCCTTTTGATTAGCATCCGATCCGCACCTATATACCATCGGAGGAACCACAAATATGAGCTGCGCAGGAAACAACACCCTGGCCGTCAACAGGCCCAGCATGAACACCATGGCCAGTGCACAGTGCAACAGCACGTGCACGGAACTCGGCCACGCCGACCCGCTCAACAAGAGCAAACTGGGCCCGAGGAGGCAGAGGGAGAAGGTCAGGGAACAGATAAAGGACTACTGCATGCACATGCTCGGCGCCCCCGTAGTCAAGCTAGAACTCGACGCCCAGAACCTAGACTTCGCCGTAGACCAGGCCATGAAGGTGTTCGAGGACTACGCCGGCAGGGAACACTTCCAATACTACGTGTTCAACTCGGTACCAGGACAGAGCGTATACAAGATGCCCGACGAGGTCGGAGTCATAAGAAATATTTTCTACAAAGAAGTTGGAAGCTACGCTTTTCAATCTTCTGATCT
>Ga0114962_10001008_pt1 | contig 24441 bp, 38 predicted proteins | sample C_130820_MF_Meta_FD_87017 | JGI IMG/M metagenome (GOLD analysis project Ga0114962, IMG submission 87017) | Freshwater microbial communities from Lake Croche, Canada to study carbon cycling - C_130820_MF_MetaG | ecosystem: Environmental > Aquatic > Freshwater > Lake | place: Lake Croche, Canada... | reverse complement strand
ATTACGCAATCCCTTAGTACCAAGACGGTATATGGGCCTGACGCGGCAGCGGCTGTTACCAATACGCTTGGTGCTGGTGTGCAGATTAGTGGTCAGGCTGTTCCGATGGGTCCGCAGACAACTTCGCAGCCGCCTAATAAGACGCAGTTGGTTTCTAGTCTTGCTAGTCAGTTGGTTCTTGCTAGTCGTAAAACTAAGAGTCCGTGGACGATGGCGAGGGCCACTAAGTGGATTCTTGCTAACGCTCCGAGTATCGCGGCCCTTCCTTAGTAGACTACAAGTATGGCGAAGAAGCCAACCATCACCCATAAGCCTAAGGGCGGAACGCTAGCGCCACAGTATGGCGCGTCGATGACTCCCGCTTTTATTCAGAGTCACGTTGGTGCTGCTGAGCATCAGGCGCTAAAGGACCTGTATGCGCATCGTACGGGTGGTGGGGATATTACGACTCAGCCCGACCCGCAGGCGGCGCTTCATGCTGCTGGTTTGATTCATACGCCTAATATTGGTGATGTTCGCTTGACGCATCCATCATATGGCGGTCATGCGCCCGTATATGCGAGTGCTGCGGATGCTATTGATGCTTTGAAGAAGAAGCCTAGTGGTGGTGGCGGGTTTTTGGATTCGGTTGGTGGTGCTCTTAGTTCTGCGGGGGGCGCGCTTGCTGATATTCCGGGTGCTATTGGGAGTATTCCTGTTGGTCCAGCGCTGCATTTGTTTAACCCAATGACGCCTAGTGAAGAAAAGAAACTTCGAGCGTCCGGTTCGACGTTGTATGGGTCTAATCTTCTTGGTGGCGCTTTTGAAATGTACACCCGTCCGGGTAAAACGTTTAGTGATATGAAGAATATGGGGTTGGATACGACTGCGAGTGCGTCTTCGAAGTTGACGTATGACCAGTTGGTGAATCAGCAGAAGAATGCGGCTGATGCGCAGAAGATGAAGGCGTTTCTTAGTGCGGCTAAGGAGCATAATTCGGGGTCTGATATTCAGGCTGTTCAGGATCAGGTTGCGTTGGGGCCGTTGGGTAAGCGTAGCCGGTTTATGTTGTTGAAGTTGGCAAAGAAGAATGGTTGGGCGATTGCTGATCCTCGTCAGTATTCTGATGCGGATTTGGCTCGTCGTGCTTTTACGATGTCTACGAATGCTGTTTCGGAGGCGCTTGCTAATGCTGCGCGGCAGGAGGGCCAGTTGGCTTCGTTGCCTGCTGGTCTTGTTTCTGTTGCTGGACAATTGTTTGATGCGGCTAAGAATGGTGATATTCATAAGGTTGCGAGTATTGGTGAGCAGTTTGTGCAGCCGTATACTTATTATTGGAGTGATGTTCAGAAGCGCGGGTTTATGCCTGCGACGTCTGCGTTTATTCGTGAGCGTCCTGTGGATGCCGCATTGTTGGCGTCTGGTGCTCTTCATGTTTCGGGTAAGGGTGCTGGTGCTGCTACTCGTACTATTACGGGTGTTGGCGAGACGCTTCCGCAGCGTGCCATTGCTGCTGTTATTCCTGCTCCTGCTGAGGGGAGTCGGTTGGCTGCGTTGGGTGAGCGTGCGCGTGTTGGGCGTACGGTTAATGTGGAGCAGCCTCCGCTTCCGGGTCAGGCTCCGCTTGTTACCCGTACTGGTACTACAGGTTCTAATTTGTTTGGTACTTTGGCGTTGGACGCTAAGGCTTCGCTTGTTTCGCGCGGGTTGCGTTCTGATTCGTCGTTGTTTAGGGGTGCTGCTGAGCGGGTTGTTAGGAAGCAGTACGATAAGGCGCTTAGTCATATTGCTACTTCTACTGATGCGTCCGGTTTGGCGGCTACGGCACAGTTGCGTAAGTTTGGTGGGCAACTTAGTTTTCATCAGCGTGAGCGTCTTATTGCCGAGTTGATGCGGTCTCCGACTGATGCTAGTGGCGCGCTTGTTTCGTTGGGGGATATTGCCAAGATTTGGTCTGATAAGGCGGCTGCTGCTACTGATAGGGCGCAGGCACAATTGTTTAAGGGTTACGCTGATAGGTATCAGCAACTTGCCGATGTTCCTCTTGACCAGAGTGTGATTGATGCTGCTCGTAATGTTGCTGCTCCGCTGGTTGCTAGGACGGACACTCTTGCTTCGAGCATGATTGATGCTATTCATGGGATGAGTGATCCGACGGGTCGTGGTCTTTCTCGTGTGTTTTCGATTAAGTTGCCGGGTCGTAAGAGTAAGGAAATTACTTATGCGGATCTTGCGCCTAATGATGTTATTGATATTTCTGGTCCTAGGCCCGCTTCGGCAATAGGTTCTGCGGCAAATGGTGTTGAGAAGCACCCGCCGGTTCCGGCAATTGTTGATTCGATTACGCCTAACGCTGACGGGTCGCTAACGATTCACCGTACAAACATTTTGGATCAGCATGATGTTGCTTCGATTACTGTGCAGCCTTCTGATATTGCCGTTAAGGTTGCGGCTGGTGTTGTCAAGGACAAGTATGTTCGAGACTTTCAGACGTTTGCTCAAGATTTTAATGCTCTTGTTCGGGGTACTAAGGTGCGCGAGCAGGGTCTTGCTAATGCTGGTGTTGCTCTTCGCAATGCGCCTCGTAGGGCGTTGCTTGCGCTTGATCGTAAGCGTATTCGCAAGGGGACAATGATTGCTTATGCTGCGCGCAAGATGGATGAGGCTCGTGCTGCGGGGTCGCTTAGTGGTGTTCGTAAGTATGCGCGTATGTATCGCGTTCACGTGCAGGCTTTGACGGTTATTCTTAGGCGTCAAGAGAAGGCGGCGCTTGCTCTTGGTGAGGGTGATCTTGCGGCTCAGTTGCGTAATGCTCGTATTGGTATTGCTAATACTGCGCGTAAGTATGGGAATGATATTACTGAGGCTGATGTTAATGCGATGCTTCAAAATCGAGTGTTGGCTCAGGTTGAGTCGGGTGTTGTTACGCCTGCTGCGCTTCGTAATGTGCAGCAGCCTGATGCTGTTTCGTTGTTTGAGTCGGCTGCTCGTGTGGATCAGCAGGTTGGTGCGTTGCGTAAGTTGGAACAGCAATTGGTTGCCGAGCGTGCGGCTGCGCCTAGTGCGGCTCAGGCTAATGCTGCGGCTAAGCGGCTTGCTGAGGTTGATGCTGAGATTAAGTCTCTTGTTGAGCAGTCTCAGGCGGCTCGTGGCGCTCCTTCCGGGTTTGTTTCTGTGCTTGATAATGTTGAGACGCGTTTTGATGCTGTTCGTAAGGCTGACCAGTTTATTGGTAATCCTAAGGCTGCTGCTAATTTTGCTGACAAGTCTAAGGTTGCGTTGCCGAATGTTCTTCGTGTGCTTGGCGATCTTCGCAATAAGACCGATCAAGGCTTGCCGGTTAGTGCGGCTGATGTTCAAGCGCTTGTTGCTGCCGAGGCAAGTCTTGTTAAGTTGGAGCGTACGCTTAATGGTTTGAAGTCGTATGCGCCGGATGCGCCGATTGTTAATGCTGGTAAAAAGACTGCTGCGTTGGCGATTGATACGAGTGTTTCTGGTGACTTGTTGGCGGCTGCTCAGAAGCGTGGAGAGTACGCTGCGACCCTTAACCAGACTGTTGCGGATCGAGCGGCTGCGCCGCTTGCCACTGGGTCCAAGGTTGAGGGTTTGGTAACTAGCGTTATTCAAGATATGCGAAGCCGTTTTTGGAATAAAATTGATCCTACCTTTCGAGAACGTTATTCGGACAAGCGACCGGGGTGGGTTAGTGTTGAGTATGTCCGTGCTGGCGATTTGCGCGGTATGGAGGGTAACGCTGTTAGTGATGCAAAAGTTCGCGCTTTGCGTGGGCAAGAATATAACAATCCAATTATTCTTGATTACGACCCAAATACTGGGTATGGGTACGTAAGCGAAGGGAACCACCGCTTGGCAGCGGCAACGGACAATCAGTTTGTTCCCGTTCAGGTTATTTCGTCAAAACTTATTGACCCAGAAAACTTGTCGGCATCGCAAATTGGTGCTGGTATGGATAAGATTCCAATGCGTAAACTTACTGATCGGGGTGTGCTTGTCGATCAGAGCAACTACGTTCCGACATACATTTATCCTCACGAAATTGGGCTTTCTGTTAGCGAGTCTATTGTTGGGGTTGGCAAGCCTTCCCTTCGTCCAATTTCAAGTGGCCCTGTTTCGATTGTGACTGTGCGTAGGTTGCGGCGCGAGGCTGAGCACGCTTCGAAGATGATGAGGAATGAGGCTATTCGTATTATGAAGCGTGGTCGTCCCGTACTTGCGACTCCTCAAATTAGTGCGGCTCTTGATGCTGCGAGTGGTAGTATTGCCGTGACGTTGCAGTTGGAAAAGAATGTTGTGTTTACAATGAAGCGTTTGCGGGGCGAGTCTGAGGCTGCGTTTGTTGCGCGTGGTGAGATGCTTATGTATGTTCCGACTGCGGTTAAGGTTACGGGTCGTCGGGCGCGTCGTGCTGCTGAAACTAAGAACATTGATGCCCTTGCAGGGGCTGGTCTTCCCAAGGGGCGGCTTATGAAAAACACTGGCGCACAGTATGCGGCTGGTCAAGAGGATCTTGCTAATTTGTTTAGGCGTTCTATTGGTGCTGCTGGCGCGATTGTTGGTAGTCATAATTGGACGCAGCAGATGCGGGGCTTTCTTGATGCGTCTTTTTATCATGGCAATATTGGAACTGATGTTTTTAATGAGATCACGCAGACGGCTAATGATTGGGTTGTGTTTTCTGCTGATCGTCGTATCAGTATTCCTAACGATATTCATGTTGGTTCTGCCTCGTTGGAGAACATGCCAAATGCCTCTCTTGCAGACTTGTTTTCTCGTGTAGTGGGCGAAGAAAAGAACTCTGCTTTGATTGCTGCTGGTGGGGATTATTATGTGATTCCACGCTACTTGTATGAGGATATGACAAAGAAGTTGGCTGATATTTCTTATCGGCCTACTGGCGGGCTGGCTGTTGCGGACAAGATGACTAGGGTGTGGCGTACGTTTACGCTAAACATTATTCCTCGTACGGGTACGGCAAACCTTGGTGGTAGCGCGATTCTTGCGGCTCTTGCCGGGTGTGGTCCGCGCGCGTTCTATATGGCGTACAAGGAGTTGTGGCACGATCTTGGTACTGCGCCAAAGTATTTGCAGCAGGGCTATGGTGCGCAGTTTACGAACGAGGCGTCGTTTGCGGGTATTCGCAGTCGGCTTCCCACGGCAAGTATTCCGGTTCCGGGTCTTAAGGCTGGGCTTAGTTTAGATATTCCGTTTGCGGCTTTGGCGTGGTGGATGAATACGATGCGTCGCTTTAACGGCATCAGTGAAGACTTTGGTCGTCTCGCTGTCTATTATTCGAAGGCTATCCCCGCTGCTGAGCGTGCGACTAATACGTCGTTCTGGACGAGTGGCAGGATTCTTAGCAATGAGGCGCAGAAGTATTTGGAGATGCTTGCTGCTGAGGTGCCAAACAATCCGGCTATTGCTGAGCAGGCTGCTGCGTTTACGGATCATGCTTTTCAATGGTTGGGTGATCTTCATGCGGGCGGTTCGGCTAATACAACGCTGCGTATTCTTATTCCGTTCCACCAGTGGTACCGTCATATTATTCGTTTGACGTTTGTAACGATGCCGCTTCATTATCCGGGGCGCGCATTGTTCTTGCAGCGTTTGGGTGATCTTGGTCACGAGTATCTGATTGCTCATGGTGTGTATCCGGGCTGGATGATGGATGTGCTCCCAATCATGATGGAAGAAAAAATGATTAATAATGTTCCGCAGCAGTACATCATGGCGTGGCATACGGGTTCCCTTAATCCGTTCTCGACAACGGCACAACTTGCTAGTGGCACGGACACGCAGGCCATTAATTGGCTTGCTGGCATGGCTAACCCGATGATTAAGGGCATGTTTGAGATTGGGTTTAGTGCCATTCAGGGTGGTGGTGGCAAGGCGCAGCAGATTGGTGGTGCTCATTTGTTGCAGGACGTTAAGAATCAGGATGGTAATCCGATTGGTGCGTACACGGGTGAAGGGTTGCAGTATTACTTGAATACGGTGCAGCAGATGATGCCGTTGTCTACGCTTGCGGTGACTACTTCTGGTCAGGCTGCTGATGGTAACTTGTTGTGGAACCAGTCGGATAAGTTGTTGCGTGGTTCGGGTGGTGCAATGCCGTTGAAGTTTCGTCCGCAGCAGGCCGTTGGTGATGTTCCGGGCCGCGACTTGTTGCAATTGGTGACTGACTTTTCTTCGAATAATGCTTTGGCCATGACTGCGCGCATGTTGTTTGGCGGTTCGCCTACGTGGATCACGAGTCATGGTCCGGTTGAGAAGTCGCAGTTTGCTGCGGCTATGAATAATCTAATTGCGACGTATAAGAAAGAGTTGCGCAATACGATGAAGACGAAGAATATTATTTCTCAACAGATGAACTCTGGTCAGCCGGTTGCGCCTGTAGTTGAAATGCAAGCGCCAGCGATTGCGAATCCTAATGGGTAACGACACTTATTGTAGGTACTACTTACTATCAGAGGTTTCTGTTGTTGTTAGGCTTGATGATTATCTTTATGGACTAAATCATCAAACCGTATGTGATAGGGCATAATGGTTATGGTCCCCCCCCAAACCCCCCCCTACCTTATATGAACATTCCTAACTTGTCAAACTCGAAGATGCTCGCGGTTCGTCAGAACTTGCAGACGTTGGAGAAGCAGGCGCATATTAGAGTGCCGGGTATTGACGTGCCCGTTCAGGTTGATACAAAGATTCCCGATCTTGTTCAACAGAACGCACAATCATTATTGAACGCGCCGTCTACGCCGATGGGTAGGCTTCGCTCCCCTAAGGCCAAGGCGGGCGCTAGTGGTGCCGTTACCGCGACCGGCAAGGCGCTTGGGTATTCGAATGACATTCCGATTCCCCCCACGTCAAGGATTGGTGCGGCTGTTGTTCGGGGTGGCCTTCAGTTGCGTGGCATTCCGTACGTGTGGGGCGGAGAGTCTACGTCGGGGTTTGATTGTTCTGGCCTGACGCAATACCTGTATAAAAAAATGGGTGTTAATATTCCACGCGTAACGTACGACCAGTTTCGCGCAGGAACACCCGTACCAGTTAACGCTATGCGTCCCGGCGACCTCGTGTTTTTTCACATGGGACCACAAGGCCCCGGACATGTTGGTATATTTGTTGGCAACGGAAAGTTCTTGCAAGCCCCCCAGACTGGTGATGTTGTGAAAATTAGTGACCTTAGTTCTGCCAGTGGGCTTGTTGGCGTAAGAAGGTTCGGATGAGTGACGACGGCGCACAAGTCATCTTGTATCGTTTGGCGTTGATGGAAAAGACGCTAACCGCTATTCACGAAGAAGTGAAGCGCACGAACGGTCGCGTGACGGGCCTAGAGATGCTTAACGCTGAGGAAACTGGTGGAATTAAAGCACGGTATATGCAGCGAGTTATCCTTACCACGATTCTTAGTGGCGTTCTTCTTACTGCGATTATTTGGTTTGGCGGCCATGTTGTTACAAGTTAAAATAGGATTCTACGCATAGGCGTGGTAGTCTTGTGGCGTAAGCAACGAGGAGATAACATGAGAACACTGACGCTAACTACGCCACTTACACGTGGCCCTTCCGTTGGGCTTGCCCAGCAGACGCTAAAGAATCATGGTTATTTTGTTGGGCAGATTGACAAAGTATTTGGAGAGATCACTGCTCGTGCTTGTAGCGAGGCTAAGTACAAGTTGGGTTACGCGACCAAAGATATTAAGCCGACGTATGGTAACGATCTTGAAGCGTACTTGACGGGTAAGAAGAAGCCGAATCCGTTTATGCGGGTTCGTGCTGCGCAGCGCGCTAAAAAGAAGCCGCTTGCTGATGCTGTTATTAGTGTTGCTCGCCAGTACATTGGCGTAAAAGAATCACCACCCAACTCTAACCGCGTCATGTTCTCCGATTGGTACGGCATTGTTGGTCCGTGGTGTGCCATGTTTGTAACGTATTGTTTTGTTACGGCTGGCAGCAAGGCTTTTGAAAAGGGCAATAGGTACGCTTACTGTCCGTTTGTCCTTGACGCGGCAAGGCACAACCTTGGTATGCGCATCATTGGGGAACACGAGGCGTCTAGGGGAGACATTGTTTTGTTCTGTTGGGATGGTTCTGGCGTACCGCAACATATTGGCATTGTCCTTACACCGGTCACTCCGTCTGGCACATTCACAACCATCGAGGGAAACACTAGCGGAAACTCTCCTGCTGATGGTGGAGAAGTTGCCATTCGAAACCAGACCACTAGCGTTGTTGTTGCCTTCATCCGAGTCGTTAAGTAACTTACACCAAACGCTAAGAGGAGAACTATATGCGCGTTGCACGAGTGACTGAAACGTACAAGTACGGAGAGACCTTTCGCATTTGGCCCATCAGCGACACGCACCTAGGCGCTGACGACGTTGACGAAGACTTGCTTAGAGCGCACGTTGAAGAGATCCGTCAAGACAAGAACGCGCGCGTCATCTTCCTTGGCGACGTTGGAGACTTGATTGATTGGCGAGATAAGCGTTTCCAAGCGGGCATGTGGCCCGAACGATACAAGGACGCCATGCACGCCGAAGGTGGCATCCCATCGGAAACAGTTGCGCACGCACTAGAGATCTTTATGCCTATCCGCGATAAGATCTGGTGCTGGTTGTCGGGCAATCACGAGTTTACGATTCGCTCTAAGATGGATCGAGAGATTGGTTCGGAGATCGCCGGACAACTGGGAACCGAATACCTCGGCTATGGCGGGTATCTGCGCGTACAGTGGAAGCGCGACAGTAGCAAGGCTGCTGGAGGCGAACACATTACCGTGTTTGATTTGCATCACGGCTGGCAGGGCGGACGCACAACGGGCGCTAAAGTTAACCAGTTAGAAAAGCACCTAGGCGAATCTGATGCTGACGTGGTGTTACGCGGACATTCGCACGACCGGCTCGCTCATATTTTCCCATCGCTCCGCATCATGCCAACGAAGATTCGAGACTGGGAACGAGTTGTCGCGCACTGTGGTTCGTATAAGTTGGGTCGCGTAGACACCAAGGGTGGACAAGAGGCGCACGACACGTGGGAAGCGCGTAAGGGTTTTCGTCGTAAAACTGGTCGCGTAATTGGACCACCAATTATTGAGATGACGATGCGCGAGCCGTCGGAAGGCAATGGTATGACGACTGCTGCTGGCGTACAATACAGAGTGATCCTATAAAGTGGGGGAGGTGAAGAATGAATCTGAATCCAAAAGTTGGGGCAGCAGCAATCGGTGCTGCGGTGACCTTAGTGATTGTCTTCGTAATGGGCCAGTTGGGAGTGACGATCCCAGCGGACGTTGCAAGTGCAGTGACTCTAATCGTGAGTGTCGCTGCGGCGTACCTGAAGACGGCAAATGACTGGACCGCACGATAACGAGTTAGCGAGCATGGCTCGTGATGTTCGATGGGCGTTGGATGCGCTTCGCGCGGGCGAACCGGAAATGGCGGAGCGCATCCTAACGCATTGCTTCGAAACGTATGTGCTGATTCGAGCGGGAGAACCCGAACGACTTGCGCAACGCGCGAAGAACATGTAGAGTGGAACTAATCAAAGGCTAGGAGGCCGTGATGAACAATGAATTGACAACGATGGAAAGCGTTGACGTAACTGCTCGTATTGCAGCAGCACTCGCAGCGTCGGGTTACTACAAGGACATTCGAGAAGCGTCGCAAGCGTTCGTGAAGTTGCAGATTGCGCGCGAAATGGGCCTTGGCATGAAAGGCATTAGCGATGTTCACATCGTTGAGGGCAAGCCAACCCTGTCGTACCAGTTGATCTTGTCGAAGGTCCGCATGTTTACCGGGCCGCACGGCACAGACAGGTATTCGTTTCGTTACACGCGACGAGACGACGAGTGTGTTGAGATGGAATGGCTTATCAACAACGAGGTTGTCGGCACTAGCAAGTGCGACACTGAAGACGCAAAGCGCATGGGACTTGCCGGTCGCGGAACGTGGCAGAAGTATCCGCGCCAGATGCGCACCGCTCGCGCAGTTACCGAAGGCGTGAATGCTTTTATGCCTGAAGTTATTGGTGGTAGTATCTACACGCCAGACGAGTTAGGTTTCGAGTCTGGTAACAATGGCGGGGAGGGTGACGACTTCCCCTCTAAGGTGGCCTCCTCGGTCGTCTCCCTCCCCTCCTCTAATACGCTAACTATTAAAGCGTCTGATGAGGAACGAGACGAGATCGTCGAGACAATGATTACCGAGGCTGTCCTTGTATTGGATGCGGCTGAGGAGGATGGGGATGGCAAGGTAATTGATCCGACGCCAGTGTGGATGGAGGCGGCTGGAGCGTTCTTTGCTGCGTTGCCGCCAGAGAAGAAGGCAGAGTATGGGAAGATCCTCCGTATCCACGGCTATTTGCCAGAGGGCAAGATTACGCAGGCGAAAGTCTACGAGGCCCTTGCCGAAACTCTTGGGGCAAGGTGTATGGAGTTGGATCTTGTGATGCGCGAGTTGACGGCATGAGTAGTCACGCGCCAGTAACAATTGACGAGTTACTTCCGGCTCTAATCGCTGCCGTCCAAGAAGAACGCGAGTATGAAGTTCTGCTGGAAGAATGGAGCAGTAATACGTGGGCGCTTGAACCGGGTGAAGCCGAGGGCCTGCGGCCCCTGAAGCCGCGCGGCCCTGTGCTAACAAGTTCGGCAATGCTGGATATAGTCAACGAGATTATTCGGATGCGAAAGTTGTTGGCAACATGATTGTCGAAGACGAACACGGACCAGTCACCATCAGCCGGGGAGCAACGATAGAAGACACAGCCATCATTATTGGGCCAGCATTCATTGGCGAAGACGCATACATCGGGCACGGTGCCGTTATTGGAGCACCGCCCCAGTATCGTGGCGTCTACCCATCCCCAGTAACCGGCAAGCGTTTCCACAGGGGAGTACGCGTTGGCAACGATGCTTGTGTCAGAGAACTTGTACAGATTCATCAAGGCATTCTTTTCGAAACGTATGTTGGGGACGACACGCTACTAATGGCGGGGTGTCACATTGGTCACGATAGTGAAATTGGAAGCAACTGTAGCCTCGCCCCATTCTCCTTGCTTGCGGGTCATACGATTCTTTGTGATGGTGTGACGTTCGGGCAGGGAGTGATTACGCACCCGTGGGTAATCGTTGGAGAACACGCCATGATTGGCTTAAACAGTGGGGTTCTTGACGATGTTTTGCCGTATCAGAAAGTTGTTGGTTCTCCCGCTAAGTTGATTGGCAAGAACACTGGCGCAATGGGCATTCGGAAAGGGTGGGATCTTCACGATCTTGACACGGAAGTGGTAAAGCGGTATGTTGCTGTTCGAGTACGGCGAGACAATAATAAGAAACTAATGAAGGAGTTGATGGAGCGATGACGAACATCCCGAATCGAGAAGTAAGCGCATCCAAGTTCAACACAGCGTTCGGACGCGCGGGTTGCGGCATGAAGTTCTACTATCGTTACATTGAGAAGGTTCGCGGCACAGTAGGCGCAAGTCTCCTCGCCGGCATAGCGTTCGATCAGGCCACACGCGCGTACCACGATAGTCTCATTGGCGATAAGCCTGTTGAGGATTACATGGATGTGTTTGCGCGCGAGTGGGAAAACCCCAATGAAGAGAGTCGTGACGGGGAACTGATTGCTTACGACTTGTCTGAAGCGCCCGTAGATATCCTTGATCGTGGCGCAACGGCACTAAGGGCGTATGTTGACTCTACTGCTGGCATGGTCCCCATCGACACACAAGTGTTTGTCGAGCGAGAGTTCGAAGAGACAGACGCCAAACTCATCGGCTACATCGACCTTATTGAAGAGGTTGACGGTGGCGTGTGCGTGACGGACGTGAAGAGTAGTTTGTCTGGCAGGAAAAAGTGGACAGAAGCAGAAGCCGCGCGCGACGCACAGTTGGGAATCTATAGCATCCTTGCCGATGGTGACGTAAGGGCTGTCGGCTGGAGGCACGCTCGGCTTGGTGGCAAGATCGAGGTGGGCGCAACGCATGTTGCTACGCCTAACCGGGACACGGTACTTAGTCGGATCAGTGGTTGGATGAAAGACCTTGAGCACTGGTGTACCACTGGAGACTTTGCGCCAACCGGGTTGGATCGGGATGCTTGGGTTTGTTCGGCTAAGTATTGCGACTATTACAATCGTTGTCCGCATGGAGCGGCAACACAGACAGTCATTCCGATGACTATTGGAGGAAGAAAATGAGTAGCATGTTTCAAGGCACGATCATTGGTCGCCTGACGCAAGACCCGGAACAGAAAGTCTCGTCGAGCGGGACGACCTACACTCGTCTGCGCTTGGCTTGGAACCACAAGAAGGACGAGCCGGGATACATCGACGCAACCGTATTCGGTAAGACGGCAGAAGTTGCTGCGACATACTTGAAGAAGGGCAGTCACATCTGTCTTGCTGGTGCGCGTATCGAGTGGCGACAGTGGGAGAAGGACGGCGCAAAGTTCAGTGGTCACTCTCTCGTTGGTGGCGACCTGATTATGCTTGGTAAGAAGGACGACGACCAGTCCGCACAGGCATCGATTCCTAATCCCGCCGCATCCGATGACGATATTCCCTTCTGATGCGGGCGACAATCCTTATTGTCATAGCGTGCATTATCTGCATAATTCTCGCCCTGTTTTCGCCAGAGTTCGCCATGCCATCGACAAGACCATCACCAGCCACTAGGAACGACACTCTTTACCCGCCCCACTACAAGACGTTCATTGCTATCGCCAAGTGTGAGCAGCCGTCTCGTAATGGTGGCGGGTGGCACGGCATTGCGTGGCACCAAGAATACAATTGGAGTTTTCGTGGCGGAATGGGAATGACTGGTTTGAATTGGAGCGACTTCAAACGCAAGGGACAGCCGGACAACATGGCTAAGGCTAGTCCGGTTGAACAATTGTGGGCTGCATGGCGACTCTATAAATGGGCAAACAAGACGTATCCGGGCAATGGGTACACGGCGTGGCTATGCAGTCCACTCGTCGGTTTCTCCGGAGAGGGGACGTGGAAATGAGAGTCATCCTCGTTGGCAATGGTTACTTCGGTTCGCTGTATCGCAAGCGAATGATGAGTAACCCGGAGTTCAAGGTCGTCGGCATTGTCGAGCCGAACTACGAGAACTTCAAGGACTTGCGTGGCGCTACCATCGGGCACGATTACGAGACGCTAGCGAAGAACGTTGAGCATGATGCTGTTGTGATCGCCACGCCGCCGTCTATGCACCGTAGCGTCGCGTATGCGGCGATGCTGAATGGAAAGCACGTCTTGTGTGCAAAGCCGGGGGCGCTCTGTATGGAGGACGTGTACTTCTTACATGGCGTCGCTAACTCTGTAGGTGTTTTCTTTATGGTGGACTACACGTCACTCTGGTCGCCAGAAAGCGACTTCATAGACCAGCAGATTGATGCAATGGTCGCAACACCAACAAGCATGATGAGTGCAAGATTCGTATCAACCCCAGCAAAACAAGAGGGCGCTATCTGGGACTTGCTATGCCACGACGTAGCCCTCTATCACTACCACTTCTACCACGAGCGCCCCACAAGCGTCGAGTGCGAGACTAAGGGGAACGACACGACGGCACTTATCATTTCTGATAAGCGCGAAGTGGCGTACATGAAAGCATCATACGAATCTAAAAGTCCACAAAAGAACATCACAATTGGCTTAGACGTGTCGGGGGGCATGACGAATCCGTACGTGAAGTTGCACTGGAACCAAGAGCAACGCTTTGTATCTGTCCAGTCGCAGGGCAGGTCTGTTGACTTCTACTTCAAGCACGACCCCGACCCAATCACACTAGCCCTCAATCGTTTGCTGAAGGAAAGGTATATGGCAGTTGAACACCTTAGGCGTCACGCTTATGTGACAAGTATCCTGCACGCCATGCAACACTCCGCCAACAATGGTGGCCTTCGCGTTCGGCTCGGCTCGTGAAGGTGTGGTGTGATACGTGTAACGCGGAAACATTATTGAACGCACGCAAAGTGTGCCTCTGGTGTGAAACGAAACTAACTACTAAGAACATTACAAAGGCTAAGATTGAGGATGCGCAACGATGAGTGAATGGAAAGATATTAATGCGGAACTACAAGGCGCTGTCTTGGCTGCGGGAAATATGGTTACGGGTCTTGTTGTTGACGCTGACGAACTTCGTGTTCGTTACGAGGTTGGTAATGCGCAGCATAAAGATGCGTGGGAGGATTGGAATAAGAGTCGCTTCTTGCGAGAGGCGCACGAGGAGGTACTTGACTTGATTTTGTACCTCGCAATGATGCGGGTGGTGCACGGTGAGTGAGCCGGTCGATTATTGGGCAAAAGCACACACGGTTGCGGCTGAGCACCTAGAGCAATGCCACCTATTTTGCACGGAAGAAAGCGAAGACGACCCGTCTTGCGCGCCTTTCTGTGGTTGTACCACCTGCGAAGTACGAGAAGTTTTGTATGCTGCGTACGATTATTTAGAAAAACACTTTGCCGAACAGAAAGAACAAGCATGAGCAAACTTGCAGTAGGACTAGACGTAAGCCCTCTCCGTATCGGTTGGGCTGTCGTAACAGACGAACTAGAACCAACAGCACATGGCGTAATCCTATTCAAACCAAAAGAATGGGTCACTCCGGGAATGCGCGCAGAAGCAATGGAAGACGCGCTCGGAGACTTCAAGATCGACCACGTTGGCTCAGAAGCAGTGTTCGTTGGCATCAACAAACTAGGCAGCATTAGGGCAGCAATGGCACTAGGACAAGTCGAAAGCATTGCCGACTACTTGTGGCCCGACTCTGACCAGAAAGTCCTTACCGCTACACAGTGGCGAGCAGCGTGTGGTATCAAACAGGGCGGCAAAGAACCCGTCATGGAGTGGTCTACAAACATTTGCAAACAATACGAAATAGACGCACCGGAGAATCAAGATGCCGCAGACGCTATCGCCATCGCATACGCAACAATTATCTGGCACCGTGGATGAGCACTGGCTCGACCGAGCAATAGAAGACAAACTCGGCGAAGTCATTGACAAGTATCGCGCACAAGGACAACCAGTCAACAGTGTTGGAGCGTTACGCATCCGCGTTGCCGCAGACATCAACGGGCTGCGCGGCGGCGCGGGCTGGGCAGCACTAAAACACAGGTACGATCCGACACCAACCGTTGTCCTAGCGTGGTGCACGGCGTGCGACAAGCCACTTAGCAGAGGCGGCGTGTCTGCGTGGCTAGAGGACACGCGCGGATGGGTGTTCTGCTCAATCGAATGCCAACAAGACGACAAGCGCCACCCAATCCCATTCTCAGAGTTCAAGAGGAGAGTGAGAGATAAAGGCGAAGTGTCATCGAACAGGCTCGACATCGTACAGGGACAACTCGTACTAGGCGAAAAGATCACAGTCACATGGGATCAAATCAAGAACCAAGGCAACCCCATTGATGATTCGATTAGCATCATCAAGCCTGATGATGAGATTATCTGGGACTAGAACGTGTAGCATTTGTCACAAATGGAGAATGGAAGGACAACGTAATGCGAGACTTGATTTCTTACGGAATACTTGTAATACTCATCTTGTTCCTCACAACTAAAGCAGGAGGCAGAACATGACTGATTGGCTAAAAGAAGCAACAGTGTCGCTCGACAAAGCAATGGCACAATGGGAAGAGTTAGAGTGGATGGAAGGGTTGCCGGGTGGCGCGCGGTGTAGTACGGAAAAGCGCGTTCGCTGCGCTCTTCTTATAGCGTATGAAGAGGGGCTAAATAACGCAAACCGGCAGCACAAGGAGAAGAACGCATGAGCACCATCGTTGAACCATTGAGCCAATCGTCCTTGTATCGCACCATGTGGCGCAGCATCATGCACGCCACAGGTAACGAAGAAGCAACTGACGCAATCATGCTCAGCATCATCGACACCCACCCACACTTGTCTGAGGTGTGGGACAACAACACTTGCCGATCCTGCAAAGCAATCCTCAGCGGACTCGACAAAGCAGAAGCATCGCCGTACTGTGAGTGTTGCCGCAGCATCGAAGACCCACCAGAATACTACGACCGCAACATCAAAATGTACGGCGGCGAATAATGCTTAAGAAAACCATCGGCAAAAACAAGCAAGCCGCAGCCCTACAACGACGACTAGACCGCGCACACCTAAAAAGCACACGGGCTGCCGCTAGAGCACTGCAACCTAAACAACGCTGGTACTAAGCCGTGATCCGCACACGCCCCAAAGACACGGCAAGCGAAAACGAAATAGCCGAACTAATGGAAACCAAATGGAACTGCCAAGTCCACCGCACCGGATACCTCGACGCATGGGACTACACCGGCACCCAAAACGGACGCACCGTCTTCATCGCAGAACTCAAAACCCGCAACAACCCCAGCACCCAATACCCCACCATCTACCTATCAGCACACAAATGGTTCCGCCTACTACAAGCATCAACCGGCCTAGACGTACCCGCAATCTTCATAGCACGCTTCACCAACACCATTCTCTACCAGCCCATCAACAAAATAGACGCTCGAAAAAGCACTATGGCTGGACGCACCGACCGCACGGGCGCACCGAACGATTTGGAGTTGATGATCCTTGTTCCCATTAGTGACATGAGTTGCTTAGCGTGAGGACTTGACGCGGCGCGTCGGCTAGGCGTATGCTTTCCCTGTAATCGAAATAAGGGAGCACGTCATGGGTACGGAACGGGTTACGTGGTACAGTGAGCGAACGGACGCACGCGCCTACGCATTGGAAGCGTGGGCATACGCAATGGCGCGGGGGGAATCGTTTGACGCATTCGATGCGGCGCACGATTACGCGGACGGTTGCAGTGCGGTTATCTACTATTATCGTGCGCGGCAACTCTTCGATGATTCTAGCGACGTCTACAACCGTGAGGATGAGGTTTCCGACTATGTTGCCGCTGACGCATCGATCAATGATCGAATTGCCGTGTGTGCTTATCTGGCGGTGCGCGATGCGTTTACGGAAGCGTGCGAAGAGTTGGCCGCTATTGAGGTGCCAACCGTGGCGCTACGTTGGCGCGATGGTGCCGGACTATTGGAAGTGGCTACGGAGTATGACGCCGAGCAGATTTTAGATAATCGATCTAGTCATCAGGCGCAACTCTACCCGGACGCGCCAACGGTAGACGAGTTGGAATCGGAACTAATCAGGCTAGGCACCATTGCGCTAGATCTGCGGGTCTCGGCATGACCACCACTCATATATATTGGTACTCGCCCGCCGATGGTTCGTGGGGGGGGTGCCCGGTGGAAGACTTGCTAGTGGTTGATTGCGACGCATTGTCGCTGATCGAACGCGCGATGATGGATCGCGCATTCGATAAAGATAATCAGGATTTATTCCGGTTTGCCATCGCCCGGGCTCATGATCGAATAAAAAAAGGAAAGGCAAAGACAATGACTAACGCCGAATGGGAAGCGCATCTGGTAATGGTTGCCTTGTGTCGTTCTCTAGGCTGGGACATCGAAACGGACAACGGCGGCAACCACGTTATCTATCCCGGGATCTGTGACCCGTACTATTCGGAGGGCAGCGACAATGTCTGACGACATCGAAGATATGTGGAATCGATGCGACTGGATAGCGCCCGCTAACCATAAGCGCCCCGGCTTATGCGACTACGTGCGTACGCTGCTAGACGTTGCAGAATCGCAACGGTTTATGTTGCATAGCCGCGAACGCTACGCCCTCATTTGTGTTGCCGATGAGGTTATCGGAATGATGGAACGCGCGTTAGGGGCTGACGCCGTAGCAGAGGCAGAATCTTACCTACAGAATGGTGGTAAATAATGAGCAACTACAGGACGCACGCGGGAGACGTTTACAGCGAACGCGTAGACGGTAGCGGCGCTATCCGCGTCAGTGGTGAGGACGCGGAAGGCTACCGCGTAGAGATTGTCTATTACGGCTACACGCGGCGCGAATCGGTAGCCATGTTTCGTCAGGATTCGCCCACGTACTGGCACCGCTTGACGGGTGGTGCAGTATGACGCGCCGAAAACTATTGGTACCAATATGGTGCGACGTGGAACCCGTGCGCCTAATCGTAGGTGTGCGAAACTGCCCGCCACACTACCGGAATACCATTGGCGACATTCTCGCCACGATGCACGCGAATGAGCCGGGTTGGGACTCGCTGAGCGTATGCGATCAGTACCCCGCCCGGTTTGGTAAAACCGTCACGCTTCGAAGCGTGCTAACTATGGAAGGCGGCGCACAATGACGCGCGCAGAATTATTGAGAACGTTACAGCCCGGAACGATAGTCACAATGACGGAGCGAATCGGGGAATGGGTGACGGCATGAACGCGGGCGAATCGTTCGCAGACTGGTTGGCCGTCATCGTGGCGTCAGACGATCCCGCAAACGGTGGAGCAGGTCTGCTTACCCTCACAGACTGCGCGAAGTGCGACGGCTACGGCATCGTGGAACACTCGCACCGTAGCGGGATGCGGCTAGTGCCCTGCCCTAAGTGCAACGGGAAAGGGGAACCGGCTAGCGTGGCGAACGTGACAGCGAACGCCAACGAAACGGAGACCCAATGCTAGCCCCACTGATCTACCTCACCACCGCCGGCCTACTGGCTTGCCTCTGCCTAGTCGTCGCGCAGGTTGTGGAATCCCGGGATTCGGATAGGGAAGCGGCGCGCGCGTGGACTGACTACCTAGACCGCCACTAGCACCCGCACCACCTAGTCCGCCCCGCAACGATTGGGGGCGGGCTTTCTCGTGCCATGATCGCGCCCACGAAAAAGCCCCCCCGCCCAACGTGGCACGAGGGGGCTAGATTCGCCGGGGGCTAGTCGTCAGAACAATTCATGCACTTGGCGTCAGCGCCGCAAGCGTACGCCGTCCGGTAGTGCTCACAAGACTCGCACACGTCACCGTCGTCCGTCGCGGACATTTCGGCGGCGTCCGCCATTGCCGAATACTCAGCCGAGCGCGCATCCGCCCGCTGAGTCCATTCCGCCAGTGTTTCGCGCGTGCGGCTCATGCCTTCACCCCCTCAGGGCGATAGTCGCTGGGCCAATAGCCGAGCGCGTCGAAGTGCCGGTTTGCGTTCTGCTTTTCCGCCCACTTGATGAGGTCGGCTTCCTGTTTTGCGACGTACGCTTCGCGGGCTTCGCGGGCTTCGCGGGCTTCGGTGTCGGCGGGGATCATGCCTTCACCCCCGCAAGCCACGCCGCAAACGCCGGGGAAAAATGCTCCCGCGTATCCACCAGACCGCGCCCATCACAATCGCCGCACTCCATGAGGTCATCAGCCTCAGGGTGCGAGCACTCCACAAAGCCCTTCCCCGCACAGCGCTCGCAGTAGGCGAACCCTTCGATCGTGTTCCGTGTTCCGCTCATGACTGACCTCCCGGTCACGGGCACGCCAGCGGCGCACCCCAGTAGTTTGATTACACCTACAACACTACAGCACCAACACGCCACACGCAACACAAAGAGACACACGAGGAAAGCCCGGCTGTCTTGTGGGGGTACGAGTGTTCGCGCGATGCGATGCGGTGGGCGTGCCGCGAATCGTCGACCCTGCACCTAGCCACCCCGCACGCACCTCATCAACACACCACACGCAGTGACCCAACCCCCCCGCCGCGCGACGCGACCACCGTAGACGTAGGGTTTGTTTTGTTGTGGGTATGTTTTCTATATGGGCTTGTTCGGGTGGTTTGATGAATCTTTAGATGATTTTCATCAGACACATTTGCTGTAGTAGATGTGGTTTTCTGCTCCCCCCCTAGTCCCCCCCTCGTGGGGCCGCGTTTTGGGTGCGGTGTGTTCTTGTTGCGACTTGTCTGGTTGTCGCTGGCAGCAATCCGTTGGTGTGCTTTGCACGATATTTCGTGTGTATGCACGATATTTGGTGAGGGTTGGGCATTGCTGCGCCGATGCCCCTCTGACGGGCGATCTCCGCTTGTGGGGCGGGTTGCTTCTGATTGTATCATGTTGTTATGGGTGATGATGATTTTTATGGGTGGTCGGAGTGGGTGTTTCGTTGTGTGTTTGAGGATTCTCCTCGTCGTGTGTTGCGTGTCTTTGCTGCGTGCGAGTATGATGCGTGGGTGTCGTTTAGTTTGTTGACTGGTATTAGGGTTAATCTTGAAGGGTTGGAGCACTGGTGACGAAGCGTGCGGATTTGAAGCAGGTTCGGGATGATAAGGCTGTGTTGGAGGATTCGTATGGTCTTGGTAAGGATGATTTTCTTGTGAAGAATTATTTGCCGTCGCGTACTATTGGCGAGTTGTCGGTTGAGCAGATGGATGAGGCTATTGAGATGGCGCGTCTTGGTGCGTTTGAGGCGGCTATTGCGCGTGTGCTTGGTGTTGATGAGGCTGTGTTTTTGTCGGCTTTGAAGAAGGGGAAGGATGGTAAGACGGGGCATGGTGGTACGAGTGTTGAGCGTGTCAAGTTTGCTCGTAAGTTTTATGATGCTCGTAAGGAGCATATGAAGAAGAATCTGAGGATTATTAGTGAGGCGGCTGATGAGGGTGATTGGAAGCCTGCGGCGTGGCAGTTGGAGCGTTCGTTTGGGTTTCATAAGCAGGAGCGTGTGGAGGTTGAGGCTGGTCCACAGATTTTGTCGTTGATGCAGTTGGCTCAGATCCCGATTGAGGAGGCTCGTGCTGCGTTGGAGATTCCTAGTGAGAATGTTATCGTTGAGTCTGATGGTGCGGCGTGAGGGTCTGATACGATTCTTGTATGGCAAGTCCCTCTGCTCCTTATAAGCGTCCCAATACTGCTGATACGGCGAGTCCTCTTGTTCCTAAGGAGTACAATAAGACTGGTGTGAGTCTTGAGGGTCCGCGTGGTTCGGGGACGATGACGTATAAGAAGACGGAAACTAAGCGTCCCGCCCCTCTTCATTCGCGTCCCGGCTCGAAAACGTATGGTATTACTGAGCCGACTGGTTCTGGTAAGAACATTGCTGGTACGACTAAGATTGGTGAGGGAGTTTCGGCGCGTTACATTGATATTCCTCAGCCGCATAGTGATACGCGAACGGGCACTAAGTCAAATGTTGATGCGCCCGCCGTTGGACAGAACGCTGGCACGAGTCGTTCCGCCCCAAAGAGAGCGCTTGCTTCTACGCTTGTTGCTGCTTCTAAGACGGCTCCTGCTAAACATAAAGTTAAGATTCACAAGTACACATAATAATTAGTGTCCAGTTCCGGGGCCGACCAGCCCGAATGGAGTAGTAGTGGACGACCAGCAGCGCCAAGCATTAGAGTTACGCACCAAAATGGCGGACCCAGTGTGGAAAGCCAAGAACCTGTTTGGTTTTGATCCGTGGAGTAAACAACAAGAAATCCTCAAAGCCCTCCGCAAACACAAGCGTGTTGCTGTGCGGAGTTGCCACGGAATTGGAAAGACGGCCACTGCTGCCACTGCTGTTCTAGATTTTATGACAGAAGGACCATGCCGCGTAATCACTACCGCACCAACGTGGAGTCAGGTCGAGCAACTCCTCTGGCGCGAAATAGCGGTACGCCACTCCAAGATCCCCGGCGGCAAAGACGCCTTCGGCAAAATGTTCAAGTCGAGCCTTGAAGTTAGGTCGGACTGGTTCGCTATGGGACTTTCGACGGATAAGCCTGAAAGATTCCAAGGTCATCATGCCCCTCGTATGATGCTCGTCGTTGACGAAGCAAGTGGCATTGATGAGGCTATCTACGAAGCGTCCGAGGGTTTCCTTACCGCTGATGAAGCGCGCGTACTCTTGATTGGGAACCCGACTAGGCCAGCGGGAACGTTCTATAAGGCGTTCCAAAAGGATTCTAATTGGTATCAGGTTCATGTTAGTGCGTTTGATGCTCCTTGTTATACGGGCGAACGAGTGTCTAAAGAGGCCGAACGCGCCCTAATTACGCAAGAATGGGTGCAGGACGCCAAACAACAGTGGGGTGAAGACTCTGCTGCGTACAAGATTCGCGTTTTGGGCGAGTTTTCGGAAACAACGGGACGCCAATACTTCCAATTTTTAGAAAAAATCGTCCCAACAGAGCCAAGAAAACGCGGTTTTGTGCGCGGAATGCCCGTTCCCGGCGGCAGAGTAGAGTTTTATGATGATTCTAAGGGTGGAATGCGCATGTGGGAGTTGCCAAAAACAGGCGTAGGCTACCTAATTTTTGCGGATGTTGCGGGATCAGTGTCATTTGACGAGTATGAACGTCGAGAATCACGTATTGGGTCGGGTGCGGGGTCGGATTACTCTGTAGCAGAAGTGCTACGCCAAGATACTGGCGAGCAGGTAGCCGAAATCCGGTATCGGGCCAACGTAGACGAGTTTGCAGATGATCTCGCCCGATTAGGACGCCTCTATAATGATGCAATAATCGCAGTAGAACGCAACGGACCGGGAACGGCCGTCCTAACCCAACTAAAGAACACAATGGGGTACCCGCGCATCTGGCGTCCACGCAATCCCATCGGCGTAAACTCGAATCTAGACCTAACGCTAGGCTGGAACACGACAAGCGCCACAAGGCCCCTGATGCTAAGCGCTTTGCAGGCTGCCATTCGTGACGAGCCACACCGAATTAAAAGCGAAGCGCTTATTGATGAGATTCGCACGTTCGTATTCCGCGACCGTAATGGCAAGGAGCCGCGCCCAGAGGCAGACGAGGGTTGTCACGATGATCTTGTGATGGCGATGGGTGGTGCGCAGGCTGTGTGGCAGCAAGAGTGCACTACGCCTATCAGGTTGGCGGAACGTAAGAAGCCTGAGCCGCAGTCTAATCTTCAGAAGCGCGCGCCACGTTTTGTTCTTGGGAAGCGTTAGGTATAGTGTTCGTATGAAGCAGCCCGTTCCCGAATCGCAATACAAAGAAGGCAACTTTAAGAAACTTGCTGCGAGTCTTGCGAAGAAAGGTACTCGTGACCCGAATGCGCTTGCTGCTTGGATTGAGCGTCGCAAGTATGGCGCTAAGGGATGGAAGCATATTCAGGCTAAGGGTCGTGCTGCTGCGAAGGCAAAGGGCAAGTAATGGCTCCGATTGACCGCATCAAAAAAAAGAACAACACAACCATTAGTATCGCGCTAATGAAAATGAAGCCCATGTCGCACGACAAAGCACAAATGGATGCCATGTCGAATCCGCAAAGCGACATGAACATGTCCATGCAGAACGACACAAACAATACGGACGCAACGCCAACCAAAAACACTACACCCCGAAACGCAACACCAACCGACACAAACCAAAACGATACTCAAAGTGGAACAAACACCACCAATACGGGGCCAGAAACGCAAGGCGCGCTTGCCGTTGAACTACAAGACTTGTTAGATAATGTCTCTGAGTATTACATTACTGCTCACCAGTTTCACTGGAACGTTGTCGGCCCAGACTTTGCAGAGTTCCACAAGTTCTTTAATAAGATTTATAATGATGCGTGGAATTCGCTCGATGGACTTGCGGAGAATATTCGCAAACTAGACCAGATGGTTGATATTCAGTTTGGTCAACCAGACCAGTGCAATAATGTGCAAGAAATGCTTGGTTGCCTTAGCGACATGAACACGGCGCTTATTGACCAGTACAAGAATACGATTGATTGTGCCGATAAGTATCGAGAACAAGGCATTCTTAATTTTCTTGCTGATCGTCTCGATACGCATCAGATGTTTCAGTGGCAAATTAGTTCGTTCCTTAAGTCGGCATGATAGGATAATGGCATGAGTGTTCCTCCAAGCATGATGGGTGCCGGTCCAATGATTCCGCCGCCCCCAACGGGCGCTCCTATGGCTCCTCCGATGGGTGCGCCCATGGGTGCTCCTGCTCCGGGCGGAATGGTTCCTCCTGCTGTTGCAGCGCTTCCGGGTGTTAGCCAGTTGGCGCAGGCTCAGACGATGCAGATGATGGATCATCAGCGTCAGATGCAGATCATGCAAGAGGAAATGCAGAAGCAGATCATGATGCTTGTTGCGTCGCTTCCTACGGCTAATCCGGCTGGCGAGGCGGCTGTGTCTACACCGATGAGTCCAATGATGAGTGGTAGCAATACGGACACGGGTGGCGCTCCTGCTACTCCGGCTATGCCGATGCCCCCCACTCCTCCTAGTGTGATGGGTGGTGCTCCTAGTGCCCACTAATAACTTTAGTCAGAATGGTAACGCTACTCGCGCGCCGTATACTCGTGCTGTTGCAGTTACGCCTAGTGACACGGTTGATCTTACTGAGGTTTCGCGTGGACTTAATGTTCATAGTGCGCTTGCTTCTTGTCCAGTAAAAGTTATGATGCAGGGCGATACGGTTGCTGTGATTCTTCAGTTGCAGACCGGGTTTATTTATCCGTTGCGAGTGTCGCGTGTGTATGCGACTGGTACTACCGCGACGACTGTTGTTGCTCTCTACTAGGTGTTGGGGTGGTAGACTAATTTCATGACGTATACGGCTCCTAATACGCATATTGCTGGT
>Ga0114962_10001005_pt1 | contig 24454 bp, 22 predicted proteins | sample C_130820_MF_Meta_FD_87017 | JGI IMG/M metagenome (GOLD analysis project Ga0114962, IMG submission 87017) | Freshwater microbial communities from Lake Croche, Canada to study carbon cycling - C_130820_MF_MetaG | ecosystem: Environmental > Aquatic > Freshwater > Lake | place: Lake Croche, Canada... | reverse complement strand
GGGTCCATTCAGTCGATGGTTGGTCTGCCCGGTGAGCTTCGTGAGCTATACCGCACGGCGTGGGAGATTCCCATGAAGACGCTTATCAACATGGCTCGCGACCGTGCCCCGTTCATTTGTCAGTCGCAGTCGCTGAATCTGTTCATCGCCGACCCCACCTATTCGAAGCTGTCGAGCATGCACTTCTATGCGTGGAAGCAGGGTCTCAAGACGGGATGTTATTACCTCCGAACCAAGGCGGCGGCAAAGGCCCAGCAGTTTACTGTGGAGCCGTCGGCGTGCGTTTCTTGTTCGGCCTGAGGGCGTCGCAGTTTTTGTGTTGCGTGTTTAATAAAAATGACAAAGCACCGCTCGCACTATGGTGGTGATGAAGACTCTGATGCCGCGGCGGCTGCTGCGGCTGCTGCTGAGAAGGCGAAGGTCGTGACTGGCGTCCCTGAGGGTGGTCGCCGTCGCCGCCACTCCCGTCGCCGCCACACGCTGCGTGTGTCCAAGGGTACCCCCGTCAAGGCCAAGACGCTCAAGCGTATGCTGAAGAAGGCGGGCCTCAAGGTGTCGGGCAAGAAGTCGACACTGCGTTCGCGTGCTCGCAAGGCTCACCTTATCCGCGGCGGTGGCGAGGCGTGGGGCAGTGCGCCGGCCTCCGTCAGCCACTAGACATTTCCTCACCTAGGTATAAATGTCTAACACCGTAACTGCTGGTGATGGAACCCAGATTCCCGCGGCGGGTGCGACGTTTACCCCCCAGGTTGGTCCCGGCGGAATGTACGGCGGTCGTCGCGGTGGCCTCAAGACCAAGACGATGCGTCACATGCTGAAGAAGGCGGGTCTCAAGACGACGGGCAAGAAGGCCACGCTCACCCGTCGCATGAAGAAGGCTCACCTGCGGGGTGGGTCGCTTGCCGGAGGCATTGTGAGTGGTGCTGCGGGTCCTGGGGCTGTTGGCGGTCGCCGCCACCGCGGAGGAGAGCTGGGCTTTGGCGATGCGGGTGCCCCCTACCCTTTTCCTACCGGCAATGTAGGTACGGTCGGTGGTCGTCGTCGCCGTCGTCGCCGTCGTCACCGCGGCGGCAAGGAGTCGAGCAGCGACTCTGACTAAGCGATGCACACCGCAATCTCTGAAATCAATGTAAATAGCTCATCGGAAAAGCCATAATGAGAGCCATTCACCTCCATACCCACGGGAGGTTTACGGCTTGACGTGGTCTTTCGATGGCTCAAACTCACAATCACATCTTGGGGAGAGAACTCCCGGCACACTCCTTCACGACCGTGAATGAATGCGTCACCCTCAGCAATCTGCTGGTCCGGAAATCCACGCTCCTGCCAGAAGGAACGAGTGAAACAGAGTGTCGCCTCCGAGACACGCTTCGACATGTCCAGCGTAATGGGCGGAACATTCATGAAGGACTTGGTCTCGTGAATCTCGTAGCACGGAAGCATCGTCGAGAACAGACACGCCTTCTTGGGAGCCGCCAGCATATGAGCTACGCGAGCCAATACAGAGTTATTCGGATACACATCGTCATCGTCCATCATGACCAGGATATCGTGCTTGGCCTTGGAGATGGCAAGGTTTCGCTTCGCACCGATACTCATCGGCTCATCGAGCAGAACATAGGTCACATTGGGCAGGTCAGATATCAGGTTCTTAATCGGGTCCTTACCATCGTCCACAATGACCCACTCAAGCAGATGCTCGGGATACGTCTGGACCAGAAAGCAGTACTTGGCCAGAGGAATGAACGACCGACGGTCACGTGTCAAGGTGATAATCGACACATGCGGCAGATCCGCCTCCTTGGGCAGGCTCTCCTCTAGCGAATACGGAGGCATCCCCGTGAACAGAGTATCCAGACGAGACAGCATGTTCTTAACAAAGGCCTCGTGACGGTCCTCGTATGAGTCGCGGCTGTCCATGGTCACTGACCGCCGGTCATCGCTCGACATCTTTGTATAATCAATCAAGGCATCGGCCAGAGAGTCGACATCCACATCTTCCAGTGTGCCGAGACACTGGGGGTGGTCAATCGTCTTTGCGTTCGAGACCCACAGTGCGTTCTTCACCAGCTCGCGGAAGGGCTGGATAGGCGAAAGAATAGGCACACATCCCGAAGACAGGGCCTCATTCACCGCATGTCCGAACCCCTCAGCCGCCGACGTGCACACCACCAACCCGCACTCCTGAAGCAGGGCCTTGTACTCCTCTTCGGGGATGACCTCACTCCGCACTGTAATCTTGGATTTGATACCCTCGGGAATGTCTCCAATCGGCACGTTCGTCGGCACGTGAACGATGGTCAGATGGGGAAGCGAAGGGAACACATCCGGGTGCTGAGCAAGGATACGCGAATAGGCCTGAAGAACCGGCTTGGGGTTCCGCCACACGTTCTTGCCAACCGGCACAATGCCCTTGTTTGGGTTCTTGCTGCCGAGTTCAGGGTATCCCTTGTCGATGGATGTCCACGAGACATACTTGACATTCGGCGTCCACTTCAGAAACAGTGCCTCAGCCTCGCGTGTCTTGACCCACACCTCGTCGACCATCTTCGCATACGGCTCCCACGTCTGGTACGTCCACTCCTGGTTGGGAATCCAGATGTTACGACCCGCATACGCAAAGAGGGCGGGGTTGATAACCTCCACAAAGAAGTTCACCTCCGCCTGCGGACAGGACGGAGCACGATGGGGAACGTGCCGGATCTGAGCGTCCTTATCAAGAACATGGGCAACTAACCCGTGAAGAATGGAGACGTCCTGAGAGACGCCCGTATTCTTGCCGAAACTACCAATAAAATTCACTCGCATACTCTTACTTCGTGTTCCGTTTCGTAAATGTCTTCCGCAGATGCGTTCGGACAGTACGACGTTTGAGATTCATTCGCTTCCACGACTCTGCGTCGCGAGGAGCACAGGGCGTCAAGGCCACCGGTCGGTCACGGAACCACTCGGGTGTCCCCACTGACAAGAACGGAATAGGTTTGGCATTCTCGATATCTGAAAAGTTCTGGGACAGATTGAAGCACCGCGTATGCGTCCGCTCGTCTCCGTAGCCGTACAGGGGGCTGGTCAGGTCCTTGCAGTAGGCGTGGTCGTCGAGTCGCAGCGTTGTGCCGTCCCAGCGTAATCCGTCAATGGGACGATACATGCTCCACGCAGACTCCCAGACATACCACCGAGACCCTTCATGAAGGAAGACTCTGTCGCCGTAGCGAATCATTATCATGATTACAGGAAGGATTTGAGTTCCCCGGTACGCGTTCCATAGATGTGCATATCCATGGGGCGAGCGATCGGCTCCGGGAAATCCAGAATGTCCTTGCGGAACCGCTTGTAGGCGACAACCTCGACCATGATACGGTTCGCAGCAAAACCCACGACCCGCTGGTTCAGCTGGTCAAGCTCCGTGGCTACATCGGAGGGATTGTTCTGGGCGTACTGGAGGTAGTAACTACGCATGATAAGCATCAGGTCAGCCTCACTCTGTGGACTGAGGTTGTACTCACCCCTGCTCATCGCCAGGACAGCGTCGTGAATCTTCTGCTGGAGATTCGCCATGTTGCTCTGGCTGAAGAAGACTGTGTTCAGAGGCGTATTGTTGTGGCGATACTGGATCTGCTCGGCCACAAGGCTCGGAACAGACACCGGTTCGTCAACCACATAGAGTGTTCCGCGAGGAACCGACAGCTTCTCCTCGCTGTCTGACAGAGGAAGGCGACCCGTGTGCTTGGGAGCATTGGGAATAGCGGTTTGGGTGTAAAAGTCGGAGAGGCTGGACACCCAATACTGGACGAGAGACGCCATTTGTGTAGAGTAGCGAAATTACTACGTCACTGCGTAATCTTCCCACCAAGACGCCCTGTGTCCGGCTGGAGGCACGTGAGTTCAAGGGTGTAGGTCGGCTGGAGGGCAGTGTTCAAGAAGGGGAGACTTACTGCGGTCTGGATCGGATTCAGATTGTACTGAATTGGGAAGTAGAGGATATTTGAGTTGCCGGCGTCGGGTGCCTTCGGATAGGTTGCGGATACGTCACCCGTCGCACTCGATGTCAAGAAGTTCGGAATCAGAAATCCGTTGTAAGACGTGTCATACGACTTGGTGCGTGCAGTTGTCGTAGTACGAGGCACGAACTGACCGTTTGAATTCGTGACATAGTCGAGAAGCTGGAGAACGGGGAATGAGGATCCAATGAGCGAATTGATAAAGGACACCTTATCCGAATTTGTGGCGATAATTGTCGACTTCAAACAGTTGGACAAGGTGGTCGAGTCAAAGATAACACGGTCGCCTACACGGAGTTCGTTATTGTTGAAATACTGCGATGCACCCGTGAAGCACTGAATGAAGAGCTGGTTCGAATCTGTCTGCACGAAGACTACGCTTAACGCGTCGTTCTGCACGAATGGGAGTCCACTCGGGTCCGTGATATTCAGTTTCAACTGTTGGAGGGCTGTAATCGGGCTTTGGAAGACCAATGCTTCCTCATTCCACGGCTCATAGTCATAATGCTGAACACCAACTGCGATGTTGAAGTTGGTCTGCGTGCGTGTCTTTTGCGTCATGACAGAAAAGGCCCGACGCATGGCTTCGTTGCCCCCCACATACTTACCCACGTACTCGTTCAGATTGAAGAGCAGGTATGGATATGTCGCAAAGGTGGAATATGGGGTATTGGCAAGCTGTTGCTGAAGCACGCCGTTCGAGCCGTAGTTTGAGAGGTCGGCATCACTGCCGCCCACGAGAATCGGGATATTCAAGAACTGTCGCTGGGGGAGCAACGCACGCACGAGGCGAATCGACTGCACGTTCGAAGGGAGGAACACACTCCCGAACCCGAGTCCAGCCGGCTTAATCGTATATCCGTTATCGTACGCCAAAAAATTGCCCTTGGGTATGGAGGAGTTGTACGCACGGTAAAATACGTTTGAAAGATACCAACCCAGACTGTTCGGCAGGCCCGGGGTTGTGTTCAGGACTCCATTTGAGTCCGCACCGAACGTAGGAACAAAAGAATTGTTAGTATAGACGGGCGGAGAGTAGCCATTGACCGACTGGCTTCCGAAGCTGTACACGAGGTTGCTGTACGGATTGGGTTGAAGCACCCAGTTACGCAGGGACGTGTCAATGACAACGTACGTCTTGACAGGAATGGTCACAGGACTCGCCTGAACGGCATTGGCATCGTTACGCGAACCAATGTCTGATGTTCCGAAACGAATGTCGCCTTGGATTTGTGTTGCCTGGCGACCTACCGTGGGTAAAGTAAGTGAATTTGAGTACGCGGCGACAGAGGAATTATCTGTTGCTCGCAGCAGTGACGTGTAGTCCATACTCTTGTTGTTTAGACCGACTCTAAATCAGCGAGCCACAGTGCACGACCCGTCGTTCCACGCAGCAACTCCAGACGGTCCAGCACACTCGCACGGTCCGCACGGTGCTTGGCCATGACCTCTGACGTGAAGCTCGACACCGGCAGTCGGAGAATCTCGGCATGGTGTGTGTACTTGTGCTCCGTCAGCAATGCCTCGCACTCTGCTTTGGACTTGCGACGCAGATCGGGGACGGGCTTGTCAAGACACTGGTTCTCAATGAATCGCACAATGTCCTCGTGGTACGGAACCTCCTTCTCCAGCACGGCAATCTGGTGAAGGCGGCGTGTCTCATAGAGTGCCTCACGCACCTCGGCATACTCGACCAGAATGTCATTCAGGGTCGCATACTTCGCAATCACACCCTTCGCATTGAAGGCGTGCATGTTCGTGGTCTTGATCTTGGTGGTGAGAGACTTGACCAGGGCAGCCTCTTCGATACCCTTGATTCGGATTGAGATGTCCTGGTCCGTGGACGTGTCACTGAAATCCTTGATGCGACCCTCGGCCAACTCCTTCTCAAGCCACTCGCGGTAATCCGCAGTCCACGTGCCAGGCGGCAGCTCCGTGACCACAAAGTCAGCAGCCACCGTGTGATACACGCCGACCACGCTGTCAGCCGTGTACTGGCCCTTGAATCCCTCAAAGTACGGAACCAGCCGCTCGTCCGTCAGATTCCCCTGTCCGCGAAGGTACTTGGTAAGCATGGTCTTGAGAACCGTCGGACTGCACGGCGGAATGTTCGTGCTGTAGCCAGTGCCAATACCACGGGCTCCGTTGACCAGGAGCATCGGGAGAACGGGTGCGTACCACTCGGGCTCAACTGGAAGGCCGTCGTCGTCGCGATACTTCAGAACCGCAAAGTCGTCGAGAGGCAGCAGCTTGCGAACGCGAGGCTGGAGATACGTGTGAATATAACGGGGAGAGGCCGCATCCTTACCTCCCTGGATACGCGTACCAAACTGTCCCTGCGGAACCAACCAGGGAATGTTGTTCGAACCCATGAAGGTCTGGGCCATACCCACAATGGTCTCGTTCAGCGAAGCCTCACCGTGGTGGTAGCCTGTGTGTTCAGAGACGTACCCTGCGAACTGGGCAACACGAATCTCCTGGGTCAGGTTTCGCTTGAAGGCGGCATACAGAATCTTCCGCTGCGAGGTCTTGAGTCCATCCATCACGGATGGAATCGACCGCTCGAGATTGTAGTAGCTGAAGTGAATCAGGTCCTTGTGAACAAAGTCCGCATACGGGACCTTGTTCCCCGCCGGAACCAGGGCAGTGTGGTCGTATCCCTTGAGCCACTCCTTGCGGTCATCGGCACGCTGCTTGTTGAAGGCCAGGTCAATCGCCGGGTCCGCCTCCGGAGTGTACTCGAACTTCACCGCATTCACCTTGGCAAAGTACTCCTTGGACTCATCGCGGGTCGACGTACCCAATCCCTTGTAGTACTTGACCTTCCACGCTCCGGCTGCGCCTTCGCTCGTCTTCCTCCACTGCTCGTACTCATACTGCGAGTAGAAGACCTTTACCTGCGTGCCCTTGGTCGCCTTGACAATCGGAGTTGCCATGTACGTCAGGAACCCCGGAATCGCAATCAGCTCGTGCCACAGCTCGTGGAACAGGTTGATGAGCAGGCCGCGAATGTGGCTACCGTCCAAGTCCTGGTCCGTCATAATCATGATGGACCCATACCGCAGGTCGGCCACACTCTCATACTTCTTGCCCGACGTGAGTCCGACAATCTTCTTCAACTCAGCAATCTCCTTGGTCTGCTCAACCTTGGAGTCTGACGTATCCTTCACATTCAGCACCTTGCCCTTGAGTGGGTAGACACCGAAGGTCTTTCGCTGCTCCTGGCTCAGACCGCTCAGAGCCATTGCCTTGGCTGAATCTCCCTCAGTCAGAATCAGCGTGCACTTGGCCGAATCCTTCGTTCCCGCCAACACGGCATCGTCCAACTTCGGAATGCCGGTGATTCGGCTCTGCTTCTTGCCATCCGTCTTGGAGTTGTCCTTGGCGTCCTTGACCGACTGTGCCTCCACAATCGTCGACACCAGGTTCAGCTTGGTCACAATCTTCTTCAGCGTATCGTCCGAGAGCTTGGGGCTAGATCCGAATGCCGAGACCTTGGTAGTCAGCGTCTCCTTGGTCTGGCTAGTGAAACTCGGGTTCTCAATCATCGCGGTCAGGAAGATGGCTAGGTTGTCACGCACGAGACCCGGCTTGACCTTGATCTTCTTCTTGGTGTCGAGATACTCCACCACGTGGTTCACAACCTGCGAAGTCACGGCATCCACATGGGTCCCGTTCTTCGAGGTCCAGATGCCGTTCACGAAGGACATTGCGAACTGCTTGTCGGTCGGGCTGTCGGCCACCACAATGTTCCAGCGGTCATTCGGCGACTCGGCGACAACCGGGGCACCGTCGGGAAGGAACGACTTGGCATAGTCGACCAGTGTGCGGCACTTGACCAGCTCATTATTGAAGGAGACCTTCACATCCTTGCCCAGCGTCATGGCCAGGTCCCACACACGACGCTCAATCAGCCGACGCATGTCGTCGGTAATCTCCGTCATGCCGAACCTCGCAAAGTCCGGCTTCCATCCAACGGCCACGCTCAGCATCTCGGGCTTCTTCTTTGGCGTCGTAACCTCCGGCTTGCCAATCTTGGTCATATTGTCCTCGAAGGTCTGCTGGTACAGAAGCTTCCGTGCCTTGTCGTGAACAATGACCTTCATCTCCTTCGCGAAGATATTGACCAGCTTCACGCCGTAGCCGTTCTTGCCGCCGACGAGCTTCTTCTCGTCCTTGTTGTAGTTGGTTGACGTCAGCAGCTCGCCGAAGATCATCTGGGGAATCCAGACCTTGTGCTCCGGATGCTCGGCCACGGCGATGGGTTCGCCGTCATTCTCGATGGTGAAGCCGACGGGGTCGCAGAGAACGTTAATCTTCTTCACCTGGTCCGCACTGCCATTCTGTCGCAGGCGAATCGCATGGTCGTGGGCATTCACCAGCAGCTCGTCGATGAGCTTGTAGAACCCGGGGTTGACTGCGATGGTCTCGGGCTTGAAGCCAGTTCCCGTGTGAAGAAACACCTCCTCATTCGCAGTCACTGTGCTGCCAATGTACGTCTCCGGAAGGTCGAGGATGTGCTCACGGTGCGTCTTACGCTGGTAGGCGGAGGAAAGGTCAGTCATTCTGGATGAGGTGTGTACGGCTGGTCAGCCTTCTTTTCGTTTTATGGATGTAATGAGTGTGCCTGTCGCAACGGCGAATACACCAACCATCACAGGTGCACCGGGTTCGTATGTTCTCAATTACTCTTGGTCAGGTACAAACACGCCAGCATCCTATACGGTTTCGCTGTATCAGGTGATTCAGAGCGTGACCACGGTGGCGACAACACTCACTGCGACCGTGCTGACGTCGAGCACGTATTCCAACCTGGTAACGGGCGGGTCGTATTACTTCATAGTGACTGCGACTAACGGAAGCGGCACCTCATCTCCGGTGACATCATCCTCGGTTTCCTTTTACAACCCCTTCGGTGGACCGCAAGGAGTCCAAGGTGTTCAGGGTGTTTCGGGTCTTCAGGGATTGCAAGGGCTGACGGGACAGCAAGGGCTGCAGGGACTCCAGGGCGTCGTCAACTTTTCCGGTGGAGGGGGGAACGTTGCTAACTACGTTGTACGGACAACAAGCAACGCCGGTACCATCAATGCAACTTCGGAGATGACATATGACAGCGGTACCAGCGGTAGTAACAACGGCTTCCTTGTCGTGGCGGGTTCGGGCCAGCACAAGTTGGGTGTAATCACATTCACAAACGGAGAGATTTCGAATACCACGAATATCAAAGGCACAGGAACACTCACCATTTGCAACGTCTCCGCTGGGAATTCAACTGCCCACAACCTGGGTGCGGTAACCTTCACGAATGGTGCGATTTCCGGTGTGACCACGATTAGTGCCGGTACCGGCTCGAGTTCAATCGGCGGTGTGACTCTGAGCAATGGTGCTATCACGGGTGCGACATCCATCAACAATACCACTGTTGGCGGTGTGACACTGAATGGCGGAGCGATCACCGCCGCAGGCGCATTGGCGATGGGGACCAATGCAATTACGGGTGTAACCACCATCAGTGCAGGAACTGGTTCAAGCAGCATTGGCGGCGTGACTCTGACCGGTGGTGCGATTACCGGTGCGACCACGATTAGTGCAACCACATTCACTGGAGCATTGAATGGCAACGCAACCTCCGCGGGCTACGCAACCTCCGCGAGCTACGCAACCTCCGCGACTTACCTGAGTGGTGGACCAGTGTCCTGCACAACTTTCACTAACTCAACGCCGTCGACCTTCACGGGTGACTTGACTGGAAACGCAAGCTACGCATACTCCGCGGGCGGGTTAGCGAATACCCCAACCATCACGGTCGGTGCCATCACTGCACCCACCACAACGAATACAATCAATAGTTTGATTATCAATGCTGGTACGTGCACCGGAGTTGATTTCGTGGCAACCTCTGACCGCCGCTTGAAGTCTGATATTTCGACCATCTCGAACGCGTTGGATACAGTCAAGAACATGCGTGGCGTGTACTTCACACGCCTGGGGGAAACAAAGCGTAGTGTAGGTGTTATTGCTCAGGAAGTGGAAGAGGTGTTGCCCGAAGTGGTCCATGGCGACGACATGAAGAGTGTGTCCTACGGTAACATCGTAGGTCTGCTGATCGAGGCCGTAAAGGAGCTGGCTGAAAAAATGAAGGTGTGAAGTAAATGTCGGTTCCGGCCACCGGCGACATTATATTGACCGGAATAAACACCGTATTCGGCAAGGTTACCACGTTCAGCTTGAATTCATATGCTGGAACGACCGTATACGACGTAACGACTGGAGCCTCAACTACTCTTGGGGCGACGTCGGTCGGGAGTATGCGGACAGCGTTCGTTAACACAACACCCCTGGGCAAAGTCGCCAAACCTACAATAACTGTTGCCGAGAACGCAAGCGTTGCATCGGGTACGCTGACGAATTGCGTGACAATATCGTGGAGCACCCCCGGGGGTGCGACTCCATCTGGGTATACTGCGCAGGTGTCTACAGATGGCACAACATTCACCGCTCTGACCACTCCCACGTCCACATCCACAACACATACTCCGACGTCCAACACGCGATATTGGTACAGAATCCGAGCAACCACTGCTGGAGCCAATGGTGCATGGTCGACTGCCAGTGGTGCAGCGGTGTTTCCAAACCAAACAACTACACCTACATTTACTCCGCCGACGACGTCGACGTACATTATATTTACGGGTGCGGCTGGTGGCGTGGCGTCCGGTTCGTCTGATCTGTACCGAGCATTCGGTATTAGGTTTGCCAACCTGCAGGTTTTGTCAACGCTTCCCACGTACACAATGTCCTTTGGAACGGCAGGTGGGCAGAAAAATGCTGGTGCCGGGATCACTTCGTTCACTGCTGGGAGTTACACCTTTAGTGGTGGTGCCGGTGGATATGGCTATAACACCAACTGCGGCGGCGGCGGCGGTGCATCCATTATCGTATATGGGTACGGATATCTCGTAGTCGGCGGTGGTGGTGGACAAGGCGATAAAGGCTGGGCGGGCTTTGCTGGCGGGGCAGGGGGGGCTACAATTTCTTCTTCTGGCTCGGCCGGTACAGACGGCACGGGCCGCTCCACTGTGGTCGGTGGCACCGGTGCCGGACACGGTGGCGGCGGAGGCGGCGTCGGCGGCGGCGGCGGATCGGGTGCAAACAACAATGGCGGTGCGGGCGGAAATATCTCCTCCACCAATAACAGTGGTAATATCACATTGGCGTTTGGATCTGGCGGTCAGGGTGTAACTGACGGCAATTACGGCGGAGGTGGAGGTGGAGGTGGATTTGCCGGTGGTGGAGGCGGAGCAGCGGCAGCCAACAATCCTGGTTGGGGTGGGCAATACTTTGGTGGTGGTGGTGGTGGCGGATCCACTGTTTTATCGGCAACGAGTCCTTTTGCATCTGTCACCGCGTCGGGAACGGCTGCAACATATGTATGTGGCGGATGGGCATATGCAGTATGGTAAACACTTAAACACCCTTCTCCAACAACAAGTATGCCCCCGCGTAAGCAAGTTCAGGATGCCCCTGTGGTTTTTTCGTTACGCCTCCCCGTAGAGGAGAACTCGCCCGCTCCGCAAGAGCAGGGTTCGACATCGTATTCAGACATTCTCTCCGCCGTCGAGACATCGCGGGTTGGAGAGAGGTTCAACACAGATACCATGAAGGACATTCTCACGCGTGTCAAGTCCCCGTCGTATGGCTCCGCGGCCTGTTTCTGGTGCTGCTCCGGGTTCGGGTGGAAGGCCTGTGTTCTTCCCATTAGTTACGATGCCTATGAGAACATGTACGCATGCGAGGGCCACTTCTGCTCCCCCGAGTGCGGACTGGCGTACCTGTATGCGGAACCCCATCTGTCAGACACGGTTCGCTGGTCGAGGCACTGTCTGTTGGCTGACATGTACCGCAGTCTGTACACCAAGAAGGAGCTGACTCCCGCCCCGCCCCGTGCAACTCTCCGCCTCTTTGGTGGGCCGCTGGACGTGGAGCAGTTCCGCGAGTATCTGGCCTCCTCCGATGATATGGTGTCGGTTGCCCTGCCTCCTCTCCGTCTCCACGTGCCGACCATGAATGTTCAGGGTCCGGTGCGAGATGTCAAGCGATATGTCACACTGTCTCAGGATACAGTTGAGAAGGCGTCGAAGGAGCTGCGTCTCCGTCGCACCAAGCCTGTTCACCCCGTCGGGAGTACGCTGGACAAGTGTATTACACAGACCTTTGGTTAAGTCAGTATGTGGTGTTGCCGTCGTTCTGCTCCTGCCCCCGAGCCTGTTCCCACGCCCCGTGCGTCCATTACCTGCGAACGTGGAGTCATCTCGGCCCAGAACCGTGGAGGTCATGCGGTTCAGGGAGTGTATGCGTCCCGCATGGACGCCGTTGTTCAATATGTCACCACGCTTCCCGCCATGAAGAGCCTGCTGGCCGTCACGCAGCACGACTACCTTCCCAATGAGTATGACCCGGTGTGCCTGGAGCAGGATGTGTTCTTTCAGCTCAATGACCTCAAGGTCACCGATGGGCAGCTGGAGATGGTCAAGTTCACGCTGTACTGCAATGACCACGATGTCCAGCACCTCCAGTCCTTTGTGGAGACGTGTAATGCGGATTACGAGCGTCGCATGGCGAACAAACTGGGGACGCACCGGTACTACTTTGACCAGATGATTCAGACCAAGACAAAGGGTGTTCAGAATCCACTACCCATGTCGCACCTCGTGTACACCAAGGCTCAGTTCAAGACCAATAGGACCTTTGCGAATGTGTTCTTTGAGGAGCGGAATCACGTGCGGGACCGTGTGAACTTCTTTCTGACTCGCCGCGATTGGTATGATGCGAAGGGCATTCCGTACACGCTCGGCTTCATGTTCCACGGCCCACCCGGTGTGGGCAAGACATCGAGTATCAAGGCCATTGCCAATGAGGGCAAGCGTCATATCGTGAATGTCCAGCTGTCAGAGATTAAGACCAAGGCTCAGCTTCAGCACCTCTTCTTCAATGATGAGATTCACGTGTTCAATGGTGTCAATACGGAAAAATACACCATTCCCGTGTCTGAGCGTCTGTATGTGATTGAGGACATTGACGCCATGGGGGATACGGTTCTTCGCCGGGAGTGGAAGAAGCCGGTGGCCGTCAAGGTTCCCACCGGAGACCCGTTCATGGACCGTGAGAAGGAGGAGAAGGATGTGATTGACCTATCCTTCATTCTGAATCTGCTGGATGGCACACTCGAGGCGAATGGACGTATCCTGGCCATCACCACCAACTTTCCCGAGCGGATTGACCGGGCCTTGATTCGGCCAGGGCGTATCGATATGATTGTTAATTTCAAGAAGTGCAACCTCGCTGTGCTTCAGGAGATGGTGCGGTCGTTCTACGATTCAGACACTGTCGTGGACGACGAGTCGCTGAATTATAAGTGGTCTCCGGCGGAGGTGAATCAGATTCTGTTTCGGAACTTTGGGAATGTCGATGCGGGCCTGGCTGAGCTCAAGGCATGTCGAGATGGCGATGAAGCAGATCAACCAGTAGAATGATATAGTCGAACAGGGCATCGCGGTTCGCTGGAGATAGCTCAAACCACAAGGTCTTCACCTTCTGAATGACGTATGAAATATCCTCCTTGTCCGCATACTCACTGAACGGATACTTCAGAAAGAAGTCTGCGTTGCGTGCCCGGACGATCTTCTCATGGGGAAACATGTGATTTTGAACTGCGGCAATGACACGCTTCGGATTGACCGTACGGCCAATGCGAAGATATGTCTTGAGACGAGGGAAGTCGGTATCTGCCGGGAAGACGCGAATAAGCTCATCGAGAAAGGCCTCCCACTGGTCGAAGAACAGAGAGAGCAGCTTGGACTTTGAGTGCATTATTGTTTATTCTCACTGACGTGAAACTCCTTTGAATTCCGCGTCGCGAGCCTGCTGAATCCGCTTGAGGCGGGACCCCACATCCTCGTTGCGTCCGTCCTTACCTCCCTCGTAGCTCTGTTTTGTCGTCGGCTCCGGAGGACCCGGGGCGACGGGTTCATTGCCCAGGAAGGTGTAGAACAGCTGGTCGGTCGTGCTGGTCTTGCCATCCCAGCTGGAATAGGCGTCGGAGAACCCGCTCGCAGTGCTAAATGACCAGGACTCGAGGTCGCCCGTTGCCGCTGTCGCCGACGCACCACCACCCGACGCACCCGGAGCATTCGTGGGAATCTCCCGACGGGCTGCCACCGGCTTGGAGATGTACGCGAAGATGTCCTTACCCACATAGATATCGTTGGTGTCGGGGAGATACAGCGTCGGCACGCTCTTCAGGAACGACGGCAGCTGGGCCCGATTCACGCCCTCGATGGAAATCAGGCGACACAGGTTCTGCTTGTTCAGAGCTGTGAGTGTATCGATAATCTGCTTGCTATGAGCACAACGTGTGCTGTAGAATAACACAGGTTGCTTACTCATTGTGAGTCTGTGTCAAAAAAACGGATACAAAACAACGAAGCACTAAGACAAGGAAATGGCTACCCTCACGAACCTTCGCTTCTCTCAGAACAACTTCCGGCTCACCTGCGAATTTGTCAAGGTCCCGATTCCCTTTGTCAATGCCCTCCGTCGCATCCTGCTTGCTGAGATTCCCACCGTTGTGGTCCGCGATGTGGTGATTCGCGAGAACACGTCCCAGATGATCCATGAGATGCTGAAGCACCGCGTGGAAATGCTGCCGATTGCTGTACCCGGGACAGAGGGTGACGTGATTCGCGACACCAAGCTGACCCTTCGCTTCTCGGCAAGCCCGGAGGCACGCGAGATTACTTCGGACGACTTTGTTGTTGCGGGTCCTCGCAGCAATGTCATTCTCCGTGATCGCGACCTTGACGCACCGCTGCACTTCCTGTCCCTGAAGCCGAATGAGGCTCTCCACATCGAGTGTGGTCTTGGTCTGGCGGTTACGGGTGCGTCGCAGGTCTGCGTGTCGACATTCCGCAACCACATTGACGAGCAGCGTGCGAAGATTGACCGTGACTCCTTCATCCTGAGCCGTTCGAGTGAGGATGTTCGCATCTTCGACAATCACCTGGTTCAGCGGTCGTATGCCCGCGATGAGCAGGAGCGTCCCAACCACTTTGACTTCACTGTGGAAAGCATCGGAGTTCAGCCGGCCAAGCAGCTGCTTCACCTCGCAGCTGAGGTGCTGAAGAAGAAGGTGATTGAGTTTGTCAAGCTGCCTGTGTCCAAGGATGAGAGTGGTGCGTATGTCGTGGAGACAACGACTGAGGGCCACACCGTCGGTGCCCTGGCTCAGGCCATTCTCTACGAGGCTCCCGGTCTGGTGGACTTTGTATCCTACCGCATCGACCATCCGCTGACAGCCAAGTTGGTTCTCCAGTTCAGGACCAAGGGCAAGCCTGAGGCGGTTCTCGAGAGGTTTCGCGTGGAGGCGGAGGCTCTATGTGAAACAGTTCTTCAGAGTGTATAAGTGATGGACGAGTTCCTAACGTTTGAGGCTACCGACGTAGAACTCATCGGCGACGTCATTGATGTCGATGAGGAGGTTCAGCGAGGCGAGAAGGTACGATTTTACACTTTGAATGAACAGGTGAATGACGCATTTGAGCACATGATTCCCAAGGGCCGCACCACCCGGGCACAGCTTGAGAAGATTGACAAGGAGGTGGACCGTATCCGGGAATTGTACTCCACCTATGTGGCCGAAACGGCTGAGGGCTTTGATGTCATTGCCCCCAAGCTCCTCCGAGCCTTTCCTTGGATTTCTCCTGTAACGAATGCGACCACGGCCGCACCCTATGACTTTGACCGGCAGTGGAAACCCCTTTTTGCTCCCGATGCGATTCGCCAGCCGAACGGATATCTTCGCATGTTGACGTCACTTCCGTCTCCCTACGCGAATGCTGTGGGAACGCCGTACCCCATTGACACGCCGACTGAGTTTGTCTATCGCGAGTCGGTCGAAGACAAGGTCCAGACGTGCCGGGTTCTTCCGAAGTTCGTGATGAATAAGACGCGGCGGCATGAGGATGGACGCATTGATGTCATGCCGGCATCTGTGGATGGAACCGCCGACCCTTCGCCCTTTGTGGGGTATTGGCTGAGGAAGCGTGAACTCCCCATCCCCGACCCGCTGGCCGAGCACCCCTTTTTGGCCTCCAATGAAGCGAGGTTCATTGAGACGACAGAGCCATTGTCCGATGTCGTTCCCGAGCTTGACGCCGTCATGATGCACGGAGTCCCCGTCACCCAGGACCCATACACAGAAGGACGCAAGTACTTGGCCATCTACGACATCAAGTTGGAATCGGTTCCGTGGGAGCTGTGGAAGCAGCGGTTTCCCAAGAAGGAGTTGGTGGATGTCATGCCGCCCCCAATTGAACTGAAGCTGCCCGAGCCAGAGGCTGTGGCTCCGTCGTCCAACATAATCGAGCAGTATGGAAACGCATACTTTCCGGGTGTGGCGTCTCGCAAATGGCTCATGGCTCAGGAGGATGGCGGACATCTGGTGGTCAAGATGATTCAGTCTCTCGCCGGAAACGCGGGAACAGTTGAGCTTCTGCCTGTCTCTGAGCTTGGCGAGCTTCGCTTTCCGGAGGTAGACGATGACCAGTGCACGCTTGTGGGCAAGACATTCAATGACTTTGCTCTCCAAGGAATCATTCGCCAAGTGGGTCCGGGACTTCGCCGTTGCATTCCCCTCGACATTGTTAAGCAGGAACGTCATCAGATTGGATACCGCAATCGTGTTCAGTGGAAGGAGTCGACACCACGTGATATTCTGGCCGAGTACACGCGGTCATTGAAGGCATTCCGGAAGTTCAAGGATGAAAAGGCAGAGGTCAAGTACGAGAGGGTTGCGTCTCGGTCAACGTCGCAGTTACGTGAGCAAGTGGTTGCCATTCTTGGAGATGAAGACAGGTTTCCAGAGGATAAACTGAAGGCGATTCAGCTGCTCACGCGTGATGCCCCGAGGACGCGAGTGACGGTTGACACTGAGGGGTTGTTCGTTATCTGCGACCACACCTTGGCAATCTTGGCAGGTGAGCTGGAGAAGGACCGGTTAGCCTTTTACGACAAGTGGACGGCACGTGTGGATGGTTCGCGAATCTGCACAGTGTGTGGCGAGGAAGTGAACAAGGATGTTTTGGTGAATCAGGAGGACTTTTCCGAGGAGGGGCGAGCCCTTATCCATGCGAGTGCGTTGGAGGCCCAGGTATTCCACGGTCAGTCAACGGCAACGTATACTTCGCAGCTTCGTGGACTGAAGGACTTCTTTGACGCGGAAGACCCCGCCGAGGGAACCATGTTCTTGCTCATCTCGCTGTTGCAGGTTCTCCCGGCCCAGGACCAACTTCTCCCCGTGGTCCAGGAGGCACGTGCTCTCGCCGGCGGTCTCAAGTCGAGGGACCGGGATGGAAAGGCTCGCGGTATGGTGGGTATTGCCGCAGTTGTCATTCTGTTACAAACACATATGCCCCGTCTCGTCGCTCGCAGGTCCTTTGGTCCCACACCTATCAAGATGGACGGATATCCCCGCGACACGGATTCTGACAAGGCACCGACGGTGATTGATAGCTTGTTCACGGTGCTTCGCAAGACATTCGAAGCCTATCCGACATCGTTCAAGGGTCCATCCGTGTCCGTCATGCGTGGGGTTCTGAGTGACGCCCCCACCATTCGCAAGGGTGTGATTGCCCTTCTCAAGCGAATGACTCCCAACTTCGCCGCGGCAATGACTCGGGCCAAGGCAGACGCAACTGCGAACCCTGCTCCCCCTCCTCCAGTTGGTCTGATTCCAATTGTGCTTCCACCTGCGGCATTGGGAACCGTGACAACGTTTCCGCAGTGTGCGGGTCCTCGGTCGATTTGGATGGACCCCGTTGCTCCGAAGATTCGTCAGCCCACAGTTCCGCTCGACCCGGTCAAGCCTCGTGTGTCCACCACGTCTCTTCCGAGGAGTACCGTTGTGGCGAGGCCAACGGGTATTCCGGAGACCAAGGATATCCAGCGTCGCCTCAAACTCGCAGCAGTCGCAAAGACAGAGGGTGACTCGTGGCGTACGAACTTGATGATTGTGGAGCGGCTCAAGAATGCGTTTGCTCTTGATGTGAACATCGCACTCGACACGTCTCAGAAACCCAGTCTGCTGCGTGATATCTCGGAAGGTCTACTGAAGGAGGTCATGACAACCATTGTGAAAAACCCCGAGATGCGGCGTGCGTATGACCAGCTTCGTGAGAAGGATATTACATTATTCGCATTACTGGCCAGCCTCAAGGATGCGAGAACCGAGACGAACACGCTGCGTGCGAAGGAACGTCACTTGTTCACAGACCGTCTCCGCGATATGACAGATAGTCAGCGTCAGATTACCAAGGACCTTCTTGACCGCGGAATGGCTCCATATATCATTACGAACGAAGACCGCGATGTCTTTGCCCAACAGTTACAGCGGGAGCTGGAACCCTTGTTGGAAGCCGACGTCGACGTTGGCGTGGGTGCCCCTCGTGACGCACCGGATGACGACGATCGGAATGCGGACCAAGGTGATTATGGCGACCACACTGCTCAGGGAAACCGTCAGCGTGATCAAGATGCGGCTGATATCGATGTGAACGGACCGATTTAGATGCGGGGTGCCAGATAGATCAATGCGCCTCCTCAAGCTGTACCTCACTCGTGCCGATGCCTCTGCCCGCGACGACGATTCGATTGTCTTCAACACGGTTCCTGGACTCCCCGATATGATCAAGGTGGTTGTGACCTATGCCGCCACCGGCACGCAGGAGAACTCGAGCTTCTCGAACAGTTTCGTGGTCAGCCGGAGTGGTGCGTATGGCTATGTCATGTCCCTCGTTGCGTCCATCCTCCGTGACACTGACCCGTTCGAACATCTCCAGATCAGCTCGGCCATGTTCCCCTCGGTGATTTATGCCGTGGAGGAGCTGGAGGACGATGACATCCGTGCGGCGATCCAGGACATTGTCTACGCGACGCTCAACACGACCATCTCGTAAAACGAACCCAACCCTGCTAAGTAAAGAGAATGCAAATGTTGACGATCCATGGATACCAAATTCCTAAAGATTCCCGCGAACTTGCACTCAAGAAGGAGCTTACCGTCAAGCCCTTCTCGTTTGTCAATCCCAAAGCAGGGCCAAAGTATGGCGTCTATCACGAAGACGCCAAGCACCTCTACCTTCCCAAGCACTTTGGGATTGACCGATTCGGTCCCGTTGGAACACTGCGAGATGTCGCAAAGACTCCGGAGTCGAACTGGCAATTTACTGGAACGCTTCGTCCAGTCCAGCTGCCCGTCGTCAACTCCTTCCTACTTCCCGAACCCCATGATGGCATTATCTCGCTCCACACGGGAGGCGGAAAGACGGTGTGTGCATTGTACATCGCCTCTCGTCTTCGCGTCCCTACGCTGGTGGTTGTCCACAACACGTTCCTTCGCGACCAGTGGGTTGACCGCGTGAAGGCATTCCTCCCAAATGCTCGTATTGGTCGAGTCCAGGCCGATGTGTGTGATGTAGAAAACAAGGATGTTGTGATTGTTATGCTCCAAACCCTTTCGATGAAGGAACTAAATGTTGACGTCTTCGCCCCCATTGGCCTGGTTATCGTTGACGAGTGTCACCACATTGCTTCTGAGGTGTTTGTGCAAGCGTTACCCAAAGTTACGTCGAGATATATGCTCGGTCTGTCCGCGACGCCCGACCGGAAGGATAGGCTCATGTTTGCGATTCACTGGTTCCTTGGTCCATTATTGTATAAATCAGACACGGGTGACTCTGTCGACACGGCGGTCAGTGTAGAGGTCTATGAGTACCAGAACGATGACCCCGAGTTCAATGAGATTGTTACGTGTAGGAGCGGTCCAAGCGAAGGCATGGTGTCAGTTCCCATCATGGTGAACAAGTTGACGGCATGCGAAGACCGCACGAAATGGCTCTGTCGGATTCTGGAAGACATTCTGGAAGGCGGTCGACAGGTGTTGGTCTTGTCGGACCGTGTTCAACACTGTCAGGACATTCTCGCAGGTTTGTCCGAGGAGGTGAGAGAGACGGCATGTATTCTAGGCACGGCGGTCAAGGCGGATATGCGAGCGGAATACTGTCAGACAAAGGCGGTCTTGATTGCGACGTATACAATGTGTCGCGAGGGGTTTGACGTCCCTACCTTGAACACGCTCATCATGGCAACACCTCGCCCTGACATTGACCAGGTTGTAGGGCGAATTCTACGCGTCGAGAAGACGGGTCGTGCAGTTCATCCGCTCATTGTAGATATCGTCGACCCACAGTTCAGACGGCAGTTTGGTGTCCGGAATTCGCTGTATCGCAAGCGACAGTACCGGGTTACGAAGATGGCTTTATAGTGGGCATCACAACACGAGGCGGTGGAGATAGCGGACTCACACCACTTTCCAGCTCATGAGCCGAGTCAACGAAGATATTAATCTTATTCAGACCGTTGGTTTCTTCGGGCTTCGAGATGTCCTTATACTTTTCCATTTGGCTTATGAATCCCCGTGTGACGGATGTCGGGATAAGCGGGCTCAGCTCCGCCAACCGGTCATACTGGTCCTTGACGTACTTCAGGAAATCGCCGGGCTGCATACGCTGATCACGAGGAAGGCGCATCTCCACGTTAATGAAGCGGTACAGCTTGGCATAGTGGATAGCCGACATGCGATGACCCTCCGCCCGCTTTGCCCACCCGAAATAGGTGCCAACCGTATTCAAGATTCCAATAACCAGAGAGCCCACACCTAACGCAGTGGCGGCGAGTTGGTGGTCCGAAAACAGGGACGACGAACCAGCGTTGAGAAAAGCAACCGCACCCGAACCCACAATCACAGGTAAATCAATGTACGTCTTGCGGTGAGTAAAAATGCTCTCGGCACGTTTGTGCATAATGGCTAAGCCGTTCGCCTTCTCGCCGGTCTGAGCAAAGTAATCCTCGAGCGTAACTGTCCACGTTACATTGTTGCCAATCTCAGTCGCTCCGTCAGCCATGCTTTGTTTTTTAACGCAGTTAAAACAATGAACTACGATCGCAATGGAGTCCTGGTGTCCACCAGCCAAGCGAGGCCGGCACTGCGGAAATGTACTCGTATTGTGACGATTGACTCGCGGGATCGTGACCCGACAAAGTTTATCCGTGTAAGTGGTGGCCCGACAACGTCGGATCCGAGTGATTACACCGTATATCTTCCGCGTGTGTTCAGTAATGTCACGTCTATCCGCATGAAGAACGCGGCGATTCAGGGGCTGGCCTTTTCCGACACGTACATCCTGGTTGGCCTGGAGGGGCTTAATCGTATGGACGAGTCGGCACCCGGTGCGGATAGGTCGGGATTCGTAGACTCTACGTTTGCCAAGCTCGTGTGGACGTCCTTCCCTCCGGTTGTGACTGCGTCGGTAACGGCTGCGTCGGGCTCGGGAACAGCTGTGACCTACACAACTGCGGCAGTTCACGGACTTTACGTTGGTCAGATCGTCTCGATTTCGGGTATCGCAACAACGACGGCGTACAATCTTGCTGGAGCACTGGTTGCGTCGGTTCCCTCTCCGACAACCTTCACAGTAACCAACACGACAACCGGTTCGAGCTCGGGAACGGGTGTCGTGATCTCTCAGCCCACGATGTACTTTAATGACCACTCGACAGATGAGCAGGTTACGCGATACAATCCTCCGATTGGAAGCTTGGATCGTCTGCATGTTACTATTCGTCGGCACACGTCCACCGTCCCCATCACGCTCGGGTCGGGTGAGAACACATTCACGTTTGAGATTGAGTACATTGACAATGTGTTCGACGACGTGTCTGCGTTCGAGACGCGGCTGCGGATGTGATTCAACCCCGCATCGGACAGGCCTGGTCCTAGTTAGCCCTTCGGGCTAACCACGCATCCCCCTTCCCAGCGTGACGAACGTATCGAACGTGAACAGAAACATCACGCCCGTCAGCACGTAGAGAAACATGTCCTTCGACGACGACGTTTCATATCCGGTCTTATTCTGCTCCACGAGGCTCAGAATACGACTGATTTTGTCGGGCTGTGTGCCCATGCCGGTCTGGACGGCCACTGGATTCGGAGGTGGCGGTGGTGGTGTGAAGCTCCGTGTCGCAGGGTTTGTGTCCAGCGGGAGAGACGACTCCATATGCTCCACGACAGACTGAATGCCATTGCTCGAACTCCCCGGGGGTGCGGACGGTGTTGCCATTGGCGACACGACTGTCTTGAAGGGGGATCCGTGTGCGTCAGTTAGGTCGGTGCACACCAGTGCCATTACTTTCACGTGGCAGAAAATTATGCCTTTGATACTACAAATGAAGCTCACTGGAAATCTTGAACTCGGAGCGGTTGTCGTGCTGGTCGGACTGATTTCTTTTATGCCCAAGATGCTTAGCTTCCTGGTGGAGTCCCAGGTCGGCCGTGCGGTGTCGTTTGGATTTGTCGCCTTTCTCTGGAAGCAGCACAATGAGCTGGTGGCTCTGCTCCTCGCGGTTGCTCTGCTGAAGGCGTCCCCGGCGTACGAGCACATGACGGATGCGGAGAAGGCGGCGGCGGCGATGAAGAAGCCGGCGACCACGACGCCCGCCCCGCCCACCACTGCGGGTCAGCCGTAAATCTCTCCACACTAAGTAATGAAGCTTCCGGAAATTCAAATACAAACCCTGTTCCTTGGCGTCTGCATGATGCTCATGAACGTGGGTTCGCGTCATATCATTGACGAGTTCAGCTCCAAGGGAGAGGAGTATCAGCGTAACATCTTCCTCCGCCGTGTCGCCATTTTCGCAGTCTGTTACATGGGCACGCGTGATATTGTTCACGCACTGCTCCTGACGGCTGGATTCGTCGTATTGGCCATGGGTATCTCCAGGACCCACCCCAATGAGGGCTTCGAAGGTTCGCAGGAAAAGCCCAAGAAAGAGGGTATGTGCACAGATGACAAGCCGCTATGGAAAACGGATACGGCTTCGTAGATGGTAGCATGAGTCAAGATGGAGCCTCTTATCACGCACCACGACGGCAAGTATGGACATGTTCACAAGACTCTCGGCCTTCTCTCCCTCGGACACTTCATTCGACGCTTCGGTGAGTTCGCACTCTACCGAACGATGACCTTTGATACCGCTTCGTGGATCTTCATTGCTGTACACGCACTGCTAAGCTGGTCGTCACTGATCTTCTACCTCACGTCGTTCCGCTCTGCGGCTGCACCCATGATATGGCCAGAGTTCCGGACACATAGCATCCTCTTTGCTAGCCGCTCTCTGACCGCCATGTCGCTCACATTGGCTGGCGTCTCCACTCCACTCACGCGATACATGAATGTCATTGGAACCATCGTCTTGGCCGACCTGGCGACAAAGTACTATCAGTCTACGAACACGACGATGCGAGATATGCCCTTTCCAGACTGGGTGTCTAAGCAGGCTCGCGACCGACTGAACATGTACTATTCGGTTAGCCAGGTTCTCGCCACTGCCGGGCTGTTGTTCTCTCCCTCCATGGAGCGGGCGTTCTTCATTCTGTTTCCGATTCAGATTGCGGCGTTTCTGATGACGTTGGTTCGGAAGCGAATGTTGAGTCCACTGGGTTGGCATGTGTTGTATGCGGTTTCACTGGGACTGAACTATATCCACGGTGCATTGGCCCGTGACTCCCTGCCCGCTCTGTTCTACGCTGCGTCGATTGTCTTCTGTGTTCTTCGGTTCCGCTATCGTGTCAACAAGTACATGCTCTGGGGGCTGATCGGGCTCGCACAAAACGGACACATCCAGACGATGCTCACGACGAGTGTGCAACCATGGACCTTCACGCCCTCTTTCTTCGCGAACGCCCCGACGGCATTAGCCTCTTCGACCTCTTCCTAACCGAATGCCAAAAGTGGTATGAACAACCCGCCCATACCTTCACCGAGATGCGGACGCGTGACAACAAGAAGGTTCGCGGCGATGTCTTCGAGGAGTTCTGCGTCAAGTATCTCAAGCATGTTCGCAACCTCAAGAACGTCTGGCTGTTGAAGGACGTTCCGGAGGAATTGCTGACTCAACTAAGCCTCAAACGCCCAGATGTCGGAATCGATATCGTGGCGGAGAGTGATGGCAAGTACTATGCAGTTCAGTGCAAGTACAAGAAGCATGTATCCCATAAGAAAAATGTAGTGACGTGGAAGCAGTTGTCCACATTCTACGCTCTGGTGCTGCGAACGGGACCCTGGGCACAGTACATCGTCATGACGAACTGTGACTATTGTCGGCACATGGGGAAGAAGACCCCGAAGGATGTCTCAATTTGTTTGCGAACGCTCCAGGCCACTACTCAGGAACAGTGGGTACAGATGTGTGATCTACATGGAGAGGCAGTTGAATCGTCTGCGACTCATACGTCTCAATCCACTGCTCCGCAAGTCGCATTAACGTCTGAGCAGCTGCGT
>Ga0114962_10001004_pt1 | contig 24478 bp, 25 predicted proteins | sample C_130820_MF_Meta_FD_87017 | JGI IMG/M metagenome (GOLD analysis project Ga0114962, IMG submission 87017) | Freshwater microbial communities from Lake Croche, Canada to study carbon cycling - C_130820_MF_MetaG | ecosystem: Environmental > Aquatic > Freshwater > Lake | place: Lake Croche, Canada... | reverse complement strand
GGATTTCTCCACCTATATAAGGCCTGCAGGCGCCTTTTTTGGTCCAGGCAATGTGCCTGGTGCAAACGTTGGTAACTACGTACTGGCCTATCACGAGGGCATCGTCGCCTACGGAGGCAGCGTAAGCACCTCCGTGGGACCGGCAAACGTAGGCGCCGAAGTTTCCTTCCGCCAAAACGCGCCACTTGCCAATGCTGGGGTGTTTGCAGTTTCTCCCAATGCCAACAATACCGACAACCCTCTGTATCCAGTCGGCCGAACAGCACATGTGAATATTTCGTCCGTTGTTCTGCTGCCGCCAACAGCACTATGGGATGGCGGTACTTTACTGGCTGAAGTGGGATGGAATCGTCTGCTGGGCATCGATAAGAACCCAGCGGCCATCGATCCGAATGCAACCACTGACGCTTGGGGGTTTCGCATGATATTTGCTCCCAGCTATTACCAGGTGGCCAATGGTGTGGATGTGACCATCCCGATCGGACTTGGCTACAACCCCAGTGGGAAGTCGTCAGCCGTGAGCCTGTTCAACGGGGGTATCGATCAAGGCGGAGATCTGAGCATTGGCGTGAATGCCGAGTACAACAAAAAGGTGCGGTTCGGCGTCTCATATACCACCTACCTCGGCAGCCCGGGGGCCTTCTTTGCGCCTAGCAATGACAGGCAGTCATTCCAGCAGAAATACGCAGACCGCGATTTCCTGTCGTTCAACATCCAGACCACCTTCTGAAGCAATCAGGGAAACTAATCATGAAGCAAAAGCGAATTATGAACACGAAGCAACTCCTCCAAGGAACCATTGCAGCCGCAGTTGTCTACGCATTCAGCGGCTGGGTCGTCGCCTATGCGGCCGTGACGCCAGAGGAGGCTCAAAAGCTCAAATCCTCACTCACGCCCGCAGGTGCAGAAAAAGCAGGCAATGCGGACGGGACCATACCGTCTTGGGCCGGTGGCTACACGACCGTACCGCCAGGCTACAAATCGGGCGACTTGCGCACTGACCCATTTGCCACTGACAAGTCAACACTGACGATCTCTGCTAAAGAGGTTGACAAGTATGCTGACAAGCTTTCTGAGGGTGTGAAAGCACTCATCAAGAAGTATCCGGAAACCTTCCGTCTTGAGGTCTACCCGACCAAACGCAGTGCCGCCTTGCCGCAGTGGGTGTACGAGAACACCTTCAAGAATGCAACAAGTGCCAAGACCAAGAACGGAGGCAACACGATCGAGGGTGCGTATGGAGGTATTCCGTTCCCCATCCCCAAGGACGGCGCCGAGGCCATGTGGAACCACCGTTTATCTTACGCCGGTACCACCACCACACTCAATTTCTCAAACTACACGGGAACGGCGGATGGCAAGTTGCTGCTTGCAGGAAAAGGCTACAACCATGTTTACTGGCCCTATTACGACCCCACCACGCCGTGGACAGCGAACTACACAGGCCCATACTGGCAGATACGGGTGTCTACAACTGAGCCCGCCTTCAAGTCGGGAGAGTCCCTGCTAGTCGTCGACTCTTTGGATAAACCGCGTCAGGCTTGGCAGTATTTCCCTGGTCAGCGTCGGGTGCGCAAAGCTCCGACCGTGTGCTGTGACACGCCTAATGATGTGAACTCTGGACAGGAGTACTTCGATGAGGCCTATATGTGGTCGGGCGACCTAGACCGCTACAACTGGAAGCTGGTGGGCAAGCGGGAAATGTACATCCCGTACAACAACAACCGCTGGATGGGCCTGCCGGCTGAGAAGCGCTATGCACCACACCACATTGAATCCACCTCAACGCGCTGGGAGCTGCACAGGGTGTGGGTTGTCGAGGCTACGCTTGCCGATGGAAAACGCCATGTGATACCCAAGCGCCGCTTCTATCTGGACGAAGACACCTGGGCTGCAGTGTTAAGTGAAGGTTGGGACGCTGAAGGCAAGCTCTGGCGTGTTGGAATGGGCATACCCAGCGTGGTTTCGGAAGGCCCCTTTGTTCTTGGCAACTATCCCTGGATAACGCACAACCTGCAGACAGGAACCTGGGTCAGTGGCGGCGCGGCCGATCTGGACAAGATAGTCACGTTCAAGCAGTTACCCAAGTTATCCAACACGTTCTTCACGCCGGAGGCCATGTCTGGAGATGGCGTTCGATGAAGTTCCGCCGCATCGGAAGTTTTCGCTTCTTCCTGCTTAGCATCTCTGCCTTGGCCGCTTGCGGCTTGGTGCTCGGCGCATCGCCTGCTACTTCAGGCGATGCACTGCTGGAGCGACCTGCCTTGACTTCCAAGAAAGCACGGGCTAGCTTAATGCTGGATATTGCCCGCGCTGGGAACAGGCTTGTTGCTGCAGGCGAAAGGGGGCAAGTGATTTTTTCCGACGATTGCGGCGCAGAGTGGCGGCAGGCTTCAGTTCCAGTCAGCGTGACGCTTACTGCATTGCAGTTTGTTGATAGCCGTCTAGGCTGGGCTGTCGGCCACAACGGGGTGGTGCTGGCCACTCGGGATGGCGGAGCAACTTGGACACGCCAACTTGACGGCAGCCAGGCGGCGCAGCTGGCGTTGAAATCAGCGCAGAAGTCTCAGGATGCCGTACGGGTTTCCTCGCAAGCCTCAACGTCCAAGAATGCTGCGAGCCAGCTGGCTCTGCGCGACGCTGAACGACTGGTTGCAGAAGGATCCGATAAGCCATTTTTTTCCTTGCATTTCTGGACACCCCAGAAAGGGATGGTCATCGGCGCGTTCGGGCTCGCCCTGTCCACCGCCGACGGTGGCTTGACCTGGCAGTGGATGGGTGACCGTATCCCCAACCCGAAGGGCCTGCATCTCTACGCATTGCATGCACGTGGGGATGATGCGTTCATTGTGGGTGAGCAGGGCTTTATTGCCCACGCACCCACAGCCAGTGGTATTTTTGAAAAAGTATCCAGTCCCTATGCGGGTAGCTTCTTCGGCGCGATGCCTGCGGTACCGGGCAGGGATGGCGATCTGATACTTTACGGTCTGCGCGGAAATGCTTTCCGTGGAGATGGCAAGGCATGGAGTGCCCTGGACACTGGGGGTACCTCGTCGGTGGTATCTGGCCTTGTATTGGGGCACAAAGATATCCTCCTATTTAATGCAGATAGCCAGGTACTCCGATGGCAAGCGGACGCCACGGCTGCTCGCAAAGTGGCCACATCGCCTGTGGCGACGGTGCATGCGGCTGTTTTGGCCTGCGAGGGACGAGTGGCACTGGCTGGTGCGCGTGGTGTGGCGGTTGTAGACGTGAGTAGCTTCGGCGGAACCACGGCAAAGGCAGTGCAGCAATGAGTTTGATAGAAGAAAATACTGGGGCCGATTGGCCCGTAGTTGCGGATCTAAAGCAGTTTGATCACAACTCTGGCTCATTGATCGAGCGGCTGTTATTTAACAACCGCACCTGGATTGTCGCGGTATGTGCCTTACTGACGATGCTGCTCGGAGCCAGTGCGCGTCACCTGACTCTGAACGCCAGCTTCGAGCGCATGATCCCCGCTGGGCATGAGTTCGTGCGCAACTATTTGGCGCATCGTGACGATTTGGCTGGTGTAGGCAACACCTTACGAATTGCAGTGCACAACCAAAGCGGATCGATCTACGACGCTGATTACCAAAAGACCCTTCGCCAACTCAATGACGAGCTCTTTTTGGTTCCTGGAGTCGATAGACCTTTCATGAAATCGCTTTGGACTGCCAATACCCGTTGGCTTGGCGTAACCGAGGAAGGGCTCGACGGCGGCCCCGTAATTCCCGATTCTTATGACGGATCTGAGGCCGCCTTGCAGGACCTGCGTGCCAACGTAGAGCGATCGGGGGAAATCGGAAGACTTGTAGCACCCGATCTGCAGTCGAGCTTGCTGATAATCCCGCTTTTGGCAAAAACCAGCGATGGGGAGGCCCTGGACTACCAGGCCTTGTCGCACCGGCTGGAGCTGCTCCGCACGAAGTACGAGACCGATAAAGTCAAAATTCATATTACCGGCTTTGCAAAGATCGCAGGCGATCTGATCGACGGCATCACCGCCATGGCGGGCTACTTCTTGTTGGCGCTCTTCCTGTGCACTGCAGCGCTGTATGCCTATACGCGGTGCGTCCGCAGTACCCTGGTCGTAATGGCATGTTCACTGGTGGCGGTACTGTGGACTCTGGGTCTGTTGCATCTGCTTGGCTACGTGCTCGACCCCTATACGGTATTAGTGCCATTTCTTGTCTTCTCGATAGGCATGAGTCACGGCTGCCAGAAAATGAATGGTATCGCAGCAGATGTGGCGCGTGGCACCCACAAGGTGGTGTCGGCGCGCTATACATTTCGGCGCTTGTTCATGGCAGGGCTGACGGCATTAATGGCCGACGTGTTGGGCTTTGCCGTGTTGACGGTCATAGACATCCAGATCATTCGCGATCTGGCGCTGACAGCCTGCATCGGCATGGGTGCGCTGATCTTCACCAATCTGATCCTGCTGCCCATTCTGCTGTCCTACACCGGGGTCAATGCCAGCACGCGCGAAGACGGACCGCTGATTCAGGCCCTCTGGCGTGTGCTGGTGCGCTGCACCCAGCCGCGCGCCGCACGGGCCATCGTGTGGACATCGGTTGTGCTGTCCGTGCTGGGTTTGCTGGGGAGCCAGCACCTGACCGTGGGTGACATAGACCCGGGTGCGCCCGAGCTGCGTGCCGACTCGCGCTACAACCGCGACAGCGCCTTCATGGTCAGCAGCTTTCCCGCCAGCAGCGACTTGTTGGTGGTGATGGTGCAGACGCCAAAGTTTTTGTGTACGCGCTACGACAACCTGGTGATGGTGGACGCCCTGGAGTGGAAGCTGCAGCAGTTGGCCGGCGTGGAGTCCACCACCTCCTTTGCGGGGCTTGCAAAACGCGCGGCCGTGGGCATGAACGAGGGCAACCCGAACTGGTATGGGATACCGCGCAACCAGGAGACGCTCAACTCCATCACCACGCGCGCACCTCGGGAGATGTTCAACCAGTCCTGCGACCTGCTGGCCGTGTATGTCTATCTCAGCGACCACAAGGCACAGACGCTTGACCGCGTATTGCAAGCCACACAAGACTTCGCGCGCGAGAACGACCAGGGAGAGACGCGGGTGCTACTGGCCGGTGGCAGCGCGGGCATAGAGGCCGCCACCAACATTGTCGTCAAACGTTCCAACTGGATCATGACGCTGCTGGTGTACCTGAGCGTCACGGTGCTGGCCTGGCTGACCTTCCGCTCATGGCGAGCCACCCTGTGTGCCGTGTTGCCACTGATGCTGACCACGGTGGTGATTGAAGCCCTGATGGCAGCGCTGGGCATAGGCCTGAAAGTGGCCACGCTGCCGGTGGTGGCGCTGGGCGTGGGCATCGGTGTTGACTATTCGCTCTATGTGCTCAGTGTCACTCTGGCAGCGCTGCGCCAGGGCTACAGCCTGGAGCAGGCCTACGGCAAGGCGTTGCACTTTACCGGCCGCGTGGTCGTGCTCACGGGCTTGACTCTGGCAGCGGCGGTGGGGGTCTGGGTTTTCTCTCCTATTCGCTTCCAGGCGGATATGGGTTTGCTGCTCGCCTTTATGTTCTTGCTGAACATGCTGGGTGCGCTGATCCTGCTTCCCGCGCTGGCGCATTGGCTGCTGGCACCCATGGCCCGCACATCATCCCCTTTTTCTCACCCTAACTCCCAGCATTGAAAGATAGCCATGACAACACAACAAGCCCTGCATGTAGAGAACGCAGCACTGGTACTGATAGACCACCAAGTGGGCATCATTAACTGGGTGCAGTCCATTGACAGTCGCCTGCTCAAGCAGAACACCAAGGTCATTGCCAAGACGGCCCATGCGCTGGGCATTCCTACCGTGCTCACCACCAGTCTGGAGGAGGGCGCCAATGGCGAGCTGATCAGGGGAATCACAGACAGCTTTGCAGGACATTTCCGCGTGGAGCGTCAGGGCATCGTCAATGCCTGGGATGACGCGCGATTCGTGTCCGAGGTGCAAAAGACAGGCCGCAAGATTCTCATCATGGCAGGCGTTACCACCGATGTGTGCCTGATCTTCCCGGTATTGAGTGCTCTTGCTGCGGGCTACACCGTCTATGTGTTGGCCGACGCGTCCGGCTCCATCACCAAGATGTCCGATGACTTGGCCTTGGACCGCATGGCCAAGGCCGGTGCGGTGATCACCAGCACGCAGACGGTGGTAGCCGAGCTGACCCATGACTGGACCGGGGACTACGGACAGAAAGTGGTTGGGATATTGCTCAAGGACTTTCTGCCATTCCATTTGATGCGGCTGCCGCTGCTGCTGCGCCTGCGATTGATTGTTGACTTCATCTTCAACGGCAAACGGTATGAAGCGGAATTCCGAAAGAGGCCCTCGGAGCGCCACTGAACAGAGCCCTGCCGCATCAGCCACGGGCATAGCCGAAATCAGAATTGGTGATTGGTCTTTGTGTGTATCGAAAGATATTCTCAATGATCCAATCCATATAGAAAGCAGGAGAAAATTTCCATGGGACAAGTTTTAGGGCTGGGTGTTTCCCACTATCCACCGTTGAGTGGACGCGACGAAGATATGGCCAACCCGCATCGGGGACGCATGCATGACCCGGACATCCCTGCCTCCGCAAAGGACCCATCGAGCTGGCCCGCCTTCATGCAACAGGAGTGGGCAGATCCTGTAGCGGCAGCCCAGGCACACCGGGCCGCCATGCGCGTGGGCCTGGGAAAAGTGCAGAAGGCCCTGGCTGACTTCAAGCCCGACTTCGTTCTGATCTGGGGTGATGACCAGTACGAGAACTTCAAGGAAGATGTGGTGCCGGCGTTTACCGTATTGGCCTATGAGGATATGAAGGTCTATCCGTGGAAGCACGCCAGCGAGTCATCACTGATGGCGGCAGACATCACCAATGAATGGGGGGGTGGCCGTCCCAACGAGTGGGGCGAGCGCGGTGATACGGAGCGCCTTCTCAGAGGTCATCCCGAGGCAGCCAAGCACCTGGCTAACAAATTGCTGGAGGCCGAGTTCGATGTGGCCTATGCGTACAAGCCCTTGCACCATCCGGGTCTGGCCCATGCCTTTTTGAATGCCGTGATGTACATTGACTACGACCGCACCGGCTTTCCCTGGCCAGTGGTTGCGATGCCCATTAACTGCTATGGCCGCAGTGTGATCAGCTACCGTGGTTTTGTCAGCCGATGGTCAGACCGGGGGCGCCCGGCGGATCCCCCGTCGCCATCGCCCAAGCGCTGCTTTGACATGGGCGCAGCGGTGGGCAAGATTTTGCGTGACAGTCCCTGGCGCGTTGCGGTCCTTGCTTCGTCGAGTTGGTCACATGCATTCCTGGTGGACAAGCTCTATCGCCTGCAGCCTGATGTGGACTCAGATCGTCGTCTGTACCAGGCCATGCTTGACGGTGACTACGAGTACTGGAGGAGCTACAAGCTGGACCAGATTGAGGAGTCCGGCCAGCAGGAGGTGCTCAACTGGTTCAGCTTGATGGGCGCCATGAGCGCGCTCGACGCCAAGCTGGAATGGTCCGACTTTGTCGAAACACGCATCTTGAATTCCAGCAAGGTGGCGGCGGTCTTTTCCCCCGCTTGAGGCGTTGCGAGACCGAAAACACCTAAGCCCATATCCCATTGCAATATCTAGCAGGAATACCAACAAATGAACTACCGACTGATTAGCTACAACACCGCGAGCCTGCTTGCGGTGGCAGGACTCTTGGTGAACCAGCGCGTGCACCGGGTATCCGCATTGGCAGGCTTGTCCAGCTACGACACGATGCAAGATCTGCTGAACGACTGGACGCAGACCAAGCCGCTGCTCGACGCGGCGGCGCACGGTCTGTCCAAAGACCTGGAGACCGGCCTGGCCCTGGCCGATGTCCGCTTGCTCGCACCCGTGCCGCGCCCGGGGGCGGTGTTTTGTGCAGGCGCAAACTATGCCGACCACATCGAGGAGATGCGCGGTGTGGCCAAGATGCCCAGCACACTGACCACAGAAGAAATTGTGGGAGATGCACCCTGGCATTTCCTGAAGACTCCCCAAAGCAGCGTGGTCGGGCCGGGTAACCGGGTCAGCATGCCAGAGGGTGCCAAGATGTTCGATTGGGAAATTGAACTGGTGGCCGTGATCGGTGTGCAAGCCCGCAACGTGTCGGTGGAGCGTGCCCTGGACTACGTGGCGGGCTACACCATTGGCAACGACCTGTCGGTGCGCGACAAGGGCACCCGCCATAAGGTTCACGCGTCAGTGCCCTTTCGTTGGGATTGGATCGGGCACAAGTGCTTTGATGGATCCTTTCCCTGCGGACCTTGCATCACGCCGGCTGACCAAATTTCAGAGCCGCAGAATTTGAATCTGAAGTTGTGGGTCAACGACAAGTTGATGCAGGACTCGAATACCGACAAAATGATCTTCAATATCGCTCAGCAGATTTCGCACCTGTCCAAGCACCTCACATTGAATCCAGGGGATATGATCGCCACAGGCACACCTGCGGGTGTGGGTGCCGGGCGCGGCATATCGCTGGCTCCTGGAGATCAGCTACGCCTGGAAATTGAGCACATAGGGGAGTTGCAGCATTCCATTGCGGCATAGCCACTGCACACCCCCAAAGCGCCATGCACCGGAACAGAACCATGCAAAAGAGCAAACGCTTGGCGTGCAATGGGTCGGAAAGCGGCGCCCATAACCAACGCAAGACCATGAAACTACAAGGCAAGGAAAGAATATGAAACCATCTGTGGAACAGCAAGTCGCCGGAAGAATGGCAAAAATCGGCGCTGGCCTTTTTTTCCTGTGGGCGGTGCTGCATATCTGGGTTGGCTACGAAGGTGTACACCAGTACCTCAGCAGCGGCACACAGGGGCAATGGAGTATGGTCATTGGTGGCGCCAAGGCGTCACGGGATGCATTCCAGCACAGCACCGACGCCCTGACGGCCTATGCCCATGGGCAGTTGCTGGTCAACTTCTGCGTGGATGTGGGCGGCTACGGCGTTCTCGGTCTAGTGGTGGGGTGGCTGATATGGTCGCGCGCCTCCTGGGTCGGGTACTTCCTAGGACTCTTTGTCATTGGTATTGGCGATCTTGCCTTTCTGTTCTCGCTGGTGACCTCGGGCGTCATCGAAATGAACGCAGGCAGCGTGGGCGGCCCCATCATCTGGTTCCTGGCCATTGCCATTACGCCATTCGGAATGCCGCCCTTGCATGCGGCGCAAGTGCGGTGATGGCCACCGAAATGCTTCCAGAGCGCTCCATCGTGCTGCGCACGCCGGGCACGCGCCACGGCCCCATTACCCGGCTGGTGAGCCCCCATGACATCGGGTCATTGATCAAGCCCTTCGTGTTTCTGGACTATGTGAACGCACCGGGCGGGCAAGGGCCGAAGTTTGGATTCCATCCCCATTCCGGCATCGCCACGCTGACCTATCCCCTTACCTTTGATATCGAGCATGAGTTGTCTACCGGGCAGGTGGATCACCTGGGCCGTGGGGGTCTCGAATGGGTAGTGGCCGGAAGTGGCGTCTGGCACCGCGCCCAAGCCTTGAACGGCGACAGCCTTCGAGGCTTCCAAATCTGGTTTGCCTTGCCACCCTCCCACGAGGCGGCTCCCGCCTACACACAGTTTGTTGCGTCGGCTGATGTACCGAAATCGGGGCCGGTGACGGTGCTGCTAGGGGCTTTTGATGGTGCTTCGAGCAGCATCAGCGCACCCCTTGATGTCAACTATCTGTGGGTGCAACTCAAGGCCGGAGATATCTGGACCTACTGCCCGCCCACAAAGCACCAGGTGGCGTGGGTGTTTGCTCAATCTGGAACGCTGGAAATTCTGGGTGAAAAACTCGTGGGTGAACTCGCAGTGTTCTCGGAAGGCAATGGCCACCTGCGTTTCCGTGCGCAGGACAACTGTGCCTTTCTGCTCGGATCGGCAGCAAAACATGCACACGCGCTGGTATTGGGCAACTATTCGGTGCACACCAGTGAGGCGGCATTGACAGCGGGCAAGCGGCGCATCGCCGAGATCGGCGAAGAGCTTCAACGCAACGGGCGGCTTGCGTGATGCCTCCAGGCAGCACAGGACCTGACGCCATGTACCACCAGCACATTCTTCTACCCAATGATGATTTTGAAGAGTCGATAAACGTGGCTAATTGGAGTAGCGCATGTGTACGCAAGACATTCAATAACAACATGTGGAGCACATTCATGCCACTCGGGATTGCAATGAACTCATTGTGGCGAACAGCGCACTCATTGCAGCGGCCCCAATTTTTTGAAATATCGAATCGCTTCTCTAGTGCTGCGCCAGGCTTTCAATTTTCTCCTCAAAGGAAGAACAAAAATGCTGGATCTTAAGGTCGCCCAACTTAGGAAGATCACCGACCTTGTCCTGTCAATCGAACTGGTGGCTGCCAACGGTGCTGAGCTGCCACGGTTCAATGCGGGCGCCCACATCAATCTGGTTCTTGGCAATGGGGAGGAGCGTTCGTATTCGATCCTGAACGACCCGGCGGAATCGCACCGCTACTTAATTGCAGTACTACGAGAGAAAGCGGGCAATGGCGGGTCGGCATGGATACACGACATGCTGCGTGTCGGCGATATTCTGCAAAGTTGCGAACCGATAGACGACTTCCAGCTTTATGAACAGGCAGAGACCAGCCTGCTTATTGCAGGTGGGATCGGCATCACACCCATGATGTCGATGGCCTCACGCTTGAAGGCATTGGGCAGGGACTATGTCTTGTACTACTGCGCCCGGTCGCGCGCCGAAGCTGCCTTCATGGAGCAACTTGAAGAAGAGCATGGTTCGCGGCTCAAGCCGCACCTGGACAGTGGAGACCCGGCAAAAGGCCTCAATCTGCAGGCCTTGCTGTCCCATCGGTCTGCGGGTGCCCACGTCTATGTATGCGGGCCGATGGGCCTCATTCGCGCGACCATTGAGGCAACAAACCGATGGCCTCAGGGGACGGTTCACTATGAGTTGTTCAAGGGCAGCCAGGCTGAGCTGGCGATCACCACCACTGACCATCCCTTCAGCGTCGTTCTTGCAAGGTCAGCCAAGACCTACACGGTCCCTGCCAACCAAAGCATCCTGTCGGTCTTGAAGGCCAATGGTCACAAGATCAAGTCGCTCTGCACCACAGGTACCTGCGGCACTTGCAAAGTGACTTATCTCTCGGGGGCAGTGGAGCATCGGGACGATGTGCTTGACGAGGATGAAAAACGCCATGTTCTGCAGGCCTGTGTTTCGCGTGCCATGCCTGGCGAGACGCTTGTACTTGATCTTTAACCCACAAGGAATGAAATGATGACTACCTCCGCAACGCCCGACTCTCCCCACGTGAAGACGCAACTGATGATATCTGCCACCCTGGTCACGACCGATCTCCAGCGGGCCCGCCGCATGTATGAAGAGGTCATGGACATGGAGTGCGTGGAACCGGAAAAGGGACTGATGTATGTCCGCGATAAGGGATACAGCCCCGGTGGTGCGAAGCACGGCAAACCCTATTGGGTTCTTGAAGTGCGTGAGAGGCCCCAAGTGGAAGTGCCTCAGGAGATGCTGAATCACTGGGGCTTTGAGGCACCAGACCAGGCCGCTGTGGACCACGCCTTCGAGAGGCTGACTGCGTGCAAAGAGGAGTACGGCATCACGAAGATTCAGAAACCCTTTTTTCGTGCGGGTGCCTATTCGCTCTATTTTGTTGATAAGGACTCGAACTGGTGGGAGCTGGAGTACCGCACACCAGACATTACCTACGAAGCACTCCGCGAAAGAAATGTCCAGTGGACGGAAACCATCTAATTCAAGGGAATCTGAAAATGCAAACGCCAGTCATTCAAAATCAATTTTTCTCTCACGGAACCATCGAGTGCACGAACATGGAAGCCACTCGGGACTTCCTGTGCAACTTCCTGGGCCTGAACATGATTCGACCCATGAAGCAGTCGCAATACATGTGGAAGGGCGGCCCCTGGTCGGTTGTCTGTGTGCATGTGGAAGACGGGGAATGCAAGGAGCAACTGATTGAAAACCGCTTTGTCCTGGCGGTTGCAGACGTCGACGCGGTGGATGCCAGCCACGCTTCTGCACTGGCGTTGAAGGCGCAGTACAGCATCAAGGAAGTGCGCGCCCCTGAGACCCTGAACGGTGTTCGCTCGTTCAAGCTCCGGGACCTCAACAATACGTGGTGGGAAATCAGTTCCGCTTCGCTGGCCTATTTCGACAGCATCTTTGCCAAGGGCGATGCGGTCCATTGATTGCCTTGGTATCGGTCTCCAGAAAAATGGTTTTGTTTATCCGAGATTGCAAGGGGGTTGCCGCATGTTGATACCCCGTCAAGCGGTGCCCGCCTTGCAGGTGCCGACCTTGGCCCATGGCATGTTCAACGTGCGCGAAGATGCCGCCACCCATTTCACGATGGTGGTGTTCTATCGCGGCTTGCACTGCCCGGTCTGCCTCAAATATTTGCTGGAGTTGGGGCGCCTGGGGTCCGACTTTGAGAAGCGGGGCGTGAAGGTCATTGCAATCTCCAGCGACGTTCATTCGCGTGCGCGCATGATGGCGGACAAACTGGATGCACCCCATCTGCGCATGGGATATGGGTTGAGCCTGAAGTCTGCACGCGACTGGGGGCTCTACATCAGCAGCTCTCGCGGTGCTACATCCAACGGCTTGGAAGAACCGTCACTGTTCTCCGAACCGGCGCTTTTCCTGGTGCGCCCCGACGGTACGCTGTACTACGGTGCGGTGCAGACCATGCCCTTTGGGCGCCCCCATTTTGATGAACTCCTGGCGGTGTTGGATTTTGTGCAAGCAAAGGACTATCCGGCAAGAGGCGAGTACCTCGGGCCGGTTTGACTTTACGGACGGTAGGCACTCAGGGATTCAAAGAGGCCCGCAATATCGCGGTCACCGAAGCCCTGTTGTACCGCGTCACTGAACACGCTTTCGGTCAGGTCAAGCAAGGGCCGCTCGCCGGGCTGCGGGCCGTCCAGTGCATCGCGCAGCAGGTCAAAGTAACGAATGAAGGCTGGCATGTGGCTGGGGGGGAATTGGCGCGCTGCCATCATGGGCCCACGAATGGCCAGCATCGTGGAACTGGCTGCAGAGGTTTTGAGCGCCTCCACCGTGGACTGCAGATCCAGCCCCAGTTGGTCTGCCATGCGCAGGGCTTCGGCGGCTGCAAACGTATGGACGCCCACAAGGTAGTTGGTGATCAGCTTCATCTTGCTGGCATTGCCAAAAACGCCCAGGTAGCTGGTGGCACTTGCGAAGGCATTCACCACAGGAAGAACCTGCGTTGCTGCGTCCGCGTCGCCTGCGAGTAGCACGCTTGCCTTTCCCATCTTCATCATGGCCGGAGTGCCGCTGACTTCGCCGTCCAGCAAAGTGGCGCCTGCGTTGGCTGCTATTTGCGCCGCGCTGGCCTTGGCAGACGCCCGGTGTGTGCCCAGGCAAATGACAATCTGCTGGGGCTTGAGGGCCGGTGCGATGGCTTGCATGACCTCACGTAGCGCCTCATCCGTGGGCAGCAGCAGGATCAGTGGCTGGGCACAGGCGGCCGTTGCGGCAGCACTGGACTGCGGCAGGCCGCCGATGCTGGCGAAGGCATCGGGCTGGCCGCGCCGGTAGCCCGCTACGGTATGGCCCGCAGCGATGAGCCGCCCGGCAACAGCCAGGCCCAGTTCGCCCAGGCCAATAAGCCCGATGGTGTTTGTTGCTGTCATGGTGGTCTCCTCTTTCACCGCAGCACCACCGTGCTGTCGGACAGGTTGAGCTCCAGCCGAATGGCGCCTTCAAAGGCAGTCCATTCACGCATTTCGAACGAGACGGCGCCGTTCAGGACAAACGGGTCTTGCTGCGCAATGGCCTCGGCCTGCTCGATGGTGTCCGTTCGCAGAAGGGTCATGCCGTCCAGCGCCACGGCGCCCTGGCGGGGTGCCACGGGGCCTGACAGAAATACCACGCCCTCCCTTTCGCGCTCAATCATCCAACGCAGGTGGGCGGCAAGGAGTGCCGGGATCTGCGCGGGCTTCTCGGTGCGCCGAAGCATGACAAAGAGCTTGAGCCTTGCGGAGCGTGCGAGCATCGCGGCTGGGTTGTCATTCTCCGGCATGGGGTGCTCCTTGGGTCATCCCAAAAACGGGCTCGGCGATCACCTTGTTCTCGATGAAGCCTATGCCCCCGATCTCTGCACGAACCACATCGCCGAGCTTCAGGAAAACTGGCGGCGACATGGATACGCCTACGCCTGATGGTGTGCCTGTGGCGATAAGGTCGCCTGGCTCCAGGGTCATGACGGTGGACAGGTGGACGATCTGGTCGTAGATGTCATAGACCATGCCGGACGTGCTCTCGTCCTGGCGCAGTTCGCCGTTGACAAACAGGCGCATGGCCAGGTCGTGGGGGTCGGCGATGTCATCGTCGGTGACCAACCAGGGCCCGCAGGGGCCCGTGGTGTCAAAGGACTTGCCAATGGTCATCGTGGGTGAACGCAATTGCCAGTCACGCACCGTGACATCGTTGCACACCATGTAGCCCGCAATCACCGAGCGCGCCTGTTCGCGCGTGACATGGCGGCAGCGCTGGCCGATCACCACACCGAGCTCGACTTCGTAGTCCAGCTGTGACGACACCCGGGGCAGGTGTACGGGGTCGTACGGCCCATTGATGCACGAAACCTGCTTATTGAACCAGATCTGCGTGTCGGGAACTTTCATACCCAGGCGCAGGGCTTCTTCAACATGCTTGCGGTAGTTCATGCCAATTGCCAGGTACTTTGAAGGATTGGGCACAGGCGCCAATAGCCGAACAGTGGCCAGCGGATATGAAGCATCCGGCGCACCCACCAACGCGCGCGCACGTGTCATGGCGTCTGGCCCTGCCTGCAGCAACGCCAACATCGTCGCCGGTAGTGTGGAATCACTCTTGGGCAGGTCGATGATGTGTTCGTCGACTATTCGACCGATCGAGGTGCGGCCGTGAATGCTGAAGGTGGCAAGTTTCATGTGCTGTAATTTTTTTGATGGATTGGTGAGCAGGTGGTGAGCATGTGATTGTTCAAGCCGACTCGGCAGTAACCGGATAAGGGTATAGCCTGGGAAGACGGTTCAACAAATAAATGGCCAGTGCCATCAACGCCACGAAGCCTATTAGCACCGGTTGGTAGGAGCCTGCACGATCGAATGAAAGCCCCATTCCCAAAGGACCCAAACCAGCGCCGATGGCAAAGGCCATGAACAGGTATCCGTAGACTTGGCCGAATGCCCGCATTCCGAAGTATCGGCTTTGCAGGTAAGCAATGAGGTCAATCTCTGCCCCCAATCCAACACCCACTAGCATTGCGCCAGTGATATCCAAGGGGGTGCTTAGGTTCATACAGAGCAATAGCGCGCCAAGCGCTGGTAAAGCCAAAAAAAGCATGGCGACGTAGGGAGCGAAATAGCGGTCAAGTAATGCGCCGCACAGCAGCCTACTGATGAAGACAGAGGCGCCTATGCCTGAGAAAACCTTGGCAGCGACTCCAGCAGAAAGGCCCCTGTCAGTTAGCAAGGAGTGCAGATGCACTATCGTGCCGTTGCATACCATTGGTACGATGACAAAGACAGTGACCAGTATCCAAAAATCCAGCCTACGCAAGACCTCACTAGTGGTCAGACCCGCTGGATGCTTCGTATCTGTGAGGTTATGGATTGCGGAGGAGGTAGACCGCTGCGCGGTGGGCTCACGCAGGAATATCGCCACAGCAGGAAAGGCCACTACGAAGATCATGAGGCCAAGTCCAACAAAGGCCCCACGCCAGCCGTAAACCTCCAGTATTGCCTGCGTGAGCCTCGGTGCGAGGGCCGTGCCAACCCCGAGTCCCGCCATCCCGATGCCAAGCGCCAGGCCCCGACTCCGGTCAAATGCGGAAGTGATGGCTTTTGCATAGGCTGGCGGTGTTTGGCCGGCAAGACACAAACCCAGTGCGATCGAAAGTAATAAGAACGCGGTGGCATCGCCAGTTGCAAGAGACATCAGTGCTGTAGCGATCGACGACAGACAGATTGCCACCAGAGTGACAAGACGTGATCCCCAAATGTCGATCAACCTACCGATAACCGGAGCGCTGATAGCCAAAACCAGGGTGGCTACAGCGACTGCTGAGGATACTGTGGAACGTCCCCATTCGAATTCCGCTGATATCGGTTTGATCAATATTGATATTGAAAAATTCAAAATCGTCATGGCGCTGACGCTCAAACCCAAGAATGCAGCAAACACGATCCACCATGGATTACTTAATCGTGACCCTTTATCAAGATTCATTCCAAGTCTCCAGAAGTCAAATGATCCCACGCCCGTTCTGCCACATGCCCCGCCCAAGTGGCCCGACCGAGTGCCTCATCAGTGGTATAGGCTGGTGACTGTTTTGCTAAACCCGAGGCGAGCACCGCAAGTTCAACGCGTGCCATGTCCTCCAGAAACCAGGCCAGCGTGAGCGCCTGCTCAATAGTTGCACCTGCAGTGACAGCACCATTGCCGCGCAACACGATTCCTGCCGCACCCCCCATTGCCTCGGCAACAGAGGCAGCAATGCCATCATCACGCATCAGTCGGATGTCACCCCAAAAGGGGACTTTTGGCGCGAATATTGCTCCTATTCCATGCCGAATGAGTGGCGCACGTCCCAATGCCGAGAGAGCAACAACGTTGGGCGATATGAACCGACAGACAGCGCCTATTTCGCTTCGCGCAGCGTATATCTTCTGATGCACGCGGACCTCACCAAGCACCTCTGTGGGCAGGGGACCCATGATCGGCACTACAACGCCTGCTTCACCGGCTTGGATGGTGCTTAAGGCACCTGCCCTACAAACCAAAAATGAGTTGGCGTTCAAGCGTACGCTGCAGTGCCCGAATGCCGTCGATAGTCCAGCCCGTGCCATGGCTCGCGCGGCCTTGCGTACCTTGAGGTTTTCAATGAAATGCTCTCCATTCATCTTCTTTTCGCCCTACAGATTCGTCGCGTCCCTCGCTTGGTGTGTGCCAAAGACATTATTGGTACTCCAAGAGTTTGGCTTGCAGTCGAAGCAAAAGTCCAGAGACGTCGGCGGCTGCTGTGGCTACGCCAAACACATAGAAGTCCGGCCGCACAAGGATTGCGTTGACGCCGTGGGCGTCAAAGTAATTGGCGTAGGCGCCATCGACATCAATCGCCTCCAGGCCACTCCCGGAGGAGCCGACTTCAAGGATCTTGAGCATCAGCGTTGCAGCAAAATTTGCCGCGGCCGAGCTGATCAATCCAGTGGTCGAAAATCGCGTGATCAATTGCCAGCCGTTACCCACTAAATTGTCGGCTAACCCAACTTTTTTTCCAATGCTGATCCGGGCTTGTGGTCCGAGATGCCCGTTCACAAGTGCAACCGGACCGGCTAAAGGCAAATCGGTAATGCCCTGAGTCAGGTGGGGTGCGGGCAATTGAGGTGGTCGATGGCCCGCCAGACATAACTCATCGCGCTTGCGAGCTTCTTCTGGGTCAACGATACATACGAATCGTCCCATTGCCGCTGATCGCCTAGTGAGCTCAAAGACATGGGGACGACGCTCTGCTTCATAAGTATCAAGCAAGCGATCAGAGGCATCACCCTTGAGCACGCGCGCAAGCTTCCATGCGAGGTTGGCGGCATCTCTGACTCCTGAGCACAGCCCCTGCCCAAGAAATGGAGGCATGAGATGCGCTGCATCGCCCAACATGAAAACGCGACCTAGTCGCCACCGCCGTAGAACTTTTGAGTGGTAAACATAGGTGGTGTGGCGGATAAGTTCCGCATCGTCATGCGTGAGATAGGGGCTGACCAGATTCCAAATTTGTTCGGTAGTCAACGGTTGGTCGACTTCTTCGGGCTTAACGTAGAAAGATATCCGACGATGCCGCTGTCCGATCGGCACGATACTTGTGGGTCGATCAGGATCACAGTTTTGGCCGCAAAACTGGTGTCTTGTGCTGCGTCGTTTGATACGGAAGTCGGTTACAAGCCAGTTTTGACTGAATCCAAGATCCTCAAAATCGAGTCCGAGATGGCGCCGTACGAAACTGTTGCCTCCGTCAGAAGCGATAAGGTATCGGGCGCGAACAGAGATCGTGCGCTCGGGTGTTTCCGGTCCGTCTTTCGAATAAGCTCGCAGGGTAACTTCCGCGAACTCTGCATCCTGACGGATGTCGATGGCCTCCCATCCATGATGAACTTCAATGCTCTCATGACGTCGCGCGACCGCATCTAGTGCGTTCTCAAGCTCGGGTTGGTAGGTGTTGTGACTGAGCCAGCCTGAGACGCCGGGTCGACTCCAGTCCAACTCCCACAGAGTTTTACCCTCTTTATTGAAGAATGTGTATTTCGCTGGATGGATCGCATCGAAGGCAATCTGGTCCGCACAACCCAAGGCCTGAAAGTTGCGCATGGTCTCATGATCCACTGTCGTGGCACGCGGTAGGAGGTATGGATCAGGGTACCGCTCGAAAACAGCAAGCCTCAAACCATGGCTACCGGCGAGTCCTGCGAAGGCCTGCCCCGCCGGGCCATATCCAATTTGTATGACATCGTAGATTTCGTCACAAAAGGTCACTTGCTGGCTTCCGTGTAAAAGGCAATGGTTGACTCTTCAGTGATTGGCCAGTGCTCCGGCTGTGCCAGATATGACGAAAATTCCATGCATTGCGCTTGATGCACCGCATCCATTTCGACTGGGGTCATGGTCAGATAGTCGAAGCTTGCCATGGCAAGCGCTATAAACACACACGCTAAAAGCTGAGTGCTTGAAAAACTCCTACTCGAAAGCAAAAGCGTTGAAATGGCCACTGCCGGCAGTGCTAAGCAGGCAAGTACGGCAATCGCTGTGTCTGCGTATGTTTTGGTGGGATTCTCATTTCGGGCTGCGCTTCGGCTAAGCGAGTCGGGCCTGTATTTTTTGAAAGTCTTGTCTGTATGCATGAGGTCTCTACTCGCATTGATTTGTGCTGCCTGTTGTAGCGGTGTCGCAGCAGCCTTTACAGGAATCTGTTTGGATGGTAGGTCCGGCGACACGTGCGGGCAAATCAATTGCATCAATACAAGTCATCACCAAATGAAATCCACTTTGCGGCGCCCTGTAGCCGACTCAATGATTAAATTCCCGCTTCATTCGCCATGACGCCTCTCTACAGGAGGGAGCCACTGCATCTTTTTGTCGAACGCAGCTTGCAGGGCGGTGTAACTGGCTACTAATCGAGAGGACCGGACTAAATATGACCCGCTATGCAAAGCTTGGCCACGTCGAATTGAACGTCACCGACTTGGATCGCTCACATCGCTTTTACGAAGAGGTGGTCGGATTGCAGTTTGTCGGAACCGGTGCGTCAGGTGAACTGCAGTTTCGCTGTGACGTGGAACACCACAGTATTTCGCTCCATCGCGCAGCACATGCAGGGCTCAAGCGTGTCGGCCTGATGCTTGAGGATCACGCACAGTTCAAGGAGTTGGAGCGCCGTCTAAAGAGGGCGGATGTGCCTTGGCAAGTTGTGCCGCAATATGAGTGTCGGGTTAGAAAGACCTTACGTGCTATTCGCATCTTCGAACCGCACACAGCTGCCATCCTAGAGTTCTATGTTAGGTCCGAAGACACGCAGCGTCCATTCCTTTCGAAGGAGACAAAAATCCAGCGCCTGGGCCATGTGGTCTTCAATGTACTGGACACATCCTCGACCGTTGGCTTCTGGCGTGACGTGCTGAACTTCAGTGAATCAGACAGCATAGGTGAGGCAGTCACGTTCATGCGCTGCTTCCCGAATCCATACCACCATGGGGTAGCTTTCGGACGATCGACCAAGCAGAGTCTGCATCACGTTAACTTCATGGTCGCCGAAATTGACGACATCGGCAAGGCCTTGTCACGTTTTCGTGCGGCGAATGTGCCTGTTGTTTTCGGCCCGGGTCGGCACGTAGCCTCCGATAGCGTCTTCCTCTACTTCTTAGACCCGGACGGTATCACTTTGGAGTACAGCTTCGGTATGGAAGAGTTCGAAGAAGCGTATCCGCGTGAAGCACGCGCACTTAGACCAGGGCCCAAGATCATCGATAGCTGGGGATCTGCATTTGATCCGCGCGCATTCAGCTTATCCGGCCCCAATGAAATGTTAATTGATTTCAAAAAGCGTTCTTACATCAACCCCACAAAGAAAAATTCGGAAACTACTGAACAAAAGGAATGATCATGGTTGAGTTGTATCACTTCTGGAGCTCCGTGTGTTCTGTACGTTCCAGAATGGCGTTGGAGGAGAAGGGCGTAGCGTGGACTAGTCGGTATGTTGATCTGTTCAATTTTGAACAGATGAAACCTGAGTACCTGGTGATCAATCCCGATGGAGTGGTACCCACGCTGGTTCATCACGGTAAACCAGTATGCGAGTCCTCGATCATTAACGAGTACATTGACGCAGCGTTCGATGGTCCTAGGCTAGTCCCCGCAGATCCCCTCAAGGCCGCTCGTATGCGCGAGTTCGTGCGCAAGTGTGAAGGTGGACTTGACGCGATTGCCAAGCTCACCGCTGTCAAATATCTTCTGCCCAAACTGCTGAACCGTTGGGGGCGCGAAGAGTTACTGATTCAGGCTGCCAAGCGTCCTACGCGATATCTGCAAGACCTCCACTCCAGGGCAGTTCGGGGTGAGATCAGCGATGCGGAACTAGCTGATGCCCGGGTCGCAATTGGCCAGTTGATTGACTATATGGAGGCAAGGCTTGATCCTGGACCCTGGGTCGTTGGAGAAGCTTTGACCTTGGCGGACATTGCCATTGCCCCCTATTTCTTCAGGCTGAATGCGCTCGGCGCTGACCAGTTTTGGTCTAAAGAAAAGCGGCCTCGCGTCTATGCGTGGTACGCACGTATTGCTGCTCGCCCATCGTTTCAGGTGGCCGTATCCTGGCCGGATGAATCTGGCGGCGGATATGCCGAGGTCGGGCTGCGCCCAGCGATGCAGGAGTCATGGGGTATCAAGAGTGAGTAGAGTACTGGGCAAGGTCTACAGTTGGAGCGCCAACGCCAAAACTTCCACCCTGCTGATGGAAACCGCGCCAACCCAGGTCACCATGAGCGGCAGCACCATGTACTTTGTGATGGGCGCTGCGCAGGCTGTTTACAAGTTAGTGTTGCAGTAAGAGGGGTCTCCCTCTGGCTATTTAGTCATGCTAAACTCAGGGTTGCATTTCTTAGTTCAAGCCACCCCAAACGCCGACTCATACAGCGGCACCAAGGCCCTGTCCGCCAGACACACCCTTACCCACTCCACCCGTGAACCTTCCCGCGCGTGCCGCTTGAGCACCCTGGCCATGATTCGGGCTGCCAAGATGGGCGGGAACTTGAATAGTCCGGTACCGATGGCAGGCACCGCCAGTGATCGAATGCCGTTGGCGCTGGCCAAGACCATCATGGACTCCAGCGCCTTCTCCAGATAAAACTCGGGCTTGGGTGTGTTGAGGTAATGGCCAGCGCGGATGTGAATCACCCACGGATTTGGCAAATCGAAACCGGGAGTGATCAAGGCTTCACCCAGAGCCAAGGGCGCCAGTGGCTCGCAAAAGTCCTCCAACCTTTGCCCCGCAACGCCATGGATTGCCCCAGCCACCCCTGAACCAAAACGCAGGTTGGCGTTGGCGCTGTTGACCACCCCCTGCGCATCGGGCTGCTTGATGATGTTGCCGTACACAAAACTAACGTCCATGGTGTGGGGCTCATTTGCCGCCAATCGGGCCAGCCGGCGGGTTTGTGGAATTGTCATGCTGTTGCTCGTGGATTGAGGATTTATTTTCAGTTGGGTCCATGAGCTTCAGAATAGGCTTATCCAGGCTCATGGCGTTAGCTTGATCGGTTTGGCTTGAAATATTTCTGACCTAGCCAGACTTCCTAACCGGCACCGTGCTGGGAAACACCCCCCGCGCCGCGTTCTGCACAATCGCCTGCCCCTTGGCGAAGTACTGGGATGTGAGTTGGGACATCTTTTTGTGTTTTTCGGCCCGCACCCATCTGGAGTCTGTGGGTTTGACAACGGCCTTGGGCACAAGGCACAGCTGCTTCCCCACCGTCAGCATCCGCGCCTTATGACCATCAGGTAATGCGCTGACCGCCTCGTAGACCGACAAGTAGTCGTTGATCTTGGCAATACTCAGGGCGCAGCGAAAGCTGGGCCACAGCATGGGGCTGCTGGACAACAAACCCAGATCGAAATTTCGCAGCTGTTCCAACACAAACTCCAAGTCGTCGAGTTCGCGCTGCGGATCAAACTGCGCAGTGATCATGATCGCCGGGGGCAAGCCCTGATGGTTCGTTGCCAGCAAAGGCGAAGCCATGGGGTTGGAACGTGTCGGACGATCCGGAACATATTGATCGATGAACCAGGCCATTCTCTGGCGCGTGAGAAAAAATCCGCTGGCAAAATCGGTCATCGATTGACGGTTAAGACGGCTTAGATCGAGGGAGGGGTACAGCAGAATTTGGGCGCGCAGTTTCGGGCCGTCGCGATCGCGTGCCAATTGAGCGACTACGGCGGCCAGATTTCCTCCCGCACTGTCCCCAGCGACAACAATACGTGAAGGGTCGGCGCCGAGAGTTGGGCTGTTCGCCACCACCCAAAGCAAGGCGGCGTAGGCATCATCGGCGGCCGCCGGGTCGAGCTAACCGAGGGCGGGCGCCTGTACTTTGACAACTGCCAGCGCATCATTCAGGAGGCGGAGCTGGCGCATCAGGAGCTCACCCACCTGCAAGCTCAGCCCAGTGGGGTGATCCGGGCCTCGATGCCGATCGATTTCAGCGTGATCTACCTGAGCCCGCTGCTGGCTGATTTTTCGAGCCGTTACCCCGGTATTCGCTTCAATCTGGATCTGACGCCTACCCAGGCCGACCTAGTGGGTGACCCGGTCGATGTGGCCATTCGCATGGCGCCGCCAAAAGACCAGAGCCTGATCGCTCGCCCAATTGCCAGGCTGGGCACGGTGCTGGTGGCCTCGCCCGACTACCTGCTGCGGCGCGGTGTGCCTGCCAAGCCGCAGGATTTGCTGGGCCACGACTGCCTGCGCATGAAAGACGCCCCATGGACCCTGATCCACCGCGATGGCGCCAGCTTGAGCATTGACGTTCAGGGCCAGTTCGTGGCCAACAACCGGGGCTTGTTGCAGCAGCTGGCCCTGAGCGGCCAGGGCATTGTCCAGACCGCCGACAGTTGGGTCCAGGCGGACCTGGCCGCGCAGCGCCTGGTGCGGGTGTTGCCAGATTGGACACCGCCGGTGGTCGAGGCTTTTGCCTTGACGGCTACCCGGCTGCTGCCAGCCAAGGTGCGGGTGTTTATTGATTACCTGGTGGCGAACATGCCACAGGCCGACCAGAGGCGGACTTAAGCGGCCGGTGCGACCGACAAGCCCTGCACCTTGTGCTGGGCGATCAGGTTGGCTACCAGCCCCGAGGCCTTGGCGTTCTCGACAAAATTACGGAGAAAAGCCTCGGCTTCGGGCTGGCCCTTGCCACAAGCAATCGCTTGTTGTACGGTCATGAACCCGCCTGGCAGGATCACATGCCCGGGCGCCTTGGCCAAGTCACCGATCAACCCAGGCCGCAGCCCGGCCAGTGCGTCGACCTGGTCGTTGAGGTAACGATCGAGTGCCGCGTCGCCTGCATCGCAGCGCAGCAGCGTCGCATGCTGGTGGTTGCGCTCAAGCCAGAGGCCATAGGCGCTACGGCCGAACACAGCGATCGTCACACCGGGCTGGTCCACGTCCGCCACGCACTTCAAGCGGGAGCCAGGCGGCACCAAATAACTGGCTTCGATCTCGCAATAGGCGGGGGTGAAGGTGCTTGTCTGAGACCGCAGAGGGTCGGCACCGAACAAGCCAATGTCCCAGGCGTCTGTGCCCGCCGCATCGGCCAACAGACCCGGGTTGGCAAACGGCACCAATTGAAGGGCCACACCGAGCAGCCTGGAGACTTCGGCCGCCATGCTTGGCGCCACGCCCACCGGTTCACCGCTGTCGGTCTTGCCGTTGACCAGCAAAAAGTTGCTCATGTTGATGCCAGCGCGCAGCACACCCTTTGGCGCGAGCTGTTGGAGCACGAGGGGGTTGGGGCTAGGTTTGGGGCTAGGGTTGGGGGTGGACATGGTGCTGATGTGAGGTAAGGCGGTGGGTCGGCATGAAGTTTAATATTTGACCACTCAGTCTCCCGCGAGCCGATTCATCTTGGTGTTGGCTTCTGTCAGATGGGTTTGCAGCTGGGCCAGGCAGGGCGCAAAGCGCCCCGAAAACCGCTGGTCGGCGTGAATGCGTTCAACAAAAGTGGCCGCCAGAGCGTAGGCCCTGCGCCACACTGCCGGCCTTACCACCGCGTGCAGGTTTGCCGGCATCAGCGCATCATTCAATGCGCCACCCGAACTGGGCTGGAATCCCATGGGCAACATGTCGCAGGC